>Ga0209487_1000213_pt1 | contig 52471 bp, 46 predicted proteins | sample Poulit2012_FD_187524 | JGI IMG/M metagenome (GOLD analysis project Ga0209487, IMG submission 187524) | Agricultural soil microbial communities from Georgia to study Nitrogen management - Poultry litter 2012 (SPAdes) (version 2) | ecosystem: Environmental > Terrestrial > Soil > Agricultural land... | reverse complement strand
GGTGGATAGCGTGGCCCCGGCCCGATCCAACCCAAGATAACCCAGGCCAAGATCTAGCAATCGCCGCGCCATCGCCAGTAGCGTGTCCACCAGTTGATTGGCCATGGGTCGCATTGCTTCGGGCAGGGTGCCTGGCACATCTGAGGCCCAGCCGATGAGGTCTTCCAGGGTTTTGGCCGTCACATCAGCAAGTCCCAGCTGACCGATCTGCGGTGCCGCTGCGGTCGGTGAAAGCCGGGTGCCGTGGCATTCCGGGCAGGTGCGCTCAATAAAAAACCGGCTGACCCGGGCTAAGCGTTTCTCATCCTCGGCGCGTTGCAGCTCTTTGATCACTGTCAATCGAGCGTTACGGAAAGTGAAATCCAGTTCGTGTAAGCCTTTACTCGAAGTGACGGCGATATGCTTTTTCTCCTCGGGACCATTCAGCACGATTTCCCGTTCCCAGTCGTGCAGTTGGTTCCAGGGCACATCGGTGCGTACCCCGAATTCGCGAGCGATCTGTGGCTGGACGTTGAACCCGAACATCTGCCAAGGGACAACCGCCCCGTCTTGGATGGTCATGTTCTCGTCGCGGATCAGAGCGTTGTCATTGACCTCACGCACGGTACCGGTCCCCTGGCAGGCGGGACAGGCGCCAGCCGAATTGAATGCCAGGTCTTCGGCGCCGGGGGCATAAAAGTGCACGCCACACTTCGGACAAGTGATCTCCTCTTCAGCGGCCACGGCCAGGGTGGGCTGCTGCCGGTGCCCATTGGGACAAACGTGACAACCCAGGCGCGAAAACATGAGCCGTATGACATTGAGCAGTTCGGTGGAGGTCCCAAACGTCGAGCGCACACCCGGTACGCCGGGTCGCTGACGTAATGCTAAAGCTGCCGGGACGTGACGGACTTGGTCAACATCGGCGCGAGCAGCTTGCCCCATACGGCGCCGGGTGTAGGTGGATAATGCTTCGATGTAGCGGCGTGATCCTTCGGCGTAAAGCACACCCATCGCCAGTGAGGATTTTCCCGACCCGGACACGCCTGCGATGGCCACCAGCGTATCCAACGGGACGTCGACGTCGATATTTTGTAGGTTGTGGACACGGGCTCCGCGTACTTTGATCGTTCGCGTATCCGCAACGCGATCAGGTTGCATACTCATGGCCGTCCTGTATTCGGCTCGGGTTCGGCACCCAGTAGGGTGTGCGTCTGCTGAGTGGTCAGCGGCGGGATCGGGAGCCTTGATGTCCCGGTACGCTCGGGGCGCAGGCCATCAAGCGCGATCCACAAGTAACGACGATACAGTTCGCTAATATCATCGCGGCCATCCACGCAGCGGGATTGGAACGTGATGGCAATCCCGGTCAGAGCCACTTGCAGAAAAATCAGGTCGGTGCCGGTTACATCATCACGCAATAGCCCAGCTTCGCGAGCCCGATCAGCCACCCGATTAACCATTGGGGCCAAACGGTCACGACCCCAGTCGTATTTCTGCGGCTGGGTGTGGCGGCCGGACAAAATCTGTGCCATCCCCCGGTCTTTAGCTTGCATTGTCAGTGCCTGTTCTAAATACAACACCAACCCCCGCCACGGATCCGTCTGGGCCAGCGCCTGTGAAAGGATGGCCTCCAACTCTTCAACCTGTCGGGTGTGAATAGCTTCGATGAGTTCTTCTTTATTGGCAAACCGACGATAGGCGGTGCCGACTCCTACCCCGGCATGATGAGCGACATCATTTAATGTCGCTTCCAGTCCCTGCTGTGCAAACACCTCACGGCCAGCGGCCAGTAGCCGCTCCCGATTGCGGGCGGCGTCTTTACGTAATTTTGGTTCCTCCATGACACCATCCTAACAACCGGATGCGATATATCCGTATTTCTGCTACACTTGATCCGGATACAAGATATCCGATTAGCTCCTGAGCTCTGTCGGAGCCACCTTCCGCGTCGTTCTGCGACTCTTTGAGCTATACCGCGATCTCCAGAATTGCTAGGCCTATCCCAGGAGAAAGAATATGACTACCCCAAATATCACACTCAACAATGGCGTAGAAATGCCACAATTAGGCCTGGGCGTATACCAGATGGACGACCAGCAAGTCCGCGATTCGATACCCTTGGCGCTCAAGGCCGGATACCGGCTGATCGATACCGCCTCGCGCTATTACAACGAAAAGGCTGTCGGACAAGCGATTGAGGACGCCGATATTGCCCGTGATGAGCTGTTCATCACCACCAAGCTGTGGTTCAAAGACCATGGTTACGATCAGACAAAACAGGCACTGCAGGTCTCGTTGGATAACCTGGGTCTTGATTATCTAGACCTGTGGCTGATCCACCAGCCCTTCGGCGACTACTACGGCTCGTGGCGGGCGATGGAAGACCTCATGGATGAGGGGCTTGTGCGGGCCATTGGAGTCTCGAACTACTTTGATGACCGCTACTTCGATCTCATCTCCCACCATCGAGTCGTACCTGCGGTCAACCAGCGCGAGACTAACCCGTTGAACCAGCAAATCGACACTCAGGCACTGCTGGCCGAACACGGTACAGCGCTACAGGCCTGGTCGCCACTGGGCCAAGGCAATCCCGATATCCTCACCAACCCGGTATTGCAACACATCGCTGAGTCACACGGTAAGACCGTGCCCCAGGTGGTATTGCGCTGGCTCATTCAACGCGACATCGCCCTGGTAGTGAAGTCAACTCATAAGGATCGGTTGCAAGAAAACATCGATATCTTTGACTTCCAACTCACCGACGAGCAACTCGCTCAGATTGCAAGCCTGGACAGCGGTCAGACTAATGGCGAATTCGACCACACTGACCCACGCATGTTGGAGCTGTTACTCAGCCTTGACTAACCGAACGTTGCTAGGCATAAAACTACTTTAGGAGAATCTATGACGAATACCGTTGCCGAACTAACCCTTAACAATGGTGTCACGATGCCGGCCCTGGGCTTCGGCGTTTTTCAATCAGCCCCGGAAGATACCGCAACTGCGGTACAAACCGCCCTGGAAACCGGGTACCGCCACATCGATACGGCTGCTGCCTATTTCAACGAACGTGAAGTCGGTGAAGGCATCCGCAAATCCGGTGTCGACCGGTCAGAAGTATTCATTGAAACCAAAGTGTGGATTAATGATTACGGCTATGACCAGACCCGGCACGCGTTCGAGAAATCTGCTGGCAAACTCGGCGTCGATGTAATCGATCTGCTTATCCTTCACCAACCGTTCCCACAGGAATTCGAGCGCACCCTGGCCGCTTACCGGGGGTTGGAATCCTTATTGGCCGAGGGGAAGGTCCGAGCAATTGGGGTCAGCAACTTTATGACCGAGCACCTGGAGCGGCTGCTGGCTGAAACCGATGTGGTACCTGCGGTCAACCAGATCGAGATCCACCCCTACTTCCGCCAAAGTGGCGTTCAGCAAACTAACCGTGAGCATGGAATCGTTTCCCAAGCGTGGTCACCGATTGGTGGAATCACATTCTATGCCGGCTGGGGCGATAATCGGGCAAGTACGCTGGAAGACCCGACGATCGGTCAGATTGCCCAGGCTCATGGAAAGACACCAGCCCAGGTCATGCTGCGCTGGCACCTTGATCAGGGCCGCTCTGCAATCCCCAAATCGATTAAACCCGACCGTATTGCCCAGAACTTCGATGTCTTTGATTTCGCTCTGACCACCGAAGAGCTATCGGCAATCGATGCTCTGGATACCGGCAACCGTGGTGGTCCCGAACCTGCATCTATTAACCTGGCTACCCACGGGGCCGAGATCCCCGAGGCCTAGCTCCATGTGACAAACTGGCTGGCACCATAGGTGTCAGCCAGTTTGCAGAAGAAGCTATCGGGCGGTTTTGATTTGGTTGGTCAATGAGTCCAGCAGTTGTTTCCGAAGGTGCAGGTATTCTTCGCTAGTTTCAACACTGTCTTGTTCTCGTGGTCGGGAAAATGGGACGCGAAGTTCGTGTTGGATTTGTGCTTCTGGACCTTGCGATAAGACAAAAATTCGGTCCGATAGCAGTAGTGCCTCATCAACGTTGTGTGTGACCAGGATGAATGTACGCCGCTGATATTCTGAAAGATATAGCAATTGCTGTTGTAAATCGCGTCGAGTCAGGGCGTCTAAGGCTCCAAGTGGCTCGTCTAAGAGCAATACGTCAGATTCTAAGGCAAACGCGCGAGCAATGCCGACGCGTTGTTGCATACCGCCGGACATTTCACCGGGCTTGAGGTCTTTGGAATGTAGCAATTGCACCTGGTCGAGCCAGTACTCGGCTATTTTTTCTTGTTCAGCCCCGGTGCGACTCGTGTCGCCATTGGCTTGCAGGGCAAAGAGCACATTTTGTTTGGCGCTCAGCCACGGCAGCAGAACGTGCTGCTGAAACACCACGCCTAGCCGACGACCAGGTTTTGTAATCGGTTCACCAGCCAGCTGGATAGTACCCTCGTCAGGTGTTTGTAGTCCGGCAATCATTTTCAGCAGCGTCGATTTGCCAGAGCCCGAGGGGCCGATGATTGCAACAAATTCGCCTTCGGTTATCGAAAAGGATATTTGCCCAAGCACCTGTTGAAAGCCACGTTGACGGTGAGCAAAGCCTTTGGTGATCTTCGAGATCTCTAAGAAGGCCGAGCCGGTCTGGTCTTGGATGGTAGCTGTATCTGGTGTCGTCATAGGGTGTCCTTCGATCAGTGATGCGGGATCAATCGGTGAAGCTGTGCGATGGAGCGATCCAGAATAAACCCGACTGCACCGATTACGAGGATGGCAACAATAATGCTGTTGATATTCATAGCGTTCCATTCATTCCACACGAAGGTTCCCATACCGCGGTTGCCCACGATCATCTCTGCGGCAACAATCACCAGCCATGCTGTGGATAGGGCCGTGCGCAGGCCTGTGACGATACCGGACAGGCTGGCCGGCAGGATTATTTTGAAGGTGCGCTTGGTGGTGGTTGCTTCTAGAGTTCTGGCCAGATCCAGGTAGAGCGGATTGACTCGGCGAACACCGTCGACGGTGTTAATGAGGATGATCCACAGGCTTGCCATGAATATGACAAATATCGCAGTGGCCTCTGAATCCCGAAGCAGGGCCAAACCTACCGGTAACCATGCCAGCGGGGAGACAGGCCGAAGCACCTGGATGATGGGGTCTAGGGCATCGTTGATGACCCGGTTGGTGCCAAGCAAAATGCCCAGGGGAATCGCTACTACAGCGGCCAAGATAAAACCAATCAGGACCCGCTGCAGTGAGGCAAGCAGGTGAAAGACCATCCCGACATCGTTGGGCGGGTTATAAACAAAGGCCGTGGATAATACTTCCACGAGACGATGCCAACTGGCTCGCGGTGTAGGGGCCAGGCCTCCATCGTCATAACCCGTGGTGGCTAGCTGCCAAACGGCCACAAAGACCACGAAAAATATCAGAAAACCAATCAGCGATTTCACCCGGTGGGTGGTGCGCTGACGACGTGCCTGTTGTTGGAGCTGTACCGGTGTCTTGGTCATAGTTGTCTACTCCGCTGCGCGGGATGTTGAGGATCAAAGGTTGCGCCCAGCACAGTTTCTTGGGTCCGTTCTTGTGTCATACCGCCTAGATCTGTCAGTACGCTGGTGGCGGCCTGTGAGTCAAAGACCGCAGAAGTTGCAGTTGAATATTGCTGGGCGGTGGTGAAGGCCTGTCCCCCGGTCAGGTCCCAGCGCTGGAGGGCGTCAAGCATCCATACACCGTAGGAGGCATGGGGGTATGGTTGGAATCCGATTCGGTCCGGGATGGCATGTTCAGCCCCGGTGCCATCAGCAAAGTTGCCGGTCAGCACCGCCGTCAACACGGGTTCTGGTAGGCCCAGGTATGCGGGCTGAGACATCAGGGTGGCGGTTTGGGCCCGGTGGTCAGGGTTATCGATATACAGTGCTGAATCGCCGATAGCGCGCAGCAAAGCCGTATAGGTATTGGGATAGCTACTGGCAAAGTCCTCTGCAACAGCAAAGCTGCAGCACGGGTGCTGATCCCACAGGTCTTTGGTGAGCAAGTGAATATAGCCGATGTCTTCGGCTACCGCCCGCTGGTTGAATTGGTCTGGTAAACAAAATGCATCGATTTGATCAACTGCTAGGGCGGAAACCAAATCGGCCGGGCGCATGATCCGCAGGTCGACATCAACGTCGGGGTCCAAACCACCCGAAACTAAGTAATCACGAGACAGCAGGTTGTGCACCGAATAGTCAAAAGGCAGTCCAAGTCGCAGACCGGCAAAGTCTTCCGGCCCGTTGACCTTGTCAGCAAGGCGTTGGGAAACGGTAATACCATTTCCATTGGTATTGGTGACAAAGGGCAGACGGATATCGCGCTGACCTGAGGCGAAACCGTGGTGAATGGCAATGGGCATCGGAGCCAGAAATTGCGTCGCGTCTAATTCTCCGGCCACAAAGGCGGTCCACAACTCTGCCCATCCGGTGTACCGGCGCAGCGTCACGTTCAAACCGTATTGGTGATAGATATTGAGCGCAGCAGCATTAACGATTGGAGAAGAACACGTGATGGGAACAAACCCGACAGTCACATCGGGCATTTCCAGGTCATCAGGTGCGTTCAGTGTCGGCTGGAATGTGGTGTGCGACTGGCCGGTGGGAGCCGTTGGTGAAGCACATGCTGCAAGTAGGGCTGCTGAGGCGCCAGCGCCCAAACCGAATAACTGTCGTCGGCTCAGATCTCGCCGCATGCCGACCATGCAGTTGTTATCGGGTGACGGTGGGGGATTAAAGACCATGTTGTTGATGTTTTCTGACGGGTGGCTGGCCCTCAGAATCGGTCTAATTCCCACTGTAATTGCGCTTCGGATGGGGATTGCACTGGGATAAAGGTTGCTTCCCGGTAGCGCCGATTTGTGTCTGAGGTGGTTACGTAGCCTTTGCCCCCGGCTGTTTTCAGTTCAAGTGTTGCCAGATCAGCGGCCAGCCGGCCGGCCTCTACGCGCAACGACAAGAGCTGCTTGGGGTGGGGCGGATTATCTGTTGCTACCCTGTGGGCAAGGTCGGAAAGGTGTTGTTTGGCTGTCGCAAGCTGTTCGCCAAGCTTTTGAATTTGTGGGCTAAAGACCGCGTTGAGGCCGGTGGCATTGTGGTGTGCTTGTTGATAACTTGCGGTGGCTAGGCCAAGACAAAAACTTGACTGTAGCGTACTCAGCGTTGGGCGAGCGCGTTGTATGAAGGCATCAAAATTATCGGTCAGTATGTGTTGGTGCTCAATTACGACGTCGTCTATTGTCACGAAGGTTGATGCTGTGCCTTGCAGCGCTAAAAGATCCAGCTGCGGTCCCACGGTTATTCCAGGGGCGTTGAGCGGGAATGCAATAATGACTTTTTGCCGAGACCCGCTGGCGTTTTTAGGCCCATATGCCGGGGCCACCACCATAGCATCGGAATACAGATTCGAGGCCCAATCTAAACGTCCAGACAGCCGAAGACTTCCGTCATCATCGTACTGCAGCCACAGACCCAAATCGCCGGCGCCGGCAAAATTTTTGAATCCCGGGGCCATCGCGGAGACGCCCGGAGTCGTACCGGCACGCAGTTGTGGTAGCAGTGTTTCGGCAAAAGCACCGCCGGTGATCGTCAAGTACTCGATGGCCATGCGGTGTCCCCACAGGGCAAAGGCCACGCTAAGGGATCGTTCTGCTAGATCATGCAGCACTCCGGCTTGGTGCACTAACTTGTTGGCTGCATTAAACGGGGCACCCAGGTCAACCAGTCCCGCATTGGCTAATGCCGGGAAGATGTCTCTTGTAACGTATTTTCCCGAGTCAATATCATTGGCGCGTTGACTAACGGTGTGCAGTAGAGCATCAGGTATAGCAACCTCGGCAAGCGGTTTCACAGCAGTATCCAGATGCATTTGAGTCCCGTGGTACGCAGTTTAATTTTTCTCGGCGTTCAATTGCGTATCGAATGTCACCTGACGTGTAAAGGTGTTTACCACCGGTGACCATTTGATTGCTGCATCTGTGATCTCCTGAAGCGTTGCATCATCGGCGTCACCGTCCAGCGTGACGTTAACCCGAACATGTGAGACTCCGAGAACCTTTTGGGGATCCAGGTCTCCTACACCCCAGGTTGCAGAGATGTCGATGTCGCCCTCCAGGTCGACTTCGATCTTATCTAGCGTCACGCCTCGTTCTGTGGCGTTGGCCAACAGTCCCACCGAGATGCACGAGCCAAGAGCTCCCAGGGCATATTCCGTTGGGTTGGGGGCATCGTCATCGCCAAGAAGCTGCGGTGGCTCCGAGATCAGAAAAGGTTTATGGTCGCGAACATAGGTCAGATTGCGAAAACCAGCTTCCGCGATCGTCTTGGTCTTGATTACCTTATGCCCGCCTGATGGGTTCTCTTTATTCTTTGTTGCCAGCTTGTTAAGTCCTTCAGCGTCAATACCTTCAAGCTTGGAATGCGTATCAACCACGGGCAGTCTCCTTGGAATTTCGAAATTATCGCTTAGCTGCCCGCCATCATAGGACGTTCTGTGGATCACAGGGGTGCTGTAGTTCACATAGAGCAACATGGGGGCTTTCGGCCCGAAGGTCCAGGGCAGGAAACCGACCCTGGACCAAGGGAAGAACTCCCAGTGTCATTGCATTGACAAATAATCAGCTGTTCCAACGTTCCTGTTCTCTGGCATGCGTGCTCAGATAGGCACCCGGCTGGAACTTCTCATCGTAGAAGTCGGTGTCGAGGTGTTGTGCTTGCAAATAGTTCATGATCCACACCGATGGCACAGTGCCGGGGAACTTGCCGAACGTCTCATCGACATACTCGGCCTGAACCGTGAGCAGCTCGATGAATTCCTCGTCGAACGGCGCAGCAGCTGCCCGCACTCTTGTTGAGTCCTTCCATGGACCCGGCGTGTGCGGATTGAACGGACCACCCTGACCGAATTTGCGTCCGACCAGAGCCTCGACAACTGCACGCATCGACCCGAAATGCTGACGGGTAAAGGACTCAAACACACCGTCACGCCCCGTCGGATTTGGCATCGGCCAACGGTCATCGACGTCGAACCGAAACCCCAACCCCGGAACTTCAGGTTCGCCCGACGCGCCAAGGACCGAAAGTCTGTCGATGCCGTCGAAGCTCCACCCACCTAATCCGATCGCGCCCAAGGCCAGATGCCCGACATAGGTCGACGTCATCAGCTCAGCACTTGCCTCAGCCAAGGAATACTGCTCGACGAAGCTCAACGGCTGCGGATCATCAGAATGCTGGAGACGATGTCTGAACTTCTCCACCCCTGGAATCGGCCGATCGTTGATGTCGTCGTAGATGGCGTACCCATTCTGGGCGAAGAACGCGATGTTGAGCAGCGTCTGTTGTGCAAGATCCGCCACAGGAATGACAAGTAGCGACCCTGGCCAATTTCCGATCCAGGTGTTGTGGCCTTCGAAATAGGGTTGCTCACGAGGCAAGTGGAGTCGATGATCACTGATGCGTTGTGCCCGGGCCAACACCGCGTTCAGCGCATTCTCCACCGCATCATCGGAACCGAACGTTTCGACGTCCAACTGGCTGTCCAGTACACCATCACGAGTCGGCAGATAATACGTGCCCGAATCATCGGTGAAGAAGAACTGCGTCGTGTGGAAACCAGCTGCAGACGGAAATGTCCTGCCGATGGCCGAACCGCTATAGTTGGGAAACTGCGGCTGGTATCCGGGGTGGCGAGTGATGCCGAAATGCCAGCCGGTCTGCCCCGTGACAGTGGCCAGAACCAACGCACGCTGGAGATCGGTCAAGGGACGAGGTTCCTTACGACTGGTGAAGGCCAGAACACCATCGGGAATCTGCCCACCGACAGGGAAACGACGCGATCGCCGCCCCAGGACGGCTTCGTAGAAGGGAAATTCCGACAGTTCCTTAAGCGCACTGCGCTCTTTGTCGGTCAGTTCGATGGCAGTAAGTCCGTTAGCAAAAGTAGTCACGGTCAACCTCTCAGATACATTTGGTGGAACAAAGGCAGAATGGACACAACGATCCAAACACCACTGCCCTACTGTTTGATCACCTTGAATCGGATTCAGACTTCTTCAGCACTGCGCTTCAACTTGTTGAGCCATTTCAGGGTCAGTACCCTCAAGCTTGAAATGCGCGTGTACCACGGGAGTCTCCTTGGAACCTCTAAATCATCGCTTAGCTGCCCGCCATCTTAGGACGTTGTGTGGTTCACACGGGTGCTGTAGTTCACATAGAGCAACATGGGGGCTTTCGGCCTAGAAGCAGACGAAACAACGGCACTAATTACTTGCCTGAGCTAGGTTTGCTCTCGAATGGGCCAGTGAACTACCGGTTCCCAATCACGCTAAATTAGAACACTTCTAAGTAATCCGTCATTATCGAGGTCATCATGCACTTTTATTGCCCTCATCGGTAAGTACCTCCGGCGCAGTTCACTCTTGTCTGTGCCAACCGGCGGTTACTGTTTGTCTTCGACAATGCCTTTCAGCACTGATGTGGCACCCATACCGCCGGTCCAACCGGCGTGATGTTCTTGGTTATTCAGGTCAGCTCCATTCCTACAGTGGCTCTTAATGGTTTCATCGACTATTCAACGTCCGTACTTTCGCTGTTACCAGGCCCTATCGGGAGGGGTACTGGCAGGGCCTGGCAGCAACCCAACACCGGGCATACCGTGGAACCATAAAGCCTGCCGAAAGGAGCAACCTATGGCTGAGCACGAATTCGACCAAATATTCCCACTTGGGGAACCCAATAATGCTTTCGCACAGTACTTCATCGGGCAAAGCTATCTAGCACCGCTGACCGATGGGACGGTCCCGGTCAGCAACGTCACTTTCGAGCCGGGCTGCCGTAATAACTGGCATATCCACCACGGCACGAACGGAGCCGGTGATCAAGTCCTGTTGTGCACGGCCGGTAGTGGCTGGTACCAAGCCGAAGGTGAAGACCCGGTCAGTATGGAACCCGGAACGGTCATCCGTGTACCAGCCGGTACAAAGCATTGGCACGGAGCGAAAGCTGACTCATGGTTTTCCCATCTCGCATTCGTTACACCCGGCCAGGACGTTAGTAATGAGTGGTTGGAACCGGTCGCCGATGAGGTATATAACGAACTGCCACAGAGCGGAGATATTGCATGACCATATTCAATGAAACTTATACGCTGGCCAACGACGTCCGGATCCCTAAACTGGGGTTGGGTACCTGGTTCATCTATGATGACCAAGCCGCCGAGGCCGTCCGTACCGCCCTGGAGCTCGGATACCGAAACATCGATACCGCCCAGGCCTATGGCAACGAACGTGGCGTCGGTGAGGGGATCCGCAACAGCGACGTCGCCCGTGAAGACCTCTTCGTGTCAACCAAATTAGCCGCAGAAATTAAGGATTATGATCAGGCGGTTGCTGCGATTGATGAATCATTAGCGACCCTGGATATTGATTACATTGATTTGTTGCTCATCCATAGTCCACAGCCCTGGGACGATTTCCGCGGCGGTGACTACGCTGAAGGCAACCGAGCCGCTTGGCGGGCAATGGAAGAAGCCCACCAGGAAGGCAAAATCCGGGCCATCGGCGTCTCCAATTTCCAACAGCACGACCTAGAAAATATTTTGGGATCCTGCACAATTGCGCCCCAGGTCAATCAGATACTCGTGCACGCGGGTAATACCCCCACCGAGCTGATCGACTACTGTCAGAGCAACAACATTATCGTAGAGGCGTACTCGCCCATCGCCCACGGTGAGATCCTGCAAAACCCTCAGCTGCAAGCCATGGCAGACCGCTATGGGGTATCGGTGCCCCAGCTGTGCATCCGTTACACCCTGCAGCTAGACACTGTTTCGCTACCCAAGACAGCCAACCCCCAGCACATGCGTGCCAACGCGCAGGTCGATTTCGAAATCTCCGACGACGATATGACGACGCTGCGGAACCTACAGGATACGGATTATGGCAAGCACAGCATCTTTCCGGTGTATAGCGGCAACTAAACTCCGACATTAGAAAGGACATTTGTTCCATGAATGACTGGACAGCACAACAACTTCAAAGCATTGCTGACACCGATGATTTCCATATTGCGGTGTATCACGCTGATGGCAAGACAACCGGCACCCTAACCTGGATCTGGTCTGTCGTTGTCGATAGCGGACTCTATGTGCGAGCCTATAACGGCACCAATGGACGGTGGTACCGCTCAGCGCTTGAGCAGGGCGTCGGCAAGATCACGGCTGCCGGCCAAGAATACGAAGTCGAATTCACGCCGATCACCGATCCGGAACTCAATGACAACATCGATGCCGGCTATGAAGCGAAATACGCTGGAAGCCCCTATCTTCCACCAATGATCGCTGACAAGACGCGTGCGGCAACGGTCCGCGTCACACCTCGATAGATCCGACTTGAGCTGTTCCCAACTATCTTCAGCGTGAAACGCCCGCTGGCGCGCTGACCGGCGTCGCGGTGCCGTGGACTAGTTCGATCAACCGCTGCATTCCCGACTCCGATGGCGTGTTGGGTTCGGCACTAAGTGCCGTCAGCGTCAGCCCGGGCTCGGCGGGTAGGGTTAGTGCGTTAAAGCTGAGCTGTAAATCCCCGACCGCTGGATGACGAAACTCCTTATACCCACTTTGATGCAGGCGGACATCGTGCCGGGCCCACAGGGCACGGAATTCTTCCGATCGGTCAGAAAGTTCTGCAACCAGTTCAGCCATTTCCGAATTGCCCGGGTCCCGGCCGGTTTCAGTGTCCAGCAGCGCCACGGAAGTCTCGGCAGCTTTCTGCCAGTCCGGATATAAACGGTGAGCTCCAGCATCAAGGAAACAGAACCGGGCAAGATTAACCGGACGATCAGGGTTCACAAACGCTTCCGAGTACAGCATTTGGCCAAGCGCATTGATTGCCAATACATCCAGACGACCGTTGCGAATAAATGCGGGGATCCCGGGCATCCCGTCCAGCAGACGCTGCAGGCTCGCCGACACTTTGCCCCTCTTGCGCGGTGATGCATGCGGGGCCGGTCCAGCGGCGCGGGCTAAGTCATATAGGTGCTGCCGCTCGGCCTCGTTTAGATGAAGCCCTCGTGCCAGGCCTTCTAGAACGCTGTCTGAAGCTCCGGCTCGTCCGCCTCGTTCCAGGCGAGTGTAATACTCCACGCTCACCCCGGCCAATAACGCCACCTCTTCGCGACGCAGCCCGGGCACGCGACGGACTCCACCGAAATCGGGCAGTCCGGTATCTTCAGGGCGCAGCTTGGCTCGACGTGTGACCAGAAATTGCCGTATTGCGGCTCGATTATCCATAACACAACAGTAGTTCAAGACCATGGGCCAATGGCAGGTTCACAAGAACCTGCTCTGAACCAATATTTTTTGCTGCGCTAAAGCAGATTTGCCTAGACAACTACGAACGGCCCTCGAGCTGACCATGAACAACGAACACGTAGACGGCTGTATCTACACGCACCGTTTGTTTAGGAACATGTTGAGAACAAACGGGTGTCTTTCTTCTAAATGACCCTGCTACAGAAATATGCAAAACGTCACAAACCGGGTGAATGAGTTTCTTACTGACAAATTTAGCTATAAATGACAATGATATATTCGTCTACCAGTAAATTTTATGAGGACTCACAGAAATGCCTATACGTGAAAAACAAAGAAAAAACGCTATTTCGAACAGTACTTTTTTCTTTGTTTTAACGGTTGTTAGTCTTGTATTGCTCAGTGCTTTTATCCTCACACTGCCCCTGACTATTCCTTCATTCATATACGTCTTCAGCATTCGCAACAACGAAAAACAGGCAGAGCTCTCTCTGGATGCCATCACAACTGAATTAGGGCAAAGTCATCTCGAGCTACATCAAGCCACGAGCGACTTGGAGGCCCAGCAAGCTGAAAACGACAAACTACTTGAAGCGCTCAAACGAATAGATGGCCTAGATATCCTCCAGCGTGAAGATGAGGCTGAACGTCTTGATGGGCAAATAGCAGAGCAAAAAGCAGAGATCCAAACTGTAAAAGAATCGCAGCAAAAAACCATTGAGCGTTTCGAGGCAGGTAAACATTCTCTTGCCGAGGATGTCGCTACGCTGAAAAGTCAGGTTGTGGATCTTGAAGAGATGTTTAATCTCAACGATTATGGTCTATACAATTTTGAGAATCCTGCCGATGATTCGGTGCAGTATGGGGACCGTTTGAAAGCAGTCAAAGTGCGAATCAAGTCGATGGTTAAAAACAAAACGGCCACGTCTGCTTCACAAACGTGGACTGTAAATAATTCTGAGGCGCAAGGACGAAAAATGGTGAACGATATGAGCAAGCTATTACTGCGAGCATTCAACGCTGAAGTGGAAAACTCGATCAAGACAGTACGAGCAGGCCATCTCACCACCGCACTTAAAAGACTCGACAGGTCCGCAAAGGCGGTCGCGCGTCTCGGGAAAGTGATGAATATAGAGATCACATCAGGATACCGACGCCTCCGGGAAGAAGAATTACAGCTCACCCACGCTCATCTGGAAGCGAAGAAAGCCGCCAAAGAAATAGAACGTGAAGAGCGGGCTCGAGAACGCGAAGAACGGCGTGCCCAACGTGAACTTGAAACTGCTAAAGCCAAACAAATCAAAGAAGTCGAACACTATCGCACCGTTCTCGAAACCTTGCAACGCTCAGGAGATACAGAGTCTATTGCAATGGCTTCAGCCGACCTTGATGCCGCAGAAGAAAAACTGGCGGATGTTGAATCAACCATGGCTAATACACGGGCTGGATATGTGTATGTAATTTCGAATCGAGGAGCGTTTGGGCCAGGCATTATCAAAATCGGCATGACTCGACGATTGAACCCAACGGATCGTGTTCGGGAGCTGGGAGACGCTTCAGTACCCTTTTACTTCGATACACACACTATGATTTTTGCAAAAGACGCGGTTGGTCTTGAACGAGCACTACACAAGCACTTTGCCGATGTACGGCTCAACCTTATAAACCTGCGTAGAGAATATTTCTACGCCACCCCAACCGAAGTAAAAGACGCTCTTGTAGAGCTTCACCACGACTACGAAGCCCAGCTCCTAGAATTCCACGAGTCATCTGATGCGCCGGAATACGAAGCTTCAGAAGATATGCGGAACCGAGGAAATATCCCTCAACCAAGTACTCTAGCGTCTATCTAAACCTTCAGATCATGATGCCGACAAGTGCTCTCTTATAATGTGTTGCGGCAACGCAAAGTTTTGTATTTGGCACACCCTTACCCGGATAATACTTACGGTTTGCAAAGGCAAAGGCCCTGGGAACGGATTCCCAGGGCCTCGCACTCATCACTCACACCTTGAAGAGGTGACTATTAGTCTAAGAAACAGACCTGTTAAAGCACTAGGTTCTGCCACAATATTTTGTGTTAGTTAGCTGTGAATAGGCTTGATGCCTGACAGAACTCAGGGATTCGTAGAACAACCGATACTCTGGTAATCGTCACCGTCGTAGGCATCGGCATACCCAAAGTATCGAAAGATGGTCCAGGTCCCCGGTCACTAGGCAACCGGGTAACCCGCAAGAGACCGAGATTTTTTGGTCCGCGCATTGGATAGTTGCAACGATCAACGAAGACAACAGCGCCAAAGCGCTATCTTCGACGCAGTTGCGTACTCGAGTGCACGGGCTGGCCGAGCAACTGTGCCACCACCCCGAACGATGGAACACACAAGTGCGCAAGCTTGGCTTTTGACGGTGGCCCGCCGAGATTCCTGCCTTGGGCTGGCTCTCTAAAGTTATGGAATCTGCTGTTTTTGAAAAATATCATTGGCCGCAATGAGGCCGCTGCCAACCCCGAGGCGCTGGCCGAATTTGTCAGCTGGCACAGCACCAGGCCTTTTAATAGAGGAATGCGGTCCCGGAAACTGGAATCCGGGACCGCATACTCTCATCACTCATCACTCACACCTTGAAGAAGGAGTGACACCTAGTCTAAGAGCCTTCCCTGTTCAGCAGCTTGTATCACAGTCAAAATGTGGATAAAACTGGCTGGAAAAAAGCTCCACGCAATGCCTACATCTCTGGGACATCGCCAAATTCCAGCACCAGACGACCACGGACGCCACCGGCTTCAAGGCGTCGATGAGCTTCCGCAGCTTGTTCTTTTGGAAAGACATCGGCAACTCGCAACGTAATCCGACCATCCTCTACCAACTGGCGCAACGTATCGAGTTTTTCCTGTGCGTCAACGTAGTTGACCACCCAAATATCTTGCAGTGTCACACCCCGGTCGCGCTCACCTTGGTCGCCACGAATGGTAATGATAGTGGCGCCGTCTTTGGCGGCGGGAACAATCTCATCGACCTGCACCGCAGCATCTACGATGCCGTCAACACCGTCAGGGTATTGGTCTCGTACCGCATCGGCAAACCCTGAACCACGCGGTAGAACTGTGTCTGCGCCTAAGTCTTTGACCAGCTCTTCATCGGCTTCAGCGGCGTCGGCGACGACGGTTAGTCCGAATACTTTGGCAAGTTGAATAACATAGCCGCCCAAAGCGCCGGCAGAACCGGTGACCGCGATGGTCGCCCCGGCTGGCAGATTGAGCGTATCTAATGCAAGCCGAGCGGTCAGACCGTTCATCGGTAGGGTTGCGGCTTCCACCAATGTAGAACCAGCTGGAATACGAGCCACCGAATCCGCCGGTACAACGATCCGTTCGGCATATGCACCATGCGACCCACTGGGAACCACAAATGCCATAACATTATCCCCGACCTGTAGGTCAGTATCGGCATCGGCGTCCATAGCTTCGATAACACCTGCAGCATCCATGCCGGGCACTACCGGGCCGGATTCGGGCTGTTGGCGAGCGCGGAGCACGGTATCAGTGGGATTAACGGTAACGGCTTGGACGCGAATGAGTATTTCACCATCCCCGGGGGTCGGATCAGGCAATTCGACGACTTCAAGAACTTCTGGGCCACCGGGACTGTTAAATGCAACTGCTTTCATACCGGCGATAACGTGGCCTAGCCCACAAATATTCCTGGGAACTGAGCCTGCCATGAATGTAGCCCCGGAAACTGGATTCCGGGGCTACAAACTCTCATCACTCACACCTTGAAGAAGGAGCGAGCTCCTACTCTAAAGATTGATCCGGTTAATAAGCTTGAGCCCGGGTCAAAAAGCTCGCTGAACTCTCTGGACGTTGGCTGGGTCATCTAAGTTATAGCGTGCATTCATGCAAATGAAGCAAATACGTGAGTGCTTCAGTCAGGTAAAAATAGCCAAAAGATTTTTACGCATTCCTCGGACGTGTAAAAAATATCGCGATTTTTTTACACGTTAGAAAAACGTGTAAAGCAGTTTTACATATCTTCGTCGGATGCCCGAAGGACATTCATGAACTGGATATTGACGTAAAGATTGTCCCGACCAACCCGCTGAACTTCTATTATTTCTGCTTCTACCAAGGAGTTCAGATACTTAGTAGCGGTGGGGCGTGAAACCCCACAGCCTTCAATAACGTCTTTAATTCGACAATATGGTTGCTCAAAAAGAACCTCTGAGAGCTTTGCCGGGTACTGTGGACCAATATCAGCGCTTAATTTCTGTGTGACCTGTTCTTGCAATGACTGAATGGCTTTGATTTTGAGACGGGTTGAGCGCGCGGTGGTTTCTACAGCTTTCAGCATGTATACAATCCACTGCTCCCAAGCCTGCGCTTCAGTTACTGCGTTCAGCAATTTATAGTATTGATTTTTATGCTGAATAATATACTGCGATACATAGAGGATCGGTTCTCCCAGCAGTTATTTGGCAACCAGCATCAACACATTCAAAATTCGCCCGGTTCGGCCGTTACCGTCATCAAATGGATGTATCGCTTCGAACTGATAATGTGCAATAGCCATCTGCACCAACGGGTCGAGGTCAGTGTCACTATTTACGAAGACTTCCCAATTTTGGAGCTTGTTCTCAAGCACAGCCCTACCTGTAGGCGGGGTATAAATCCTCTGACCAGTAAGCGGATTACCAATGTATGTGCCTTGACCCTGGCGGAGGTCCGTAATGGTACCGCGAATCTCAGAACAAATGTCTTTGGCCATACCGGCTGTGATTAATCCGGCTCGTTCATGCATTCTCTCCTGACCGTGAAAAAGGGCGATTTTATAGCGTAGCGCTTCTCGTGTCGTAGCGCTTGCGTCGCCATGATTGGTGTCAGCGCGAAATAGTTCATCGGTCGTGGTAACGATATTTTCGATCTCAGAGCTGGCCTGCGCCTCGAGTAACGCAAGTGAGTTAACGAAAACTCCTGGATTCGGTAGCGATACGAGCGCTTCATTTAATCCACTGAGTTCTGCCCTAGCAGGAACCAAAGCCTTGAGCACGGCTTTAGTCTCCAGGTCTGCCTGGGGAGGAATATCAGGCAGCTCATTATAAGGAAGCTCAGGAGACCACGACATATAAAGAAATCTAGCGTATTTTTATATCAAGTAATAGATATATAAAAAATATGGCAATTTTTTTACACGTTAGGAAAATGTGTAAAAGAGTTTTACAGGTCCCGTATGCTCTGGCGAAATGTTAATGTTCGTGGAGCATGATCGCGATACGCGCTGAGAATTGGCATAATCGTGGAGAACCTACATGCAGTCGAAAGGCCACGTGTGACCACTAATCAGCGAGCCATTCCCGCCACCTACATGCGCGGCGGCACCAGTAAAGGCGTATTCTTTCACTCCCGAGATCTGCCACCGGCTGGTCCAGAACGCGATGAACTGCTGCTACGCATCATGGGTTCTCCGGATCCCCTGCAAATTGACGGTATGGGCGGAACTTACTCCTCCACCAGCAAGGTCGTGGTAATCGACGAGGTTCGAAATAATGAGGTCACCTATTGGTTCGGCCAGGTCAGCATCGATGAGGCCTATATAGATTGGGATGGCAACTGCGGTAACCTAACAGCCGCGGTCGGCCCGTTTGCCGTAGAAGAAGGGCTCATACCAGCACACGAACCGGTCACGACTTTCACACTCCATAATGGCAACACGGATACCAAAATTGAGACATCGGTACCTGTGAAAAATGGGACCTTCCAGGTTGAAGGTAAACATGTGGTCGATGGTGTGCCAGGAACGGGGGCGCCGGTGACCACCCGCTATGTGGATCCGGCGGGTACAACAACCGGGGCACTGCTACCGACCAGCCGCCCGGTAACCGATGTGCATTTATCTTCCGGGCAGTTATTACAGGTCTCGGTGGTGGATGCGGCTTCGGTCTTTGCATTCATCCGGGCAAGTGACATAAATCTTCGGTTATCTCAAAGTGATACGTCCACTCTGAATGCAGATGAGCAGTTGCTGGAGCTACTCGAATACATCAGGTCACAGTTAGCCGTCACCTTGGGCCGGGTAAACGACCCAGCGCTTGCATCTACCGAGTCGGCTACAGTACCGCGGATCATGTTATTTGAGCCGGGCACGGACGAAACACTGGTTCGGGCCCGTGCGGTGATGATGGGCAAATTCCACCGAGCACTACCGATGACCGGTGCACTGTGTCTAGCTGCTGCCGCTCATACCCCGGGCACCCTGGTTGCCGAAAGTTTGGCTGAGCCTGCCCCAGCCGAGATGACGATTGCACACCAGAAGGGTCAGGTCGCCGTCGAGGTTGAGACACAGGCCAATTATGCTCGTACGGCTATCCGCCGGTTGGGTGTTACCCGCACGGCCCGGCGGATCATGGACGGCAGGGTATACGTTCCAGCCTAGGCACTGGGTGAACATAGCTACGGCAATAAGTTGGTGTGACAATTGACACTATCGAGTTCAACTAGGTAAACTCATGCGGATTGATAGCTCTCATCTCACCACGCGCTTTGGCGCAATGAAAGGATGCTATGGCCAGCGTCTTAGACAGAGAAGCGATTGTCGCTCCTAAAACGTTTAACCGGTGGCTCATCCCGGCCGCCGCTCTTGCCATTCACTTGTGTATCGGGCAGGTATACGCCTTTAGTGTTTTCAAAATCCCGCTGATGTCGCGGTTTGATGTTGGCGAAGTTTCCGTGGGCTGGATATTCTCGGTGGCGATCGCCATGCTCGGGCTCTCTGCGGCGTTCGGTGGCACCTGGGTAGAAAAGGCAGGACCGCGAAAGTCCATGGTAGTAGCCGGCACCGCATGGGTGCTCGGCTTTTTTATTGCCGCACTAGGTATTGCCACCGGCCAGTTGTGGCTGGTCTACTTTGGTTACGGTTTCATCGGCGGTATCGGATTGGGCATCGGCTATATTTCTCCGGTATCAACCCTCATGAAATGGTTCCCAGACCGCCCTGGACTAGCTACCGGGTTAGCGATCATGGGTTTTGGTGGCGGTGCACTGATTGCCAGCCCGTTATCTCAAGCGCTAATGAGGTTATTTGGTGGCGGTACAGAAACCGAGGACCTTGCCACAGGTTTGGTGCCCACCTTTATTACACTGGCAATCAGCTACGGCGTGATTATTGCCGCCGGAGCATATGTGATTCGTGTACCCCATGCCGATTGGGCGCCAGCAGGATGGGATCCGACCGGGGTAACAGAGGCCCCGATGCGGACTAATTTGAATGTTTCGGCGAATGAGGCACTAAAGACCCCGCAGTTCTGGTTCTTATGGGTGGTGTTATTTACCAACGTGACCGCAGGTATTGGCATCTTGGAAAATGCCGCCCCGATGATTCAAGACTACTTCCCGGGTATTACGGCTGCCGCTGCCGCAGGTTTCGTAGGCATTTTGTCGCTGGCCAATATGGCCGGCCGATTCGTATGGTCGACCACCTCGGATTACATTGGCCGCAAAAACATTTACCTGGTCTATCTCGGGGTGGGCATCATCCTATACTTGCTCATCGCTTTCTTTGGTGGAAGTTCGATGGTGCTGTTTATTATCGCGGCGATCTTTATTCTGTCGTTCTACGGTGGCGGTTTCTCCACGGTTCCGGCCTATCTGAAGGATATGTTCGGTGTGTTCCAGGTTGGTGCCATTCACGGACGACTATTGACCGCTTGGTCCGCCGCCGGTATTGCTGGGCCCCTGATCGTCAATAGCGTGGTCGAATCTCAGGCCAAAGCCGGCCACGAGGGCCCGGACCTGTATACGCTATCGATGCTCATCATGGTTGGGTTACTAGCAGTGGGCTTGATCGCCAATATTTTGATGCGCCCGGTCGCTGAGAAACACACGATCGAAAACGGAAGAACCCAAGGAGCCAAACAATATGAATACAAGTCCTGAACCTGCAGAAGAAATCACCCAAACCTATCGCACCATCGCCGTCATTTTGGCCCTGGTGGTGATTATGGGGCTGGGCTACGGACTGGTAGATACCGCCATTAACGCCGCAGCCTTATTCACCGAGTAGCTCGGCGGTGGCGTCTAACCTCAAGCCATGAATATTGCCCACTATGCTATTTCGGATCCCACCGATGGTGTGTGGACACAACTTGCCAGTAACCAGGACCTTCAGGATCGGTTGGAAACACTGCCAGCCGATCAGCAGCCCATCACTATGGCGGTTAAGGCCAATATCGGGGTGGCCGGTATGGCACGTTCTGCTGGGAATAAAGCACTTGAAGCACACCGGCAGGTGGTGGATGCTCCGGTGGTCGCCGCCTTACACAACGCAGGATATCTGCCGGTAGGCACCAGCAACATGCACGAGCTGGCCTTTGGTATTACTTCGGAAAACACCGATTACGGGCCGGTACAACTGCCCGGGCATCCGGAACGTTGTGCCGGTGGCTCATCCGGCGGTAGTGCGGTAGCGGTTGCCGAGGGCACCGTGGATGTGGCACTGGGTACCGACACCGGGGGCTCAGTTTCTATTCCAGCCAGCCACTGCGGTGTTTACGGGCTGCGTCCTACTACTGGCCGTTGGCCTGGGGCCGAGATCACCGGATTGTCGTGGACTCGAGACACTGCCGGGGCCTTTGCCACCAGCATCGCACAGCTGCGGCACATGGATGCGGTCATCACTGGCCAATACGAACGAACTGCCCAAGCGCCACAGCGTATCGGTGTGCCTATCCAATTCATGCAACAGCTGGCCAAACATACGAAAAACACGGTGACTCGCGCACTAGAAACGCTTGGTGAATTCCTCACTGTGGTCGAGGTGGATTTCAGCGGCCTGCTTGAACTTGTGGCTCCAACGGAAATGCCCGTGGTGCTTTGGGAGAGTCGGCAGATACTGGCTGGCATCGCAGCCGAGGTATTCGACATGACGCCTCAGGCCGGATTGGAATATTTGCTCGAACATGTCAGCAGCACCGATGTGGTGGCCTTGTTACAGGCCGAACTGGCCGATCCAGTCAGCCTGGCCGACTACGCCGCAGCCCAGCACGGGGTCATTCAGGCCAGGGCTTATTACGATCAGCTGTTGGCCGACCATAACGTGGATGCGCTGGTCTTTCCGGCCACCGCGGCACCAGCACCTGTGCTCGGGTCTAATGGTGTGGTTGAGCATCTGGGTGAACCCACTGCTATCTTTCCGCTCTATACTCGGCACACCGGCCAGGGCACCATGCTCAGTGCACCCATGGTGACCATCCCCTTACCCGTGGCGCACGGTGAATTGCCGGTGGGGCTGACTATCCAAGGTGCACGCCATACCGATCAGCAATTATTAACCACGGCCGATTATTTCCAAAGACTCCTGACACCTGCAAGTACATAGCCCAGGCGAGTACACTCGTTTTCATGCTGACATCAACGGTTATTACAGCCGTCATCGGAGTATTTGGTGTAGTCGCGGCAGGAATTGGGATCAACAGGATCATCCGCGATCCACGCCGCATCGCAGCCTACGCGTATGCAATAGCCGGGCTCGGAGCAGCGTTATTGAGCCTGGGACTCATAGTGTTTTTGCAAACTGGCTCACCGGTACTGCTGGCTATCACCATGTTTGCTGCTTTGGCGTTATTGCTGTTGGGCAACCTGGTCGGTTATCCGGCGTTGGTCGGGTTCTTATTATGGGCCGGTATCACCAACGTGCGTCGCGAATCGCGTAGCCTAGCCAACCTGTTGGCTCTGCTGGCCGGGATCGGGCTGCTACTGCTACCCGGCACACTAGACTTCTTGGCGCCCACCGGCGAAGTCCGCAACGACCTGGTCTACCACCTGCAATACGGTTTACACCTGGGCTTATTATTGCTGGTCACCTACGTGTCGTTTTGTTTCGGAGCCTTCGCCATCGCTTCGGTGGCCTACCGGCTGCGCAAAGTCCGCAACGGTGCCGCCGCGATCATCGTATTGGGATCCGGCCTGGTCCACGGCGAGGTCACTGCATTACTAGCCGGACGACTCCAGCGTGGCATCAAAGCACACCGCGATGACACCAGCCATCCGATGATCATTACCTCGGGTGGCAAAGGCGACGACGAACCACGCTCCGAGGGTGCCGCCATGCGCGACTACCTACTAGACCACGGGATGGAGCCGGATCTTGTAGTAGCCGAGGAGGCATCACGGACCACCGCTGAAAACCTCATCAATTCCCGGCAGTTACTGCCAGATCCCACAGCACTGGTAACCGTGGTGACGTCCAGCTACCACGTATTCCGCGCCGCCCTGCTAACCCGAGGGCTAGGATTAAACGCCCAGGTGATTGGCGCCCCAACCGCTTGGTACTACCTGCCCGGGGCGGTGATCCGAGAGTTTATCGCTGTGATGCGCGACCACCTACGCATTCATGCCATTGTGGTGGCCGCGATCATCGTATTGACCATCGCCTTCACCACGTTGATTGTGCCCGCCATGGTGGTGCCGTGATAAAAAATATCTAGGCTTGGCCAGGTTTCAACTCGATAAATAGGGCATCGGCTTCGGCGCACAGGGTATCGCCATGCCAGAGTTGCCCGGTAATAAAACGTTTGCGGCCCTGAGCTGATTCCATGTGGGCGCGCAGCTCCAGGCGTTCACCAATCGGGGTGACATTGCGGTACTGGGTGGTCAAATAGGCGGTGCGGCAAATACGCATCTGGGTGCCCATCGCCAACCGACCCATCACCGTATCGAATAACACCGACACCACCCCGCCGTGCATCGCATTATTCATGCCTGCAAAATAATTGCCCGCCACGGTGTGGGCACGCAGCTGCTCGTCGTCGACATAATCCATGGTCATGGTAGGCATCAACGCCTGGGTTTTAGAACCACCCATACTGCCACGACCATAAATGCGGTGTTGTTCATCCACCGCTTGGCCCTGCAACATCTGGCGCAATGCGGCCAGCGTCGTGGTCATCTGTGCCAACTGCTCCTGCGTGGGATCGGCTGCTACCAGGGCATCATGGAATGCTGTCACCTCGTGCATCATCTCCACATACGCGCGGGTATGCGCGGTATCGGGTAATGGCAGACGACGATAGCGTGCCATTTGGATGGCATCGGACTCCGAGGGCCTGGTATTGGTCATGATGTTCCTTTTTAGATCTGCAAAATGGCCCGGGCAATCATAAAGTAGATGATCAGCCCGGTGGCGTCTACGAACGTGGAAATAAATGGGTTGGAGAACACCGCAGGGTCAACATTAATGGCCCGAGCAATCAATGGCATAATCCCACCAACACTAGCCGCCACACTACAAACCGCTAGTAACGTCAGCCCGATCACCAGCCCGACTTCGAATTCAAACACCAACGCGGTAATAATGAAACCAAGTCCGCCCAGCAAGAGACCAAGCATAAAACCGGCACGCAGCTCGCGGGTGAGCACCCGGAATATGTCACGGGGTTCAATATCGTGTAATGCTAAGGCCCTAGTGACCGTGGTGGCCGCCTGGTTACCGGTATTACCACCGGTACCAATTAATAGTGGCACAAATAACGCTAACACTGTGACCTGTTCCAGGGTTTCTTCGAATACCGATAACACCTGCACCGTCAGGGTCGCACCGATGGCCAGCACCAGCAGCCAGGTGATCCGGCTGCGCACCAAACGCGATACCGGGGTGGAGAGATACGGCCGGCGCAGCGGTTCCACACCACCCTGGCGGGAGACGTCTTCGGATTCTTCATGTTCCAAAATCCGTACCGCATCATCCAGGGTGAATATCCCGACCAAACGTTCTTCGTGATCCACCACCGATAATGCAAACGTACCCCGCTGAGCGGTTCGGCGGGCAACGTTTTCAGCGTCTTCGGATACCTCGGCGGTACCGGTGTGTTCCATGAATTCTTCTACACGCTGCGAATCCTCGCCACTGATCAGCTGTCGCAAGCTGACCGCCCCGACGACTCGCCGGCCTGTATCAATTACCGGCAAATAATAGATGGTTTCGGCTTCCTCCAGGCGCTCGTGCACCCGTTCCATGGCCTCTGCCACCGTGTGCCAGGGCCGCAGCGTGATAAACCGCGGGCTCATCCGACGGCCAATGGAATCCTCCGGGTAGCCCAACAGCACCGCGGTCTGGTCCCGCTCCCCAGGTTCCAACCCCCGCAGCAGCTTAGAAGCCACCGAGGCTGGCAGCTCATCCAAGAGCCACACGCGGTCATCCGGGGCCATATTGGCAAATAAATCGACGGTATCGCGCTCTTGTAACGCATCCACCAAATCACTTTGCAGTACCGGTGAGAGCCCCTCGAATACCTCCAGGGCCAGGTCCTTATCTAATAACCGGTACACAATGGCCCGACGACGGTGGCCGAGCCGTTCAAAAATTTTAATCACCCGAGCGGGCTTAAGCGTATTAACCCGCCCGGCCACATCGGCAAAGTTATCCTCGGTCAGATGATCTTCAATCTCAGCGATGAGATCTTTAATGTCTACTAGCTGATCGTATGCCATACTTGCTACTTTCGTTTCACAGGTGATGGGGCAGCACCAGCGCGGTGTGCCCTTTGAACACGGTGATTTGCTGGCGCACCAGTCGGTTCAAACGATCAGTACAGCACAAACTCTCGGCTAAGCGGCAACAACCTGTGCCGCATGTGCATCGTACCGGCCGGTGTCCAGCTGCGGACTAGAACTCTCGTCCATATGCGACACCTCCTTGATTGCACGCTGCTCGATACTGTGCTCACCTTAGCAGTTCCCACCACTGGTCGCGGCTACGAGTCCAGCCAAAGCGAGTTTTCACCGATTAACTAAACCTCATTACTCACTAGTAGCCATATCCAACTCATGGCACAGCTGTCTATAATATGAAACACGATGCTCAGCGTAAGAAGGGCTCCGGCATGGTGGACAAAATTCGCCTCAGTGCACGCCACCCGCTTGCCGCTGGGTTCACAGCCGCCACGCTGGTATTGACTCTCATCGGGTTCGGCACCTCCGGCGCCGTGGCCGCCACAAATACCACCGCCAAGCCCGAGATCACCGTTGATCCTACTAGCGCCCACGGTGGCGATGATGTCAACGTCTCCGGAACAGGGCTGGCACCAGGGCAGGTAGAGTTGCGGCTGGCCAGCGAGATTCTCAGTCCCGCCAATGCCGACGACGACGGCGATTTGAGCACCATCATTAAACTGCCCGACGAATTGGAAGCCGGCCAGTATCGCCTGACAGCACAAGACTCGCAACATAGCAAAGCCACCACAAACCTGACCATCATGGACGGCAAAGGTGATCAATCTGCAAATCAGTTGCAATTGACAACCACGGACACCGAGGTCAAAATCGGCGACACCATCCACCTCACCCTTGAAGGCCCCGAAGAGCTATTAGCCAAGCACAACCTCGACGACGGGACACTGCTGCCACAAAGCGAACTGACCAACACCGTCGGCCAGAAAGGCCAGTTTTCTAATACGAACCTCAAGTTGGTCGATACCACCGACGGCTCGCGGGTATTCCAATACGTGGTACCCGAATACCAACCCACCACCAACGTCTTTGACGACGTCGGCACAGTCTCCCCCGGCGTGCACTTTACGTTTTCTGCCGCAATAGTAGCCCACTCAGATGAGCCTCAGGACAACATCACCTCCAATGAGGTAACGATTGTCGTCGTAGGCAATGGCTCCGATACCAGACACAACTCATCACAAGCATTTGATCCAGCACTAACCGTTGATCCTGGAATAAGCACCTTACAACAATTCGTTGGTGACCCCAACGATGGCGCCGGGGTCACCCATGTTGTCGAAGGGCTAACACCGGATACCGAAATTTCCTACACCGTAGCCGGGCCAACAAATGTCAAAGCACTCACCCAAACGGCAACAGCAGACGATAACGGGCAAGTTGAATTTACCGTTCATGGCGTCGAGTCGGCGCCCCATGTTGCCTACGTTGGTGATTACACAACATTTGTGACCATCGACGGCGATCACCCGCGGCTGGCTAGTCATTTCTCGGTCACCGGTCAGGTTTTCGAAGGTACCAATGCCCAGCGCGACGAAATCGTATTATTAGGCGCCGACCTTGCCGGCACCAGAGCGTCACACACCAATCTACTGTTTTTCACCGCAGCGCTACTTGTCATAGCCGGTGTAGTAGTGGTCTACACAAACCGACGACGTTTATTCAGCAAAAGGGGATCAGAGCAATGATTTTTCCACTAGACGGGTCCTTCGATAACAGAAGTACTGCCGTCAATGACCTAAGTGGTTCTTCTACATGACTGGACATACCCAACCGAATAACTTTTCGCATGAACCCGATGATTTAGCCGAGCTCATGCAACACATCAAAGATGTCATCGCACAAGACGATTTTCAGACTGCCGCAAGTCTTGTAGAAGCCAATATCGCCGCGGTATGGTTCGGGATACCACCGTCTGAAATGGTGGAAATTTTACAAAACCTGCTAAACCACCTCGACTCGCCCACCCCGCTACTGCAAGCGTCGTACCGTATCCTGTCGGCTACTCTCACCGGTGAGTCCAGTAGTCGTGAGTTACTAGCCACCATCGATAGTGATGACCCGCAGCAAATGTTTGTTCTGGCAATGTTTCGGATCAATGAGCTGCGACAACAAGGACGCGCCCGGGAAGCCTTCCAACAAACAGAACATCTTGAACAGCTTCTTGGCAAAATGCGCTTTGTACTTGACCCCAGCGGTGGTTGGCGTCTGCAATCAGCCATTGAAATTGGCGTCTCGGCGATGCTGGCCGGCGACTTTACCAAGGCTCTAGCCGCATTCACCCAGGTCCAGCTGCACGCTACCGTGCCTAAGTATGCTTATTTGACTCGGGATTCATTGGTCAAATCCGCTTTGATTCACGCCTGTTTTGGCAATGGGACCACCGCTAAAGCCTATCTCGAACGAACCGCTCACATCGCCCCGACATCCAGCTGGATCGAATCCCAGCTTGGTGCCCAACAAGAGTTTGTCAAAGTGCTGACCTACACGGATGACCATTACGAAGCCGCGAACCGACTCGAGTCAGTGAGTCTACAAAATGTCGGGGAAATGTGGCCTTTCTATGTCGTTGCTCTACATCGAACATTAGAAGCTGTTGGCCATTATGAGAAACTAAATGACCGTTTAGAGTTTCTTGATTCATTACCATTTCCACGCATCGACCGAGATGGTTTCTCTGGCAGTGTGATCCCTTTGAAACGAGCCATGCTGGCTCTACAGGTAGGTCACGGTTCAGAAGCGCAAGTTCTCTTAAGACGAGCCGACCCGCATCTGGCCTATACACGCCTTATTTTGGCTGCAGCAGAACTTTATGCCGGTCGACATGAACAAGCATTGCAGCAAGCACTGAGTCTACGGCGTCAAACCCGCGGATTTCGTCTCATGGAGATTCGTCGACTATCGATTGTCTCAACGGCTCAATACCAATTGGGCCACACTGGTGAAGCAACTTCTACACTCAAGCATGCTGCTGGGTTACCACACGGGCTTGGTCCTACCGAAGTTCAACTATTCAATCCCATGCTCCGACAGTTCGCTGAACAGCGCGTGGAGGGCTGGCCCATAACTTCGAAATCTTCAAAGTCGACGTTTCTAACTGGTATGCCCCAAACTGCTGTCACGCTGACGCCACGCGAAACAGAAATACTCAAACACCTGGTTCAGCGGCGAACTCGGGCACAAATTGCCCAAAAACTTTTTATTAGTCCAAACACGGTCAAAACCCAGCTGCGCTCAATTTTCCGCAAGCCTGGTGTTTCTTCAGCATCTGGCGCGGTACGTGAAGGTCGACGCCGCGGAATCCTATGATGCATCCAGATCCAGGCAACGCAGCAAAAAGCATCTGAAATTCCGTACCTGATCCGCCTGCTTTCATACCTAGGCGGCCGTACCCCAATATAGAAGCATGCAGATAATAGAGGACTAATTTACGTGCATAAATTACCTTTTATAATCCTACTAGAAAGGACATAAACCATTAATACAGAGGCTTATAAGCTAGAATTAAAGTCGATATTTTTTAATAACATAATAAGGAGGGGAGCGAGGAGCGGATGCCAGACCGCACGGGTCCGATGGACACAGACCTTACAAAAGACGCATTGGCTCTCTTTGCCGTTCAGATTGAAAACGCGATTAAACAAGGCGACTTTGGCGAGGCTGAGCAGCTCATTGAAGATAATGCTGCTACCGCATGGTTTAGCTTACCGCCCGCGCGAACTTTCGAGATTATTCAACTGCTTGGCAGCAAACAAACTACACCGGGATCTATCGTCTCAGCCGTAGCAAAACTGTTGGAAACTTCCAACCAAGATCATCTCGATAGCCAAGTTTATTTAGCAAATATCGATACGACTGATGACCAGCAACTATTTATGCTGGCGATACTGCGTATGAGCGCACTACGGATTCGTGGATACGTACGCGAAGCATTAGAACAGGCCGAAAACGCCTTACAGCACTTACAAAAAACTCGCTCCATGATTGACTTGGAAGACGGTTGGGCGTTACAAACACTGGTACAAGTAGGCGTCTCGGCAATGTTAGTAGGCAACTTTACCCGCGCCCTAGCAGCCTTCACACAAGCTCAGCTGCATACGCCCCTCCCAAAATTTGCGTTCCTCACCCGAGACGCATTGATCAAGTCTGCACTACTCCATGCCAGCTTTGGCAACACAACATCAGCTGTGGCTCTGTTAAACCGAGCAGAGTATGTGCCTCGCACTTCAAGCTGGGTAGAAGTACACCTGGATGCCCATCGGGATTTTGCAAAAATCCTCACCCGTTTGGAAGAACCACATAAGGCTTTAGCACAGCTGGAGGCCATTGACCTACACGATATCGGCGAGATGTGGCCTTTTTACATCGTGGCTCTCCACCGAGTACTAGAAGCAGGCGGCTATCACGACGAGTTAGAACATCGCCTCGAAATGCTCGACTCCATGCCATTCCCCAGAATCGACGGAGATGGATTTTCTGGAAGCATTATTCCTGTGAAACGGGCGATGCTTGCCATGCGCGCCCATCGCATTTCTGAGGCACAGGTTTTCTTGGATCGCGCCGATGCACAAATGGATTACACCCGTTTGATACAAGCCACCATTGATGTCTATTCAGGCCGGCCCCAGCAGGCCATACAAACAGCCAAACAGTTGCATCCTATTATGCGCGGTTTTCGATTACTGGAACTTCGGAGGCTGGCCGTACTGGCGGCAGCGCAATTTCAGTCTGGCGATCAACCCGGTGTCATCCAAACACTTCACCAAGCCGTAAGAACACCCCAAGGAATCTCGCCTTTTGAAGCCAGATTCTTTAGCCCAGAAACACGCCGGCTTGCGGCTACGCACATTAAAACCTGGCCGCAGAACACTGATGAATCATCCATATTTCTTACCGGACTGCCACAGAAAGGTCACAGCCTTACTAAACGAGAACTTCAAATCCTAGAGCAATTAGCTAAAGGGCACACCCGTGCTCAAATCGCTGAGAATCTTTTTGTTTCTGTTAATACAGTCAAAACACAGTTAAGATCGCTGTATAGAAAATTAGACGTCTCCTCGGCAGCGAACGCGGTACTCAGCGCCCAACGCCAAGGGCTGCTCTAAAATACAACCCACTGGCTAAAAACTTTTACCTCAAAGAAAACAGCTTTGTAGACACTACTGACTCATAGCAAAAGCAATGTACTAGGATACGTTTCAACCTTGCAGCGGATTGCTCCAACTGAAAAGAGTACATATGTCTCATGAGACTGGTCAGACTGAACAAAAGATCCTTGTTGAGGACGAAATCGCAGTATTCGCTGCTGAGGTCCAGGCATCGCTTCGGCAAGACGATTTTCAACTGACCGCTCGACTGCTGACAGATAATGGTTCCATCGCGTGGTTTGCATTTACAAAATCACAACTCTTGGCCATTCTTGAGCGCCTTGTGACAGAGTTTCCAACCCAGTGGGCTTGGCTACATGCATGTTACCGCATGCTGACATCTACCTCACTGGCCTATATCGAAAATCCAGAATTTCTGGCAACCCTCAACCCAGAACAGAATGAACAACGGCTTATGTTCGCTATGCTACGTATGGCCAACTTTCGGAAGTATGGGCGACCGATAGAAGCCCTTGAACAATGCCATCACATGCAACAGCACCTAGGCAAGATGGAACCCATTCTTGACTCACGACGCGGATGGGCGCTGCACACTTCTGTCCAAACCGGAACCACCGCCATGCTGGCAGGCGACTTTACTCAAGCCCTCACGGCCTTTACCCAAGCCCAATTACACCCCCTTGTGCCCAAGTATGCTTTCCTCAGACGTGACGCACTGATCAAATCGGCACTGATCCATGTATGTTGGGGCAACACAACCACTGCTGAATCTTTCCTCCAACGCGCCGAACGCGTTCCTAGAACTTCTAGCTGGTTTGAAACCCACCTTGATGCACAACGCGATTTTGTTCGTGTCTTAACCCATTCCGGTAGCAATGAAGAGTCACTAGCAAACCTTTGGGCTATTAGTCTCGACTCAATTGGTGAAATGTGGCCGTTTTATATCCTGACGGTGTATCGAGTTTTAGAGGCCTGTGGATACAACGACGAACTACACCATAGAATCGAAATTTTTGAATCGATGTGGTTCCCCCGGGTCGATCGGATTGGCTTTACCGGTAGTGTTATTCCACTCAAAAAAGCACTACTGGCACTAAAAGTCGGTGATGTTACGGCAGCACAACAAGATCTAGACCGTGCTGACCCCAACTTGCCCTATACGCAACTCATCCAAGCTGCCGCACAGATTTACAGTGGACAGCCCGACCAAGCAATCCAACAGATTTCTGTAATTCGAACAAAAACGCGTGGGTTTCGCTTACTTGAACTACGACGTCTTGCCATCCTAGCGTCAGCACAATATCAAATTGGCGACTATCCGGGCTGCTTACGTACTTTAACGACAGCAGCAACACGGCCTACCGGGCTCGACACAACCGAAACCGTATTCTTTAGCCCAGAAACGAGAAAGCTGGCGGAAGACCGAATACCTGAGTGGCCGGCAAATGATACTCGCCCTTCGGTGTTTTTGACAGAAATCCCTGAACCCGTAGCAGTGTTGACCAGCCGTGAATTGGAAGTCCTCAGACAGCTAGCTCTCGGACGTACAAGAGCAGAAGCAGCTAAAAATCTATTTGTCACTGTCAATACACTCAAAACCCAGTTGCAATCTATCTACCGCAAACTTAACGTCTCATCCGGTGTAGACGCAGTTGCCAAAGCTACACAGCGCGGGCTGCTTTCCTGATTCAACGCAAGATCCCATAGAAACACAAAGGCGCCGGCAACAACGCAGAAAGTGTTGTCACCAGCGCCTAATAGTGTGCTCTAGCTAGCGGTTAGGCTTCGTTACTGTTGCGGTTGCGCGCATATAGGCTGCCACCGATCAATAGCAATGTCAGTCCGACCGCGCCCAGCAGAATCGCTAGGTTTGTACCGGTTAGAGCTAATTTGCCGTCCTGATCCTCAGATTTGTCATCTTCAGATGCACCTGGCTGGTCCGAATCTTCCGGGCCTTGTGGCTCTTCTGATTTTTCAGGGTCAGCAGGTTCTTCTGGGCTCTCTGGATCTTCTGGATCTTCAGGATCTTCTGGATCCGCCGGATCGGTTGGGTCCTCTGGGTCAGCGGGGTCCGTTGGGTCTTCTGGGTCAGCGGGGTCCGTTGGATCCTCAGAAACTGGCTTGACGGTATTCGTCAATTCAACCTCGACAGTATCATCAGAACCAATTTCCACAGTCTGCTGACTGAACTCCGGAGTACCCCACTGGATACCATCAACCTCAGGAAGCTCAACTTCATCCAAAGTCACTTCACTACCAGCAGGCAACTCAGGAGAATTCACAGCCTCCCCGTCACCACCAACAGTCAAAGTATCGGTGACCGATTCACCATCAGCATCCTCGTAAGTGTACTCAACAGTGAACTCTAAATCAGCACGATCATCTTCTGACAGCAAGTCATCCGAATCATCAAACAACTTCACCACAGAAAACAGACCAACCTCAGGATCCGGGTCTTCTCCGGTCGGAACGTTCGGGAACTCAACTTGCTCTGAGCTTCCGTCTTCGTTGACCACAACCTGGATGCGATCTGTGGACAGTTCATAGCCAGCAGGGGCTACTACTTCTTCAACGAAATAGGTTCCTGGTTCGTCAACAACAAGTCCGGTGATCTTACCGTCGCTATCCATAGCAAAGAGTTGGCCTTCTGAAACGAAGGCGTCCTTCACCACGATGTTGCCTTCATCATCAAGAATGTTGAATCGCGAATCCGGGTCGTTGATTACCACATCGTCATCTTCGGAATCTACCTTATGGATAGCGAGTGGATAACCGTCGGAAGGCGTGTAGGTAGCAGAAGAGTTACCAAATAAATTGATGACGGGAGTGTCTTCTTCAAAGTCCACGATCCGTACCAACACATTGGCGCTAATATTTTCTTCTTGCTCCAATAGCTTGCCCTCTTGGCTCTGCACTGTCACTGAGTGAGTGTCAGCGTCATAAATAGCTTCGAGGTTTCCTCCGATATCTACTGGACCATCTTCGGCGTTCTCTTTGCTGTCAACGTCGTCATGGGATACGAAGCCAACGAATTCAACTTCTTCTGGAAGTTCATCGACAGCGGGAACTATCGTAACACCGTGATAATTACCGTGTGGGATGAACTCAAGGTTGTAAACGTATTCATCCTCAACGAGTTCGCCGTCTTCAACTTCTACACGGAGATTTTGAGTCCACTCCTCGTTTGCGGAATCACGGATTGCCTTACGAAGTTCGGCTTCGTTACCGTATGAGCTTGCCTCACTGGTGGTTTCTGACCAGTACAGCTTTTCGTCGTCTTCGCCGTATAGCGTCGCGTGGTTATCAATAGTGACGGTCTGTTTACGGTCGAACGTTGTAGTAGTGAGCGGAACATTGACCTCTAGGCGGTTGTCAACGTCATCTCCGACAAAATCGATACCTGCTTCACTGAGCTGGATTACTAGGTTGCCTTCGTCATTGACACTTACATCGAAGTGTTCCGACGTCATTTCCCTATACCATGCGTACTCACCTGAAATATTGTCCTGAATTTCGGACAGGACATCATCATTCGTGAAATCGAAGATGTTCGGGTCACGCTCATCAACTATGTAGCTATTCGTGACGTCTACGCCCTGAACGACAAAATCGTAATCGATAGTCAGGGACTCACCCTTATCGATGTACGCAGTGCCGTCAGTTTGTGCAGTTTTGGAAAACTTCTCCGGATCATTAACGCCTTCCGAGGTGTCGCCGCGATCAATTAATTCGGTCTCAGCTTTACCGTGATGAGGATCCCCATCACGGTACGAGAATGAAGCGTCATTTACGATGTTGTAGTAATCCCAGCCCTGCTCGTTTGTCCAGGAATTAAGCCCCTCAAGGGAAGTGACAAGAGCACGAACATCTATAGAAACGTTGGTATCTTTGTCACTGCCGACATTTATGAACAGCTCCTGGCCGACTACAGCATACTGACCCACATAGTCGTCAGCAGCAAAGTCGGCAATAGTACCTTCGAAATCATTGGCAAGAGTCAGTTCAAAGTCACCAGCTGTAATGAATTCATCAGCGTCAGTGTTCCACTGGGCTTGTTCAGGCAGCTTGTCATGGATAACAACGTTCTGGTCTAGTGTCCAGTCTTCAGGGTTTTCACGGTCTTCATCTGCATCCCATTGGGAGAGGTCGGCCTGAAAAGTGTAGATCAAGTCAACAGGATCGACGAGCTCGCCGTCTTCATCAGTTTCAATATTGACCTTGGATGGGTCAACCGATTTTGAAAAAGCATCCTCCGGTTTCGGGACGCCCGGTGGTTCCGGTGCAGTGATTTCACCGCCGATATTGGTATTGGCGTTTGATTCTTCGTCACCAAAGATCGCGGTGTTTTCTAGGCCGACATGGTAAGAACCGGGTTGGCCATCCAGCGCATCATATGCTTCTTGCAGAGCCTCTTGTAGCTCTGCAAGTCCACTTTGGGAAATTGAAGCCGTGTAAGTAACTGTAAGTTTTGATGGATTTGGCAAATCGACGTTGGCTGTAAAGGAATTGTCAGAGATCTCTGGGGAGAAATCAAATTCCTCGGTGTTCTTATTCCAGCCTTCGTCATCCCAAGTAGTGATCTCAGCTGAGAAGTCGTCGTTGTATGAGAGGTATTTTGACAGCTCATCGGTAATAGTGAACTCGGAACGGTCAGTTTCACGATCTGTATTGACTGAGAGCGTGTAGTTAAGCTCCGCAGCTAGAATGTCTTCACTAATTGAAACGCTGCCATCTTCAACGTTTACGTACTGGTTGAGATCGATCCAAGCGAGATTTTTGTCAACCCCGTTGGAAACATTTTCTCCTTCGTCCCCTGGGTTGCGCACGATCACTTCGAATGAGTTTGACTCTCCATCAACGGTCCACTCGATCGTCTCTGAGCTGGTATGTTCTACCTCATCGAAGATGAAATCCAGATCGTAGACGCCCTGATGAATATCCCATTCCTCGGGGTCGGTAAATGTGATCAGTAGCTTGCCGTCAACGTGTTCGATCTTTTCAATTGCAGTGTTGCCGGCTGGGACCTCTAGGACGGATTCGTCGAGAGACACCGCCCCATTAAGCTCAATCTCTAGAGGCTGGCTGGCGTCCAGGCTGTCATCGTATTGAACCCGTAGTGTGAGCTTGTCGCCTGGTTCAACGACGGGGTCATCAGGAATAGCTTTGCCGTTGAGCAAAGAGCTAACGCTGATACCAGGGGTGGCTGCGTATGCAGCGGGGCCAATGGCCACCAGCCCGGCAAGTGACAGCATGGCAGCCAAAACGCTGGCAACGAATCGCGATAACGTTGAAGTCAGTTTTCGCGTGTGTTGCTTACCGCTACCCACCGGTCCCCCTCCTTCCAAAGTGTTTTGATGCATGCTCGTTCCCTTACATTAAAATGATGAGTATCCGGAGCAGTTCACAAACCCTTTGCAAGGGTGTTTTTCCCCGGAGTTATCCGCTACCCCTGCTGTGGCAAGGCAAAATACCCAGGAATAGCGATTACATGGGCAATCCTAGGTTGAGCATTCAATTGAAAGACGCGGGTCTTGAGTAAATCACCCGGGGTGTCACCCGTTGTAGCAAAAAGGGTGACTTGATGCCGGTAAAAGCTGCGGCATCAAAGGTGGAAGAGAAAAAGCCACAAGAGATCTATGAGATAGAGTCCGTCCTTTACGACAGAGTCCTCGATCTGCGACCCTGACGGGACTTGAACCCGCGACCTCCGCCGTGACAGGGCGGCGCGCTAACCAACTGCGCTACAGGGCCAGTGAAAAACAGATACTCTATTTTTCTGTACCCCCAACGGGATTCGAACCCGTGCCGCCGCCGTGAAAGGGCGGTGTCCTAGGCCACTAGACGATGGGGGCATACCGTCTTCAACATCAGACCGTCGAAGTTGGAACACCTAATCATAGAGATAAACCACAGCCATTGGCAAATTTCGGTCAGCATTTAGTTCCATACCGAGCGCTATTTTTACTTGCAAAGAAGGTAATAACCGACTTTGGAGCTAGAGCATGCAGACATCCAACTCAGGATGTCAAGACATAGACCCGGATATTAGACCATTCCTGCGTCAAACATTACCTACCGCTACTCGCCGAATTGAGCGGCTAACTGCGCGCTTCATAACGCTAAGAATTTTATTTGAATTATCAATTATTTTTCTAGACATTTTCCTTTTCGTGACGCACAATACAAGTAGGATAAATTTCAAATAAATTTCATTGCTCTTCCTACCAAGAGGGAAAGGCAAACCAATGTCTATTGGGTCTGTTCCAAACCAAGAGGTTCATGTTGTGGATGAACTGGCCCTGTTGGTTGCCAAAATTGAAGATCACCTTCGCCGGGAACAATATCAAGAAGCAGCCACGCTGTTTGAAAATCACAGTGCCAGCGCTTGGTTTGGTTTTCAGCCGACACGAGCCGTAGAAGTCTTGCAGTTATTAGTCGCTCAAACGCCAGCTCCCAGACCTATATTGAAGGCGATTATCGGGCTCATGACTGCAACCACGGCGGGCCAATTCGACAGTCACCACTATCTGACGACAATCAATAGTGAAGACCCGACTCAGATGTTCTTGTTATCCATGTTTCGGATGGCCGATCTCAGGATGCACGGTCGACCTGCCGAAGCTCTGGAACAAAGCGAACAGTTGAAAACCTACCTTGAGCAAATGCATCTGCGCGAGGACGACCCAATTGGTCTGGCATTACAAGCTGCTGTGGAAACTGGTGTCACTGCCATGCTCGCCGGCGATTTTCAGCATGCCCTCACTAGTTTCACTCAGGCACAACTACTTCCCTTGGTACCGAAGTTTCCATTTCTCACGCGCAAGGCGCTAGTGCAATCAGCATTAATTCACGCCTGTGTTGGCAATGCCGGGTCAGCTGTTTCGTTACTTGATCGTGCCGACCGCGTTCCCCGTACGTCAAGTTGGGTGGAAAATCAGATTGACGTGCACCGTGACTTCGCGGTCATACTGGTGTCTGCACGCAGCTATGAAGAAGCGTTGGACCGTCTCGAGACCATCAGTTTGCATGACATCGGTGAGATGTGGCCGTTTTATATCATGGTCATTCACCGTATATTAGAAGCGGTAGGCCGAACTGATGAGCTGAATCACCGACTTGAAATGTTTGATTCGATCCCGCTGCCAAAAATCGATAGAGAAGGTTTCTCTGGCAGTATTATTCCGATAAAGCGCGCAATGTTGGCCATGCGCACTGGTCGTAGTTTTGAAGCCCAAGAATTTTTAGCACGTGCTGATTCTCGGTTGGTATATACACGGTTGCTCAGCGCGGCAGTAAATATATATGCAGGACGCACTCAACAAGCCATACAAGAGGCAACTCGGCTCAAAACGGAAACTCGCGGTTTTCGGCTTCTTGAAATCCGCAGACTAGCCATCCTCGCATCTGCGTACTATCAGGCAGATGATACCGAAGCGTGTTTAAAAACGTTGACCCGTGCCGTTACTATTCCGCACGGGCTTGTCCGTACTGAAGTTGAACTGTTCAGTCCAGAGGTTCGTGAACTTGCTGCCAAACACATCGCAGCATGGCCGCCCGATACCGGCGGGCCTTCGGCGTTTCTGACCGGTCTGCCCAAACCCGGCCGAGCACTGACGGAACGCGAAGTCCAGATCGTTGGGCAACTGGCTAAAGGATACCGTCGAGCTGAGATTGCCGAGAAGCTTTATATCTCTTTGAATACCCTCAAGTCTCAGTTGCGTTCAATTTATCGCAAGCTTGAGGTTTCTACAGCTTCTGATGCCGTTGTCGGCGCACAACGTCTTGGGCTTATCTAATCCGTTAGGCTACCTAACCCGGCTGGTACTTGACCCCACTGTGGTCAGCTGACGGACCTCGTCTGAAGATTCGTCTAGTTCTCGCGAGGACTTCTTGAAACGGTTGCGCAACGTTCGCATCACAGACCGCACAGCGTTTTCAACTGCCTGATAGGTACGTTGCGAGATAAAGATCGCATCAAAGGCGAGCATGGCCAATAAAAACCATGGCAGTCCCATAAAAAGTGCGATGCCAATATACATGCCAATTACTGCCAGGAATACCAAATGCCTGCTCGAGGGATGTAGCAAGGCCATTATGATAAATAATTGAGCTGACCCCTCCCTCTTATTGTCTGCTTGTGAAAGGTTGAGCCGACTGACCTAAAACCTGCATCCAGCAAAGAGTCGCCAGCACGCGTTTATAGAGCTAGATCACATCGATGCAAACCCTATGTTCGGTTCGGAGCATGAATGAGGAAACGGGTTGGAAACCACCCGCAAGATCACCCAGTGGTAAGTATCCTCGTCATTGGCTCAGAGGAGTCATTCCCCCGACAAGAAGCCAGCTTGATATATCTAATTCCGCGGGGCGCACATTCATGACACAACGTAGCCGGTGCCGGTGCTGGTAGTAAATACAAGAAGGTGCCCAGTCACGCGCTAAGACAGTAGCTGACCTTGTGACCGAACCAGAGAATAGAAAAAGAAAAGGATCCCCGCGATGTAGAAGCTACGCGAGAGTCCAGTGGCTCCGACCGGCATCGATCCGGTGACCTTTCGAGTAAGAGTTCCGCGCTATCAAGAGTTTCTGCGGGATAGAAGAATCTTTGGTATTTGCAGGTCAGGGCGCGTTCGAGTCATCAGGAGATAGTATGCTCTCTAACTGAATGTGCGGAATAAATGCGGGCTTCACAATTAGTCTTCGGGTGCTCGTTTCCAGGCCTCCGCACGTCGGACAGAATGAACTTCAGCGGGAGGCATTAATGTCACGGGGTCGCTCTGTTCTGTCTTTTCTTGCGCGGCTTCTCTCTTGACTTCGCCTGGCCCTGGTCCTCCACCAGATGGACAGTAACTGGTGTTTTCATGCTTATCAGTGATTGGCATGCTCTTCTGAGGCTGACGCGAGAGAAAAGGGGGAGCGCCTTTGATTTTAGGCCCGAATCATTCTTGGTGACGATTGCGTACTCTACGCTGAACCTCGTCTTCGAGAGCGGAGTCATGTCGAACGATGGGGCGCAGCTCCTAAGAAGGTTGTGCAGTTTCGTTCAGGCCTCTTCTACTCCATTCAAGAGATCTACTGAGTTCGTACCTTGATTGAAGAGATGGCTGAGATCGGCGGCCTTCACGCCTATTTTGACACGGGTCAGGACGAGCTGCCCATTTTCCACACGCCCTACGTCACACGGTTCGACCTGTTTTTAGCCCGCCCTATGCTGGTCGAATCGAGCAAGACTGATCCCTCAAGGGGAGCCACCAATTGCCTTTCGCAGTATAGTCGCTCGATATGTTCGGTTCGGGGTGGGAACTCTGATTCAACGAAGTATGGGTCAAGATCCCTGGTCAGCTTCGTCAGGTATTCAGAGTCGACTCTGTACCATCGGCCCTCGCTCAAGTGGAAGGCGTCTGAAGAGCCGTCGAGAGAGGTATCGAAGACAAGGCATCGGTAGATTGAGTAGTTTCCCTTTCGAACTCCGTCCGCGGTGTCCCTGTCAGACTTCTTCATGCGTCCCTCGGTGGAACCTGCTCGTGGTGGTAGAAGACCTCGAGCAAACCCCGGAGGGAGGCCCACGATGGGACCGACACGGGCCTGGCCCCATGGCAACAGACAGGGAGATCAACTGTCCGTCAGCAGGGAAGTCCGTGTCCGCCTACAGGGAGATTGGCATGTCCGCTAGCAAGCTGTACGCTGTACACATCGAGGATGGTGACGACTGCACCCCTTTAGACATCGATTGGCGTGCCGGTATGGGCACCCATCTGTGCAGCAACATAGCGCGCGAATAGAGTCTGGAGCATTATGGAATCCCTAAGAGTGGGTATCCGGGTACCTGATGTCGAGCAGGCGCGGACATTCTACTGCGGTTTGGGTTTTGAGGAAGTCGGGACTATCCAAGGCCCCGACGCCCCCCCGGTCCTAGCGATTCTTCACTGGCGAGGCGCCCACCTGATCCTCGAAGCACTCGATGGCATGCCGTTTCAAAACTCGACCCGTGAACACCAGATTCAGGAAGGCCCCCGTGGTCTGGGTGTCGCGATTGGCATGTCGGTCGACGATCTAGCATCGGTATATGAGTACTGCCAGACGCATGGATGCGTGATTACCGCTGAGCCTAACGACGAGCCCTACGGGGATCGTGTTTTCGAGTGTTTCGATCCCTACGGTTATCTGTGGGAGTTCTCCATGCCGATCGCAGAACAGGATCCCGAACGGGCGGTCGCCGAGACATCGAATGAGTGGTTCGGGAACCAGCGATAGGGTAGGTACCTACGAATCTCGACCGAGAATGTCTCCCGTGGTCGAGTGACTGCACTTCGTTCTTCTGGGGTGCCTATGTGATGTTTGCGCGAGTCGCTTACGCGCACTCCGCTAACCGGCGGCCAGCGCGATCCGGCCACAACGGCCCCGAGCACGAAAAGTGGATCATGGAGATCCTTGAGGCGTTCGACGCCACGGGCAGTGTCCACTCGGCCGCTCAGCTGGCCAGGGTCGATCCGAAGACGGTGCGTCGGTATGCCGCTGCCCGTGATGCGGGTCGGCCGGTGACCGGGGCCTCGCGGCGGGTGCGGATGATCGATGAGCATATGGGCAAGACCGAGGAGTGGATCGAGCGCAGCTCGGGTAAGATCCGCGCCGATGTGATCCACGTCCGGCTTGTCGCGATGGAATTCACTGGCACCGAGCGCACTACTCGGCGGGCGGTGGCGGAGGCGAAGGCTGCTTGACGGGCCGGGCACCTTCGCACGTATCGGCCGTGGATCACCGAGCCGGGCTTGTGGTTGCAGTTCGACTGGGGTGAGGGCCCGAGGGTGCCGGGCGCGGACGGGGTGCTGCGGGGCACGTTTTTGTTCTGCGCGTGGCTGGCGTGGTCGCGCTTCCGGATGGTGATCCCGGTCTGGGACCAGACTCTTCCGACGCTGATCGCCTGCCTGGACCAGGCGCTGCGTCGGATCGACGGGGTGCCGACCTACATCCTGACCGACAACGCCAAGACGGTGAGCATCGATCATGTCGCAGGCGTCGCGGTGCGCCACCCCCAGATCGTGGCCGCCGGGCGGCGCTACGGCACCCAGGTCCACACCTGTGTCCCCTTCGATCCGGAGTCAAAGGGCGGCACGGACTCCACGGTCCGGCTGGCGAAGGCCGACGTGGTGCCCACCCAGGCCAACCTGCGGGCTGAGTATGACTCGATCGCCGAGCTGGAGGCCGCGTGTGAGGCCTTCTGCGCCAAGGTCAACGGTCGGGTCCATCGCAAGCCAGCGCGGGTTCCGGCCGAGGCGCTGGTCGAGGAGCGGGTCCGGTTGCATGTGCTGCCGGCCGCACCGCACACCCTCGCGCTGGGCCAGACCCGAATGGTGAACACCGACCATACGGTGCGCTACGGCTCGGTGCGCTACTCCACCTCGCCGGGCCTGGTTGGAACCGAGGTCTGAGCCCGGGTCGCCGGGACCGAGCTCGTCCTAGCCCGACACCGACTGTCCGCCCCGGGCACTCCACGGATCGACCTGGCCCACTATCCCAACCATCCTCAAGGCCCCCACTGAGCACCGCGTCCACCGGTGCCGAAAGCCCGCAGTCAAGAAGAGCGCGACTTCCTCGCCCTCGGTCAGGGTGCCGGCGACTGGCTGATCGCCGCCTCTCGTTCCGAAGACGGATGCCTCGGCAAGGGTTACTCCGCTTCCCGACGCAACCGTGGCGATGCTCAAGCGTTGTCATCACAGGCTAAAAGCGAGCACATCATTGCTGTTTCCCTCGCATGTCATGACTTTGCGGGACCCGTCGAACACTCAGAGGGAGCTGCGCGACGTGCGTCATCAGATCGGGTATCCCGAGCTATCAACGCATACATTCCGTAAGACGGCGGCGACCATGCTTGACCGAGCAGGTATGTCAGCGACAGAGATCGCAGCGTTCCTCGATCACAAGAACCCTTCGATGACCCAGGACGTCTATATGAACACGCTCAAGGGCGACACTAGGGCGGGAGCTGTGATGCAGGAACAGCTGAAGGGAATGATTTGAAAGTGCGGGGTTTATGCGGGGTGTCTGACTGTTAGAAAAAGAAAAGGACCCCCGCGATGTAGAAGCTACGCGAGAGTCCAGTGGCTCCGACCGGCATCGATCCGGTGACCTTTCGATTTTCAGTCGAACGCTCTACCAACTGAGCTACAGAGCCGAAGCTAGCGCTTCTGGACAAAGAGCCCGTCCTTTAGGACAGGCTCTTCGATCCGCGACCCTGACGGGACTTGAACCCGCGACCTCCGCCGTGACAGGGCGGCGCGCTAACCAACTGCGCTACAGGGCCAGTGAAAACACTCTACAGTATTTTCTCAAGTCAATTACTGACCTGTACCCCCAACGGGATTCGAACCCGTGCCGCCGCCGTGAAAGGGCGGTGTCCTAGGCCACTAGACGATGGGGGCCGGACTATCGCAGGGTTTCATCCCTTTGACGCGATCGACCTAGATCATCATAGACCTAAAGGTTTTGTTAATGCAAATTAGCGGTAGCGGCACATGAGCTTATCTAAACCAGCGGCGAATCGACAACGGTCAGTTAGCTAGAGGACATACAGCTTATAGGTGAACAACTATGCCCCAACCAGATACAGACAGGACTACCTACCGATGATACTGTGATATTCAGCACGGTTTAATCCCTGAGCGACTGGGAGAATCAGATGACCAAGCCGGTAATACCCAAGTTTTCAATGCCGATCGAAGATTCCGACGATGAATACCTGCACGCACATACACCCACCCGAATCGCCACTTCACTGCGCAAGCTCATCTGCAAAGGAAGCCTGAGCCCTGGCGCGAAACTTTCCGAAGAGACGATCGCAGCCGAATTTGAAGTCTCACGCAACACACTGCGTGAGGCTTTTACTGTATTAGTGGGTGAAGATCTAGTGCACAAGGTACCCAATAGAGGCGTATTTGTCATCGACCCCGGGCCACAAGATGTGCGAGAAGTCTATCAAACCCGGCGATTCCTGGAGCCGGCAGCTATTCTGTGGGGCCAGCTTACACCTGAGCTATCAGAGCAATTCCTGCACATAGCTGACCAAACACGTCGTGGCGTCGCACAAGAAGACCTTGAGGCTCTTGAAGTTGCTGATCGGGAATTTCACATGGCAGTTGTGGCACTGGCTGGTTCGGTAACGCTGTCTGCCACCATAGATCGTCTACTTACACAACTTCGACTAACTTTCACTGGTCTCAACATCAATCCGGGCATTCATGGTTCTTTTGCCCAGCAAAACCTGGCCATCATTGATCGTATCCTCAATAATCAGCGCGTTGACGCATCACGCGGCCTACATAGATACCTTGATCTGGCTGAAAACATGGTTATACAGTATGCGACCGCTGATGGCAAACCCGTACGCTTTCACGTCGATGGCACACACGAGGCCTCCACTAAAGAACAAAGCTAGTTCGGAACTGCCCACCCATCACGGATTGGTCACCGTACCCCTATAAAGCGCTGCCTTGGATCGCTAAATGGTCTCATGTCAAGGACCCTGCGGTTTTCTGTGTAACAATTTTATAAATCCCCACTATGACGCAGATCCCGATGATTGCAGGCGTGTCGCGATAATTACACGAATGTGCTTTATGTATGCGCATGTTTCAAGTGTTGCAGTTGTGACAAGAGTGCAGATAAAGTCTTTGGCTGTGGTCGAAATAGCTTAATACGAGCTATATAACTGGACTAGCCACAGAATGAGGAATAATCGTGAAATCACGAAGCATGAGAGGGGCAGCCGCGGGGGTTGCCCTTGTAACGGTCGCAGCTATGTCTGCCACCGCAATGCCGCAGATTTTCTCTGACTCCGACAGCTTTTTCGCTGGATCCAGCACGTCTGAAGCATTAACCGAAGTACCGGATCTTCCAGACGAAGAGACGATCGCCGCAGCTAAGGGAGATCCTGATGCTCAGGCTAAACTGCGCGAAGACCTCAAAGAGATCCTGGAGAAGAGCAACCAACGTCTAGCAGAAGCTGAAGGTCGGACACTTTCCTCTAATGAGAAAGTTCGTGAGCTCAGTGAAGCTGCCGCAGAAGCCCGTCGGGAGGCAGAAACCGCGGCCCAGCAAGCGGAACTTGCTTCCGAAGAAAATGAACGTGATCAGGAAAATGCCGGGGAAGCCGTTGCGGACATGTATCGCAACGGAGGCTTGAGTACTGAAGAGTTCATGCTGGGCGACGAAGATGCGCTCAGTGCTAACGCCTTGAACCAGCAGATCAATGATGGTTTGGCAAGCGATGCTGACGATAGTGAGGCTAATAGCAACGCTCACTCGCACCTGAGTGATAACCAGGACGCGAAATCAGATGCACTTGCAGACGCACAGCGCGAGGCTGAAGAACGAGAGGCGGAGGAAGAACGCGAACGTCAACGCTTGGCAGAAGAAGAAGCCGAACGCCAAGCTGAACAGGAGCGTCAGGAGCAGCAGCGTATCGCTGTTGCCACTACTATTCAGGAATCCGAAGAAGTCGATGAAGATGAAGCCACCGATATCGTTGAGGAGTTAGAAGACGAGAGTACACAGGAGGCATTCGACGAGGTTGCTGGAACCGCAACCGCTTCAAGTGAATCGTCACCGACCAGCACCGAAGCGGCCTCAGAGGCTCCGGTAACACCGACGGAAGAAGCTCCAGAGGAGGAACCTGAGTCGTCGGCACCTGCACAGGAACCTGAGCAGGAATCTACGCCAACACAGGAGTCGACGCCGGAACCAGCGCAGACCACCGCACCTGAGCCGACTCAGACTGCTACCCCTGAGCCTGCATCGACGCCGACGTCAACTCCGACGCAAACGCAAACACCGACGCAGACTCCAACGCAAACACAGACGCCTACGCCAACACCGACTCGGACGGCTACACCAACGCCAACCCAGACGGAAACCACTGCGGCACCGGAACCAGAACCAGAACCGACACAGACTACTCCGGCTGCGCCACCCAGTGGCAATATGTCGGCAGCGGTTAACTGGGCGGTCAATAAGACCAATGAACCCGGCACATCGTATGTCTGGGGCGGTAACGGCCCGAAGGGTTATGACTGCTCGGGCTTTACGGTGGCAGCCTTTGCCCAGGCGGGTAAATCGCTACCTCGTGTTTCAAGTGCACAGTACGCGGCGGCAAAACAGTATGTTTCGCTGGATAATTTGCAGCCCGGTGACCTGGTGTTCTGGTCCAATAACGGCCAAGGCTCCGGTGTTTACCACGTTGCCATCTATATTGGTAACGGCCAGATTGCTCACGCACGAAACCCCTCTACGGGTATCACCATCACTGACTTGCACTACTCACCGTGGGGCATGCTCAGTGTAGGTGGCCGCTACTAAAGTCTCCTTCGGGGGTTCGGAGTCCGGGGAAGTTCTCCGGACCCTTGGAGGCCAAAATTAAATATGGTGTATATACACTTCGGGGTGGCAAACCAGTTGGCTTGCCACCCCGAAGTTTTTCTATGCGCTATGGCTTAGACTGTGGGATCCTGATCGACCATTGGTCCGTATTGGCCGCGGTCTTCTAGGCGCGGGTCATCTTCGTAAGGCACGATCATGACTGGTCCGCGAGCATGTGCTGCGATGCCCTGGGATGTAGAGCCGAGCAATGCCCCGGCGAAACCACCCAGACCGCGGGTACCGACCACGGTCAGGCGCGCCGATTCGGATTCAGCAACGACCGCGTCCACGGGCACCCCGTCAATAACTTCTGATTCAATCTTCAGATTCGGGTAGTGGTTTTGTAGCCAGTCCACACCGGCGTTGAGTTTATCGCGTAGTTCATCGAACATGGCGCGTTCATCCACGGTTGAAGGCAGCCATTCCACAGCAGATGAGACCGGAGCCATGGCGGTGATGATGCGCAGACGACACGATGAGCTGCGACGGAGGGCTTCGTCTGCAGCACGTAGCATGGCGACACGGCCCTGTAGGGAACCATCTGATGCCACTACGACCGGTGCATCAGAACCGGCACGGGTTTCTTCGGCCCCGCGGGGAACCAATACCACCGGACATTTGGCTTGTGCCGGTAGACCGCGTGATACTGAGCCGACCAGCAGGCCTAAAAAGCCTCCGCGACCACGTGGGCCAGCAACTAGCAGTTCGGCATCATGCGAATAATCAATTAACACAGTGGCGGGGTCGCCCAGCTCTACTGCGGTACGGATCTCCACGTCGGTTTCGCCCAGTTCTGCTTGTGTAGCTTCCAGAATCTGTCGGCAAGACTGTGCCAGTGCTGAGTCTTCATGACCACCGGTGGCTGTGTCGACGGCTACCGATGGGAAAATAGGAAGCGTGTAGGCCGAAACCATAGTGAGTGGTACACCGATACGTTTTGCTTCGCGTAGTGCCCAAACAGCTGCGGCCAATGCACGTTTGGAGCCATCAACACCGACGACGACCCCGTGTTTTTTCGTTTTGGGGTGTTCTGGCAACTGTTCTTCTGCGTTTTCCCGTTCTACTGGGTCGTGTGGTTGGTCGGTCATTGCAGGTCCCTCCTGACGGTCATTTCACATCCGTGGATCGGTTGCGAAGGTTCTATCTATTAGTCTAATGCCGAAGTGAGCCCGGTAACGATGTCTACAACGGATCTTTCAACAGCAACGGGGTGATACCCGGTGGAGTGCCGGCAATAAAGTTGCTAGCTGCCGGGCCAAACTTGGTTTGAGCCGGTAATGGTTCAGAGCGCAATGCTGCACTGAACGCGTCTATGCCACCAAGTTGTGGGGCAGCCAGTTGGGTTTGAGTACCAACCATCACGATGTTGCCTCGGCGGCGACCTTTAAACATACTGGCATCAGAAATCAGGGTCACCTGGCTGAAGGCTTGGGCCATTGCGGCGGCTTCAGCCCGTGCCGGGGTGAGGTTGGGTGGGCCACCATAGTTAATAATGTAGGCGCCGTGTTCTCCGACCGCCCGGGCTGCGGTTTCGGCGGCTTCTACACCGGTTAGGTGTTTGGGTGTTATATGTTTTCCCTGGTCACTTTCCACAAATACGTCACGGATAATCACATCCCAACTATCCGGTTTGGTCTGAGCCAGTACTTGTCCGGCTTCACCAACGCGCATTTTGACGATCGGGGATCTGGGAAGCCCGAAGTTATTGCGGGCAAGTTCGGTGAGTTTGGCGTCGTATTCCACCGTGGTGTGCCGGGAGTTTGGGTACCGGTCTGCGCCCCAGCGTGCCAAGGTCGCTCCCCCACCTCCGAGGTGTAGGAATCGTAGCTGCGTTTCAGGTGTATACCGAAAGCTCAGTGCGATGGCGATCCAGCGCATGTATTCAAAGCCTAAACGTTGGGGCTCATCCGGGATCAGCTGGGAGGATTGCACCCCGTTGATCAGCAGCAGCCATGCTCCGGGGGTGAATCGGTCGGGTTGGATTTCTGCGGTGCCCGAATCGATCTCGTATCGGCCAGGTTCGATGTTGATTGCCGACCGCGTCTGGTTGCGGCGCTGTTTACTCATTTGCGTACCATAGCCTGTCGTGGCACCCCACGCCACGGTTCACTTATGGGCTGGTGTGGTTGGCCCATGGGAATAAAACCTGTTTGACGCAGAGCTTCTTCCACCAGGGGTTCGTCCCCGGCCGCCCAGAGGATTGCTGGCCGGTCCCCAACCGCCTGATTTATTAGTTGTTGGCCCACAGTGGTGTTGGTAGTCTCTTCGGCCAGATAGAAAAACCGGATGTCCTCCAACTCCTCTAATCCGTGTGCATAAAGGAATTCCGCCGTCTGGTCGCTGAGTTTGCCGGTGGCATGAATCGTGCCGACAATACGACCGCGCAGATCTTCCGCTAGCCACACTGTGTAACCCCGATCAATACGGGATTGCCAAAAGTCAACTTGCTCATCGATGGTGGCTTCTGCGGTAGTAAAAAACGTTTCGTCTTTGAGCTCGGCAAATATTTGACGCCAGATGCGGTGTTTGAACATTACGATTGCTTTGGCATCGGCCATCGCGGCATCACGAATATAGTATTCGGCGCCGGTTTCGGTAGTGTCTTTACGTTTGAAGGGCCAAATCACCGGCGGCCTCGCTATTGGTCCAGTAACTGGTTAACGCGTTGCACTTTTGCGTCCAGTTGGTCAGTTTTGGCATCTCGAATATCGGCTTTCATGGTAATGGAAATCCGCGCACCGTACGGTTGCACGGCGTCAACGCAGTCTTTGAGTACGCCCATGACTTCGTCCCAGTCACCTTCGATTTCAGTAAACATTGAAGATAACCGGTGCGGCAATCCGGAATTGCGCACCACATCGTAGGCGGCAGCTACGGCACGGGCGACTGAGCCGGTTGCCGCATCGTCGGCATTATTGGCGGCGGCATCGGCACCTAGTTCGCCGACACCCGATACGGAAATAGAAAAAGCTAAGATCATGTACCCATCGTAAACATGTCTGGCCGTGCCGACTATAGTAAGTTGCGGTGCATTTGCCCGTAGGAAAGGACCAGCAGCGATGGCGCAGGGTATTTATATCACAACGACGACGATACGAGCAGGAAAGTCGTTGGTGTCCATGGGGATGACTGACGCGTTAAACCGGCGCACCGGGAGGGTGGGATATTTCCGGCCGATCGTGCCCGGCGATGCCATCGATACCGACCCCATGGTAACCCTGATACGCGAAACCTTTGGGCTCAGTAAGCAGGCTGCCACCGGTGGGGTCACGGATGCCTATGCCCGTGCGATGGTGACCTCGGGCAAACAGGCTGAACTTTATGCCGAACTGGTGACCGCCTATGAACAAGTTGCCGCCCAAGCAGACGCCGTCGTCATCGAAGGCACCGATTTGACCACCGGCGATACGGGTTTTGAAACGGAAATCGATACGGATCTGGCACTGCATTTTAATGCACCGGTGATGGCCGTGGTATCGGCCCAAGGACTAACCGCCCAGGAGGCTTCCGACGCCGTTGAACTGACGCGCTCAAATTTGCGGGATGCCGGGTCTGAGCTGCTAAGTATTGTGGTCAACCGTGCCCAACCCGAATTGGTCGAGGCGATGGCGGCAACCATTGCCCCGGGACGCTACCAGCGCAAGGTGTATATTATCCCGGAGCTTGAAGAACTGCGCTACCCCACCGTCGGCGAGATCGCCGCGTCATTATCGTTGGATTGGGTTGCCGGATCCGAACAGTTAGACCGGGATGTGTCCGAGGTTAAAGCTGTGTCGATGGAGGGTGGTAACTTTTTGCAGGTCCTCAACGACGGCGCACTGGTGATTGTCTCCGGGGATCGTTCGGATGCAATTTTGGCAACCCTGGGCGCAGCCCGTACCGCAGAGTTCCCAGTACCAGCCGGGATGATCCTGACCAACGGTATCGAACCCAATGCGATGATCCAACGACTCTACGCCGACGCCCCATTTCCAGTCTTCGTCTCCTTTGCCGATACATTTACCATGGCCCGCCAGGTGGCTGCGGTACCGGCCAGCGTATCGACCGCCCAACCGCGCAAGACCGCCGCGGTGCTGGGCGCCTGGAATACCCACGTCGATGAAGCTGAATTATTGGGCCGGGTGGAACTTGCCCAGCAATCCGTGATGACCCCGGTGCGATTCCTGCATCAGCTTACCGCACAGGCCTCAGCCGATCGTAAGCACATCGTGTTACCGGAGGGCCAAGATCCGCGCATTCTACGGGCCGCCGAAATTTTACGCCGTCGTGGGGTATGTGACCTGACCGTGCTCGGCGATATCGAGCAAATTCATGAAACCGCTGCAAAACAAGGCGTCGAGTTGACCGGTGTCAACGTGATCAATCCGGCAGAATCCCCCGATCGGGAACGCTATGCTCAAGCTTACGCACAAGCCCGGGCCCACCGCGGCATGGATATCGACACAGCGCGAGAAGTAATGCTGGATGGCGCATATTTTGGCACCATGATGGTCCAGCTTGGCGATGTGGACGGCATGGTCTCCGGTGCCGCCAATACCACCGCGCACACGATTCGCCCGGCCCTGGAATTTGTCAAAACGAAACCGGGTACCAAAATTGTCTCTTCGGTGTTTTTCATGCTGTTGCCAGACCGGGCGCTGGTCTATGGGGATTGTGCGGTCAATACCAACCCGGATGCCGAACAGTTGGCCGATATTGCCGCCGCCTCAGCCAAAACCGCCGAACAATTCGGAGTATCCCCGCGGGTGGCAATGCTGTCGTATTCCACCGGTGAATCCGGTAGCGGTGCCGATGTGGACAAAGTCCGAGAAGCCACCGCACTCGTACGGGATAACCGGCCCGAGCTGAAAGTCGATGGGCCACTGCAATATGATGCCGCCGTCTCGGCATCGGTGGCGGCCTCCAAGATGCCCGAATCAGAAGTGGCCGGGCATGCCACCGTATTTATCTTCCCCGACCTCAACACCGGTAACAACACGTATAAGGCCGTGCAGCAATCGGCTGGCGCCGTCGCCGTTGGTCCCGTATTGCAGGGCCTAAATAAACCGGTCAATGACCTCTCCCGGGGTACCACGGTCGATGACATCGTCAACACCGTTGCCATCACCGCCATCCAAGCGCAAGCAAACGCAGAGCAAAGCAGGTAACACGATGCTCATTTTAGTAATTAATGCCGGTTCATCCTCGCTGAAATACCAGCTGCGAGAACTCAACGACGACGGCACCGACACCGACAACCCGGTGCAGGCTTCCGGGCTGATTGAACGCATCGGGATACCCGGCTCCGGGATCGCAAACCACACCGAGGCCCTAGATGCGGTGGCCAGCCAGCTCGATGAGATCCTTGCTGGTCGCATAATTGATGCTGCCGGTCACCGGGTGGTCCACGGTGGGGAACGTTTCAAGGCCCCTGCAATTGTGGATCCGGAAGTCATTCGTGCCATTGATCGGTTGGCCCCGCTTGCGCCACTGCATAACCCACCGGCAGCCGAGGGGTTGCGGGCGATTCGGGATAAGTGGCCGGATATGCCCCAGGTGGTCATTTTTGATACTTCCTTCCACCAGACGATGCCACCGGAAGCTTGGCGCTATGCCATCCCGGATACCTGGTATGTTGATCACGGGATTCGACGCTACGGCTTCCACGGCACAAGTCACGACCTGGTGGCGGGTAAAACTGCCGCTCTGATTGGTGTGGATCGCGCCGAGTTTAACGGCACCGTATTGCATTTGGGCAATGGTGCCTCGGCGACCGCTATCAAAGGTGGTCGTTCGGTGGATACCTCGATGGGTTACACGCCGCTAGCAGGTTTGGTAATGGGTACCCGTTCGGGTGATGTCGACCCTTCGATCGTCACGCATTTGATTACCTCGCATGGTTATGATGCCCAGGAGGTCGACTGGGTGCTCAACCATGAATCCGGGCTGCTGGGTATGACCGGGCATGCCGATATGCGCCAGGTGTTGGAAGCCGCCGATGCGGGCCATCGCAATTCGAGGTTGGCCATTGATGTTGCCACTTACCGGTTGGCCAAATATGTCGGCGCCTACCATGTGGCGGTAGGTGGTAGCCACGCCATTACCTTTACCGCGGGTATCGGGGAGAACTCGGCACCGTTTCGCG
>Ga0209487_1000212_pt1 | contig 52628 bp, 51 predicted proteins | sample Poulit2012_FD_187524 | JGI IMG/M metagenome (GOLD analysis project Ga0209487, IMG submission 187524) | Agricultural soil microbial communities from Georgia to study Nitrogen management - Poultry litter 2012 (SPAdes) (version 2) | ecosystem: Environmental > Terrestrial > Soil > Agricultural land... | reverse complement strand
GGAGGAAGACATGTATAGATATTATGTACTTGCATTAATTGTAATTATAACTGACCAAATTTCTAAATGGTTTATCGTTAAAGAAATGGAACAATCAGAGTCAATTGTAGTGATAAAAAATTTTTTTAGCATTACATCCCATCGTAATAAAGGGGCAGCATGGGGTATATTAGAAAATCAAATGATGTTCTTTTATATAATAACTTTAGTAGTTGTTATTGGAATTATTTATTATATGCAAAAATATGCAAAAGAAAATGCTTTATTAGCAACGTCATTAGGCTTATTATTAGGCGGAGCACTTGGTAATTTTATTGATCGTTTATTTAGAAACGAGGTTGTAGATTTTTTAGATTTTAAAATTATTAATTACAATTATCCAATATTTAATATAGCAGATTCAGCACTTTTTATAGGGGTAGTGATATTAATTATTTATGTCATTATAGATGAACGAAAAAACAAAAAAGAGAAAACATTATGATGAAAAACTTAGAAAAAGTAACTAAACAAGAAATTGGCATGAGATTGGATAAATTTTTAACCCTTAAAAATCCAAAAAACTCGAGACAAGAAATTCAATCTTGGATAAAAAATGGCAATGTACTAGTGAATGGTTTTGTGAAAAAAGCAAATTATAAAGTGACTAATTATGATGAAATAGTTTGGAACATACCTCAAGAAGTTAAACGAAATATTGAACCAGAAAACATTCCATTAGAGATAATTTATGAAGATAATTATATATTAGTTATTAATAAAGAACGTGGAATGATTGTTCATCCTACTGTTCACAAAACTTCAGGTACATTAGTAAATGCTTTATTATATTACTCTAATAAATTATCTAATTATAGTGGGGATGAACGCCCAGGAATTGTTCATAGACTAGATAAAGATACAAGCGGTATAATGGTTATTGCTAAAACAAATGAAGCACATGAACATTTACAAAATCAATTCATGACAAATGCGGTTTATCGTAAATATGAAGCAGTAGTATATGGTATGATTAACCACAATCATGGAGTAATTGATGCACCAATAGGGAGAGATCCAAATAATCGATTTAAAAGGACAGTTATAGCTAACGGAAGAAATGCCAAAACTAAGTTCAATGTAATTGAACACTTTCATCAATATACACACGTAGCGTGTGAATTAATTACAGGGAGAACACATCAAATTCGTGTCCATATGGAATATTTAAATAATCCAATTATCGGGGACCCGATTTATTCCAATATAAAAACGAATTTATTAAGTACTCAAGCATTATATGCAAAAGAATTAAAGTTCACTCATCCTAAAACTAAAGAACACCTAACATTTAAAATAGAACAACCAATTTATATAAAAACTTTATTAGACAAACTACGTAAAATGACTTGACTTAAGACACTTAATTTGAAATAATACAAATAGTTAAATAGTCCTTTAAATTAGCACAGTGAGGCTGATAAGGAAACGTTACAGAATACATTAGGATAATTCTGTAAAAATCCCTCAACCTTACTGGTTTGAGGGATTTTTTTATAGAAAAGGTGATAAATTTGATTAAGAAAAAAGTAGTGTTAGACGAATCATCGATTATGCGAGGACTAACAAGGATTGCACATGAAATTGTTGAACGAAATAAAGGTGGAGAAAACATTGTTTTAATCGGTATTAAAACAAGAGGTTATCCGCTTGCTAAAAGATTACAAGAAAAAATTAATCAAATTGAAGAATTATTAATCCCGATAAGCGAAATAGATATTACTTATTATAGGGATGATTTAGATGAGAAAAAGGAAAATTTAAATGCGCCAACAATTGATATAGATATTACTAATAAAAAAGTAATACTCGTTGATGACGTACTATATACTGGACGTACAGTTCGTGCTGCAATGGATGCAGTCATGGATATTAGCCGTCCGGCTCAAGTTCAATTAGCTGTTTTAGTTGACCGTGGACATAGAGAATTACCAATTCGAGCTGATTATGTAGCTAAAAACATTCCAACTTCTGAAACAGAAGAAATTATTGTTAAATTAAATGAATATGACTCTAAAGATGAAGTAAGTATTTTTGATAATGATAAGTAACCTTTAAATAAATCCTGTGAGATTTAAAAGGTTCCAAATGTGAGCGGTAATTTAATTAACGCATCATCTCTTTGCGACCTTAAGCAAAGAGTTTTTTTATATAAAAAGGGGTGCATATTAATGAAACACTTTATTTCAACAGAAGATTTAACAATAGAAGAAGTACAAGAACTATTAAAAATGGCGAAAATGTTTCGTGAAGACGAGTATAAACTAACAAAACAAATATTTGTAGCTAATTTATTTTTTGAGCCAAGTACGCGTACAAAAACAAGTTTTGTTGTAGCTGAAAGAAAATTAGGCTTAGAAAATTTGGAATTTTCAACCGATACATCAAGTATGAAAAAAGGTGAAACACTTTACGATACAACAAAAACTTTTGAAGCAATTGGAGCTGATTGTCTTGTAATTAGACATGAGGATGATGAGTGGTCAAAAGGTATTAGTGAAAATCTTAATGTACCAATTATAAACGCAGGCTCAGGAAAGAAAGATCATCCTTCACAAAGTTTGCTAGATCTAGATACAATTTATCAAGAATTTGGTTATTTTAAAGGTTTGAAAATAGCTATTGTTGGTGATATTAAACATAGTCGAGTAGCAAAATCAAATGCAAAATTATTAGAAAAATTAGGTGTAGACGTTTATTTTGTTGCTGCAAATGAATTTAAAGATAATGGATTTAGTTATCCATATATAACAATGGATGAAGCAGTTGAAAATTGTGATGTATTAATGTTATTAAGAATTCAACATGAAAGACACGAAGCGTTCGCTGGTTCAACAATTAATTATTTAGAAGAGTATGGTTTAACAAAAGAAAGAGAAAGGAAAATGCAGAACCATGCAATAATCTTACATCCTGGCCCAGTTAATCGAGGTGTAGAGATTGATACTGATTTAGTAGAATGTGACAAGTCACGTATTTCTAAGCAAATCCAAAATGGTGTCTATATACGAATGGCTATCTTAATTAAACAACTTATTGAATGGAATATCATTAATCAGTCTCATATAAGAAAAACTCAACCAGAAGTTATTGTATCTAATAAACAACAACCAACTAAAATAAGTAAATAAGGAATGATATCATGAGTAAAAGACAGTTAGTTTTAGAAGATGGAACGATTTTTATTGGGCATCATTTTGGTAGTGATGTCATAAAGTATGGAGAGGTTATATTTAATGTAAGTATGACGGGATATCAAGAATTAATCACTGATCCAGCTAATTTAAATCAAATAATTGTTACAACTTACCCAGTTGTAGGTAATTATGGTATGAATAGTGATGATTCTGAAGCAATTGAACCTTCAATAAATGGTTTAGTTGTAAAAGAAATTAACCATTTACCATCCAACTTTAGAAGTGATGAATCATTAAGTGATTATTTAAAAGCTTATAAAATACCCGGCATCTCAGGAATAGATACACGTGAATTAATTAAATTATTACGCGAAAAAGGTACGTTAAAAGGTGCAATTGCTCCAATGGATTTAGCGGCAGAAACAATAGTTAATCGACTGAAAAATAAACACTCACAAAATGATGAAGTTCAACAAATTTCCATTAAAAAGCCTTATATAGTACCAGGAAACGGGAAGCGGATTGTCGTAATAAATTTAGGGATGAAACAAAGTGTCTTAAAAGAATTAAAAACGCGTGATTGTCATATTATTGTTGTTCCTTACAATTGTGCACTAGAACAAATCAAAAGATTCAATCCAGAGGGTGTTATTGTGTCGAATGGTCCTGGAAATCCTTTAGTACTAGAGGAAACAATGACATTAATTAAACAATTAAGTGGTCAATTGCCTATATTGGGTATTGGTCTAGGTCATCAGCTTTTAGCATTGGTAAACGGATTAGAAGTAGAAAAAACTAAAAATGGTAATTATAATTCAAGTTATCCTGTTAAGAACCTTGAAACAAATATAAGTTATCTCACAAATGAAAACACGCATTATCACGTTAAACGCGAGTCGATAGAAGGATCTGATTTAAAAATCATTTTTGAAGGATTAAATGATCAATCTGTTCAAGGATTGATGAATTATGATAAAAATATAATGTCAGTCCAATTTAATCCAGAAGGTTCACCTGGAACGAATGAAGCAAGTTTTGTGTATGATGAATTTTTAAAGCTTATTAAGTAAAATAGAATTTGGAGTGATGGATATGCTAAAAGGAAGCGGAGCAAAAAAAATATTAGTAATCGGTTCAGGTCCAATTGTTATTGGACAAGCAGCAGAATTTGATTATTCAGGTACTCAAGCCTGTCAATCTTTAAAAGAAGAAGGGTATTCAGTTGTATTAGCTAACTCTAACCCAGCAACAATCATGACCGATCATACAGTTGCTGATAAAGTTTATATGGAACCATTAACTGTTAAATTCATAACAAAAATAATCAAAAAAGAACGTCCTGATGCTTTACTTGCAACATTAGGTGGACAAACCGGTTTAAATTTAGCCATCGAATTAGACAAACAAGGTATTCTAGAAAAATATGATGTGAAATTATTAGGTTCTTCATTAGATGCAATTCAAAAAGCTGAAGATCGTGAATTATTCCGTAATTTAATGGACGAATTAAATGAACCTGTCCCTGCAAGTGAAATTGTTAATACAGTTGATGCAGCAGTAGATTTTGCTAACTCAATAAAGTACCCGGTTATCGTTAGACCTGCATTTACCTTAGGTGGCACAGGTGGGGGAATGTGTGATAATGAAGAAGAATTACGTATAGTTGTTAAAAATGGTCTTGCTTTATCACCAGCAAATCAATGTTTAATAGAGAAAAGTATTGCTGGTTTTAAAGAGATTGAATATGAAGTAATTAGAGATAGTAAAGATCAGGCTATCGCAGTATGTAATATGGAAAACATTGATCCTGTTGGTATTCATACTGGAGATGCTCTTGTAGTAGCACCATCAATGACATTAACTGATCATGAATACCACATGCTACGTGATGTATCTTTAAAAATCATTCGCGCATTAAAGATAGAAGGCGGATGTAACGTTCAGTTAGCATTAGACCCTCATAGTTTTCAATATTACATAATCGAAGTAAATCCAAGAGTTAGTCGTTCTTCTGCACTCGCTTCAAAAGCGACTGGTTATCCGATTGCCAAAATTGCGGCAAAAATTGCTGTAGGATTGACTTTAGATGAAATTAAAAATCCGATGATTGACTCAGAATCAGCTTTCTTTGAACCTTCTCTTGATTATGTGGTAACTAAAATTCCACGTTTTCCTTTTGATAAGTTCGTTGCAGGTGATAGAACTTTAGGTACGCAAATGAAAGCAACAGGAGAAGTAATGTCACTCGGCCGTAATTTTGAAGAATCATTTTTAAAAGGTATTCGGTCGTTAGAAATTGGAAATGGTGATTTTTATTTAAAAGATGTAGCTAATCAAGAAACTTCTGTACTTACTAATCGACTTGAAAAAGCTGATGATGAACGTATATTTGTTTTAGGTGAATTACTACGTCGTGGTATGACTGAAAAAGAAGTTTATGAGATTACAAAAATTGATCCACTATTTATTAATAAATTAAATCACATTATAAATTTAGAAAAAGAGCTGAAAAATAATAAACACAATCAGAAATTATTAAAAGAAGTTAAAGAGCATGGATTTTCTGATATGCAAGTAGCTCGTGTCTGGGAGATGACAGAAAAAGAAGTTTACGATATGCGTATTAAGATGAATTTAGTTCCGGTTTTTAAAGAAGTAGATACATCTGCAGGAATAACTAAAGCAAATGCACCTTATTATTACAGTACTTATGAAGAAAATTGTGAAGCTAAAATATCAGATAATAAAAAAGTGTTAGTTTTAGGATCAGGACCGATTAGAATTGGACAAGGTATTGAATTTGATTATGCAACTGTCCACTCAGTTCTTGCGTTACAAGAAATGGGTTATGAAGCAATTATTATGAACAATAACCCAGAAACAGTCTCAACTGATTTTGCAATGAGTGACAAACTTTATTTTGAGCCATTATCAATTGAAGATGTTATGCACGTCGTTAATAAGGAAAAGCCAATAGGTGTTATCGTTCAATTTGGTGGACAAACAGCAATTAATCTAGCTGAAGGATTAGAAGAACGTGACGTTAATATTTTAGGAACATCACTAGACGCGATTAATAGAGCAGAAGATCGTCATCAATTTGAAGCATTGCTTGAAAAGTTAAATTTAAGAAGACCTAGTGGTAAAACTGTAACAAAATCAGAAGAAGCGATAAAAACTGCTTCAAAAATTGGTTATCCAGTACTAGTAAGACCTTCATATGTCATTGGTGGAAGTCGTATGGAAATTGTTTATAATGAAAATGAATTAAGTAAGTATATCGAAAAATATCCATATATCAATGAAGGCGAACCTTTATTAATTGATCAATATGTTACAGGGATAGAAGTTGATGTTGACGCAATTAGTGACGGAGAAACAACGATTGTTCCTGGAATTATGGAACATATAGAACGTTCAGGTGTTCATTCTGGTGACTCGATTGCTGTGTATCCACCACAACGTTTAAGTGATGATGTTAAAAGAGAATTATTTGAAACAACTGATAAAATAGCTAAAGAACTTAATGTTGTCGGCTTAATAAACATTCAATTTATTATTCAAGGAACAGAAGTGTATGTTATTGAAGTAAATCCTCGAGCTAGTAGAACAATTCCATTTTTAAGTAAAATTACGAGTGTAACGATGGCTAATTTAGCAACTAAAGCTATTATGGGTGAGTTGTTAAGTGAATCAGGATTTAAATCTGGAATTATAAAAGAACATGAAGATGTATTTGTTAAAATACCTGTTTTCTCATTTGAAAAATTAAGAAGTGTTGACACAACGCTTGGACCAGAAATGAAATCAACTGGTGAAGCAATTGGCTATGATAAAACTTTAGAAAAAGCTCTTTATAAAGGTTTAATAGCTTCTGGTATTGACATACCACATGAGGGGTCTGTTCTTTTAACAGTAGCAGATAAAGATAAAGTCGAAGCGAATTATGTTGGCGAACGATTCCATAATTTAGGTTTTGATTTATTCGCAACAAGTGGTACAGCTAAATTTTTAAGAGAGAAAGGTTTACCAGTTACTGAAGTTGCTAAAATTGGTACAGAAGAACCAAATGTATTATCGGTTATTAAAAATGGAAAAGTTCAGTTTGTCATTAATACACTTACTTCAGGTACTAAACCACGTTCTGATGGATTTAAGATCCGTCGTGAAGCAGTTGAGCATGCTACGATTAGTTTAACTAATTTAGATACTGCACATGCTATTTTAAATGTCATTGATTTAACAACATTTAGTGTGAATATGCTTGAATATAAAGGAGTGAATGAATAATGATTCGTAAAGAAATACTCCCAATTGTTAGCAATAAAAAAATAGCTCATGAATCTTATGAACTTGTTTTGAAAAGTGAATATATAAGCTCTAATGCTATACCCGGACAGTTTTTACATGTTTTAATAAAAAATCACACGTTAAGACGTCCTTTATCAATTGCAGCAATTGATAAAACGAATCATACAGTCACTTTATTATATAAAGTAGTAGGGTCTGGCACAGAAGACTTAATTGCTTATAATGAAAACGAAAAGCTTGATGTCTTAGGTCCAGGTGGAAATGGTTTTGTAATAGATGATTTAGAAGAAAATGAAAAAGTGCTTTTAATAGGTGGTGGAATTGGAGTACCACCACTGCATTTTTTAGCCCAAAAACTTTATGAAAAAAATATAGAAATGACGATTGTATTAGGATTTTTATCAAAAGAATATAAATTTTATGAAGAAGCTTTTAATAAATTAGGTCATACAATTATTGTGACAGACGACGGTTCGTATGGGGAAAAAGGTCGTGTCACTGATGTAGAATTAAGTAATGAAAACTTTAAACATTACTATTCTTGTGGACCGCTTCCGATGTTAAAAGCAGTAAAAGAAAAATATGCCCATATTAATGGCTTTCTTTCTTTTGAAGAACGTTTCGGATGTGGTATAGGTGCTTGTTTTGCTTGCGTAATACCAACTAAAAGTGATGCAGGTTATAAAAAAATATGTCAAAATGGTCCTGTTTTTTCAAGTGAAGAGGTGCTTATCTAATGAATTTATCAATTCAATTACCTGGTCTTAATTTAAAAAATCCGATTATGCCAGCTTCAGGTTGTTTTGGTTTTGGCCGAGAATATAGTCAGTTTTTTGATTTAAATGAACTTGGAGCAATTATTATGAAATCTGCAACAGGTGAAGAAAGATTAGGAAACGCAACACCACGTGTAGCTGAAACAGCTTCAGGTATGTTGAATGCAATTGGTTTACAAAATCCTGGTGTTAATAAAATTATTAAAACAGAAATTCCTTTTCTTAAACAATACAATATTCCAATTATAGCTAATGTTGCTGGAAGTACAATTGAAGAGTATGTTTATGTTGCTGAAGCTTTTAGTAAAGATAATAATATTGATGCGATTGAGTTAAACATATCTTGCCCAAATGTAAAAGAAGGTGGCATTCAATTTGGAACGAATGATTTAATGGCAGAAGAAATTACAAAACGTGTTAAAGCGGTTAGCAATGTCCCAGTTTATATTAAATTATCTCCAAATGTAACTAATGTAGTAGAGATTGCTAAAGCTGTAGAAAGAGCGGGAGCTGACGGACTAACAATGATCAATACATTAACTGGTATGCAAATTCATTTACCGAGTAAACGTCCGTTGATTGCTAATCGAACAGGCGGCCTTTCAGGTCCAGCTATAAAACCTATCTCAATTAAAATGATATATGAAGTGAGTGAAGTGGTAAATATCCCAATTATAGGGATAGGTGGAATTACTTCTGCAGAAGATGTTATTGAGTACTTGCTCGCAGGTGCAAGTGCTGTAGCTGTAGGAACAGCCAATTTTAGTAATCCGTTAGTTTGTTCTGAAATTATTCAAGAACTTCCACAAACATTAAAGAAATACGGATTTAATTCAATAAAAGAAGTAATTGGAAAGGGGCATGCGTAATGTATTTGGCATTAGACTTTCCGAACTTTCGTGAAACTAAAATATTTCTTGAAAATAATAACTTACAAGGTGTTCCTGTTAAGGTTGGAATGGAATTATTTTATAAAGAAGGAACAAAAATTTTAGAGTATTTAAAAAATAATAATCATTCAATTTTTTTAGATTTAAAGCTATTTGATATACCAACTACTGTCAAAAATGCTATGCGTAATTTAGCTTATTTTGAAGTTGATTTTGTAAACGTTCATGCTTTAGGTGGTACGGAAATGATAAAACAAGCAAAAGAAGGTTTACAAACAAATTCTACATATGATACTAAATTACTTGCAGTAACAGTGCTAACCTCTATGGATAATCAAGTAATAAATAGAGAAGTGGGACTTGGCGGTACAGTGGACGAAGAAGTTACAAGGCTCGCTAAGCTCTCAGAAGATAGCGGTGCAAGTGGTGTTGTTTGTTCTGTTCATGAAGCAGCTTTAATAAAAGAAACTACACAACCTAATTTTGTAACAATGACACCAGGGATCCGTCTTTTAGAGGATCAAACTAATGATCAAAAACGAGTTGCTACACCTAAATTTGCAAAACAAAATGGTTCTGATTATATAGTTATTGGTCGAAGTGTCACTCAAGCTAAAAACCCAAAATTAGCATATGAATCAGCATTAAAGGAGTGGTTGAAATGAGTCAACATTATGACATTGCTAGAGATCTATTAGCAATAAAAGCAGTGCAAATTGAAACAGAAAATTATTTTACATGGACATCAGGAATTAAATCACCAATCTATTGTGATAATCGATTAACAATGTCATATCCAGAGGTTCGCAAAAGAATAATTGATGGATTTATAAATAAAATAAAAACATTTGATGTACAACCTGACGTAATAGCGGGCTGTGCTACTGCAGGTATTCCACATGCTGCTTGGATTGCGGATCGCTTGAATTTACCAATGGTTTACGTACGCTCGTCGCCTAAAGGACATGGTAAAGGGAATCAAATAGAAGGAATTGTTAAAAAGAATCAAAAAGTGTTAGTTGTAGAAGATTTAATTTCTACAGGTGGTTCTTCTATTGACACAGTTAATGTATTAAAATCTATGGAAACAGAAGTTATAGGAGTTATTGCAATATTTACATACGGACTGCAAAAATCAGTCAATCAATTTGAAAGTGAAAAAATACCATGGACAACATTAACTAATTTTGATTACATCATAGAAGCTCTACTTGAAGATCAAGAGATAACTAAATATGATCAAAGAAAATTAATTGACTGGCGAAACAACATATAAAACAATGAATTGAACAATTTAAGCTAAATGGCTATTAATTTAAGTAATTTTTGTTATAATTTAAAATAGTTAAATATGATAAAAAATACTTATTGATGAGGGTAAAAAGTTTATGAAAATTGATGATTATGCATTATTAGTAAAACTCAACGAGATTGGAACAGTTAGAGGAACAGCTAAAGCTATTTTAATTTCTCAACCAGCCGTTTCACAACGCTTAAAGTTTATTGAAGAATATTTCGGTGAAACTATTTTTATTAGAACTTCTAAACGTTTGAAAGTAACGCCTAGTGGTGAAATTATATTAAAACACGCTAAAGAAGTAGTTGAACGTGAACATAATGTTAAAAATCGTTTATCTGCTTCAAGCGTTGAAGTTAAGGGAACTTTATCAATTGCATGTTCTTCACTTATAAGTCAAAGATATTTACCAAAAATATTAGCTAAATTTACAAAACAGTATCCCTTAGTAACAGTTGATTTAGTGACGGGGATGAGTGAAGATATTAAACAAAATAAAAAGAATTACCATGTTAGCATTATTCGTGGTGATAAAATGAAAGATGATACATCCTTTTTGCTATTTAAAGATCCATTATATATATTTGACACAGAACCGTTTGAAAAAGACAAAGTTAAAACGCGTCCATTAATCTCATTTAAAAGTGATTCAAGCATGCAAGCTTTATTTGATAATTGGTTATATTACCATCAAGGAACAGTTAATCCAATTAAAAAAATTAATGTGGATCAAATAGAAACGTGTAAGCAATTTATGATGGAAGGAATCGGTATGGCGATTTTGCCTAAAAGTGTTGCCGGTTCTTTAGTAGATAAATATCATTATTTACCATTAAAATTAAATGGTGAGCCTGTTGCTCGTGATACTTGGATTCATTATGAACCAGGTATAAGAAAATTACCTCAAGTTAATCATTTTGTCGAATTATTATTAAATGAATTTAATTAAAAAAGTATAAAACAATTGTTTTATACTTTTTCTTTATTGTTAGCTATTAAGTTTTTTATTTTTTCTTCAGAAGGTGTGACGTTAATAGATTTTTGGTTATCATAAGTTACATAACCTGGCTTAGCACCTGCAGGTTTTTTTACATGTCGAATTAAAGTGTAATCTACAGGAACGGAACTGGACATACGTGCTTGGCTGTAGTAAGCAGCAAGTTCTGCAGCTTCAATTAAAGTTTCTTCAGACGGATTATTCGAACGAATAACGACATGTGATCCAGGTATGTTTAATGTATGCAACCATGTATCATCACGATGAGCTACTTTATGTGTTACATATTCGTTTTGATTATTATTTCTACCAACTAAGATAACTGTTCCATCTGAAGATTTATATTCATCAGGTTTTGGTTTTTGATTTTTTTTGCGTTTTCTTTGTTTTTGTTTTTTAAGATAACCTTCTTCTTTTAATTCATCACGAATTTCTTCAATATCACTTTCGTGAGCAGTATCTATTTGCTGAAGTAGATTTCTTAAATAATTTATTTCATGAATTGTTTTATGAATTTCTTTTTTAACAACTTTTGCTGAATTAACTAATTTTCTATATCGCGTGAAAAAACGCTGCGCATTTTCACTAGGTGTTTCATCTGTCTTTAATTGAATCGTTATTTCTTGTTGATTTGGGTCGTAATAATCGAGTACTTTAACCGATTCATCACCTTTTTTAACGCGATGCATATTAGCAGTCAAGAGCTCCCCTTGTTTTTGAAATTGATCTGCATTTTCAGCTTTTTTCATTGTTTGTCTATGAATTTTTAGCTTTCTTTCATTTTTTTTAACTTCATTATTTAAAAAACGATATAAATCTTTTGCTTGTTGTTTTACACGATCTTTTTCAGCTTTACCTGAATAGAAGTTATCAAGCATTTCATTCGTTGATGAATAAATATCTTTTTCGACATTTAAATGAGTTATCGGATAAACATGGTAATCCTCGCGATTTCCTTTATAGATAGTCGGAACAAAGTCATTATTTAATAAAGCTTTTTTAAATGTTTCAAAACTATTTGTAAAAGCTGATTGTGCACCTAAATTAGCTTGGTGAACAATTTCTTTTGCAAGCAATGGGGAAACACCTGAAAGATTTTGGACTATTTGTGTGTCTAATTTACCACTATTAAAATCAAGTTTTTTTAAAAAGTCATCACTCGAACTAGTTAAAGGATTAAGCTTATCTTGGGCAGGAGGTGGTATATAAGTTGCTCCAGGCAAGATTGTTCTATGTCGATTAATATGACTAGGTATATGCTTAATACTTTCTAAAATAGTTCGCTTATCTTCATTTAATAAAATTAAATTACTATGACGTCCCATAAGTTCCATGACTAAAGTCATTTCACCTATATCGCCAATTTCATTTCTTGTTTTAAAAGTAAAATTAATAACTCTTTCAAGACCGTCTTGTTCAATACTTGTTAAACTTGCGCCAGATAAATGTTTTCTAAGGACCATACAAAATAAAGGCGGATCTCCTGGATTTCTATAATCATCATTTGTTATATGAAACCTTGCATAAGAAGGATGAATAGAAAATAGTAATACATAATTTTGTCGATTATTTCTTATATTAATCGCCACTTCTGTAGAAGTCGGCTGAAAGATTCGATTTACTCGGCCCATTTTAATTGTTTGATTTAATTCATGAGTTACTGCTTTAGTTACAACACCGTCAAATGCCATATATCTTCACCTCAATCATTATTATAACATATAGTATAATATAATTAAGAAAACAAGAAATATCATGATATCTCTAGAGATATTAAGCTATAGAATGTATAATGAAGAGTAAATGGAGTGATAATATGATAAAAAGTATGACTGGATATGGAATTGATCAATTTCAAACAGGAGAAACATTAATAACTATTGAAATAAGAACAGTTAATAATCGTTATTTGGACATCGTTTCAAAAACACCACGTTCACTTATTTATTTAGAAAACGAAATTAAGCAGATGATTCAGTCATATTTTAACCGAGGAAGAGTAGAAGTATTTATTACACTTTCAGGTGAATATTTAACTAATAAAAATTTATCAGTTGACTGGGATCTAATGGATCAGTATTTTAATAAGCTTGAAGCTATTAAACAGCGCTATTCATTAACTGAAACAATACCAATTGAAATGGTTGCTCAGTTAAAAGATTTATTTATTGTTCATGAAACAAATGATAATTTGTCTAGTTTAGATGAAAAACTTTTACAAGGATTAAAGAGAGCGTGTGAACAAGTTATTTCAAGTAGAGCAAATGATGGTGCGTTTTTAATTGCTGATATTGAAAATAGAATTTATGATACGAGCAATATGTTAAAAAAGTTAGAATCACTACAAACTACAGTAAGTTCAGACTATCGTAAAAGAATAGAAAGAAGAATCGAAGAATACGTCGGTGGTAGATTAACTTTAGACGATAGACAACTGCATCAAGAAATAGCAATTTTAGCAGAAAAAGGCGATATAACTGAAGAACTAACACGCATGTTTAGTCATTTAGACCAATTTAAATCTATTATAGAAGAAGAAGGTCCATTAGGTAGAAGGCTCGATTTTATATCTCAAGAAATGCATCGAGAAGTGAATACAATTGGTGCCAAATCAATTGATTCACGTATAAGCAATTTAATCGTAAGTATAAAAAATGAATTAGAAAAAATTAGAGAGCAAATTCAAAATATCGAATAATTAAAATGGATGATTTTTTCTTCATTTCACGTTATACTTGATTAGGTCTAATTTTGTAAGGAGGAACTATATTGGGTTTGCAACTGATAAATATAGGTTTTGGGAATGTTGTTTCAGCATCACGCATTATTTCAATTGTGTCGCCTGAATCAGCACCAATAAAACGGATTGTTACAATTGCAAGAGACGGCAATAAATTAATTGATGCTACTTATGGAAGACGTACAAGAGCAGTCATTATTACAGATAGTTCCCATGTTATTTTATCTGCAGTACAACCAGAAACGGTAGGACAAAGAATCGTTAATCATGACGAAATGTCAGATGAGTAATTAGAGGGGGATTTAATGTTTGAAGATGACAGAGGTATTTTATTTATACTTTCAGGGCCTTCCGGAGTTGGAAAAGGTACTGTAAGAGAAAAATTATTTGAAGAAGAACCCCAATTAAAATATTCAGTTTCTGCAACAACGAGAGATATGCGTCCGGGAGAAATTCATGGAAGCGATTATTTTTTTAAAAAACATAAAGAATTTGAGGAAATGATTGAAAACGAAGAATTGTTAGAACATGCAAAATACGTTGACAATTATTATGGAACTCCTCGAGGCTATGTAGAAGCAGAATTAGAAGCTGGGAATGATGTCTTTTTAGAAATTGAAGTGCAAGGAGCACTTCAAGTTAAAGAAAACTTTTCTGGTGGAGTGTTTATATTTTTATCTCCGCCTAGTTTAGATATACTAAAAAATCGTATAGTTAGTCGGGGCACTGAATCAGAAGAGCTCGTTCGTAATCGATTGATTGAAGCACGTAAAGAACTTAACATGATGCATAATTATGATTATGTTGTTGTTAATGACCAGATAGATAATGCTGTAAAAAAAGTAAAATCAATCATAATAAGCGAACATTGCAAAAGAGAAAGAGTAGAAAAACAATATAAAAATATAATAAAGGATGATGATATTAATGTTAGAACCATCGATTGATGAGCTTCAAAAACAAATTCGTTCAAAATATACTTTAGCGACGCTTGCAGCACAGCGTGCTCGTGTTATTTTAGATGAAGAAAAAACTGTTTTAGAAGAGCCAAAATCACTTACTCCGGTAGGATTAGCACTCGAAGAAATTAATGAAGGATATTTAAGAGTAAAAAAGTAAAAGAAATTATTTAAACCCTTGCAATCTTATTTGCTAGGGTTTTAACATTTTATAATGACTTTTATAATAATTGAGAGGTGTTCAAAATGTTGAAAAATAAAAAGGTATTACTTGCTGTAACAGGAGGTATTGCTGTTTATAAAGCATGTGATTTAACAAGTAAATTGACACAAGCTGGTGCAGAAGTACGTGTCATTATGACTGAAAGTGCATGTGAGTTTGTTTCGCCTTTAACTTTTCAAGCATTATCAAGAAATCCTGTATATACAGATACATTTGATGAAAAAGACCCTAAAAAAATAGCACATATTGATTTAGCAGACTGGGCAGAAATTGCAATTATCGCCCCTGCAACGGCTAATTCATTAAGTAAAATTGCAAATGGTCTTGGAGATGATATGTTAACTACTACTTTATTAGCCACACGTGCCACTATATACGTAGCCCCTGCCATGAACGTCCATATGTATCAAAATCAAGCAGTAATTGAAAATATGCAAAAATTAACTCGTTTTGGTTATCATTTTATTGAACCTGGCGCGGGTTATTTAGCTTGTGGATATGTTGGGAAAGGTCGTTTAGAAGAACCAATTACAATTATTGATGTTATTCAAAAACATGAAAACAATAAATCACTGCTAAGTGGAAAAAAAGTTTTAATTACTGCAGGTCCTACAAGAGAGGCAGTTGATCCAGTTAGATTCTTTTCAAACCACTCTACTGGAAAGATGGGGTTTGCGCTTGCAGAAGAAGCAGCTAATTTAGGGGCAGATGTTACTTTAATTAGTGGCCCAGTTAATTTAGAGCTAAAAAATAATAAAATTAAGCAAATAAAAATTATTACTGCTGAAGAAATGTATCAAGCAACTCACAAATACTTCGTTGATGCAGATATTGTTATTAAAGCTGCAGCAGTAGCTGATTATCGTCCTAAACTATCACATGAAGAAAAATTGAAAAAAACTGATGATAACCAAGTATTTGAAATGGAAAGAACAAAAGATATTTTAAAATCATTAGGCGATGTAAAAGAAAATCAATTTTTAGTAGGCTTTGCAGCTGAAACAGAAGATCCGTTAGCAAATGGAAAAATTAAACTAAATAAGAAAAATTTAGACGCAATTATAATTAATGATGTTTCAAAAGAAGGTGCAGGTTTTGGAACAGATACAAACGTTGTCACATATATAGATAAAAACTTAAAAGAACACTCTCTACCTTTAGCTTCAAAAGAAGTAATTGCTAAACAGATATTTGAAGAAGTTATAAAGTCAACTAAGGATGAACTTAAGTGAATATTGCAAAAGTAATTGTGGACGTACCAGCAAGTAACGTTAACCAAACATTTGATTACTACATTCCAGAAAAATTTAAACCAATTGTTCAAAAAGGAATGCGTGTTGTCATCCCTTTTGGTCCACGTAAAATTACAGGATTTATAATCGGGTTTACAGATGAATCTGAATTTAAAAAGCTACGTGAAATAATTGACGTACTAGATATTATTCCTGCTCTGACTGATGAATTACTTGAACTTGGTAAATGGTTAGCGAATCAAACAATGTCTTTGTATATTACAACGTATCAAGCCATGTTACCTCAAGTACTTAAATCTAAATATGAACGTACACTTGTAAGATTAGAAAAGAATTTACCAGAAGAATTATCACTTTTGTTTAATGGATTAGATGAAATAGATTATAATTTAATTCATGAAAGTAATATTAATCTTGAGACTGTCCAAAAAGCAATCAAATCTGGTTTAATAAAAGAGCAGTATAAAGTTAAATCAAAAATAACTAAAAAATATAAAACAAATGTTTATCCAAGTGAGGCAACAATACTTAAAGAATATGAAAAAAACCTTCCACAAAATGCGCACCGTCAAAAACAAATATTAAATTATTTTATTGAAAATAATAAAAAAATAGATCAACGCATTTTGTTTGAACACTTAGGTATTACGCGAACACATTTAAAACCATTAATTGACAAACAACTAATTACTTTAGAGCAAGAAGAAATTTATCGTAATCCATATGAGCGTGAATATCCTAAAACAGAGAAGAAAACATTAACCCAAGAACAACATGAGGCAATTAAACCGATTCATGAAGCTATAAAAGATGAACAAAATGAAACATTTTTATTATACGGTGTTACGGGTAGTGGTAAAACCGAAATATACTTGCAAGCAATCGAAAAAGTAATCAATAAGGGTGAGGAAGCTATTGTGCTTGTACCTGAAATTGCACTAACTCCTCAGATGGTTAATCAATTTAAAGGGCGTTTCGGTGATAAAGTCGCTGTCATGCATAGTGCTTTATCCATGGGTGAAAAATACGATGAATGGCGTAAAATTCAACGTGAAGAAGTACAAGTAGTTGTTGGAGCACGTTCAGCGATATTCGCTCCATTTAAAAATTTAGGTATTATCATAATAGATGAAGAACACGAAGGCACATATAAGCAAGAAGATAACCCGCGTTATCATGCACGGGACGTAGCAATTGAAAGAGCACGTATTAATAAATGCCCTGTTATTTTAGGCAGTGCTACACCAACACTTGAATCTTTCGCTCGAGCTGAAAAATCAGTTTATACTTTATTATCCCTCACAAAAAGAACGAATAATAAACCAATGCCGAAAGTTGAAATTGTAGATATGCGAGCGGAATTACATGCTGGTAATCGCACAATGTTTTCGAAAGCTTTAGTTGATAAAATGAAATTAGCTCTAAGTAAAAATGAACAGATTGTCCTTTTATTAAACCGAAGAGGCTATTCAAATTTTGCACTTTGTAGAGATTGTGGTCATGTAGAACAATGCCCTAATTGTGATATTTCTTTAACATATCATAAAGGACATAAAGCGTTAAAATGTCATTATTGTTCATATGAAATGCCTATGCCAGAAAAATGTCCTTCATGTAAGAGTCATTTAATAAGCTTTTTTGGTACAGGAACAGAACGTGTAGAAGAAGCTTTAAAGAAATTAATGCCTGAATTAAAAGTAATTCGGATGGATGTAGATACTACAAGAAGAAAAGGCGCTCATGAACGCTTGCTAAATCGCTTTTCAGCAGGAAAAGCTGATGTTTTATTAGGGACACAAATGATCGCAAAAGGGCTTGACTTTGAAAATGTGACATTAGTAGGTGTTTTAGCAGCTGATTCAATGCTTCATTTACCTGATTTTAGATCTGGTGAAAAAACGTTTCAGTTATTAACTCAAGTTAGTGGTCGAGCAGGTAGGCATAAATTAGATGGAGAAGTGATTGTTCAAAGTTATACACCTGAGCATTATAGTATTAATCTTGCAAGTGAGTATGATTTTAAAGGATTTTATGAAAAAGAAATGACTATGCGTCGTACTTTTAAATACCCTCCATATGTTTTTTTAGCTTTAATAACAATTACAGATGAAAACTTAGGTAAAGTAATCGATGTTGCAAAACGTTTCGCTGAAAAGCTTGAAATGGTATTAACTAGTGAGTCGATTATTTTAGGACCAACTCCTTCACCTTTAGCACGCATAAAGAAACGTTATCGTTATCAAATTATTATTAAATATCGTTTTGAAAAACAATTACAACATAAAATATCTGTTGTTAAAAATGAATTTTCTAAAGAACTTAAAAAGGATTTACAAATATTAATCGATATTAATCCGCATCAATTAATGTAGAAAGGACTAAATATATGAAAAAAATAGCTTTTATGGGAACTCCTGATTTTGCTGTTCCAATACTTGAAAAATTAATCGAAGAAGATTATCACATCGAACTCGTTGTCACACAACCAGATCGCCCTAAAGGAAGGAAAAGAAAATTAACTGCTTCGCCAGTCAAAGAAGCAGCTTTAAAAAATAATTTAAAAATATTTCAACCAGAAAGTTTAAAAAGCTCATATAAAGAAATATTTAACTATGATATTGATATTATTATAACAGCCGCTTACGGACAGTTATTACCTAATGAACTATTGGTGTATCCTGAATATGGCAGTATTAATGTACATGCATCTTTATTACCTGAACTTAGAGGTGGGGCGCCTATTCATTATTCTATTTTACAAGGAAAAAAAGAAACAGGTATTACGATTATGTATATGGCAGAAAAATTAGATGCAGGAAATATTATATCACAACAAAAAATATCAATAGACAATACAGACCATGTCGGAACATTACATGATAAATTATCAGTTGTGGGAGCAGACTTGTTAAGTGAAACTTTACCAACAATATTTAATAAAACAAACGAGTCAATTAAGCAAGATGAATCACTTGCAACATTTGCACCTAATATAAGCCGAGAATTAGAACGTATAAATTGGCAAAATGATCATGAAACGGTTTATAATCACGTAAGAGGATTGCATCCATGGCCTGTTGCTTATACAACATATCATAATGAAAGAATGAAAATATGGTGGGCACACCCAGATAAACAAGTATATAAATCAGCTGTACCTGGTGAAATTATCAAGAAAGATGAATCAAGTTTTACTGTTGCTTGCGGAGATGAAAAAGCAATTCAAATTACAGAAATACAACCTGCTGGAAAAAAAAGAATGCTTGTTGAAGAGTATCTACGTGGGGCAGACGATGCGATTGAAATAGGAACAATAATGGAGTGAGCGTATGTTAATCAGAAAAACGGCTTTAGAAATCTTAATACGAATTGAAAAAGGTAATAGTTTCAGTCATTTATTAATATCAGATACACTTGATAAAATTGAATTAAATATTCAAGATGGGAATTTGCTAGTAGAAATTGTTTATGGAACAATTGAACGTAAATTAACTTTAAATTACTTTTTATCGCCTTTCATATCAAAAAATAAAAAAATGGACGACTGGGTATTAACTTTACTTCAAATGTCTGTTTACCAAATGAGATTTTTGGATAAAATACCTGATTATGCAATTATTAATGAAGCGGTTGAAATAGCAAAAAACAAAGGACACAAAGGAACGGGCTCTTTAGTAAATGGCGTTTTAAGAAGCATTCAACGCCAAGGTGTTCCGGATATAGATTTAATAGAGGATAAAGTAGAGCACTTATCAATTAAAACAAGTCATCCACAATGGTTAGTGGAGCTTTGGATTTCTAATTATGGGTATGATATAACAAAAAGAATCTGCGAAAGTAACTTAACACGTAAACCGATGACAATTCGTTCTCAAGTGTTAAAAAATAGCCGTTCTGAATTAATTGATCAATTAGCTAACTTTGATATTGTTGCTACGAAATCTCCAGTAACGAAACAAGGTGTTGTTATTGAGAAGGGTAACGTAATTAAAACACCTATACTTGGAATGGGTCATGCAACTGTTCAAGATGAAAGTTCAATGTTAGTGAGTGAAGTACTTAATGCTAAACCAAATATGACTGTTCTTGATAGTTGTAGTGCGCCGGGAGGAAAAGCAACTCATATTGCTGAAATGATGCAAGATAAAGGACGTTTAGTAGCGCATGATTTGCATAAAAACAAAATAAAATTAGTTCAAAATCACGCTAAGCGTTTAAATTTATCAATTATAGAAGCATCTCCTCTAGATGCTAGAAATTTAACAAATAAATATGAAAATGAAACATTTGACCGAATATTAATTGATGCACCATGTTCAGGACTTGGTGTAATTAGAAACAAGCCTGATATTAAATACAATAAATCATTAGCTGACGTTGAGAAATTACAATTAGTTCAAGGAGATATCTTAGAAGAAGCTGTAAACTTATTAAAAAAAGATGGAGAACTTGTTTATAGTACATGTACGGTAAATAAGTTAGAAAACAATCATGTAATCAAAACTTTTTTAAATAAGCATCCTGAATTTGAAGTAGAATCCAATTTTATTGATAGCCTACCTCAATCAGTCATTGAATCTAGTCAAATAACAGACTATGGTATTCAATTATTTCCTTATACGATAAACTCTGATGCGTTCTTTATAACTAAACTAAAATATAAACAGTAATTTCATCAGTCAACTAAAAGAGGTGATTTATATTAAAGGATTCTTTAAAACAGACAAAGGACAAGTTCGCAAATTGAATGAAGACTACGGTGGTATAATATTTAATAAATCGAATCAATATATGGCTGTTATTGCTGATGGAATGGGCGGACACCAGGCCGGTGAAATTGCTAGTAAGTTAGCATATGATCATTTGCATACAATGTGGTCGAGTCAAGAAAAATTAAAGACTGCTAATGAATCCGAAAAATGGCTTTTAAATGCAATTATTGAAACTAATAAACGAATTTATAAATATGCTAATCAAAATGAAGAATGTAATGGAATGGGAACAACAATAGTTGTAGCAATTGTAACAGATGAATTTATAACAGTTGGTCATGTTGGCGACAGTCGAGGATATTTATTGAACGAAACTGGTTTTAAACAAATAACCGAAGATCATTCATTAGTGAATGAACTTATAAAATCTGGTGAAGTTAATGAAAATGATGCTTTTAAACATCCACAAAAACATGTTTTATTAAAGGCTTTAGGGACTGAAAAAGAAATAACACCTACTATAAAAACGATTAATTGGGAAAAAGGAAACCGTCTTTTATTATGCTCAGACGGCTTATCTAATAAATTATCCAATGAGGAACTCGCTAAAACTGTAAAAACAATAAATACAGAAAAAGCGATTAAAAATCAATTAATAGATTTAGCCAATACACGTGGTGGTGAAGATAACATTACAATTGCCCTTATTATAAAAGAAAGCTCAGCCGAAGTAGGTGAAGATTGATGTTAGAAGGACAACTACTTAATGAAAGATATTTGATCAAGCATTCTATCGGTGGTGGCGGTATGGCAATTGTTTATGCAGCTCATGACCGGATATTAGATCGTGAAGTGGCAATTAAAATATTGCGATTAGAATATACGAATGATTCAGAGTTTATTGAAAGATTCGATAGAGAAGCTCAAGCTGCATCAAGTCTTTCACATCCAAATGTCGTTAATATTTATGATATAGGCGAAGATAATGATGTAATGTTTATAGTCATGGAATTGGTAAAAGGATTGACATTAAAAGAATACATTCAAAAATATGGGCCGCTTAGTGTTAATGAATCAGTGAGAATTATGATCGAGCTTACTGCAGCCATAAACCATGCACACGAAAATGACTTAATTCATCGAGATATTAAACCACAAAATATATTAATTGATGAAAATGGAACAGTTAAAGTGACAGACTTTGGGATTGCAATTGCATTAAGTGCAACGGCGTTAACCCAAACAAATTCTGTTCTTGGTTCAGTTCATTATCTATCACCTGAACAAGCGCGTGGAGGCAATGCTACTAAGAAATCTGATATTTATTCGTTAGGCATTGTTTTTTATGAATTATTAACGGGTGAGCTAGCATTTTCAGGTGAAACTGCAATATCAGTTGCATTGAAGCATTTGCAAAATACCATACCTTCAGTACGTGAGTATGATGAAGATATCCCACAAAGTGTAGAAAATATTATTAAGAAATCGACAGACAAAGATCCTTTAGCTCGTTACACTTCTGTTTCAGAATTAGAAAACGCTCTAGCAAATTGTTTGAATCCAGACAAATTAAATGAAGCACCTTATGAATCTCCATTAGAAGTTGGTGAAGAAACAAAAGCAATTCCTTTATATAACCAATTTGACAGTATCAATGAATTAGAAGAAACAAAATTAGTTAATGACGATGATACAACTAAGCATAATTCACCTGTTACTGACTCAAAGAAAAAACCTAAAATGAAAAGATGGAAGAAAATTTTAATTGTTTTTTTAATTATTGCTTTAGTTGTTGGTGCAGGGATAAGTGCGTTTGTTTTATTAAAACCTAAATATGTCGACGTTCCTGATGTTACTGGTTTAGATTATGATGAAGCAAGAGAAACTTTAGAAAAGTTAAATTTAGAGACAGAACGTCAATTAATTTATTCAGATGAAGTCGATAAAGGATTAATTGTGAAAACTGAACCTCAAGGAAATCAATCTATAAAAGAAGATACTTCAGTCTCTTTATTTGTAAGTGATGGTTTAGAACCCATTAAATTTAAAGACTACGTTGGAAAAGCTTTTGATGAAGTTGAAAAAGAATTAAAAGAATTAGGTTTTACAGATGTAATTAAGTATGAAAAAACTTCTGATGAATCAATTGGTTCTATTATAAATCATATACAACCAAATAAAGATAAGGTTGTTGTACCAAATGAAACGTCAGTTATATTTGAAGTAAGCCAAGGTCCAGATACAATTATTTTAGATGATTTTATTGAAAAAAATAAAGATGTATTTATAGGTTATGCAAAAAAACATAACTTAAAATATGATATTACAAAAGATTATTCAGATACAGTGGCTGAAAATGATATTATTGCACAAAGTCCATCACCAGGTTCTAATATAGAAGTAGGTTCAGAAATATCAATCATTGTTTCTAAAGGAGAAAAAGAAATAGAAACAAATGATTATGAAGAAAGTATTGAAGTTCCATTTGAGCCAGAGGATGATGAAGAAGAACAAGAAGTAGTGATTTATATAGATGATTTAGATAATAAATTAACAGATGTATACAAAAAAGAAGTTATTACAAAAGATACAGAATTTAAGATTAAACTTAAGATAGAAGAAGACAAAAATGCTGAATATAAAATTGAACGAGATGGTGAGGAATTCACAAAGAAAACAATATCTTATAAAGAGGGTAGTTAAATGGCAGAGGGACAAATTATAAAAGCACTTAGTGGATTTTATTATGTTAAGTCAGAAAATAACATATATGCATGCAAAGGACGAGGTTTATTTAGGAAGCAAAAGATAACTCCTTTAGTTGGTGACAATGTTTATTTTGATATTACTGAAAACAATGAAGGAGTTATACAAGAAATAAAACCTAGAAAAAATGAATTAATAAGACCACAAATAGCTAATATAACACAAGCGATTATTGTTACATCAGCAACACAGCCAGACTTCAGTTCGTTATTACTTGATCGATTTATAGCACTTATGGAGTCTGAATTTATAAAACCATATATAGTTATTACTAAAATTGATCTAGCAACTAAACAGCAATTAACAGAAATTGAATACTTTAAAGCAGCATATGAAAAACTAGGTTATAATGTATTTTTAGTATCTTTAAATGAAATTAAAGATTTACCTAAAATAGAATCAATTTTTAAAAATGAAACCTCAGTCATAACAGGCCAAACTGGTGTTGGAAAATCAACTTTACTTAATGTAATTGATCCAAATTTAAATATAGAAACAAGTGAAGTCTCAGCGAGTTTAGGTCGTGGTAAGCACACAACACGTCATGTTGAATTAATTGAAATTAACAACGGTTTAGTAGCAGACACCCCTGGGTTTAGCCAATTGGAATTAACAAATATAGATGCTGTTGAACTGTCAGATACTTTTATTGAAATGAAAGAGCTAAAAGGTGAATGCCGCTTTCGTGGTTGTTTACATAAAAAAGAACCGCACTGCGCAGTAAAACAAGCAGTAGAAGCGGGACAGATTGAAGCATTTCGTTATGAACATTATTTAAAGTTTTTAGAAGAAATACAATCAAGAAAGCCGAGGTATTAATATGATAAAAATAGCACCATCAATTCTGTCAGCGGATTTTAAAAAATTAGGTAGTGAAATAAAAGAAATAGAAGAAGCGGGAGCAGATTATGTTCATGTCGATGTTATGGATGGACATTTTGTACCAAACATCACGATAGGTCCATTAATTGTAGAAGCGATAAAACCAATAACAAAATTGCCGTTAGATGTGCATCTAATGATTGAAAATCCTGATCAGTATATTAAAGATTTTGCAGAGGCCGGAGCTGATATTATTACAGTTCACCAAGAAACATGTCCTCATCTGCACCGAACGATTCAATTAATAAAAAACCAAAATGTAAAAGCTGGAGTCGTCATTAACCCTGCTACACCTGTAGCGATGATAAAAGAAATCATTGCAAACGTGGATCTCGTGTTAGTTATGAGTGTTAACCCGGGTTTTGGAGGTCAATCATTCATTTCGTCTACGTTATCTAAAATTAAAGAAATTGATTTAATTCGTAAAGATAAACAGCTAGATTTTGAACTACAAGTAGATGGTGGAGTGAATGTAACTACTGCAAAAGAAGTTGTAGATGCAGGAGCAGATGTTTTAGTAGCAGGAAGTGCAATATTTAATCAACCGAATCGTAAAGAAGCAATTAATGCAATACGACAAAGTTTAAATTAATTCGTTAATAAAATAATAAAAGCACCCTATTAAAAAAATAGAGGTGCTTTTATATAACATATTTTAAGTCTAAATTAGACACGTTGAACTTTACCAGATTTAAGTGCGCGAGCTGATACATAAACACGTTTAGGTTTACCATCAACCATGATTCTAACTTTTTGAACGTTAGCTCTCCATTTGCGCTTAGAACTGTTCATTGCGTTTGAGCGGTTATTTCCAGTACCAGTACTACGACCAGTAATTACACATTTTCTTGACATATAAAAACCTCCTAACTATATACATATAGCCTTTATTTACCTATTATAATTTATCATATATAGCTAAATAAAGCAATAAGGAAGTTGTATTAGTATAAATATGAATAATATTTTAAACGACATACAGTAACATTATCTCTATAACTTTAAATTAAATTAATGAGAAGGTTATTATAACTGTTAAAAATAACTCACATGTAGTAATATATATATTGTTGAAAAAAGAATATACTTTAATATAATTAAGGTGTTTTAAGGAGGATCAATTTTGTCTACCAAATTATTAACAGGTAAGATGTTTAAAATGATGATTGAATTAGCAGAAAAACATCTATTAAATAATAAAGATAAAATTAATGATTTAAATGTATTCCCAGTACCAGATGGTGATACAGGTACAAATATGAGTTTAACAATGACTTCAGGTTTTAAAAAAGCAAATCAAGTAAGCAGCGATAGTATATCAGATGTTGCGGCAGCTTTCTCAAAGGGATTGCTTATGGGTGCCAGAGGAAATTCAGGAGTAATTTTATCACAAATATTTCGCGGGTTTTCTATTGGACTGTCTAATAAAGAGTCAGTTAGTTCTCAAGAATTAGCAGATGCTTTTTCAAACGGAGTTACATTGGCATATGAAGCTGTAACGAATCCAGTTGAAGGAACTATTTTAACAGTAGTAAAAGACTCAGCAGAAATTGCAAAAGAATCTTCATCATTAATTGATGTCGTCGACCTTATGACGAATATTACAAATGAAGCTCGTAAATCTTTAGATAATACGCCTGAATTACTTCCCATTTTAAAAGAAGTAGGTGTAGTAGATTCGGGTGGAAAAGGTTTATTAGTTATTTATGAAGGTTTCTTAGCAGCATTAACTGGAAAAACAATTCAAGACTTTTCACATGAAGAAAAGGATATTGAAGATAAAATTAAAAATGAGCACGAAGAATCAATCCAATCATATATTGATATTGGATCAATTGAGCATGGTTATTGTACAGAATTTATGATTGATTTAGATAAGGAAAAAGTAGAAAGTAATAGTTTTGACGAACAAGCTTATCGAAAAAACTTAGAGCTATATGGTGATTCATTATTAGTAGCAGGTGACGATGGACTTGTTAAAGTGCATATACATACAGAAAAGCCTGGAGAGGTTATGACATTAAGTCAACAATATGGTGATTTGATGAATATTGATGTTGAAAATATGCGTAAGCAGTATGAAGCAATTATTTCTGAAGATGCTGCGAAAAAAATGAATAGTGAACCTATAGATATAGCTAAAGTTGTCGTATCTTCAGGAAGTGGATTGAACACAATGTTTAAAAGTTTAGGCGCTGATTATATTATAGAAGGTGGTCAAACAATGAATCCAAGTACTGAGGATATATTGACCGCAATCGAAAATGTAAATGCTAAAGAGATTTATCTTCTTCCAAACAATAAAAATATTATACTTTCGGCAAAACAAGCAGCAAATAATGTTGATCAACCGATTCATGTTATACCGACTAAAACAATCCCACAAGGAATTGCATCGTTATTTGTATTTGATGAAGATCAAGATGCTGATACGAATAGTTCAAATATGCTTGAAGCACTTGGAGATGTTAAAACAGGATTAATTACTTATGCTGTTAGGGATACAGAAGTTAATAATTTAAAAATAAAAAAAGGTAATTTTATTGGTTTAAATGATGATTCAATTCAAGTAGCACATACTAATAAAATTGAAACAACTAAACATTTACTACAAAATTTAATTGATCAAGATGAAGATGAAATTTTAACTATTTTTTATGGTGAAGATATGTCAGAAGCTGAAAAACTAGAAATTTCAACATATGTTGAAAACCATTTTGAAGAAATAGAAGCAGAGTTTCATGAAGGTAATCAACCAGTTTATTCTCTTATTATAATGATTGAATAAAAATAAAACTTCCCTTCTTAAATTAGAAAATCCTCTAATTTAAGGAGGGATTTTTTTAAGTATGAATCTTATTTCTGAAGTGTTATAATCAACATTATCAACAATGAAAATAAAAGGATAGTGACTAAAATGTTAACTGCTCCTGTTACAACAATTAAAGGTGTAGGAGAAAAAGTTGAAGAAGACTTAGCTTTACTAAACATTTATACGGTGAAAGATTTAATATTTTATTTTCCGTATAGATATGATGTTCACGAAATTAAACCGGTTTCAGAACTTATCCATGACGATCAAGTAACAATTATCGGTCAAGTCGTTTATGAACCGACTATTTCTTATTTTGGACATAGAAAATCACGGTTAATGTTTACAGTTAATGTAGACGGCATAGCTATTAAAGCAGTTATGTTTAATCGAGCTTTCGCAAAAAAGCAAATGCCTGCAGGAACTGATGTTACATTAACAGGGAAATGGGATGCACATAGGTTACAAATTACCGTAAGTGAGTACAAATTAGGTGTGACAAATGATGATGCAGAGATAAAAACCTATTATTCTGTTAAAGGAAAATTATCAGCGTATCGTTTGAAACTGTTTATTAAGCAAGCTATTCAATTATATGAAACTAAAATTATTGAAACATTACCACATACATATATAGCAAAATATAAATTACCAACATTAAATGAAGCAATTATTTGGATGCATTTTCCTGCTTCAGAACTTCATTTAAAACAAGCAAGACGTCGTTTTGTTTATGAAGAGTTATTGCTATTTCAAATAAAGATGCAATTATTAAGAAAAATTTCACGAGAATCTGAGTATGGTGAAGGTATTAAAATTGACGAAAAAGTAATTAATGAATTTATCCAAACATTTCCTTATGAATTAACTAATGCACAAAACAGATCCTTAAAAGAAATTTTTAAAGATTTAAAGTCACCTTACAGAATGAATCGATTACTTCAAGGAGATGTTGGTTCGGGTAAAACAGTTATTGCTGCACTAGCTCTTTATGCAGTGTTTTCTGCAGGGAAACAAGGTGCATTAATGGTTCCAACTGAAATTCTTGCTGAACAACATTTTACATCTTTAAAAAGAATGTTTTCAAATAGGCTTGAAATAGACTTGTTAACAGGTTCAAGTACTGTTAAAGAAAAAAGAGATGTGCTTGAACGTTTGCAAGCAGGAGAGATAGATATATTAATTGGGACTCACGCATTAATTCAAGAGGGTGTTGAATTTAAAAATTTAGGTTTGGCAATTGTTGATGAACAACACCGTTTTGGTGTGGAACAACGACGCGTATTACGTGAAAAAGGACTTCATCCAGATACATTATTTATGACAGCAACACCTATTCCAAGAACATTATCTATAACAGCATTTGGTGATATGGATATTTCGGTAATTGATGAGTTACCACAAGGAAGAAAAGAAACCGAAACTTTTTGGGTAGGGGAGAATATGCTTGAACGGATACTCATCTTTATCAAAAAACGTATTGCAAATGGCGAACAAGCTTTCGTCGTTTCGCCTTTAATTGAAGAGTCAGAAAACTTCGATTATCAAAATGCAATTGATTTGTATAATCAATTAAGAACTTACTATCCGGAAGATATCGGAATTGGTTTATTACATGGTCGTTTAAAACAAGATGAAAAAGATGATATAATGAATGATTTTATTAAAAATAACATCCAGATTATTGTTGCTACAACTGTAATTGAAGTGGGGGTTAATGTGCCTAATGCGACTATTATGCTTATCTATAATGCTGAGCGTTTTGGTTTAAGTCAATTACACCAACTTAGAGGACGTGTCGGTCGAGGCGATAAACAAAGTTATTGTATTTTAATTGCAGAACCAAAAGGTGAAGTTGGAAGAGAGAGAATGAGAATTATGACTGAAACGACTGATGGCTTTAAATTATCAGAAGAAGATTTAAAATTACGAGGACCAGGAGATGTATTAGGTAAAAAACAAAGTGGTCTTCCTGAATTCAAAGTAGCCGATATCATTCACGATTACGGTGCTTTAGAAACGGCTAGAGTCGATGCAGTTGAAATTGTGGAAAATAATTTATTAGAAAACAATCCAGAATTTAAAGTATTAGCAGAAATAGTAGAAGCTGATGAAATTTTAGAAAATAAATTAGACTGATTAATGAAAACTTGCATAACATGGCTAGCTATTATATATTACTATTAGTACCTAGTCATAAATGGTAACTAGATAATGTGGTGGTGTTTTAAATGCGTCTGAAAAAAAGTATAAGACAAACGCGTTTGCTTGAAAAAATAAACAAAACGCCTTTTATTACTGATGAAGAACTTGCAAAGTTATTTTCAGTTAGTATTCAAACAATCAGGCTAGACCGTTTAGAACTTCAAATACCAGAATTAAGAGAACGTATTAAATCAGTTGCAACTGACCATTGGGATGAGGAAATAAAATCATTACCTCTTGAAGAAGTGATTGGTGAAATAATTGATTTAGAATTAGATAAGCGAGCTATTTCAATATTAAATATAAAAGAGGAACACGTTTTTTCACGTAATAAAATTGCAAGAGGTCACCATTTATTTGCTCAAGCTAACTCACTTGCAGTAGCTGTTATTAATGATGAACTTGCTTTAACAAATAAATCTGAAATTAATTTTAAAAGACAAGTTAAATTAGGTGAAAAAGTTGTCTGCAAAGCAAAAGTTACCTCGAAATTAAATTCAAAAACAACTGTAGAGATTAATAGTTATGTAAAAGAAGATCTTGTGTTTACAGGAGAGTTTCTCATGTTTAGAGACCAAGAAAAAGGGGTTAAATAAAATGCAAATAGCAATCGATGCAATGGGAGGAGATAATGCTCCCCAAGCAATAGTCGAAGGAGCAATTGAAGCTATTAAGGATGTAGCTGATTTATCTATTACGTTAATTGGTGATGAAGAACAAATTAAAAAATATTTAACTAATGACGAAAGAATTACGATTATACATACAAAAGAAGTTATCGATAATGATGATGACCCGACACGAGCTGTTAGACGAAAAAAAGAAGCATCACTTGTTTTAATGGCTAAAGAAGTAAAAGAAGGGCGTGCAGATGCATGTGTTTCTGCTGGTAATACTGGTGCTTTAGTTGTTGCAGGATTGTTAATTGTCGGCAGGATGAAGGGAATTGAACGTCCTGCGTTAAGTCCTACTTTACCAACAGCTAATCAAGAAGGTTTTTTATTACTTGATGCCGGTGCAAACGTTGATGCGAGTGCTAAAAATTTATTACAGTATGGTGTGATGGGTTCAATTTATGCTGAGAAAGTTCGGGGAATTAAACATCCACGTATAGGCTTATTAAATGTTGGTACTGAAGAGGGAAAAGGTAATACTGTAGCAAAAGAATCATTTGACTTATTACAAAAAGCACCAATTAATTTTATTGGAAATATTGAAGCGCGTGATTTGTTAGGTGGTATAGCAGATGTAGTTGTAACAGACGGTTTTAGTGGTAATATTACGCTTAAATCAATTGAAGGAACTGCCTCATATGTTTTAGATCTTTTAAAAGGTGTATTAACGTCATCATTAAAGACCAAGTTAGCTGCTGGTTTAATTAAAAGTGACTTAATGTCATTAAAAGAGCAGTTAGATTATCCTGAATTTGGGGGAGCCGCTTTATTTGGTTTAAAAGCACCAGTAATAAAGTCACACGGTTCATCAAATAAAAGAGCTATTTATCACACGATTAAGCAAGCTTGTCAAATGATTGATGAAGATGTGATGAGTGTGATTAACGAAACAATTACAACAATGAAGGAAGAGTAGGTGACTTAGATGAAAAAAATAGCATATATGTTCCCAGGACAAGGTTCACAAGTAGTAGGCATGGGGGAAGATTTTTATAAAACAGAAGAAATTAAAGAGTTATATAATCAAGCAAACAATGCATTAGGAAAAGATATTAAAACATTAATGTTTGAAGGGCCAACTGAAGAGTTAACTGAAACAGAAAATGCCCAACCAGCTTTATTACTGAGTAGTGTGGTAGTTTATAAACTACTCGAACAAGCAGGAGTTAAACCAGCGATGACAGTTGGTCACAGTTTAGGAGAATATAGTGCGTTAGTAGCTGCTAATTCAATTAAGCTTGATGAAGCATTACCCCTTGTTGCTACAAGAGGTAAATTAATGGAAAAAGCTTTTCCGAAAGGCCAAGGAACAATGGCTGCAGTTATTGGATTAAATCAAGAGCAAATTGAAGAAGAGCTTGCAAAAATTACTGAAGAAATTGTTGATTTAGCTAACATAAATTCACCAGGACAAATTGTTATTTCAGGTTCTAAAAAAGGAATAGATCAAGCAGAAACGTTACTTAAAGATGCTGGAGCAAGACGTATTCTACCACTTAATGTAAGCGGGCCTTTTCATTCACGATTAATGAAAGAAGCAAATGAAGAATTTGCAGCATCACTTAATGAAGTCGATGTTAATGATGCAGAGATACCAGTTTATGCAAATGTTACTGCAGAACCTGTTAAAGATAGAGATGAAATAAAAGATTTACTTATTAAGCAATTATACTCTCCAGTTCGTTTTGAAGAATCAATTCAAAATATGTTGTATTCTGGTGTTGATGCCTTTGTAGAGGTTGGAACAGGACGAGTTTTAAGTGGACTCGTTAAAAAGATTGATCGTAAAGCTAAAATATTTTCAGTACAAGATGAGAAATCTCTAGAAGAATTTTTAACATGGTATCATGAAAAAGAATAAGTAAATTAAGAGGTGAAAAAATGTTAAAAGGAAAGAATGCAATTGTAACAGGTGCTTCAAGAGGGATTGGACGTGCTATTGCCATTGAACTAGCTAATCAAGGAGCAAATGTTTGTATTAACTATGCTGGTAATGAAACAAAAGCTAATGAAGTTGTAGAAGAATTAAAACAAAAAGGTGTTAAAGCATTTTCAGTGAAGGCTGATGTGTCAGATGAAAAAGATGTAAAAAATCTTATGAAAGAAACTTTAAAAGAGTTTGGAACGATAGACATTTTAGTTAATAATGCAGGAATAACAAAAGATAACTTACTTATGCGTATGAAGGAATCTGATTTTGATGATGTTGTTGATACTAATTTAAAAGGTACATTTTTATGTATTAAAGCTGTTTCAAGAACAATGATGAAGCAAAGAAGCGGTCGAATTATAAATGTAGCATCGATTGTTGGTGTTAGTGGTAATCCAGGTCAAGCAAATTATGTTGCAGCAAAAGCAGGTGTAATTGGTTTAACTAAATCAGTAGCCCAAGAACTTGCATCAAGAAATATTTTAGTTAATGCTGTTGCACCAGGGTTCATAGAAACAGATATGACTGATAAATTAACACAAGAACAACAAGAAGAGATACTAAAAGAAATACCACTGGAAAAATTAGGATCTTCTGCAGATGTTGCACGTGTTGTGAGATTTTTAGCATCAGAAGATTCTGCTTATTTAACTGGTCAGACTATTCATGTTGACGGTGGCATGGTTATGTAATATGATAACGGCTAGAGTTTAAATGTAATTAAAACTATAGATTTTGGAAGGGAGGTGAAAGAGATGTCAGAAGTATTTGATCGTGTTAAAGAAATTATTGTAGATCAATTAGATGTAGAAGAAGCTCGAGTAACAATGGAAGCCTCTTTCAGAGATGATTTAGAAGCGGATTCATTAGATGTCGTAGAATTGGTCATGGAACTTGAAGACGAATTTGATATTGAAATTGCAGATGAAGAAGCAGAACAAATTAGTACTGTTGGAGATGCTGTAACGCATATTGAAAATCAATAGTATATGTAGTAAACTTTTAAAATTCTACATAAAATAAACAACAAAAAGTCTCGCAATAGCGAGACTTTTCATTTAAAATAGAGGAGGTGAAATAGTGGAAGTAGAGAAATTTGAAAAGAAATTTGAACTTGAATTTAATAATAAACAATTATTAATTCAAGCATTTACCCATTCATCATATGTGAATGAGCATCGAAAAAGAAAATTGATGGATAATGAACGTTTAGAATTTTTAGGAGATGCTGTTTTAGAATTAGGAATCTCTGAATATTTATATAATACACACTTTAAAATGCCAGAAGGAGAAATGACAAAGTTACGAGCTACAATAGTTTGCGAAGAATCTCTATATAACTTTTCAAAAGTTTTAAATTTCAATGAATTTATTCGTCTTGGACGAGGTGAAGAACAAACAGGAGGAAGAGCCCGTCAAGCTCTTTTAGCTGATGTGTTTGAAGCATTTTTAGGTGCATTGTTTATTGATCAAGGATTCAAAGAAGTAACAAAATTTTTAACAAAATTTGTTATTCCAAATATTACGACCGGTGCTTTTTCATATGCGATGGATTATAAAAGTGAGTTACAAGAATTTGTCCAACGAGATAAAGATTTTCAACTTGATTATAATATAATCGAAGAACGTGGTCCTTCTCACAGTAAAGAATTTGTAGCAGAAGTCATTGTCAATAAAGATATAAATGAAAAAGGTATTGGTAAAACAAAAAAAGAAGCTGAACAACGAGCAGCACAAAATATGTTAACAAAACTAAATCAAAGTAGTTGAACATATAATAAAAAGCTGTTTTTATAATTAAAAACAGCTTTTTATTATATGTTATTTACGTACAGAGCGTAGTTCATCAATAAATGCGTGTTTTTCACTAACACTTAATTGATTTTTTCTAACAACAACATCATACATATATTTAAGTTCATCATAACGATTGAGATCATAATCTTCATCGTTTACTAAAATACGATTAGCTATATCAAGTCTGTCAGCTAATTCATTTAAGATATACTTTAGATTTTCTTGTGTTGGTTCATTTAAGTTCATTGGTTCGCTCCTTTTGTAATATTAAAACAATTAGTTTTTTTAATTATAACATAAATGATCGGTTAGAAAAAATCGAATAATATTTAATTAATTGGCTCATTAGTAAAAGGGAGAGTGTTTATGTTTTTAAAACAATTAAATACTGTAGGTTTTAAGTCATTTGCCGAAAGGACTAAGATTGACTTTGTAGAAGGTGTGACAGCTGTTGTTGGTCCAAATGGCAGTGGAAAAAGTAATATTATTGATGCAATTCGTTGGGTGTTAGGTGAACAATCGGCAAAATCTTTGCGAGGTAGCAAAATGGAAGACATTATTTTTCAAGGTAGTGATTCAAGACATCCATTAAATTTTGCAGAAGTTACCTTAATATTAAATAATGAAGGAAATCAATTACCTATAGATTATGAAGAAGTTAGTATTACGAGGCGTGTTTATCGTTCGGGAGAAAGTGAATTTTATATTAATAAACAAGCTTGTCGGTTAAAGGACATTATAGATTTATTCATGGATTCAGGTTTGGGAAAAGAATCATTTACAATAATAGGTCAAGGTAAAGTTGAAGAAATACTGAGCTCAAAAGCAGAAGAAAGACGTGCAGTTTTTGAAGAAGCTGCAGGCGTTTTAAAGTATAAACAAAGAAAACGCGAAGCAGAGTTTAAATTAATAGAAACAGAAGATAACTTGGATCGTGTAGAAGATATTATTCATGAAATAGAACAACAAATTGATCCACTAGAGAAACAAGCAGAAATTGCTAATCTTTATTTATCTAAAAAAGCCCAGTTAAAACAAGTTGAAGTTAGTTTGTTAATTACAGAAGTAAATGAAAAACATCAACTTTGGAAACAAAATCTAAATAAAGTAAACAAATTAAAAGATGATGAAGTGAAACAAAACACATATATCAAAACATTAGAAGCTAAATTAGCAAAAGATAAAGAAATATCAAGTCAAAATGATAAAAAATTACAAGAAATTCAAACTGCTCTACTAAAAGCTACAGAAGAGCTTGAAAATGCTGAAGGTAAGAGAAACCTTCAAAATGAAAGAAATAAACATTTGTCTGAGAATAAAGCTAATTTAGAAACAGAACTTAATGAAAAAAAACTTGCAAAAGAAAGAGCTTATAAGACATTAGATACAGAGCAAAAAAAATTAGTTGAAGTTACGGAAAAGCATCAAACAATTTTAAAAAATATTCATAAATTAGAAGCGCAATTACAAGAAACAGGAGAAGAATTATCAGATCAATTAGAGGAATTAAAATCTGATTACATTGAGAAATTGAATGAACAAGCTGTAAAAAAGAATGAACTTAACTCGTCTACTAATCGAATTGAACAGCTTAGAAATATCAATGAATCGGCCTCTTTAGATCAAGAAGATAAGTTAAAAGAAAGAGAAATTGCAAAAGAAAAGCTGAACAATTTAATTGATAAAATTAAAAACGAAAATAATAAATTAACAGAGATAAATAAAAAATCTGAAAATGAAAAAAATAAACTTAAACAAAAAGAATTAAAGTACGAAGAAATGCGCGATAAATTACAAGAAGCGAATGAAACAATTGCTCGATTAACTGCTAGAAAAGAAACATTGGAAGAGATGCGTGATAGCTATCAGGGATATTTTTTTGGTGTAAAAGAAGTTTTAAAAGCAGCAGAACATAAAGAACTTTCTAATATTCACGGGGTAGTCTTAGATTTAATTGATATTCCAAAAGCTTATATTACAGCTATAGATACAGTATTAGGGGGTCAAGCACAAAACATTGTTGTTCAAAATGACATTGCTGCTCGTAATGCAATAAATTGGTTAAAAAAAGAAAATAAAGGGCGTGCTACATTCTTACCCTTAGAATCAATTAAAGAGAGATTTATTCCGAAAAATGTTTTAGATAAGATTGAGACCCAAGCCGGTTTTATAGGAACAGCTCAAAGTTTAATTCAAACAGATTATAAATATCAAAAGTTAGTCAATTATTTATTAGGTAATATCATTGTTGCAAAAACATTAAAAGATGCAAATCATTTAGCTAAATTAACTGAGAAAAAGTATAGAATTGTCACATTAGATGGTGATTTAGTTTTTCCAGGAGGTTCAATGTCTGGAGGAGCTAAACGTAAAGGAAATCAGTCATTATTTACTCGAGAAAAAGATTTAGCGGATATTACAAAAAAGCTTACAGAATTTAATTCACGTACACAAGAATATAAAAATGAAACTAACAAGCAAATTGATAAGATAGATAATATAAAGGAATCATTAGCAAGCTTTAATAAAACTGAAGAGAATCAATCGAATTATTTAAATCAATTAATAGAAGAGAAACAAAATTTAGAAGCACATCATAAAGAATTAAATGATTATTTGTTAATTTATGATTTAAATAAAGAGCAAACAGAAACAGAAATGAAAGAAAACGAACAAAAAGTTGAGTTATTAAATAAAGAATTAAAAGATTTAAATAAGAAACTCAACGAAATTAATGAAAATATAGAAGAAATTAATAATAAAGAAGAAGATAATTTAACTAATCAAGCTAAATTAAATAAACAATTACATCAATTAGAAATAAATTTAGCTGAAAGCGAAGAGCGATTAAAATATCAAAAAGAAAGACATACAAGTATCGAAAATGAATATCAATCTTTAATAGAAAAAGAAAAAGAATTAAAACTAAAGCTAAATGACTTGGATGAAATTTCAAAAGAAGAAAAAACGTCTAAAGAGATGGATCAAACGTTAAAAGAAAAAGAAAGAATAAAAGAAAAATTAACGTTTGAATTAAATAAACACCGAAATGAAGTAGCAGATGCAACTGTATTAATTTCAGATGCTGAACGTGAACTTAAAGAAGAAATTAAAAAACGTGAAAAAATCTCAAGCGAGATTCAAGAAGAAGAACTCAAAGTTAATCGCATGGATGTCATGTTAGAAACAAAAATTAATCATTTACAAACAACTTATGCAATCAGTTATGATAAAGCAAAAGCAGAATATGAAGAAACGTCTGACATAGAAAGCGCTACTGTAGAAGTCGATCAACTAAAAAATGAAATTAAACAACTAGGGCAAGTAAATACTGGTGCAATAGAGGAATTTAATAGAATTAAAGAACGATTAGCGTTTATAACTGCTCAACAAGAAGATTTGTTAGAAGCTAAACAGACACTCTATGAAGTGATTTCTGAAATGGATCAAGAAATGATTACTTTATTTACTGAAACATTTTATCAAATACAAAAAGAATTTCAGAACGTATTTAAAGAATTATTCGGAGGCGGTTATGCCGAACTTTCTCTAAGTGATCCAGAAAATTTATTAAGTACTGGAATTGACATTGTTGCAAGACCACCTGGAAAAAAACTGAAGTCGCTTAGTCTCTTATCTGGTGGAGAGCGTGCGCTTACAGCTATAGCACTTTTATTTTCCATTTTAAAAGTTAGACCAGTGCCTTTTTGTATATTAGATGAAGTTGAAGCAGCACTAGATGAGGCTAATGTTGTTCGGTTTGCCAAATATGTTAAAATGCACAGTAATGATATTCAGTTTATAGTTATTACTCATCGTAGAGGAACAATGGAAGAAGTAGATGCACTTTATGGTGTCACCATGCAAGAGTCAGGCGTTTCTCGCTTAGTTTCGGTGAGGTTAGATGAAAACGATTATTTAATTAACTAAAATTAAATTATAAAATAGGAAGGAAGTTAATTATGGGCTTTTTTAATAAATTAAAACAAAAGTTTACAAAAAATGAAGAAAAAACTGAAACATATAAAGAAGGAATGACTAAAACAAGACAAAGTTTTACTAGTAAAATTAATGATTTGATTGCACGCTATCGATTAGTAGATGAAGACTTTTTTGAGGAATTAGAAGAAGTTTTAATTTCATCAGATGTAGGTGTCATGACTGTCATGGATTTAATTGAAGAATTACGTATGGAAGTTCAACGTAAAAATATTCAAGAAACAAAAGAGATGACAGAAGTAATTTCTGAAAAATTAGTAGACGTTTATTATGATGGTGATGATGAAGATACGGAAAGTATTAATTATCAAACAGATGATTTAACTGTTATATTAGTTGTTGGTGTAAATGGCGTTGGAAAAACAACTTCAATTGGTAAATTAGCTCATCAATTGAAAAATGATGACAAACATGTTGTTTTAGCGGCCGGTGATACATTTAGAGCAGGAGCAATTGAACAATTAGAAGAATGGGGAGAACATGCAGGTGTTGATGTAATTAAACAATCAGAAGGAAGCGATCCTGCTGCAGTTGTATATGATGCTATTCGAGCAGCTAAATCAAGAAAAGCTGATGTATTAATTTGTGATACAGCAGGAAGGTTACAAAATAAAGTTAACTTGATGAATGAGTTAGAAAAAGTGAATCGAATTATTACACGTGAAATTCCTGATGCTCCACATGAAACGCTGCTAGTTTTAGATGGCACAACAGGCCAAAATGCGATGAATCAAGCAAAAGTCTTTTCAGAAGCAACAAACGTAACAGGAATTATTTTAACAAAACTTGATGGAACTGCTAAGGGTGGAATTGTTATCGCAATTAAACATGAATTAAATTTACCTGTAAAATTAGTAGGTTTTGGTGAAGGGATTAATGATTTACATAAATTTGATGCTCAAGCATTTGTTTATGGTTTATTTTCAGATATGTTAGATGAAGAATAAAATTATATTAGTAAGGAGATAATCATGTTAGAAAAAACAACCCGAATTAATAATTTGTATGATTATTACGTTTCTTTACTAACAGAAAAGCAAAAAAATTACTTGTCACTTTATTATCACGAAGATTATTCCTTAGGTGAAATATCTGAACAAACAAACGTGTCAAGACAAGCAGTTTATGATAATATTAAACGGACAGAGAATTTACTCGAACATTATGAAGCGAATTTAAAATTATACGAAAAGAATACGAAAAGAAATAATTTAATAGAAGAAGTAGCTGAGTTAATCGAGAATGAAAAGGCAAAAAGACAAATTTTTAAAAAGCTAGATGAAATAGCTAATATAGATTAGGAGGGGTTTTCTATGGCATTTGAAGGCTTATCAGATCGTCTACAAGAAACAATGAAGAAAATCACCGGTAAAGGTAAAGTAAGCGAGCAAGATGTAAACACAATGTCTCGTGAAATTCGTTTGGCATTATTAGAAGCAGATGTGAACTTTAAAGTTGTAAAAGATTTCATAAAAAAAATTAAGGAACGAGCAGTTGGTGCTGATGTGATGGAAAGTTTAACGCCTGGCCAACAAGTAATTAAAATCGTTCAAGAAGAACTAACAGAGTTAATGGGCGGATCACAAAGTAAAATAGCTGTAAGTGAAAGACCACCGACTGTTATTATGATGGTTGGGTTACAAGGTGCCGGTAAAACAACAACAACAGGTAAGTTAGCTAATCTTTTAAGAAAACAACATAATCGCAAACCACTTTTAGTTGCAGGAGATGTTTATCGTCCAGCTGCTATTCAACAATTACAAACATTAGGTGAACAACTGGATATGCCTGTTTTTGAGCAAGGGACAGATGTTAACCCAGTTGATATAGCTAAAAATTCTTTAGAATATGCTAAAGAAAATCATCATGATTATATTTTGATTGATACAGCAGGGCGCCTTCATGTTGATGACAACTTAATGAATGAACTAGATGAGATAAAAGAAGCTTTAAATCCTGAAGAAGTATTTCTAGTTGTTGATTCAATGACAGGTCAAGATGCTGTTAATGTTGCCGAATCCTTTAATGAAAAACTAGACGTATCAGGTGTTGTTTTAACTAAATTAGATGGTGATACTCGTGGTGGGGCAGCTTTATCAATTAGAACTGTCACTGAAAAACCAATTAAATTTATAGGTGTTGGAGAGAAATTAGAAGAGATTGAAGAATTCCATCCTGAAAGAATGGCTTCACGTATTTTAGGTATGGGTGATGTTCTCAGTTTGATTGAAAAAGCAGAAACTAAAATTGATGAGAAGCAAGCGAAAGAAATGCAAGAAAAAATGCGTACTGCTTCATTTACATTTGATGATTTCTTAGAACAGATGGGACAAGTAAAAGAAATGGGTCCTCTGGATGAATTAATTGGAATGATTCCAGGTGCAAATAAAATGAAGGGTATGAAAAATGCTCAAATTGATGATAAGCAAATTGTTCAAATTGAAGCGATTATCCAATCAATGACAAAAGACGAAAGACAAGAGCCTACCTTGATGAATGCAAGTCGTAAAAGACGTATAGCAAAAGGATCAGGCACATCTGTTTCTCAGGTTAATAGATTATTAAAGCAATTTAATGACATGCAAAAAATGATGAAACAAATGATGAATTCACAAAAAGGTAAAAAAGGAAAAGGAATGAATTTTCCTTTCATGTAGTAAGGGGAGTATAATTGAATAGTTATATTTTTGTTGTGGCTGCTGTAGTATCGATCTTTTCTGTTTATTTTGTATTTAAATATTTATTAAAAGAAGTTAAACAAGAAAAAGTAACTTTTGAAAAAACACAAAAAAGATTTTTAATAGGCATGTTTTTAAGTAAAATAGTTCCTTTAATATTAATCATCTTTGGAATTATTAAAATGTCATATAAAGAACTAAATCAACTTTATATTCCTGGTATTCTTATATTAATTGCTATGGTAATAGGTTTAATATTAATTGAAAAAATTAAAAAAGATAATAAAAATGATTCTAAAAAAGTGTATATAAATTATTTAATTACTTTTACAAGACCACTCATGTTAACTTTACCGCTCATGTCGTTAGCTTTTTTATTTTTAATGACTATTTAAATATGCTTGTAAGGTATAAACACTTTACATCATCTTTAAAAGATGTTATTATTTCCTTTGGAATGAAAAGAAGATTCGGAGGTGTTTTATATGTCAGTAAAAATTCGTTTAAAACGTATTGGAGCTAAAAAGACTCCACATTATCGTGTTGTAGTAGCTGATTCACGCGCACCACGCGATGGTCGTGCGATCGAACAAATTGGAATATACAATCCATTAGCTAAGCCATCAATTGTTGAAATTGATGAAGCAAAAGCATTAGATTGGATGCATAAAGGTGCTCAACCAAGTGATACTGTGCGCACAATGTTTTCAGAACAAGGAATCATGCAAAAATATCACGATGCTAAAAACCAAAAGTAAAGTAGTGTGTTAAGATGGAACAATTAATTCAATCTGTTGTTACACCACTTGTTGATTTTCCAGAAGACATCGTAGTTAGTATGAAAGAAGAAGATAAGAAATATGTTTATCATCTAGCTGTAAACGAACAAGATGTAGGGAAAATCATCGGAAAAAATGGGCGAATTGCAAAAGCAATTCGTACAGTTGTATATGCTGCAAAAGCTGATACAAACAAACGAATATATTTAGATATTATGTAAAATTGAGGAAAAGGTGAGCCTTTTCCTCTTTCTTCTATTTATCATTACCTCTATTACACTCCTCGATAATTACTTCGAATTAGGTTATCACGTATTATATCTACTTTATAATACTAGAAAGTGAGGATTTAATTTAGTATGAAGTTAATTAAACAAATACTCATTAAACAAGTTATTACTGAAAATAGTAAAAAAAAATTAGAAAGTAAATTTAAAGATGAAAAAAAAGACCTAGCCCTGAAATGTGAACAGCTTATTTTTGAAAAAAAGAAACTTCAAAAAGAAAAGAAAAGTGCCACTCATAAAATTGAACAACGGTTTCAAGTGGAAATTGATAATAGAAAAAGAAAAATTAATCAAATTGATTTCCAATTAGAACAACTTCATCAACTTCCTTTAGGAAGTGAAATAGTCGAAACTAAAATGGAATCGTTAGTAGAAGTAAAGCTAGGAATGAATTGGTCTAATTTCCAAAATGAAACAGCAATTATTATAGAAGATGACATTGTCATACGAATCGATAATGAATAAGGTGATATAAATGTTAATAATAGGTAAAATAGTGAACACTCATGGAATAGATGGTGAAGTTAAAATCATTGAAGAAACTGATTTTCCTGAAAGATTTACAATTGGCAATACAATTTACTTGATAAAATCTGATGAAGAAACAGTTCCAGTAGAAATTGAAAATTATCGTCAAATGAATAAATACGGTCTTTTAAAACTAAAAGGTTATGACGATATTAAGCATTCTGAATTACTTAAAGGTTTAGAGTTGAAAATTAAAAAAGAACAAGTTGATAAACTTCCAGAAGGCGAATATTATTATTTTGAGATCATTGGTTGTGAAGTGTATACAATAACAGGTGAATTAATAGGAGTAGTAGATTCAATTATGTCTCCTGGAGCAAATGATGTTTGGGTAGTTAAAGATATTCAAAATAATGAACACTTAATTCCATTCATCCCACCTGTAGTAAAATCAGTCGATATCGAAAACAAACGTATTGAAATTGAGCCAATGGAAGGACTGTTAGACTAATGCATATTGATATTTTAACCTTATTTCCAGAAATGTTTGATGGTGTATTTAATCATTCAATTATAAAAAGAGCTCATGAAAAAAATCAGTTTACATACAATGTAATAAATTTTAGGGATTATACAATAAACAAGCATCAAAAAGTTGATGATTACCCTTATGGCGGTGGTGCTGGTATGGTATTAACTCCGCAACCCATTTTTGATGCAATTGAAGCTATTAAAACGAAAAATAATTCACGTCCACGAATTATTTTAATGTGTCCTCAAGGAGAAACTTTTACGCAAGCCAAGGCAGAGGAATTAGCAAAAGAAGATCATTTAATTTTTATTTCTGGTCATTATGAAGGTTATGATGAAAGAATCCGTGAATATTTAGTAACAGACGAAATATCAATTGGAGATTATATTTTAACGGGTGGCGAGTTAGGAGCAATGGTTGTTAGTGACAGTGTAATCAGATTATTACCAAATGTACTTGGTAATGTGGAATCAGCAGAAAAAGATTCATTTTCTACTGGACTTTTAGAACATCCTCATTACACACGTCCTGCAATCTATAAAGGAATGGAAGTTCCAGAGGTATTGCTTTCAGGTAATCATGCGTTAATCGAAGAATGGCGTAAAAAAGAATCGTTAAAACGTACACTCAATCGACGTCCTGATCTTTTAGATGATTATCAATTAACAAAAGAAGAAAAAAACCTTTTAAATAAAATTAAAAATGAAGAAAATGATTGAATTAGTTTATTTATTATGGTACATTTACTGATGTGCTTAATTTATAAGCATCGAATAAACGATGTTCCGCTATCAAGTTAAGTGTGGTAAGAGCATTAGTTAAAGGGGTGAAGTTATATGCAAAATTTAATTGCTAGTGTTACAAAAGATCAATTACGTACAGATCATCCAAGCTTCCGTGCAGGAGATACAGTAACTGTTGATGTAAAAGTTGTTGAGGGATCTAGAGAACGTATACAGGCATTCGAAGGTATTGTTATTAGACGCCAAAACGGAGGAATTCATGAGACATTTACAGTTCGTAAACTTTCTTATGGTGTAGGAATTGAACGTACATTTCCACTACATTCTCCAAGAATTGATTCAATTAAAGTTAAAAGACGTGGTAAAGTCCGTCGTGCGAAATTATATTACCTACGTAATTTACATGGTAAAGCAGCCAGAATTAAAGAACGTCTTTAATTAGAGATCTCAGTAGTTATTTAATAGACTACTGAGATTTTTTGTATTAAAAATTATAAATAATAAAATCTTTTATGGTCAAATGCATTAGCAGTTTGGCCTTTTTCAATTAATTTATATAATAATGGAAAAAACAATCTTCCTGGCTTATAATAGGTTGGTAAGCTATTTTATTTTGGAGGGAAACCATGGTTAAAAAAAGAAATGAATTATTTGATTGGATAAAAGCAATCCTTATTGCATTATTGATTGCTTTTGTTGTGCGGGCATTTATAACTTCACCAATTATAGTTGACGGTCCCTCCATGGAACCAACTTTGTATGACAGAGATCAAATGATTGTAAATAAATTTAATTATCATTTTAATGAACCTAAAAGGTTTGATATCGTTATTTTTCATGCTACAGAAGAAAAAGACTATATTAAACGAGTAATAGGCTTGCCTGGTGAGCATGTTGAAGTTAAAAATGATCAACTTTACATTGATGGCAAAGAAAAAGACGAATATTTCTTAAATTCAAATGATGAAGAAGTTAATACAGAAGATTTTACATTAGAATCATTGCCTGGTAACTATAAAGAAATACCTGAAGGAAAAGTATTTGTCTTAGGAGATAATCGACATAACTCTACTGACAGTCGTGTTATGGGTTTAATTGATATTGATCAAATTGTAGGTAAAGCAAGCTTTATTTATTGGCCGTTTGACCGGATGCAATTTGTGAAATAGAAGAAGGATGTGAATAATATGATTCAGTGGTTTCCAGGACATATGGCAAAAGCAAAAAAAGAAATAGAGGAAAACTTAAAACTAGTTGACGTTGTAGTTGAAATTGTTGATGCAAGAACCCCTAAGTCGTCTCAAAATCCGCTACTTCAAGAAGTGATAAAAAATAAACAAAAAGTCATTGTTTTAATGAAGCGTGATTTAGCAGATGAAAATAGAACTGAAGAATGGCTAGATACACTTAACGATGCACATACAAAAACTGTAGCTGTAGCAGCGAATAGTCAAGATGATATCAAAAAAGTAATCAACTTAATTGAGTCAGTAGGATTAGAAGCTCAGAAGAATATGACTGATAAAGGGGTTAATAGAAGACCTGTTAGAGCAATGATGATCGGCATACCTAATGTTGGAAAATCAACATTAATTAATCGATTCGTCAACCGGAAAATAGCTAAAATAGGTGATCGACCAGGGATTACAAAACATCAACAATGGATTAAAATTAATAAAAACTTTGAACTATTAGATACCCCCGGAGTTTTGTGGCATAAATTTGATAACCCTGATGACGGTAAAAGACTTGCAGTCATTGGAACAATTAAAGATAATTTAATCCCGGCCCAAGACGTGACAGCTTTTTTATTAACTTATTTAAATGAATTTTATCCTGAGAGTATTAAAGAACGTTATGGCATTGAAAGTGTAGAAGATATGTGGGAAGTATTTGTAGCCATAGGAAAAAAACGTGGTGCACTAGAAAGTGGTGGCCGTGTGAATTTTGATAAAGTATCACATATTGTCTTACAAGATTTTAGAGCAGGTAAATTAGGTCGGTTATCATTAGAATAAAGGTTGTTACATACCTTTATTAAGAGGTGTTATTTAATGAAAGATAAAACAGTTAAAGAAATTAATGATTTATATTTAGCCAATGAATTAAATTCAGAAATGCTTAGTTATTTAAAGAATGATACACGTCAAGGTGTAAAAAATATTATAAAAAAACAAGAAAAAAAATTGGCAAATGAAAAATTAATAAAGTTAGAATTTGAAAAACATAAAGAATTTGATTTTAATTATAAATCATCAGGAAATAAATTAATTGCAGGTATTGATGAAGCTGGACGTGGCCCTCTTGCTGGTCCAGTAGTAGCTGCTTCTGTTATTTTACCTGATGATTTTAAATTATATGGCTTAACAGATTCTAAGCAAATCTCAAAAAAGAACAGAGAAATTTATTATGATTACATAACTGAACAAGCAGTTAGTTACTCTGTAGAAGTTATCGATGTCCAAACAATAGATCGAATTAATATATTTGAAGCAACGTTATTAGCTATGAAAAATTCATATCGAAATTTACATATAAAACCGGACTTTCTATTAGTTGATGCAGTTGAATTAAAGGTCAACGACATACCATATGACTCGATTATAAAAGGAGATGCTAAAAGTTTATCGATTGCAGCAGCAAGTATTTTGGCAAAAGTTTCACGAGACAAAATAATGATGGACTACGATCACATTTATCCAGCATACAAGTTTAGTGATCATATGGGATATGGAACTAAAGACCATTTACAAGCATTAAAAACAAATGGTATTAGCCCTATTCATAGAAAGTCCTTTTCACCAATTAAAGAATTAATAAATTAAGATATGTAAAGATTAATATGATAACTAAAACAAATCTAAGTCTATTAAATTTAGTTATTCTTTGTATAAATCTATAAAGTTTATTATACTAGGGACATGTTTAAATTTGATTGGAGGATAAATAATGAATATTCATGAATATCAAAGTAAGAATATTTTAAGAGATTATGGTGTAAACGTTCCCAATGGAAATGTAGCGTATTCTATTGATGAAGCTGTAGAGTATGCCAAAAGAATTAATTCAGATGTCAAGGTAGTTAAAGCTCAGATTCATGCAGGTGGTCGTGGTAAAGCAGGAGGAGTGAAAATTGCAAAAGATTTAACTGAAGTGAGAGAATACGCAAAAGAAATTTTAGGTAAAGTGTTAGTAACCCCTCAAACAGGTCCAGAAGGCACAGAAGTTAAGCGCTTACTTATTGAAGAAGGTTGCGATATAGATAAAGAATACTATATCGGTTTAGTATTAGACAGGTCAACTTCAAGAATGGTTTTAATGGGATCAGAAGAAGGTGGAATGGAAATTGAAGAAGTTGCTGCCCAAACACCTGAAAAAATATTTAATGAAGAAATTGACCCTACAATTGGTTTGCAAGCATTTCAAGCTAGAAGATTAGCATTTAATCTCAACATAGAAAAACAATACTTAAGTAAAGTAACTAAATTAATTATGAATTTATACCAAGCATTCGATGAAAAGGATTGTATGACAGCTGAAATTAATCCTTTAGTAACGACAAAAGATGGAGAAGTTATGGCTTTAGATGCTAAAATGAACTTTGATGAGAACGCTTTAAATCGTCAAAAAGAAATTGTAGAATTACGCGATCTAGATGAAGAAAATAGAAACGAGATAGAAGCATCGAAATATGATTTAAGTTATATTCAATTAGACGGCAATATAGGCTGTATGGTAAATGGTGCAGGATTAGCTATGTCAACTATGGATATTATAAAATATCATGGAGGAAATCCAGCTAACTTTTTAGATGTAGGTGGCGATGCTACACCAGAAAAAGTAGCAGAAGCTTTTAAAATAATTTTATCAGATAAAGAAGTTAAAGGTATCTTTGTAAACGTATTCGGAGGAATTATGAAGTGTGATTATATTGCTCAAGGAATTATTGAAGCTACAAAGCAATTTGACTTAGAAATTCCATTAGTAGTGCGTTTAGAAGGAACAAATGTTGATAAAGGTAAACAAATGTTAGATGATTCGGGATTAAATATAACAGCTGCAAATTCCATGGCAGATGGCGCAAATAAAATTGTAAATATGGTTAAAGAAGATACTGTAAACAATTAAATAATTATTAATAGTTAAGGAGGAAATACGATAAATGAGTATATATGTTAATGCAGATACGAAAGTAATTGTTCAAGGAATTACAGGTTCAGCAGGTTTAGATCACACACGTGAAATGATAAAGTACGGTACAAATATTGTTGGAGGTGTAACGCCTGGTCGTGGTGGTGAAAAAGTATTAGATGTGCCAGTTTTTAACACAGTTGAAGACGCTGTCAAAACGACTGGAGCAACTGTTACGATTATTTATGTGCCAGCAGCTTTTGCTACAGACGCAATTATGGAGACAACAGATGCAGGATTAGAATTAGCAATTTGTATAACGGAACATATTCCAATTAAAGATATGGTTAAAGTTAAAGAATTTATGAAGGGGAAAAATACACGCTTAATAGGACCGAACTGTCCAGGTATAATTACTGCAGATGAAACTAAAATCGGAATTATGCCAGGGTATATTCATACAAAAGGTCATATTGGCGTTGTATCTAGATCAGGGACGCTCACGTATGAAGCAGTTCATCAATTATCGCAAGCAGGATACGGGCAAACAACTGCTGTTGGAATTGGTGGAGATCCTGTAAATGGTACTTCTTTTATCGATGTTTTAAAAGAATTTAATGAAGATCCTGAAACTTATGCTGTAGTTATGATAGGTGAAATCGGTGGTACAGCAGAAGAAGAAGCTGCACGTTGGATTAAAGAAAATATGAATAAACCAGTTGCAGGATTTATTGGCGGAGCAACAGCGCCTCCAGGAAAAAGAATGGGTCACGCAGGTGCTATCATTTCCGGAGGAGAAGGCACGGCAGAAGAAAAGAAACGTGTTATGGAAGAGTGTGGTATTAAAGTAGCAGAGTCGCCTGCAAAAATAGGCGATGCAATGATTGAATTGTTAAAAGAAAATAATATAGATGAAAAAAGTAAAACACATTAAAGCTTAAGGAAGTGGATTTTTTCCACTTCCTTTATTTATTAAGGAGGCATTTATGCGAAAATTCAGAATTAGATTGATCCATTTGAGTAGAATTAAATATTTAACAAGAAAACGTCTATCTTATTTATTAACTCTTGATGAAAGTTTAAAATTATTGTATTTACAAAAACCTTCCAAAATAGCTTCTATATTAAGGATATCGTTAAACAAAGCTAATGTTATCTATCAAAGTCTTCATTCATTGAAGTTAATTAAACAAATTAAAGCAGAGTCTGTTGATACTTATATAATCACTTATTTCGATCCTCATTATCCCACTCAATTAAAAACAATCCCAGATCCTCCATATGTTATTTATGCTAAAGGAAATATCCATTTACTCAAAGCAAAGAAAATGCTAAGTGTTATTGGCACACGTAAACCTACAACACAAGGTAAATCAAAAGTAAATCATTTTATCAAACCGCTTATAGACAATAACTGGTTAATAGTTAGTGGAATGGCTCGAGGGATAGATACTTATGCACATGAAGCTACATTAAAATTTAAAGGTAATACAATAAGCGTTTTAGGTAGTGGATTTAATCATATTTATCCAAAAGAAAATAAAAATTTATATGAAGAAATTAAAAATAAAGGGTTAATAATAACTGAATACCCTCCGAATACAAAACCTGAACGATATCATTTTCCTGAAAGAAATAGAATTATTAGTGGTTTAGCAAAAGGTACAATTGTTGTAGAATCTGGAGAACGCAGTGGCACTTTAATAACTGTAGATCAAGCATTAGAGCAAGGTAAGGAAGTTTATGTAGTTCCAGGTAATCTTTTTTCAAAACAAACATTAGGTAATAATAAATTAATTCAACAGGGAGGTAAATTAATATTAAATGCATCTGATATTGAAGAAGATTTTAATTAAATTACATCTTTTATTTAAATTTTATCATTTGACAAAACTCAAAAGTGTCCTTAATATGAATGAGATTTCAACTTTAGAAAATTTAAAATGAAAAAAGAGTATAAAAAACCTCATTATAGGAGGAATTATAGATGGCAAAAGAAACAAAAAAAGCACCAACTAAAAAAAAGACAGCAACAAAAAAGAAACGCAAACCAATAAAAAAAGATTTAGTAATTGTTGAGTCGCCTGCAAAAGCGAAAACAATCGAACGTTATTTAGGCAGAAAATATGTTGTTAGAGCTTCAAATGGACATGTACGGGATTTACCGCGTAGTCAAATGGGCGTTGATGTAGAAAATAATTACGAGCCAAAATATATTACAATACGTGGTAAAGGTGATGTATTAAAAGAATTAAGAAAAGAAGCGAAAAAAGCTAACAAAATTTATCTGGCAGCTGACCCTGATAGAGAAGGTGAAGCAATTGCTTGGCATTTAGCTCATGCTTTAAATGTAGATGAATCAACTGAATCTAGGGTTGTATTCAATGAAATTACAAAAGATGCAATTAAAGAGTCATTCAATAATCCACGAAAAATTGATTATGATCTAGTCGATGCTCAACAAGCAAGACGACTATTAGACAGGTTAGTAGGATATAATATTAGTCCTTTACTATGGGCTAAAATTAGAAAAGGATTAAGTGCAGGACGTGTTCAATCAGTAGCTGTGAAAATGGTGATTGATAGGGAACGAGAAATTAAAGCATTTAAGCCTGAAGAATATTGGTCGATTGGCGCTCAGTTTTTTAAAGATAAAAAGAGCTTTACTGGTAAGTTTTATGGTGTAGATGGTAAGAAAAAAGAACTTAAAAATCAAGAAGACGTAGATAAGATTTTAGAAAAGATAAAAAATAAAGAATTTAATATTGATAGAGTAAATCGTAGAGAAAGAAAAAGAAATCCTGCGAAACCATTTATAACATCATCATTACAACAAGATGCAGCAAGATCAATTAATTTTAAAGCGAAAAAAACAATGATGATTGCCCAACAATTATATGAAGGTATTGATCTTGGTAAAGCAGCTGGAGGAATTACAGGTTTAATCACTTACATGCGTACAGATTCAACACGCATATCAGATACAGCTATAACTGAAGCTAAAAGCCATATTGAAACAGAGTATGGTAAATCATATCTTGGAGCGACTAAAAAAGATAAGCAAAAAGAAGGAGCCCAAGATGCGCATGAAGCGATTCGTCCAACGAGTGTATCACTCACTCCTGAATCTTTAAAAAGCGTTTTATCAAATGATCAATTTAAATTATATCGTTTAATTTACAATCGTTTTCTAGCAAGTCAAATGGCTCCTGCTGTTATGGATACTATGACAATACATTTATTAAATAATGGTGTTGAGTTTAGGGCGACTGGCTCAAAAATTAAATTTGATGGTTTTATGAAGATATACATTGAAGGTACAGATAATAAAAAAGAAGAAAAAGAAGAATTTTTACCTGAAATGGAAGAAGGCGAGGTTGTTAGTGCAAAAGAAGTCGAACCAAAACAACATTTTACACAGCCGCCTCCAAGATACACCGAAGCAACATTAGTAGGTGTTATGGAAAAAGAAGGTATTGGACGTCCATCAACTTATGCACCGACGTTAGATACAATTCAAAGACGAGGTTACGTTACGTTAGAGGAACGACGTTTTGTACCAACTGAAATAGGAGAGACAGTATCTGATTTACTAGTTGAATATTTTCCTGAAATAACTGATGTGAACTTTACCGTTAAAATGGAAAGTGATTTAGATGAAATAGAAGCGGGTAAAGAAGATTGGGTTAATGTTATCGATCAATTTTATCAGGGATTTAGCAAACGATTAGAAAAAGCACAAGATGAAATACAAGAAGTAGAAGTAAAAGATGAACCAGTAGGAATTGATTGTGAAAAATGTGGCTCTCCAATGATTTATAAAATGGGACGTTATGGTAAATTTATGGCATGTTCTAATTTCCCAGAATGTCGAAATACAAAACCAATTTTGAAAAAGATTGGTGTTAAATGTCCAAAATGTAAAGATGGAGATGTCGTCGTAAGAAAATCTAAAAAAGGACGTACATTTTATGGATGTGACCAGTATCCAAATTGTGACTTTATTTCATGGGATAAGCCAGTTGAAAAGCCATGTCCAGAATGTCAATCTTATATGGTAGAAAAACGTACTAAAAAAGAAGCAAAATTAAAATGTAGTGAATGTGATCACGAAGAAGAACTAAATGAAGAAAAGTCAGAAGACTAAAAGCAACTATAATCTAGTTGCTTTTTTCTTTTAATTAATCTCTAACTACTATTTATTGACTATTACTTATTAAAACATTATAATTTAGCACTGGTGTAATTATTTACCATACTTATTTGTTAAATGTTAACATATTGTGAAAGAATATTTAGAATTATGTGTAAATTTTGTTAGTATTATTGTAGAGAAAAATCAAACATGTTATAATAATGATGTTGATTAAAGAGATAGGAGAGGTATTTAATGATGAGTTTTGAACAATCGAAAGATAATTTTATAAATTATTTAAAGATTGAAAAAGATGCCTCGCCTTATACAATAAAATTTTATGAAATAGATGTTAATAATTTTTTGTTGTTTTTACAATCTGAATCCATCAAAGAATTTAAAGATGTTAATCATGTGGTTGTTAGAGTCTTTTTAACACAATTATATGACAAAGATCTAAGTAGGAGATCTGTAGC
>Ga0209487_1000211_pt1 | contig 53089 bp, 42 predicted proteins | sample Poulit2012_FD_187524 | JGI IMG/M metagenome (GOLD analysis project Ga0209487, IMG submission 187524) | Agricultural soil microbial communities from Georgia to study Nitrogen management - Poultry litter 2012 (SPAdes) (version 2) | ecosystem: Environmental > Terrestrial > Soil > Agricultural land... | reverse complement strand
GTGGGGACGGTGGTGGACGAGCAGACATGTGACCTGTAGACCCCGGGCCCGCAGGTCCGCGGCAGCGAACAATCCGTCCCCGCCGTTGTTGCCGCCTCCGACCAGCACCAGCGCGCGCGCCCCAGGCACCGGGATGCTGCGAACACGTAAGTGCGCCGCGATGTGGTTGGCCAGGGCGAATGCGGCGTTGCGCATCAGCGGCACACCGGCGGCCAGGGCTGCTGCCTCGGCCTGGCGTACCGCCTGGGCGTCGTACCCGCGGATCATCGTTGCGCCAGCGCCATCGCCGATGCGATTCCGGCGTCATGGGAGATCGACAGCAGCCAATTGCGGATCCCCATGCGTTCAGCCGCCGCGGCCACCGTGCCGGACAGTTCCACCCGGGGCGGGCCGCCTGCGATGCGGTGCACGGTCGCGTCTTGCCAACTCAGGCCGCCCGGCGCGCCCATCGCCTTGGCGATCGCCTCCTTCGCGGCGAATCGGGCCGCCAGGGAGGCGTCGGGCAGGTCGCGTTCAACGGGGGTGAACAACCGCTGCCTCAAGCCGGGCACGCGTTGCAGGGTGTCCATGAACCGCTGCACGTCCACCACATCGATGCCCACACCCACGATCACCGCTGCCTCCTTCGCGCTGGGTCCGTGAAACGTCTTCGCCGCCATGCCACGCTCAAGCAACTTGGCAGTTACTCCAGGCAACTTAGCCGCTACTCCACCGTGACGGACTTGGCCAGGTTACGCGGCTGGTCCACGTCGTACCCCTTCGCAGCGGCCAGGGCGGAGGCGAAGATCTGCAGCGGCACCACGGTCACCAGCGGCATCATCAAGGTCGGGGTGCGCGGAACCCGGAAGATGACGTCGGCGAACTCGGTGACCTGCTCATCCCCTTCCTCGGCGATCACCAGGGTGCGGGCGCCGCGGGCGCGGATCTCGGAGATGTTGGAGACCACTTTGGCGTGCAGGGTGGGCCGGCGCGGTGTCGGCACGATCACGAACACCGGCTGGCCCGGTTCGATCAGTGCGATCGGCCCGTGCTTGAGTTCCCCGGCGGCGAATCCCTCGGCGTGGATATAGGCCAGCTCCTTGAGTTTCAGCGCGCCCTCCATCGCCACCGGGTACCCCACGTGCCGGCCCAGGAACAGCACTGAGGTCGCGTCCTGCATCGATCGGGCCACGTCGCGGACCTCGTGCTCACGGTCAATGACGGCCTGGATTTTCGCGGGGATCGCGGCGAGTTCCTCCAGGTACCCGGCCACCTCGTCGATGTACTTGTACCCGCGCAACTGGGCCAGGTAGAGCCCGAGCAGGTAGCACCCGGCGATCTGGGCCAGGAACGCCTTGGTGGACGCCACGGCCACCTCCGGACCGGCGTGGGTGTACAGCACCGCGTCGGCCTCCCGGGCGATGGTGGAACCGTGGGTGTTGACGATCGCGAGCACCTTCGCACCCTGCTCGCGCCCGTGCCGCAGCGCCATGATCGTGTCCATCGTTTCCCCGGACTGGGAGATCGCCACGATCAAGCTCTTCTCGCTGACCACCGGGTCCCGGTAGCGAAACTCGTGGGCCAGTTCCACCTCCACCGGGATCCGGCACCAGTGCTCGATGGCGTACTTGGCCACGTGCCCGGCATAGGCGGCGGTCCCGCAGGCGATCACCACGATCTTGTCCACGCTGCGCAGCAGGGATTGGCTGATGCGCATCTCATCGAGCATCAGTTGCCCGTCGGCGCCGATCCGTGCTCGCAGGGTGTCCGCCACCGCCTGGGGCTGATCGTGGATCTCTTTGTCCATGAAGGTGTCGAACCCGCCTTTGACCGCGGCCTCGGCGTCCCAGTCCACGGTGAAACTTTCGGCGTCGGTGACCGTGGCACCGGCAAAGTCGGTGATGGTGACCTCGGAGGCGGTGATGGTGACGATCTGGTCCTGGCCCACCTCCATCGCCTCGCGGGTGGAGGTGATGAACGCGGCCACGTCCGAGCCGAGGTAGTTGGCCCCCTGGCCCAGGCCCACCACGAGCGGGGAGTTCCGCCGGGCGCCCACCACGGTCCCAGGCTCATCGGCGTGCACCGCGAGCAGGGTGAAGGCCCCCTCGAGCCGGGTGGCGACGATGCGCATCGCCTCGGTCAGGTCACCGCTGCGGGCGTATGCCTTGGCGAGCAGGTGGGCCGCCGCCTCGGTGTCGGTGTCGGAGGTGAAGGAGACGCCGTCGGCCTCCAATTCGCTCTTCAACGCGGCGAAGTTCTCGATGATGCCGTTATGGATGACGGCGAGTTTGCCGTCCGCGGAAAGGTGCGGGTGGGCGTTGTTGTCGGTGGGCGCACCGTGGGTGGCCCAGCGGGTGTGCCCGATGCCGGCGGTGGCCGGCGGCAGCGGTTGGTCCTCGAGCGCGGCCAGGAGATTGGCCAGTTTGCCGGCCCGTTTGACGCTGTCCACGCCGCCTTCGTTCACCAGCGCGACGCCGGCGGAGTCGTAGCCGCGGTACTCCAGCCGGCGCAAGCCCTCCAGCACTACCTCCAGGGGCTTGTCATCGGCAGTCGTTGGGCCGGCGTATCCGACGATTCCGCACATGGGTTCTCCCCGTCGATCGGCAGGCGCCCACTGTAACTGGCCGTGCGGGTTGACGGGAACGATCCAGCCCGAGCGCGGCACCCTTTCCTCTCGGGATGGCAGAAACGCACCGCGCGCTGGGGCTGCCGCGGATGCATCTGTGAAGGCACCGGCGGGCCGGTGCAGGTGTCCCACCGATCCCGAAATGTGACCTTTGTGGGTGCCGTTACGGGCCGATACGGTCTCCGACCGGTGGTTTCGCGTGGCAGATTAGGGGCGTGCTATCGACTGATTTCACCGCGATGTCCAGCCTGCCGGGTGAATCCACCGCCCCTTACGTGGAGTTCGACCGCGCCAGCTGGAGCAGGCTGGCCGCATCCACCCCGCTGCCGCTCACATCGGCCGATGTGGACAACCTGCGCGGGTTGGGCGATCCGATCGACCTGGACGAGGTGGATACCGCCTACCGACCGTTGTCCCGGCTGCTGAACCTGTACGTGGCGGCCAGCCAGCGGCTGCGCAAGGCCACCTCCACGTTCCTGGGTGAACAGAACGGCCCCACCCCGTATGTGATCGGGGTGGCCGGGTCGGTGGCCGTGGGCAAGTCCACCGCCTCCCGCGTGCTGCGGGAGATGCTCGCCCGGTGGCCGGAGACCCCACGGGTCAAATTGGTCACCACCGACGGATTCCTGTATCCGAACGCCGAACTGGAACGGCGCGGGCTGATGGAACGTAAGGGCTTTCCCGAGTCCTACGACCGGCGGGCGCTGCTGGACTTCCTGGCCGAGGTCAAGGGCGGTGCCGCGCGGGTCACCGCGCCGGTCTATGACCACCTGACGTATGACATCGTGCCCGGGGAGCAGGTGGTGATCGACCGCCCCGACGTGCTCATCGTGGAGGGGTTGAACGTCCTGGCACCCGCCCGGGTGAGTGCGAGCGGGGAACCGTCGCTGGCGGTCAGCGACTTCTTCGACTTCTCCATCTATATCGACGCCGACATCGCCGATGTGCGGCGTTGGTACGTGGAGCGCTTCGGCCGATTGCGCCGCACCGCGTTCGCCCGCCCGGAGTCCTATTTCCACCGCTACGCCGACCTGGACGACGAGGAGGCGCAGTCCACCGCGCTGGACATCTGGAAGAGGATCAACGAGCCGAACCTGATCGAGAACATCCTGCCCACTCGTGGCCGGGCCACGCTGGTGCTGCACAAGGCGGCGGACCACCGGCTGGCGCGTATCCGGCTACGCAAGATCTGACCTGGACTTGGACGTGAGCCCACACGAGCGCGCCCACCACGCACCCGGCACCCCGCACGCACCAAACACCCAACACCCGCCCGGCGCGGACGGGGCGCGCGGCGACTACCCGCAGCGTCCCTACGACGAGCCCGCAACCAGCCAGGCCCAACAGCGTCCCGACGGCGAGGAGGCACCGCTGTTCCATCCGGTCACCGGTGAGGCTCCGCACCTGCCCCGCAGCCGCCCGGTGCGCACCCACTACGGTGAGGTCGTCGGCACCGAGGCCCCCGGGTCCCTGGTGTTCCGCGGGATTCCCTACGCCGCAGCACCGGTGGGAGAACTCGGCTTCGCCGCACCGCAGCCGCACCCCGGCTGGGAGGGTGTGCGCCCGGCTTTGCGCAATGGTCCTACCCCCACCTTGGGGCCGATCGGGGAGAACCACTCAGTACCAGAACACCCGATCGACGGCGAAGAACGACTCAACCTGAACGTCTTCACCCCCGCCGCGGACCCTGAGGCGAAGTTGCCGGTCTATGTGTGGATCCACGGCGGAGGTTACGTCGGTGGAGCCCCGGGCGGGCAGTGGTTCGACGGCACCTCGTTCGCCGCCCACGGCATCGTGACCGTGACGATCACCTACCGGTTGGGGTTCGAAGGGTACGGTCACGTCCCCGGTGCACCGGACAACCGGGCGGTGCTGGACCAGATCGCCGCGCTGCAGTGGGTGCGGGACAACATCGCGGATTTCGGCGGTGACCCCGACCGGGTGACCCTCGGGGGACAAAGCGCCGGGGGCGGGTCGGTCCTGGCGCTGCTGGGCAGCCCTGCGACGAAGGACTTGTTCCGCCAAGCGATCAGCCACTCGGCGCCGCTGCCCGATATCCGTCCGCACGACGCCGAGGCAGTGGGCCGGGCCGTCGCTAAGGCCGCCGGAGTGGAGCACACCGTGGACGGGTGGTCGGCGCTGTCCCGCGCCCAGGTAGTGGCCGCCGAACGCAGCCTGGTGAGCACCAGCCTCTGGGACGGATTGCGACACCTGAACCGGTTGCTGCGAGAACGGGAGCCGGTCACCTGGTTCGGCCCGGTACTGGGCACCGAGCTGCTGGGCGAGGACATTCTGGCTGACATCGGCGCAGCGGATCGCCCCCTGTTGCTGGGCTCCACCAGCCATGAGTTCAACCAACTCGCCAAGACCTTGCAGCAGACCATTTCGCGCAGTCTCGTCACCGGAGTGCTCAGGGGCCTGGGGATGCCCGCAGTACGCGCCCGCGCCTACCCGGCCGCGTTCCCCGATCTGGATGGAACTGAGGTGGTCGGCCAGGCCATCACCGACCGGTTGTTCCGCTACCCGGTGGTCCGGATCGGCGCGGCCAGAGACGACGAGGGCACCCCGACGTGGGCATGGGACTTCCGGTGGCGTTCTCAGGCCACCGGCCTCGCCACCCATTGCTTGGACCTGCCGTTCGCGTGGAACACGCTCACCGCCGAGCGTGTGGCACGAAGCGCCGGACCGAACCCGCCGGCCGAGTTGGCCGGCGAGTTGCATGCGGCGATCCGCCGGTTCATCAGCGCAGGGGACCCCGGGTGGGCCAAGTACACGGGCAGCACCCCGATTGCCCGGGTGTTCGATGAAGAGTCCTGGACCGGGCGCGACCCGTACCGGTTCGAGCGGATCGCCGTGCAGGTAGAACGCCGCAGTTAACGGCGACGTCGCAAACGGCGCCACTGCTCCCGCCGCTAAGTCCCGCAGGCGAGGAGTAGGGCACTGGCGGCGATGAGTAGTGCTGTCCGCGATCAGGAGCACCGGCGGCGATGAGCGGCGGCGCTCCCCACCCTCAACTGTCCGCCACGTGACTAGCGGCGCGCATTGACCGCAGCCGGCGTTGCCCCGTGGGCACGCTCGTACGTGGTCCGGGGCGCCGGCAGGAACCTGCGCATCACCAGGTCAATCAGGGTGCCCAGGGTCACCCCGAGCACCACACCGACCAGCGCACCGAGCAGCGGCCGGCCGTGGAGCAGCGCGCCGGCGCTGACGCCAAGCAGCACCGAATACGCCGACCACATCACCGCGGCCACTGCGGCGTAGCCGATGAAGCGTCGCAACCCGAACCCCAGTGCACCGGCGCTGAGGTTCACGGCGACCCGTCCGATGGGGATGTACCGCGCGGCCAGGATGAAGGTGCCACCGCGCTGGTGGATCGCCTGCTCCGCCCACGCCAGGGTGCGCATCCCGCGGGGACCGCGGAAGATCCGCAACCCGTGGATGTTCACTTTGGTCCCGATGGCGTAGGCCAACAGGTCCCCGCCGAAGGCGCCCACCGCTGCGGTGGGCACCAGCCACCACAGGCTGTGCCCCTCCCCTTGCGCCGCAAGCGCTGCCATCGCGATGACGATCGACTCGCTGGGAACCGGCGGGAATACGCCGTCGATCATTGTGAACACCAAGAGCAGCACCAGAGACCAGGGTGAGGACGCTCCGTCCACAATCAGATCAACCACTCAGACTCCCACCTGTGTACCGAGCCTCAGCGTAAGTCAGCGAGCGCCCGTGCACCATAGGATCCGGTCCACTGTGATTGACTTAGCCCGCTCGGTGCTCCGGAGCACCTTGCGGTGTGCCTGGGCTGGCGCCGCGAGGGTTGCAGCGGCACATCAAGGCAGTCGTAGCCGCTCCCGCACCACGTCGGCCAACCGCTTGGCCTCCTGCTCCGCCTCGTCCTGGGCGCGTGCCTCAACCATGACCCGCACCAACGGTTCGGTGCCCGAGGGCCGCAGCAGTACCCGACCGGCGGTGCCCAGCCGTTGCTCGGCGTCGCGTACCGCTTGCTGCAATGGTGCGTCGGAGTCCACTCTGCGCCTGTCCACCCCGCCCACATTGATCAGCACTTGGGGTAGCCGCGGTATCTGCCCGGCGAGTTCTGCGAGTGGCTGCCCGGTCTGCGCGACCCGGGCGGCAAGATGCAGCGCCGTCAGCACGCCATCACCGGTAGTGGCGTGATCGGACAGCACCAGATGCCCGGACTGCTCCCCGCCCAGGTTGTAGCCATCGGCGCGCATCCGTTCCAACACGTACCGGTCCCCGACGGCCGTTTGCACCGTGGAGATCCCCGCCTCCTGCATCGCCAGGAGCAATCCGAGGTTGCTCATCACCGTGACCACGAGGGTGTCGCGATTCAGGTTGCCGGACTGCTTCATCGCCTGGGCGAGGATGCCCATGATCTGGTCCCCGTCCACCAACGCGCCGGTGTGGTCCACCGCCAGGCATCGGTCGGCGTCGCCGTCGAACGCCACACCCAGGTCGGCCCGGGAGGCGACCGTGACGGCCTGAAGTTGTTCGGGGTGGGTGGAGCCGCACTGCTCGTTGATGTTGCTTCCATCCGGTGAGGCGTTGATCACCACCACGTCCGCTCCCGCCGCCCGCAGTGCCTTGGGGCCCACCTCGCTCGCGGCACCGTTGGCACAGTCGACGGCAATACGCACCCCGTCCAGCGGGGTGGCGATCGTGCTCAGCAGGTGCTCGACATACCGGTCGGCGCCCAGGCCGCGGTCCAATTCGATCCGGCCCACGTCCGCCCCCGTGGGCAAATCAGGTTGCGCATCGAGCATCGCCTCGACTTCGTCCTCGACGGCGTCATCGAGTTTGTACCCACCACGAGCGAAAAACTTGATGCCGTTGTCGGCCATCGGGTTGTGCGACGCCGAGATCATCACGGCCAGGTCGGCGTCCTCGGCTGCAGTCAGGTAGGCCACCGCCGGCGTGGGCAGCACCCCAAGGTCCTCCACGTCCACCCCGGCGCTGGACAGACCCGCCATGGTCGCGGCCGCCAGGAACTGGCCGGAGATTCGCGGGTCGCGGCCCACGATCGCCTTGGGCCGGCGGTCGCCGAAATCCTCACGGGCGGTGAGCACCGAGGCTGCGGCGATCCCCAACTGCAGCGCCAGTTCAGCGGTGATCTCCCGGTTCGCCAGTCCGCGTACTCCGTCGGTTCCGAAGAGTCGCGCCATGAACGTTTTCCTTCCGCCTGTGCGCCCGGTCCCGGACCGGGCCGCGACATCACCCACCGTTGATCACGGTGCGGACAGACCATCGGCTCCGTCAGCGCATGGGCTGCCGGAGCCGATGATGCCACGTCCACGGCCACCGCGCCGTGGGGTTGCGCAGATCAGCGCTTGGAGTACTGCGGGGCCTTGCGTGCCTTCTTCAACCCGGCCTTCTTGCGCTCGATGACGCGCGCGTCCCGAGTGAGGAAGCCGGCCTTCTTCAGCACCGGGCGGTTGACGTCCACGTCGATCTCGTTCAGTGCGCGGGCGATCGCCAGGCGCAGCGCACCGGCCTGCCCGGAACTGCCCCCGCCGTCGATCCGGGCGATCACGTCGAAACGTCCCTGCACGTCCACCGCCAGTAGCGGGGAGTTGACCAACTGCTGGTGGAGTTTGTTCGGGAAGTACTCCTCCAGGCTGCGGCCGTTGATGGTCCAGTTGCCCTCACCGGGGATCAGGCGCACCCGGGCCACGGCCTGCTTGCGCCGGCCCATCGCGGCGCCGGGGGCCGTGCGGGAGGCTCCCTGTCCGGTGACGGGTGCAGCGGACTCGGTGGTGTACTCGCTCGGGGCGTCCTCGAGGTCGGTCACTGCGGTGTTCTCGGTCACTGATTCTCCTCAGTCTTCGATGGCCACGCCGGACGGCGTTACTGCGCCACCTGGGTGATCTCGAAAGTCTGGGGCTTCTGGGCGGCGTGGGGGTGGTCCGCGCCGCGGTACACCTTGAGCTTGCGGAACTGCGCGCGGCCGAGGCTGTTCTTGGGAAGCATGCCCCGGATCGCGTTCTCCACGGCACGCTCCGGCCGCTTCTCGAGCAGTTCGGCGTAACTCTGCGCACGCAGTCCGCCGGGGTAGCCGGTGTGGCGGTAGGCGACCTTGCGGTCCCGCTTGTTGCTGGTCAGGGCGACCTGGTCGGCATTGATGATGATGACGAAGTCTCCCCCGTCCAGGTGTGGGGCGAAGGTCGGCTTGTGCTTGCCACGCAGCAATGCAGCGGCGTGGGTGGCGAGCCGGCCAAGGACGACGTCAGTAGCGTCAATGACGTACCAGGCGCGCTCGATCTCGCCTGCTTTAGGACTGTACGTACGCACGGTGTTGAGGCCTTCGTTCTGGTTACGGGTGCGGCTGGTTGTCCCGAGCATTCCGACTCATCGTGATGAGCGCATACCCGGACTCCCGAACCGGTGGTCGGTCGTGGGCGTCGATCGCGCGAGAGGTGGTGAGTGGGAGGCACCGACCGGCAGCACGGACGCACAACAACACGTCACTGTACTGCGAGATCCGGCCCGCGGTCAAAGGCGCAAGGGCGCTCCACGCCTGCGGAAGCAGCGATATTGCTCACGTTCTGCCCCAGCCGGGTTCGTGGCGGAACGTACCCCAGCGGCGATGATACTGCGGGTGCAGTGCCGTACCGCAGATGGGCTGCCCTTCCCGCAGCGGAGATGCCGCACTGCGGGCGAGTTGCTGCACTGCTGGTGAGTTGCCGCACTGCGGATGCGCTGCCGAGTCAGCGGTGCCACCGTGGTGACCATGACTACGAGCACTCCCTCCCCTGAGGACATCACCCCTGAGGAGCCTGGCGCGGATGAGTTGGCGAGCGCCGATCAGGTGTCGCACCTGCCACGCTCCGACACCACGCTTTCCCCGGAGCACCCGATCGAGGGCGGCGACGCAGCCCGAGACGCTGAGGCGGATGACACCGGTGAGGCCGAACCGGATGTGGCGGCGACCGGCACGGTCAACCAGTTGCCCGCGGAGGACACCTTGGAGGACACCGGCGGTCGTGACCGGGTCGAGGAGGGCTTCAACGCCCCGGATGCTCCCGGGCCGCTGTATGAGCGGACGATCGAGGATGAAATCACCCGTGACGGCGTGGATGAGCGGGTCGAGATCGAGGAACCGGAAGTGTGGGAACGGCCCGAGCCCGACGACGAGGCAGGCTCGGCGCCCTAAGTCGCCCAGGCTCAACCACGTTGCGGCCCACCGACTTAGGCGCCCACCCAGTGCCTCCACCGACCTGGATCTCGTCCCAGCAGGCGGCGGATCGGCGGGCAGTCAGGTACTGAGGCGTTTCATACCCTCAGCGAAGTTTGCGGCGAGTGCGCGCCTCCGCCGCCCGAGTGGCGTACTCCTCCGGCGGCGGATAGATGATCTCCTCCAGGCACAGGCCGTGCGCGGGCATCACCGGCACGGCGGGATCGCGCTGCCGCGCCGCCAGCACCTGCTCCACCCACGGCACCTCACGCTTGCCGTGCCCCACGGTGACCGCCGCGCCTACCAGGGCGCGAACCATCGAATGGCAGAACGCATCGGCGACCACCGTTCCCTCCACCACCCCGTCGGGAGTGCGCGCGAAGGAGAACTCCTGCAGCGTTCGGATCGTGGTGGCCCCTTCCCTGGGTTTGCAGAAGGAGGCGAAGTCGTGCAACCCGATGAGAACGCCGGCGGCCCGGTTCATCGCCTCCACATCCAGTCGCTGCCGCACCACCACGGTGTCCCTACGGCGGAGCGGGTCGGCGGACGGGGGGTGGTCACAGAGCCGGTACCGATAGCGGCGTCGCAGAGCGGAGAACCTCGCGTCGAAGTCGCTACTGACCACCTGTGCGGCGCGGACCACGATGTCGCCCGGGAGCACACCGGCCAGCCTGGTCAAGGCCGCTTGCTCGGGTGTGCGCCGGGACCGACCGGGAAGACGCCGCCACGCGTCAGCGGGCACGTCGGTGTGGGCAACCGAGCCCCGTGCGTGCACTCCGGCGTCGGTGCGACCGCCGACCACGAGCCGCACCGGGCTGCGCAGGATGGTCTCGAGGCCCTGCCCCAGTTCGCCCTCAACTGTGCGCAATCCGGGTTGCACCGCCCACCCGGAAAACTCGGTGCCGTCGTAGGCCACATCTAATCTGATCCGCACGGTGGCACCGTGTTGCTCGGCATCGAAGACGGAAGGTCCGGGAGGATGGTCGCTGGCAGCCACGACTCAAGTCCACCACATCGGAGCGGGAGAGCATCTCCAGGCAGCCGGTGAACAACGAAGTGGCGACACCTCACACGGATCACCGCGGCCTCAAGGGGCGCGCCCGCGAGCGCGTCGGCACGGCAATTCGCAGCGCGTACCATCACAGTGTGCGACCTGAACCGGTGACCCTCTCCGTTGATTGCGGCGGAGGCGGCATCAAAGCCTCGGCGCTCGATGGCGCCGGCACTGTTCTGGCCAAACCGGTTCGCACCCCCACGCCCTATCCCCTGCCGCCGGAGAAACTTCTCGACCTGGTTGCCGGTTTGGCGGACCAACTCCCCCCGACGCAGCGGGTGACGCTGGGCATGCCCGGGATGATCCGCCACGGGGTTGTCGTGCACACCCCGCACTACATCACCAAAGCCGGACCTCGTACCCGGGAACTACCTGACTTGCGCGCACAATGGTCCGGGTTCGATATGCGCAGGGCGGTTGAGGAGCGTTTGGGCCAGCCTGCGCTCGTGCTCAACGACGCCGAGGTGCACGGGGCGGGAGTGGTCGCCGGGGTTGGGCTGGAGGTGATACTCACCTTCGGCACCGGGCTTGGCAACGCCGTGTTCGACGGCGGCCGGCTGGCACCGCATGTGGAACTCTCCCAGAGTCCGGTGCGGTGGGGACTGACGTACGACGAGTACATCGGCGAGCATGAGCGACTCCGTCTGGGCGATGCGATGTGGTCCCGGCGAATACGACGGGTGGTTGACGCATTGCAGCCCGTCTACCTATGGGACCGGCTATACCTGGGCGGCGGGAATGCCCGCAGGATCGTGCCGACGGTTCTGGAACGACTGGGTGAGGACGTGGTCGTGGTCCCCAACAGCGCTGCCATTGTGGGCGGCATGCGCGTCTGGTCACTATCGACGTGATTCCACGCTGATACGGCACCGGCAGCGGGCATCGCCGCTGCGATCCTCGCCGGTTGTGCGCGAGCGGCCCATACCGGGCATACGCGTGAGCGGCCTCCATGCCGAACTCACGCACGAGCGGCCCCTAAACGGGGCTCACGCGCGAGCGGCCCCCAAACGGGGCTCACGCGCGAGCGGCCCCCGCACCGTAGGACGGGTGGGCATCCCCGTGTGCGGGCCGCGGTGAACGGCGCACCTCGTCGATCAGTCCGTCCAGGACCTCGTTGAACGCCTGCGGGCGTTCCAGACTGACAAGGTGCGCGGCCCTGGGCACAACCACCAGGCGGCCGGTGTGCACGGCTTCCCAGAACAACGGCTCCTCCAACCGGAAGTGGTCCCACGCACCGTTGACCAGCCACACCGGGGAGCGGATGCACCGCAGGTCGGTGAGCGAGTCCACCTGCGCCATCGCCGTCAGCGCCGGGACCATCACATCCAGGGCAACATCGCCGGCACTGACGTCTCTCGCGGCTTGGGCGGGAAGCATGCGCGTGAGCATCACGTCATTGAGCCGGCGGCCACCGTCGGGCAGGCGGGCGATCAGCCCCGCCAATCCTCGATAGGCCGCCAGCGGCAGCCCCCGCGGCCGCACACTGCAACCGGCGGCGAGCACGGCGTCGACCCGGCTGGGTGTGCGCGCGGCCCAGTCCAGGCCCAAGTAACCGCCGAGCGATAACCCCACCAGGATGCGTTTGCCGGCGGGCAGCGCGCACCACGCCTGCTCCAGTGCGAGCCGGCAGGAACGCAGCGAGAACGGTTCACCGATCCGGGTGCCGTGTCCGGGCAGGTCCACCGCGTGCGCGGTGACTCCTCGAGCGTTCAGGTGCTCCACCTGCTCACGCCACATCGTGGCCGAGGTACGGATTCCGTGGACCAGGAGCACCGAAACCGGCTCGCGTGGCGACTCGGGCGGGCCGGAGGTGCTCCGCGAGCGGCTCTGACTCATGTGCCCACTGTGCCAGGTTCGCCGGCTGGTGGACGATCAACGGCCGCTGCTCGATGCAGAGACGCCGCAGGCCCGCACCCATCCGGGTAGCGGGCCTGCGAACTGTTTGCTCAGTGAGGGCTGAGAACCTCGGTCAGGAGGACTTCTCCTCGCCCTCTTCGTCGTCATCCTGCGCCTGCTCGTCCGGAGACGGTGCCGAATCGGCAGATTCCGGAGAGTCGGGTGAATCAGCCGACTCGGGTGAATCTGCGGATTCCGGGGAGTCCGCAGACTCCGGCGAGTCCGGCGATTCAGCGGCGGCCTCGTCCTGCGCCGCCGTCTCCTCGGCCGCTGCCTCTTGGGCTGCCGCTTCCTTGGCGGCCCGGCGTGTGGCTCCCTCGGCTTCCTTCACCGTCGCCTGCTTGGGGCTGTACTGCTCGGTCACCAACTCGATCACGGCCATGGGCGCGTTGTCGCCCTTGCGCGGTTCTACCTTGATGATCCGGGTGTAACCACCCGGGCGTTCGGCGTACCGGGGGGCGATCTCGGCGAACAGTTCGTGCACGATGTCCTTGCGGGACAGCACACCGAGCACCTGCCGGCGGGCAGCCAGGTCACCGCGCTTGGCTTTGGTGATCAACCGCTCGGCGAACGGACGCAGCCGCTTCGCCTTCGCTTCGGTGGTGCGGATTGAACCGTGCTCGAACAGCGATTGAGCCAGGTTCGCCAGCATCAACCGCTGGTGTGCCGGACTACCGCCGAGGCGCGGTCCCTTCGTGGGCTTGGGCATCAGATTCTCCTAGAGTGCGAGCGACGCTCAGTTGTAGTCGAAGTCGTCGCCGTCGTACGAGGCCACGAGTGAGGGGTCGTAGTCCGTGCTGTCCTTCAGGGACAGCCCCAGACCGGTGAGCTTCTCCTTGACTTCGGCGATGGACTTGGCACCGAAGTTGCGGATATCCAGCAGGTCCGCCTCACTACGGGCGACCAATTCACCGACGGTGTGGATTCCCTCACGCTTGAGGCAGTTGTAGGACCGGATGGTCAGGTCCAACTGCTCGATCGGCATCGCCAGGTCCTCCGCCAGCGCGGCGTCGGTGGGCGAGGGGCCGATCTCGATGCCCTCGGCCTCAGTGTTCAGTTCCCGGGCCAGGCCGAACAGTTCGACCAGCGTGGAACCAGCGGAAGCCAGCGCGTCCCGCGGGGCCATGGAACGCTTGGTCTCCACGTCCACAATCAGTTTGTCGAAGTCGGTGCGCTGCTCCACACGGGTGGCTTCGACCTTGTAGGTCACCTTGAGCACCGGGGAGTAGATCGAGTCGACCGGGACCCGGCCGATCTCGGCGTCGGGCTGCTTGTTCTGCACCGCCGAGACGTAGCCACGGCCACGTTCGACGGTCAGTTCGATCTCGAGTTTGCCCTTGGCGTTGATCGTCGCCAGGTGCAGGTCGGGGTTGTGGATCTCCACACCGGCCGGCGGGGTGATGTCGGCGGCGGTCGCGGTGCCAGGGCCCTGCTTGCGCAGGTACATCACGACCGGTTCGTCGTGCTCGGAGGAGACCACGATGTCCTTGATGTTCAGGATGATCTCGGTGACGTCCTCCTTCACACCGGTGATGGTGGAGAACTCATGCAGCACACCGTCGATCCGGATGCTGGTCACGGCCGCTCCGGGGATGGAGGAGAGCAGGGTGCGGCGCAGGGAGTTACCGAGGGTGTACCCGAATCCCGGTTCCAGGGGTTCGATGACGAACCGGGACCGGTAATCGTCAACGACTTCTTCGGTCAGGGTGGGGCGCTGTGCGATGAGCACTGGTGTTTCCTTTCAGCCAACGTCCGCTATATGACGTCGTGCAAACCCCCGGGCCATCGGTCCGGTCCGGGGGGTGGTACAAGTTCGGCGGCGCGCTACGCCGCAGGCACCGGTGCGGGGGTGTTCAGACCCGGCGGCGCTTGGGCGGCCTGCACCCGTTGTGCGCCTGCGGGGTGACGTCCTGGATGGAGCCGACCTCCAGGCCGGTGGCTTGCAGGGACCGGATCGCGGTCTCCCGGCCCGAGCCTGGGCCCTTCACCTTGACGTCCACCTTGCGCATGCCGTGTTCCTGGGCCTTCCGGGCGGCGGCCTCGGCGGCGAGTTGGGCGGCGAAGGGGGTCGACTTGCGCGATCCCTTATAGCCCACCTGCCCGGAGGAAGCCCAGGAGATCACCGCACCGCTGGGGTCGGTGATCGTCACGATGGTGTTGTTGAAGGTCGACTTGATGTGCGCCTCACCGGCGGAAACGTTCTTCCGTTCCTTCCGGCGCGGCTTGCGCGCGGCGGCTGCTTGGCGAGTCTTGGGGGGCATAACTGAGTCTCTTCTCTTCGAGGTCGTCGATTCATGCCCGCCGGCCCGCGGCGGGCTGATGAACTACTTAGCGTGCGGCCTTCTTGCGGCCGGCCACGGTGCGCTTGGGGCCCTTGCGGGTACGCGCGTTGGTCTTGGTGCGCTGGCCGCGTACCGGCAGCCCGCGACGGTGCCGCAAGCCCTGGTAGGTCCCGATCTCCACCTTGCGGCGAATGTCGGCTGCTACCTCCCGGCGCAGGTCACCTTCCAGTTTGTAGTTGGCCTCCAAGTGGTCACGCAGGGCGACCAGCTGGGCGTCGCTCAAGTCGCGGACCCGCACATCGGGATCCAGACCGGTGGCCTCGATGGTTTCCTTCGCACGGGTGCGCCCCACGCCGTAGACGTAGGTCAGGGCGACTTCGAGCCGCTTGTCGCGGGGGATATCGGCGCCGACGAGTCGTGCCATGGGTGTCCTCACTCCTGTGAGTCATCGGAGGTCTTCCACACCGCCGTCCCGCGGCCACGGGCCCCGGCCTCCGAACCGGGGGTTGCGGCCCGGTGGGCCGCTGACGGTGTGCTGTTGGGTTGTGTCGCAGACCCTGCGCGCAGGGACCAGGTGCGCCCGGGCTCAGCCCTGACGTTGTTTGTGCCGAGGGTTGGTGCAGATCACACGCACCACACCCTCGCGACGAATCACCTTGCAGTTGTCGCAGATCTTCTTGACGCTCGGTTTGACCTTCATGCTGCTTCCTCTACACCGCCGCGCACGACGACGCAGGCACAACACCTGCTCCGCGGCGGCGAGATCGTGTGGTTACTTGTAGCGGTAGACGATGCGTCCGCGGCTGAGGTCGTAGGGGCTCAACTCGACCACCACCCGGTCCTCCGGCAGGATCCGGATGTAGTGCTGACGCATCTTGCCCGAGATGTGGGCAAGCACCTTGTGACCGTTGCTCAACTCGACGCGAAACATCGCGTTCGGCAGGGCCTCGACCACAGTGCCCTCAATCTCGATGACCCCGTCCTTCTTCGCCATGTCCTCCGCTAACTGCAGTATCTTCCGTGGATCCAGTGGGCGCTGATCACTCCCCCGATGGCACGAAACTAATCGAGCACGGCGGATCACGCCCAGCGGTCAATCTTACGCCATGAATCGAACGGATGGAACCGGAACTTCGGGCGCTAGGTGCGTTCTGGCTCACACCGGAACGCGGGCTCTCACCTTCGGGAGGATGCGAGCGCACTCCGGCACACCCGCTGATTCACCCGCGGGCGATGCCCCGCGGGATCGGAACCAACCATATAGCGATTGCACGACCCCGCGGGGCACGCTTCCGGCACCATCGGCCGTTACCTCAGAGGAGCCAGATCAGCAGCCCGAAGACGATCTTCGCCAACCCGAGGAGCACCGCCAGGAACGGCGGCAAGGACGGCGTCGGAGGGCTCACCGGGGCCGCCACGGTATGGGTGACGTCCTGGCCGGCGTAGTCGACGCCGAAACTGCTCGGGCCGGCGGTGATGCTCAACTGCAGGTCGGTGTCCGGTTCGGCGTCCGGATCGACCACGACGGTGAAACTCACTTGCGCGCTCTGCCCGGCCTGCAGTTCCGGCACTTCCCAGTTCAGCACGGTGCCGAAGGCGAAGTCCACACCGTCCGGCAGGGGCCCGACAAGTTCGGCGTGCTCCAACACCGGAGCCATCTGCGCGCGGACGTAGGCTCCGGAGACCACGGCCTGGGAGGTGTTCCGCAGTTGCCAGGTGTAGGTGATCTCATCACCGGCCTGGATCTGCCCGGAAGCGGGGCTGGCACTCACCGACGCCTCGACGGCCGTGGCGTAGTGCACCAGTTCGCATCCGGTCACGCACGTCCCGCCCGGACCCTGGGCGCTGACCGAGAGCGGGAGCACGGCGCCCGGAGCGTCGGCCAACCGCAGGTTCGCCCGGAAGGACAGGGACGTGGAGGCACCCGCCTCGAGGTCGGAGAGTTGCCAGCGGACTAGTCCGTTCTCGGCGTCGTACTCACCATCCGCGGTGATCGCTTGGATGGTGGCGTAGGGAACAAGCCCGGAAACGTCGGCGATCACCTCGCCCTCGGAGACGGACAGACCGGAGGTGTTCGTGACGTCGAGGTGGTAATTCACCTGACCGTTCGGGCGCACGGTGCCTTCGTTGGGAATGGTCACGCCGTTGGCCTGGGCGGCGCGGGCACTGACCTCCCAGGAAACCTCGTCTACCCCGTGCCACACGGGGTCCGATACCACCAGGCCCCCGTGGCGGGCGGTGTACGTGTTGATCGAGCCGCGCAGTTGTGCTCCTGCCGCGGCGTCCTGGTGGACCTGCACCGCGAATGTGGCCTCGGCGCTCTCGTCGGCTTCCAGGTCCGGAACGTGCCAAGCCAGCACATTGCCGTACAGGGCGAAGGCCTCATCCAGTGGTTCAACCAGGTCCGCCGATTCCAGGATGGGTGCGGTGACGTCGTTCAGATGCATCCGCACCTGCGCACCGCTCAACTCTCCACCTGAGATGTTCTGCACGTGCATCGTGTAGGTGATTCGATCACCGGCTGCGACCGCACCCGCCGGTGGGTCGGCGCTGAGTGCCGCGTCGAACCCGTAGACGTGATAGGTAAACTCACACTCCCCTACGCATTCGCCGTTCTCCCCGACAGCGGCGAAGTGCGCGTTGAGTTCTGAACCGCGGGCGGGGGCGGAGATTCGCACCCGAAGTTCCTCGGTCACCGAAGCGTGCGGATCCAGCTCCGGAACCGACCATGTGAGCCTCTGGGTGCTCTCGTCATAGACGGCGTCCTGCGGCAGCCGGATGAGGCTGGCGTGCTCCATCAGACCGGACAGGTCCGCTGCTACCTCAGCATCGAGGACCGGCTGGCCAGAGGTGTTCTGCACCGTGATCGGGAAACCGAAGGTGGTGTTCGTCAGTACTGTTGTCCCCGGTTGCACCCTCGGGTCGACCGTGACTTTCCAACTCGGCGCGGCCACGGTGTGCGTGGCGTCCCGGTCGCCGTAGGAGATCCCGAAACTGTTGGCACCGGCGGTAATGCGCGTGCCCAGTTCTGCGCCCGGGGCAGCATCGTCGTCGACGATCACACTGAAGGACACCCGAGCGGTCTCTTCGGGCCCCAGGTCCGGCACCTGCCACCTCATGATCGTGGGTCCGGTGATGCTGATGAGCCGGAGGTTATCGGCTAACGGCTCGACGAGCGCGGCGTGCTCGAGCACGTCGCGCAGTTGGGCGGTGACGGTAGCCCCGGAGATCTGAGCGCGGGAGGTGTTCGCCACCTCCCAGGTGTAGGTGATCTCCTCACCCGGCTCGACCGCTCCTGACTGGGGGGCGGCGTTCATCGTTGCGCGGAATCCCGTCGCGTAGTGCACCAACTCGCACCCGCTCACGCACTCTCCGCCGGCACCTTCGGTGGCCACTGTCAACGGGAGTACGGCGTTCGGGGCGTCGCTGAAGCGCAGGTTGGCGCGGAAGGACACCTCGGCGGATTCATCCGGCGACAGATCCGGGACTGACCAGCGCACTACCTCGGCCTCGGTATCGAGTTCCGCGCCCGCTCCCACGGCCTCGATGTCGGCGTAGGGCAACAGACCGGAGACATCCGCGACGACGACCCCTCCGCTGACCGGGGACGCGGAGGTGTTCTGCGCGCTCAGGTGGTAGTTCAACTGGCCGTTCGGGCGTACTGTGCCCTGGTGCGGGATGGTTACGCCGGTGGCGGTAGCGGCCCGCGCGCTGACTTGCCAGCCCGGGTGGGCGACGTTGTGCGTCAGGGTGCAATCGGCGCACGTGCCGACCGCGTCGGATGGACGCGCCACGCTGGTGAGCGCGGCTGCGGCGGCGTTGGAGTCCACGGTCACGGTGTAAGACACAGAAGCCGGACGGTTGGGGTGCACCGGATGACGCACATCCCAGACCAGTTCGTCTCCCGCCCGGGTTAATCCCGCGGGCAGCGGCTCCACGAGCGTGGCGTGCTCCAGCACTCCGGCCAGGTCGACTACCGCGGCGACCCCGGTTGCCGGACGCACGCCGAGAGCGCCCGCGGTGAGGGTGTAGGTGATCTGGTCCCCCGGTGCGACGGTGGTCCCCGGCCCCGGCTCGGCTTGTTGGGATAGTTCCCAGGTGGCCTCTTGGGCGCGCGGCGGCTCGGGGGCGGCGGGCAGGTCTGGATCGGATCCGCCTGCCAACGCACCGGTCGCTCCGAACGCGATCATCGCGATACTGAGCAGGAGGGCCAGGGCGCTACGAAGCAGGCCGCGGGGGCGGCCGGTCGGGTCGGGCATGGTGTCCTCTCGTTGGTCCGGCAGCGCCACATGCCGGTCCGGGACCGGCTGGCGACATGATCGCTGCAGTACGATCGGCTGCCGACTATGGGCCGTTGACTCGGTGCCTCAGGCTAATGCGCGCAGCCGCGGTTCGGGCGCCAATGGAGGTCACAGCATGGTCACGCGCCGGTCTACAGCGGCGCGGTCGGACTGCTCGCGACGTCCGCGCAGGGCAGTTCGTAACGTCCGCAGGGGACATTTCACGACGTCCGCGCGGCCCGGAAGTGCTGTGGCTACCGGCCGCGGCCATCCTCCGGCGAGGGTGCCGAAAGTCCGGAGACGGTCAGGTCGTGGTCGAACTGGTCGCTTCCCAATGCCGCACCAGCGTCGGGCAGGATGCCCAGGGCCGCGGCCCGGGTGATCGCGTCCCGGCGGTTGTGCACTCCGAGTTTGCGGTAGATGTTGCGCACCTGTGATTTCACGGTGTTCTCGGAGACAAAAAGCCTGCGGGCCACTCGGCTCAGCGGGGAGCCCGTGGCGATCTCGTGCAGCACTTCGGTCTCCCGGTCGCTGAGTTGAACCGGCTCCCTGGGGGCAGGGAACACCGGCGGGGCGGCTATGACCACCGCCATGACGTCCGCTGGGACAACGTGGGGGAACTCAGCGTCCAGTCGCAGCAGATCCTCTTTGGGAACCAGGGTGAATAGCCGCACCAGGCCCGACTGCTCCACCAGGCTGACCGCTTCCTGCAGGTGGTTGCCGGCCATGTCCATGCGGCGGCGCCGCAACGCCGCACAAGCACGCATCAGGTGTAGTTGCAGCCCGTGCCGCACATCGGACACCGCCAGTTCCTGAATGTGCTCGGTCCATTCGAGCACCGAGGAGATCTGCCCGTCATAGAACGCGAGCCGGCATCGGCAGACCCGCGCCCATGGATAGTCCAACGGCACATCCAGGAGTGCCTGATAGGCCCGCTCGAACTCACCTGTTGCCACACATAGGTCCACGATGGCACTTCGCGCGATCGCGCCGGCCATCCGGGCCCCGTGACGGCCGGGTGTCAGGTTGGCCACCACCCGTTCCATCGCAGCCAAGGCGCTGAGTCTGTCGGCGTCGCTGCGCTGATACAGCGTGTAATTCGCGCTGATGTACTGGGAAACGGTGCTCAGTCCGGGTATGGAAGGCGTGGGGTTGGTGCGCGCGCGCAATCGGCCTGCGACCTCGGCGCCAATCGTGCGCAGCCCCGCCAGCGCCTCGCGTCCCGGCTCGGCCTCACCCTTCGCCGCCTCGCCCGACCCCGCCTCTACCGTCGTCGCCTGCGTCTTCTCTGTCTCGCCTTCTGCCTCAGGCGCCTGCCGCTCTCGGCCCGTCGTCCGATCGGCGGTGTCACCTGAGGGCACGTCCTGTCGCCCCGCGGCCGGGCCTGTGGCGGTCGACGCGGCTATCTGGTTCTTCGCCTCCCCGGGGGTCCGTTGCGAAGGCTGGACCTGGTCCTCGAACGTGAAGCGGTCGCCGGCGGCGATCTGACGGACCAGCATCGTCGCACCGCGTTCCAGTTCCGAAGTGGCGGGCCCGGGCAGCGCGGCGACCAGGGCGAGCCACTCCTCTGCGCTGTTCAGGTGGCCCAGGATCGCCAGACACAACGCCAGCCCGCTGGCCGCCTCACGCTCCGCGGGGACCATGCCCCGCTCCCGCGCCCACCGGAAGGCTTGCCGGAACGCATACGCGGCGCTGGCCAAGTCGCTGGTCAACAGCGTGGTGATGCTCCATTGCAGGAGCAACTCCGGCATTCGTTCCAGCACCGGATCGGCCCAGGCGGACCGCTCCGAGCCCTCCTCGGCCAGTTGCCGATAGGCCTCGTAACCGCCCGTGGCACGCAACTGGAGGGTCTGCCCGAGGGTGAGGCGCTCGTTCTCGTAGTGTGAGGCGAACGCCACTTCCATATGTCCGGAGCGGAACATCTCCTGGGCACGTCGCGGGGTCTCAAGGTTCAGGATGTAATCCCGCATCACCAATAAGCGGGCGCTGCCGTGGACCACCTCATCGGGGAACCGGCGCAGTACTCGGCGGGCTTCCTCACCGCATCCGGTGACCATCTCCAGCCAGTACTCCTCCACCAGTGCCGCCGCCCGCGGCCAGTCCTCCGACTCCACTGCGTGGTCCAGGGCCGGCTGGGACTTGTTCCGATGGTCATACCACTGCGCCAGCTTGCAGTGGTAGCGCCGATACGTTTGCGGGGACGTACGTCGCAGGAAGGTTTGGATCGCATTTCGGATTCGCGGCAGCAGCCGGTAGTAGGTGGTTCCCTCCTGCTCACGGCTGTGCAGGATCCCCGCGCGGTGCAGCAAGGGAAAGTCCGCGCTCCACGCATCCTCACCGATCAGCACCCGGCCCAACTCGGCGTCGAACTCGGTGGCGCAACTCATGGCGGTGAGCGTGTCCCGGAAGCGCTGCATATCCGGATCCTCCAGGACTACGCGGCAGTAGCGGTCCACGCTGGTCCAGTCCGGCAGCAGCCCGCCGTCCTCGTCCTTCGCGCCGTCCTGCAGCACGGCCCGGATGACGGCGGGCCACCCGGCGAGGGACTGGGACAGTTCGACTGCCTGCGCCGGATCCATGGCGTAACCGGCTTCGTGGGCCATCAACTGCACTTCCGACCCACCCAGGCCGAGGTCGGGCATCTGCAGGACCGTTGCGTGAGCGTGCGCATGTGCGATCACCACGATGGGGCGTTCGGCCCGAACCATCACCACCGCATGCAACCGCTCGAACCGGCTCAACAGGTCGCCCAGTTCATCATCGACCCGCTCATCGGCGACCCAGTCGAAGTTGTCCAGGATCAAAGTGGTGGGCTGCAGCGTTTGTTCCACCAACGCGCGCACGAGCAGGCCCGGGTCCGCATCTGCTGGTGGGGGCACGCCGGTTAGACCCCGATGCACCGCGGCCCAGAATTCCCTCCGGCCGGCGGGTTGCAGACCGAGCGGAACCCACAAATAGCGCATATGCGCCTGGCTCTGCTCCCGCACCCAAGCGGCGACCGCGCTGGTCTTGCCGAAGCCGCGCGGTGCGTGCAGCACCGTCAGGGTGACGTGCTCCTCAAGCGCCTGCCGCAGTGGCGCGGGCACTATGATGCTGGCCGAGACACGGGGCAACCGGGAGGCCACCCGCCTCGCTGCGCCACGTTCGCCGTCCAGCATGTTGCCCGGCATGTCAGATGCCCGGTTGCGACTGCGTAGCACCTCGCCCGGCGACGGCGAGGGCCTCGTTCCTGCTGGCTACACCGAGTTTGCGGTAGACGGAGCGCAGGTGTGTCTTCACGGTGTTGACCGACAGGCCGAGTGCGCGGCCGATCCCCACCGGGCCGCTGTGGCGTTCCAGTGCACGCAGCATTTGCGCCTCCCGCATTGTTAGCGTGGGCAACTCCGCCGCTTCGCGCGGGTGGCCACCTTGGGCAGGTCCGACGCCGGGCCACAATTCCGCGGCCGCCGGCGCCTCCTGGGTGAGCATGTCGAAGACATACCGGGGCATCAATTGGAACGGCCGACGTTGCCCGGTGGCGCGCGACAACATGACGGCTTCGTGGAAGGCGGCGCGCGCCTGGGCCCGGGCGTTCTTGGCATGCAGCGCACTGGCAAGGATAACGGTCGCTTCCATTTGTGAACGCCGGGAGATATCTGACGCCTGCAATGCCTTTTGCGCATACGCGATGGCGGTGTCGTACTCCTGGCGGGCGTGGAAAACCTTGGCTTGGGCGGTCCACCCGATCGGTTCCTCGCCCAATTCATCGGCGACCTCCGCCGCAACCCCTACCATGCGGGCGATCAGCAACAGTTCCACCAAGATGCTGCGCAGCACCGTGTCCGCCAAGGTTCCCCGCGGCAGGTGTCGCAACGCCGCCCGCACCTGGTTGGCCTGCCGGAAGACCTCCTCGGGATCATCGGCGATGGTGGCGTGGTGCGCACGCACGAATTCCGCGATTATCCACAATTCGGCGCGGTTGCGCGGTTCGATCGTCGCCGCCACCCGGTCGCTGGCGCGCGGGTCACCGGCGTCCACGGCGCTGAGCGCCTCGGCGAGGAGCACGGCCACACCCGCCAGATCCCCTGGATCCGCCGACCCGCCCTTGGTCAAGTGCGCTTGCAGTGCCGGATCGTCGATGCTGGCCCGGGCCAGGTCCGGTTCGCCGGCCAGTGAGTGCACGAGGGTGAGGCCGGCGGCGCCGAGGACGGCGGCCATGCTGTTGCGGCCGAGGCCGAGTTCTCGGGCCTGGCTGAAAGCGTAGGTTGCCGCGTCGTGATTGCCGCTGAGCAGCGAGGCAATACCCCACTGCAACAGCACCAGCGATTCCTCCCGGGCCGGTTCGCGCGATCCGGAGCCCTCGTTCAGCACATCGGCTGACCGCAGCAACGTCTCCGGCACCACCCAGGTGGTTCGGCTCCGGGTGCGGTCGACGATCGCCGCCAGGTGCTCCCGAGCCACTCGCACCCGGGGATCATGCTCACCGTGCGGGGCCGGCATCCTGCGGACCGCGTCAACCAGGGCGGTGGGGCTCTCGGTGAGCAACGAGAACCACTGCTCGTCGATCAACGTGACGGCCGTGTCCCACTCCTCTGCCCGGACCGCATGCGTGAGCGCCCGACCCGGGTGATGACCGCCGGTAGGCCCGCTGAGCATGGCCCGGTGGACATCGCGCCCGATGTGCGGCGCCGTTTGGTGCATCACCTGCAGCAGCGCCCGACGTATGGCCGGTGGGTAGTAGTACCGCAACGTCTCCGGCCCGCGTCGGTCTCGGATCAGGCCCGAACTGCGCAGCCGCACCAGGATCGGCGCAGGGTCCAGTGCACCATCACCGCTGTGTTCCCCGGCGGGGACGATCAGCCGGAGCAGTTCGATGTCGAAATCTTCCGGTACGGCGGTGCGCAGCAGGAACTCGCGGATATCACCGAAGCGCAGGTCGGCCACAAGCGTGCTGATGTAGCCCATCACCAGGTCATCATCGAGATGTCCGGTCGTGGCGATCTCACGCAACCCCGCACGGATGGCAGCCGGCCAACCGCCGAGGTCCGCTGCCACCTGCTCAGCGCGCTCCCGGGTCAAGGCGAGACCGGATGCCCGCGCAAGGTCCCGCACGGCCTCCCCGTCCATGCGTAGCGCCGAGGGCCCGATCACGCTGGCGTCCACCGACAACGGCCCCATCGTCTCCAGGGTGCGCAGCGTGCGCCCGGCGACGACGAGAAAGAAGTGGTCGTTGGTCCGTACTAATTCGATCAGGCGCTCATCGATCGCGTCAGCATCCTCGAGCAGGCCTGCCTCCTGGTAGTTGTCCAGGATGAGCCGCAATGGCGTGGTCACCGCCGCGAGTGCGTCCAACACGTGCGTCCTGGGATCGGCTCCCTCCATCAGCGGAGCAACACCGACGTTGTGCAGCGCCTCGGCGATGCCGCGCCAGAAATCGTCAGCGTGGTGCGCCCATGCGCCCAGCGGGTGATAGACGGTCAGGATCGTGTCACTTCGTTGTCGCAACCAGGATACGAGCGTGGTGGTCTTACCGAATCCGCGGGCCGCGCGGAGGATCGTCAACGGCCGGGTTGTTTCCAGTGCCGTGAGCGCGGTCGTGGAGATCAAGGCCGGTTCCATGATCCGCGGCAGACGACCGAGTACTTGTGCGGCCGGGGAGGTGGAGAGCATCTGACTCATTCCCCGTCCGTGCGCGTTACCACTTCGGCAGCGTCGCCATCGCGTGCGGGTGCGCCTCGCCGGGCACCTGCTGTCGTTAACGTTGAAATTGTTCTCTCCCCCGTTACTGGCTTCGTCGTTCTTCGTGCCGCGGGTGGTTTCTGTGGCGGTAATGATCCGCCTTCAGTGCCTTCAGGGCAAGATTCCCTGCCCGTTCGTCCTGGCGGGATTTCCCCTGGGGGGCGGTCTGGACCATGGTGATCCGTAAGATCACGTGCCCCTCACCCCCATCCCGCTTACCGCGACAATGCATCTGGCCGTTTCCGTTCTCGCGCAGCGATACCGGAACCGAAGCCATGTGATGCGTTTCTAGGACCCGCCGCCTTCATCAGTGGCGAGCCCGTGTTATTCATGCTAGGCGCAACCACTGACAATGCAGGAACTTTCCTGACATTCAAGGGGTGAAACGCCATGACGCGGGGGTGAGCGGCGACTACGGCGGGGGTGAGGCAGGGTGATCGCCAGCCCGTTGAAGCCTGGCCAGGCTACAGGGTGTGCGGGTGGCGTGAGCGCCGGGGATGTGAAGCCGCCGGTGACCTCGTCGGCCTGGTATTGCTGAGAAAACAACAGATCCCCTGGCCCGTCGGGGTCGGGCCAGGGGATCTGCGCCGGGTGCGGCAATGCCGCACCACGTCTCTTAACCGGCGCCTCAGGCTTTCACCCCGGCGGCACGCCCGCGGGAGTGATGCACCCCACGAAGCGCGAGCCCGGCTCCCAGCGCGAGGGCGGCAATGACGAGGACCAGGCGCACTCCAATGCCGGTGGTTCGTAACGCTGAGGGTGATACTTCCTCACCCTGCGGTTCACCCGCCGGGGTCGGCGAAGGGCTCATCGGCGGCTCCGGCGTAACCGGTTCGGCAGGTAGATTGCCGCCGATCTCCAGGAGTACATCGAAACTGGCGAGACGATCCACGACATTCGCGCGGTTCCCGGCCGCGGAGCTAGCAGGAAAATTATGTGCCAGCGTGATCGGCACCTGTTCTCCCTGGCCGAGTTCGACCTGCAGGATCTCGGTGGTCTGGTTGCGGTCCAGTTCAGCGAAGGATGCCTCGCCCCCATCCCAGGCAAGTCCCACCTCTTCATAGAAGCGGCCCTGATCTCCCCCATCCCGATAGCCGCTGGTGCGGCCGCGGTGATCGGGGTTGTGGTGCACATCCGGGGCTTCCGGGCTGTGGATCTGCACGTTGATGATGGAGGCGCGCAACGTGCCCGCGGTCGGGCCATCGTTGCGCACGTACATCGTGCGAGACGCGGCATCGCCGGGCACCAGGACGGCGGAGGAGTCGAAGAAGGAGTCGGTGGTCCGAGCCGTGTAGGTTTCCCCGTCCCAGGACAACGCGATCTGTTCGCCCGCGGGCTCGGCAGCGGATCCGGCCGGTGCGGACGCGGCCGGTGCGGTTCCGGCGCCCGCCGATCCGCTATCCCAGGGCGCGGCCGCCGTGACGTTCCCCCACGCCAGGAGGATCGCGAGGGTGGTCAGCGTCGTCAGCACGGCACGGGTCCTGCCGCTCGAGATGCCGCGCGCTCTTCCCCTTCGCGCGCCGCCTACCGTCGCCTCGTGCGATGCACTACCGAGCCTCGACATGCGCAATGCGTAACCGCGCCTCTCCTCGCGCGGAGCCCTACCGCGCGTCGTGCTGCGCGAAGCACTACCGCACAAGATCGCATACTGATTGGTCCGCATCATGGTGCATCCCCCGGTCGGAACGTGCTGTAAGTGAACGGGATGGCGTGGTCGGGTTCCTCGGCTGGATCCAGATGTGACCCGACCAACGCGTTCCAGTCATCGGTGGACTCCACCTGGATGTCGCTGGGGTCGGTGGCGGTGACCCTCGCGAGGTTGCGGTACTCCCCCGTTCCGGGTAGCGCGTCCAGTTCAGCCTGGATGCACCAGAATTCCGAGACAGCCTCGGTGTTCGCGGTGTAGGTGGCCGGTACGGGGGTGGAGGTGTGATCCTCGACCGTGGCCGGCGGCGGGGTCGGCGTTGCACCGGGCCGGCAGTCCTCGGGGGCGGGCACCCAAAAGATCTCTACCGCCGCGGCCCCGAGGATGCCTTCGCCCCAGTCGGGCTCGGTCAGGGTGTAATGCAGGCCTTTGTTGCCCTGGCTCAGTGAATCCACTTGGATGGCGGCGGCCCACTGCCCGTCGGTGGCCAGCGTGCTCGCCGCATCCTGGCCGTCGATCGCGAAACTCGCGCTGCCGCCGTCAGCGGGGATCAAATCCGCGCCGGGAGCCCCGACGGCGAAGCGCTCATATCCCATCGCGAGGCTGCCGCTGAGGTGCTCGGCGTCGGACCACAGCGCCAGGGAGGCTCCGCCGATCGCCAACGTGGCTCCCACGGCCAGCGATCCTGCGAAGACGACTGCGCTGCGGGAGGGTCGTGTGCGGGTCATGGTGTGGCTCCGTCCCCCGTGCGGATCTGCTCCAACAGCAACTCGATCGTGCCCAGGTCCGCCAGGACCACCGGGGCTTGCGGGCCGAACCGGTCCTCGCCGTCGGCCGCGAAGGACAGTGCCACCTGCAAGGTGTACTGCTCGGTGCGCCCGTCGTTATCGGAGACCAGGGTGGGTAGGTCCGCCTGGGTGCCGACCGGGGTGCTGGGGATCAGCGGCTGGTCGGCGGCATCGAGGATGACGTACTCGGCGCTGATGCCCGCGGGCAGGTCGGCGGGGTGGGACCATCGCACGGTGGTGCCGGCTCGCATGTTGTCGCCGGTGAGTGCGACGTCGAAGGCTTGCGTCAACTCCACGGTGTCCCCGGGGCGAGCCAGGAACGCGGCCGGGTCCAGGTCCTGCTGGGGCGCCTCGACGTCGGTGGAGGTCTCATCCCACCGGGGCGGTCCGCTCAGATCGATGCGAAGGTCCCCGGAGACCACCGTGCCGACCGCGCCGGCGGTATCTGCGGTCCACAGGGTCAGTGTGCCCCCGGCCAGTAGGAGGCCGGTGAGCAGCCCGGATGCTGCGAGCGCCGGGAGGCGCCATCGGCCGCGTGGCCGGGCTGGTGGTGAAGTCGAAGTGGTCATGCTGGCTCCCCGAATCGTGTGCGGTTGCGTGCGGTGTCGGCGACGACGAGGTAGGCGCCGTACCCGATCAGGCCGGCGGCGATGACGACGACGAGCGTGTGCCGGTGCGATCCCACCGCCGCGGCCAGGTGGCCCACGGCCGGCACGTGGTACAGCACCCGGCCCATGACCTGCTCGGCCACGATCGGCGGATCATCTGCACCGTTGGCGTCACCGCGGGTGATGTACTCGGTTCCTTCCGAACCGGCCCGGACCCCCACGATGCGGTGGGTGATCAGGGTCGGATCACCGGATGTGGGTTGAAACGTCACTACGTCCCCGATGCGGTAGGTCTCCTGCGGGACGGCGACCACCATGTCCCCTGCGGAGTAGGTGGGCTCCATCGAACCCGACAGTACGGTCAGCCCCGCTCCCCCCATGAGGCGCGGGATCACAGCCACGGCGAGGGCCAGAAGCAGTGCGGCGATCAGCAGGAGCGTCATCACCCCGGAGGCGGCGCCACGCCAGAAGGAGGGAGCCTTCCCGGTTCTCGGGCCCCGCGGCAGCGTTCTCGGGCCCCGCGGTAGTGCGCGTGTTGCCGGTTCGGATGTCGCGTGATTCTCAGTGCTCATCACTCCTCCTTCCTTTGGGTCGTCTCGTGTGCTTCTCGTCTGTCTCGTGTGGGTCCGGCACCGGCGGGGGCGCGTCGTCGTCACCCCCGCCGGTGGGGACCAATACCGTCGATCAGAATCCGGGCGCGTCGGTTCGCACCTGGTCCAGTCCGACGGTGAGGTCGCCCAAGGCAGCCGTGGCCTGGGTGAGCACCTGGTCCGGGGTGTCCTCGTCGAAGTCGACGGTGACGGTCACGGTGAACGCGGCTGTCCCCGACGTGGTCGCTGGCAGGGTGAGCAGGCCATCGAGGTTGGTGTTGTCCTCCGAGCCGAACTGCACCTGGATCGGGGCCCCGTCCCAGTCCGTGGTCTCTTGGACGCCGTCGCCGTCCACGGTGACCTTGACATCGAGCCGGTCCAGCAGGTCACCGGCCGCGGCACCACCGTCGAGGGTGAGTTCTGCGACCATGTTGTCGCCCTCGAGCGCGGCTTCGAATCCGAATTCACCCTGGATCGTGTCGCCCGGGACGATGCGGAACTCGCTCAGGTCGATCCCGTGCGGGCTGTCGTCCCGGTCGGCCGAGACATCCGCCCAGGCGACGTCACCGACGAGGGCGACGTCCAGGTTCCCGGCGGTAATGCTTCCGCCGTCGACCTGTTCGGAGTCGCTCCACAGCGCGAAAGTGCCCCCGCCGAGGAGAAGCGCCGCGCCGGCGGCGCCGGCCAGTAGACCTTTGGTCCTCTTGTTCATGATGCTGCTCTCTCTTTCTTTTCATCGCCAGAAGCCGGGTGGCCACTGCCGTGTGGTTGCCCGTGAATCGGGGCAAGTTGGTGGTGTTCGTTGGTCGTGGTGGTTCGTTGGTGGTGGCGGCGGACCACAGGGGTCCGCGGCGTCACCCTCGGGATGTCAGGGGTCGGCGCGCACCTCACCGGAGCCCCAGCAGGTCATCGATTCCCCGACCGGCAACGTGGTGGCCGGGCAGGTCACGGTGACGCCTTGGTCATCGGTGACGTGGATGTTCTCCAGCGGCGTCTGCCCGCTGTTGGTGACGGTGTAGGTCCAGGTGATGCGGGTTCCGGAGGTGAGCGTCGCGCCGTCGTCGATCTCGCTGGCCTCGGGGCCCACGGGGCCGTCCTCGACGTCCCAGGCCCGTTTGACCACCTCGATGCCGGGGATGAGCCGTTGCACGTTGGTGAAGATGCACTCGGCGTCGTCACCCACGCCCAATCCGGCGATGGTGACCCCGTGATTCTCAATGGTGGTGGCCACCGGTTCGCCGTTGACCTGGCAGGTGACCTGGTCCAGTCGCCACCCGTCGGCGGTCTGCGCCTGGGAGGCCAGTTCTGCCACGCGCATGCTCGCGGTGGCGGTCATGGAGTCGAACTGCACGGTGTACTCCACCTGACCGTCCTGGTTGGTGGTCTGGGTGTCCGCCGGGGTGAGGTGGCCCGAACCGCCGGTGCGGGTGACGTTGAAGTCCCACCCGCTAGCCGGGGCGGGGCTCCCGCCGTAGGGCTCGGCGATCTTGGTCACCGTCACGCCGGCTTGGCAGGTGGCACCGCGGGCGACGTCCTCCAACAGCGGGGTGAGGTTCTGCCAACTGGCTTGGAAGTAGTCAGCGGTGTTGATCGAGGCGCCCGAGGAGTAACGGGTCGGGCCGGATACCGCCGCGAGGTTCGCAGGGTTGCCGCTGATGCCCGAACCGACCCCCACGGCGAGCGTCCGGGTGCCCTGTGACTTCAGGGCGTTGGCGGAGTAGACCGCCTGTTCGGTCTCGATGAACCGAGTGAAACTGCCCGGCCCGGAAGGGTTGCTACCCGTACCGGAGAAGGTGGGCAGGCCGTCGGTTACGACGACGGCGAGGTCATAGTCGTTATTGCTCTGGGCGACCTGGTAGATGCCCCGGTCCCAGTTGGTGCCGCCATCGGCGACGTAATTGTTGATCCGGTTGGTGATGGTTTGGACGTTGCCGTCGATCGGCATCAGGGCGTAATTGCGTCCGCTGTTGCCGTTGTTCCGTGGTGCGGTGGTGGCGAACGTATACAGCGCGATCGAGGAGCCGGTGCCCTCCAACGCCTGGGTGAACCCGATGGCGGCGTTCTTCAGGTCTTGGGTGGCGCCGGCCTGTGCCACGGAACCGGACAGGTCCAGCACGAGTGCCACATTGAGCCCGCCCTCGCAGGTCAGCGGCAAAGTGGGGTTGGCGCGGCTGAGTTGCCAGGTCCCGGTGGAGGCTTCGCGGTTGCTGTCCCCGGAGCCGGTCATGAAGTGGCTGGTGGAGCGGTAGGTGGTGCCGGCCCGCAACTCGGTCCCGGTGCGGAACTGGTAGTCGGTGGCCTGTTGGGAGCTGGTTGCACCGGTGACGAGGACCTCGTTGGCGTTCCAGCCCTGAGGCGCGGATTCGAGCACCACCCAGAAGCGGCGGTCGTAGTTCTCGCCTGCCGGGGTTATCTCGATCTGCTCGTACTCGGCGCATCGAGGGAACAGCCACCCCGTCCAACGGATACATTCGCCTCGCTCCATAACTGGGGCCTGGGTCTTTGGAATGGCGAAGGAGCAGTCGCCGTCCCCGTCGGAGATGCACTCGGCCCAGTCCTCGTTGACCGGTTGGCTGGGACCGCTGTTACCGCCGTCGTAGAGTTTCAGTTTCGCACCGGGAAGGCCGCCGACGGTGGTGTTACCGGTCCGGTCCCCGCCGACCTTGACCGTGATGACAGCGCTATCGCCTGACGGGTTCGGCACCGACATCGGGCTCAGGTCGGCGGCCTCATCGACTTCTGGTTCGATTGTCGCGTCGTCACCGTCGGACTGGGTCGCGTCGGTGGAGTTCGTCTCGGGCTCGGTGGCGCCGGCGGCGTCACCGTCGCGCCCGCTGGCGGCCGCCCCTGCCTCTTCCGAACCGGCGACTGCCGACACGTCGTCTTGATCGGATTCGTCGTCTTGGTTGGACTCGGTGGACGCGGAATCCGGGAGGGCCTGCTCGGCGGATCCGGTACCGGCGGCCTCGGCGTCGGATCGCTCCGCATCGGCGGAACCGGTTTCCGGAGCACCGCTGGGTTGGTCCGCAGCGATCTCGGCGGGCTCCTGGGACAGTGCCCCGCCCTCGGCCAAAGCCGTTCCGGACCCCGTGAGCAACAGCGCGCTGGCAAGCAACACCGCCGTCAGTGAACGCGTGGCCGGTCGCCGCTGTGCGTGGACGCGAACATGCCTCATGTGGCCCCCCGAAGGATTGATACGGACTTCATCCGAAACCGCCTGCACGCGGCTTCCGTTCGCTTCCCGGACCGAGATGCGGTCGGGTGGAACGCTTTTAAGGTCACCAGAAGAACCGCGGAAACTGAGCCTTTTCGGCGGGTGAAGATGTGATGATTCCGCGCTCGCCCATGGAGGTGAGGAAGGCGGCAAAGGGTTACTCCCCATTCACCACTGCGGGCGCCTCACCGGGTCCGGCGGGCCCGTTTCCTCACCCCGGGTTACGGTTCGCTTCGCCCTCGAGCGTGATGCACGCGGACCGGCGGGGTGAGCACGCAAATCTGGGCGCTGCGGGCAAAACTCTGCCGATTGTTCGCATGCAGCACGCCCTGCCTCACCCTGCAGGGTGAGGGACTGCGCCGGGCACGGATCACCCTGGGGCACCGCCCTCACCTGCTGCTCACCCGCAGGGCAACTCGGCGCAACACCGTTGCTTCGAGAAACGCATCCATCCTCGGGCCATCAGGACTGGACACCGGGTGTCACGGGTGTCGGCACCATGGCCGGCTGCCTCGTCCACTGCCGTCAACCGTGCTGGTCGACATCTTCTGCCATGCCCGAACGCTTCGCGGGGCGCTCCGTCGCAGCCTGAGGCGGCGTTCGCCATCCTCATCGGCGCTCGCCTTACGAGTTGCGCCGCCGACCCGTCGTTTAGTAGCCGGCTGAGGGCCGTCGTTTAGTGGCCGGCTCCGGGCCGGTTGGGCTCCCGGCCCAGCACGGCGAGCGCCTCGTTGCGCGAACCAACCCCGAGTTTTCGGTAAACCGACCGCAGATGGGTCTTGGCGGTGTTAACCGAAACCCCTAGAGCCCCGGCGATACCGACGGGTCCGTCGTGTTGCTCCAGCGCCCGCAACACCTCTGCTTCCCGCATGGTGAGGGTGGGCAGCGGCGCGGCGCCCGTGGTGGCGGGGTCCGGACCGGAGGCCGGCCAGAGGCGCTGGAGCGCCGGGTCCGCTCCGCCGAGAAGGTCGAAGACGGCGCGGGGCATGAGGTAGAACGGCCGGCGTTGGCCGGTGGCATGCGCCAGCGCGACCGCCCGGGAGAACACGACACGGGCCTCGGGCAACTGGTCCGACCCGTGATAGGCGGCCGCAAGGATCACGTGTGCCTCCACGAGTGAACGCAAGGACACTCTCGGTGCTTCGACCGCATGTCGTGCTGATGTGATCGCTTGGCTGAAGCGATTCCGCGCCAGGTACGCCTTCGCCCTCGCGGTCCATTCCACTGCGTGGTCCAGACGGAATTCGATGCCGCTGGCGACACCTGCCATACCGCCGGCGATCAACAACTCCACCAGGGCACTTCGCAATACGGCTTGCGCGAGACTGCCCGGTACCGCTTGGCGCAGCGCGGCCCGCACTTGGTTCGCTTGCCGGAACACCTCCTCGGGAGTTTCGCCGTGCGCGGCGTGCTGGGCCCGGGCGAACACGCCCATCGCCCATAGGTCGTTGCGCTCATGCGTGGTGACCATGTCCCGCACGGCCTCACCGGCCGCGGGATCGGCGCGGTCGACGGCGATCAACGCGCGGGCGACGGTGGCGGCGATGCTCAACATGGTGCCGGCTGAACCGGCGGCGGGCTGCGGCTCCAGAGCGATCCTCACGTCGGGTTCGCGCAGCATCTGGTGGGCAAGTTCCGGTTCACCGTTCAGGGCGTGAGCGAGCGCCAGGCAAACGCCGCCCAGGGTCATCAGGGCCGGATCACCGGCGCCGTGCCCGCGCACGCGGGCACGGTTGAACGCGTAGATCGCAGCATCGGGGTTGCCGCCCCTCAAGTTGGCCACGCCCCACAGCACGAGTGCCAGGCCCTCCCCGTCCGCACTTTCCCGTTCGGCCATCAACCAGTCAGCAAGGACTGCAGCAAGGCCAGGGTCGTCCTCCACCGGCCAGGGCGTGCGCGGTGATCGTTCCGGGTCGGCCAGAACAGCCCGGTGTTTCCGCACCACCTGCAGGCGGGGATCGTCCTGGACGACGCGGGTGGGTGCGCCGTCGGCAGTGCGCAGCAGCACCTGCGGGTCAGTGGTGAGCAGTTGCATCCAGTTGCGCTCCACCACCGCTACCGCCGTGTCCCACCGTTGTGCGCGGGCCGCGTGGTGCAACACCAGTGCGGGATTCTGCGCCTCCGCCGCAGTACTCATCAGCGCCTCGTAAACCTGCTTCTTCAGTTCCGGCCGGGTCTCCTTCGCCAACTGTCGAAGCGCCCTACGGATCGCCGGGTAGTAGGAGAACCGTGCGCCGTTGCGGTCGCGGACAACACGGAGGAATCCCGAATTGCGCAGTAGGCGCAGCATGGCGCCGGGTTGCTGCCCGGTGAGGATCATGGCCAGGTCGGAGTCGAAGTCCGCCGGAACCGCCGTGCGTAGGGCGAAATCGCGCAACTCCCCGGAGCCATGGTCGTTCAATACCGCTTCCAGGTAGCCCGCCACCCGCCGTTCATCAACGACGTTCTCCGGGTCGGTGTTCGTCAGACCCGCCCGGATGGCTCCGGGCCACCCGCCCAGGTCCGCGACGATCTGTTCGGCGCAACTCTCCTTCAGTTGCACACCAATGTCGTTCGCCAACGCGACCACGTCGTCGGCGGTGAACTTCAGGTCCTCCGGCCCCAGCACCGCCGTTCCAACGGAGATCGAACCCGCGGTCTCCAGCATGCGCGGTAACCGCCCGGCCACCACGAGGTAGAAGCCATCGTGATTCCGGACCAGGTCCACCAGATCGTCGTCGATACTCGCTGCGCCCCCACGGCCTGCCGCGTGGTGGAAATCGTCCAGCACGAGGCGCAGCGGCGTCTCCAATTGCTCGATCGCCGCTACCACTCGTTCACGCGGCAATAGTTCGTCATCGGTCGCGACCCCTGCCACATCTAGCGCCTCGGCCAAGGTGGCCCAGAAACCTTCCTCGGAGCCGGCACGCTCATTCAGCGCCACGTAGATCGAGCGGATCCCGTCACGGGCCGCGCGCAACCAACTCACCAGTACAGACGTTTTGCCGAAGCCGCGGGCCGCACGGATCACCGTCAATGGGTAGCCGGCATTCAGCGCCCACCGAGCCCGTTCTCCGACTCGGATCGCTCCCGGCACGCGCGGCAGGCGAGGCGTGGGCATCGTGCAGTCAACCGCCATCGTGTCCCCCTTCGTCACGCCGCTGCTCAGGCCGCGGGAACGGGACGTCCCGGGCTGGAGTGAGCGGTACGGCTGGTCATCGTCGTGTCCTACACCTCTTGGAATAAATTCGGTCTCATCACCTACTCGACCGGTAGCGCGGCGGGCCTACTCGGCCGGTAGCGCGGGGCGTGTTGATGAAGGGTGTGCTTTGAGAGTAGGTGAGTTCACCGTCGCTGTACCGGGTACGAAGTCCCAGATGGAGCCGATGGCCCGCGGGATCCGCCTGCCCCTCGTCATGGGCGGCCGGTCGTTGGCCCAGCAGTAACTGGTGCCCGGCCTGACCGGCCGGTCGCTGGCCCAGCAGTAACTGGTGCCCGGCCTGACCGGCCGGTCGCTGGCCCAGCAGTAACTGGTGCCCGGCCCTGACCGCCCGGTGCCTGACCCAGGACTGCCCGGTGCCGATCCCGGGTCGGCCGTTGCTGAGGCCGGATCAGCGGTTATTGTCCGCGAAGGGTGTGGAGGTAGTGGCGCAGCGCGAGGCGATGGTCGCGCATGTGCAGGCCTGTGGACTGGAGTTTTGTCAGGTCCAGCACGCTGCTGCTGGGGCGAGGGGCCTGGTTCGGGTTGCTGTGGTGCTTGCCGGTCTGGGCGGCGTATTCGGCGGTGCTGACGGGGGTGATGTCATCGGGGTTGGCGCCGGCGTGCTGGAACACTTCGCGGGCGATCTGGGCCCAGGTGGCCGGCTCGCCGCTGTTGGTCACGTGGTAGGTGCCCCAGTCGGCGGCGGTGGTCAGCAGGTGGGCCGTGGCCCGGGCCAGATCGGGTGCGAAGGTGAGTCGGCCCAACTGGTCGTCCACGACGGCGGGTTTGGCTCCTCGCCCGGCCAGGGCGTGCATGGTGGCCACGAAGTTGTGTCCCTGCCCGAGCACCCAGGAGGTGCGGATGAGGTAGTGCTGGGGTGTGTGTTGCACGGCTAGTTCGCCGGCGGCTTTGGATTGGCCGTAGACGTTCAGCGGGCCGATCGGGTCGGTTTCGCGGTAGGCACCCCCCGGGCCCGAGCCTCCGGCGCCCTCGAAGACGTAGTCGGTGGAGTAATGCACCAGGGTGAAGCGGTGGCGGCGGGCCGCCTGGGCCAGGGCGGCCACCCCGGTGGCGTTGGTGGCCCATGCCGCACGGCGCCCATCAGGGGTTTCCGCGGCGTCCACGGCGGTGAAGGCGGCGGCGTTGATCACCGTTGCCACGTCGCTGAAGTCGTAGGCGGCCACGCGCTCGGGGCTGGTGAGGTCCAGGTCGGAACGGGCCAGCCCGTGGGCGCCGGGGAGTTGGTCGAGCAGCGCCCGGCCGAGTTGCCCGTTGGCGCCCAGGATGAGGGTGCGCGGCGGGGCGATCGGTTGGACCTGGTCCAGATGGGGGTGGTCCCGGTCCTTGTCGGAGATGATCGCCTGCTCCAACGGGATCGGCCAGCGGCCGCGTAGGTGCTCATCGGCCAGGTTCAGGTGGGTGTAGGCCGCATCGGGGGACCAGTGCGCGTTGACCAGGTAGGAATAGACCACCCCCTCGGCCAGGGTCTGATAGGCGTTGCCGACCCCGCGGGGCACGAATACGGCCGTGGCCGGGTTGAGTTCAGCGGTATGGACCGCCCCGAAGGTGGGCCCGGCCCGCAGGTCCACCCACAGGCCAAGGGCACGACCCGAGGCCACCGAGACCAGTTTGTCCCACGGTTCGGCGTGCACACCCCGGGTGGTGCCGGCCGCCTCGTTGAACGCCACCGAATGTTGCACCGGCTGGAAATCGGGCAGGCCCAGGGCCACCATCTTGGCCCGCTGCCAGTTCTCCTTGAACCATCCTCGGGCGTCCTGGTGCACCGGCAGGCTCACCTCCAGCAGACCCGGGATGGGTGTGGTGCGCACCTGCGGGGTGCTCACGTCACTGCCCACGGGCGGCGTAGGAGGCCTCCACGGCGTCCTTCTGCTCACCCCACCAGGCTTCGTGCTCCCGGTACCACTCGATCGTCTGCGCCAGCCCGGCCCGGAAATCCCCGTACCGGGGCCGCCACCCCAACTCGGTGCGGATCTTGGTGGCGTCGATCGCATACCGCAGGTCGTGCCCGGCGCGGTCCTGCACGTGCTCGAAATCTTGAGCATCGCGCCCCGTCAGTTCCAGAATCATGCCCACCACATCCAGGTTGGTCTGTTCACCATCCGCGCCGATCAGGTAGGTGTGCCCGATGCGCCCCTTGGTCAGGATCGTCCACACCGCCGAGGAATGGTCCGTGGCGTGGATCCAGTCCCGCACGTTCTGCCCTGCCCCGTACAGCTTCGGCCGCGATCCCGCCAGCACGTTGGTGATCTGGCGAGGGATGAACTTCTCCACGTGCTGCCAGGGCCCGTAGTTATTCGAACAGTTGCTGATCGTGGCCTCGATCCCGAACGACCGCACCCAGGCCCGCACCAAATGATCCGCACCGGCCTTGGACGCCGAATACGGGCTCGAGGGCTGGTACGCGGTCTCCTCGGTGAACTTCACCGGCTCACCCAACGGTAAATCCCCGTACACCTCATCGGTGGACACATGGTGCAACCGAACCCCGAACCGGCGCACCGCCTCCAACACCACCATCGTGCCCACCACATTCGTGGTGATGAACGGCGTCGGATCACGCAAACTATTGTCGTTATGGGACTCCGCAGCGAAATGCACCACCGCATCATCCGGACCAGTCAACCGCCCAACCTGAGCCGCAACCAACTCCCGGTCGGCAACATCCCCCACCACCAACTCCACCCGCCCGCCCACCAACGGCTCAATCGCCGCCGGGGAGGCCGCATAAGTCAACTTATCCAGCACGACCACCCGGCAATCAGTTTCGTTGACCAGGTAATGCACGAAGTTGGACCCGATGAATCCCGCACCACCTGTCACCAGCACCGTGCTCATGGGCTTTACGGTAGCCGACAAGGGCCACTCACGGCGGCCATATGGGGGAGATCTTGCCCGATATCGCCCCAAAGTCGGCAGGTATACGCCACACTGGAGGCATGCGCGGCATAATATTGGCCGGCGGTTCCGGCACACGACTACACCCGATCACCCTGGGAGTGAGTAAGCAACTTGTGCCGGTGTACGACAAACCGATGGTCTATTACCCACTGAGTACGCTGATGCTCGCGGGAATCCAAGACATCCTCGTCATCGCCACGCCGCACGATGCGGATCAATTCCATCGATTGCTCAAAGATGGGTCGCAATTCGGCATTGATATCTCCTACGCCGTACAGCCGGAACCGAACGGATTGGCCCAGGCCTTCGTCCTCGGTGCCGGGTTCATCGGCAACGATGACGCCGCACTCATCCTCGGTGACAACATTTTCTACGGGCCCGGCCTTGGTTCTCAACTCTCCCGGTTCAAGAACGTCAACGGCGGCGCCATCTTCGCTTATCGGGTTTCCGATCCCAGCGCATACGGCGTGGTGGAGTTCGACGAGCAGGGCCAAGCCCTGTCGTTGGAGGAAAAGCCTTCCCAGCCCAAGTCGAACTACGCGGTCCCGGGCCTGTACTTCTACGACAATGACGTGATCGAGATCGCCCACAATCTACAGCCCTCCGCGCGGGGCGAATATGAAATCACCGACGTGAACAAGGCTTACCTTGAGCGCGGCGACCTTCATGTGGAAGTTCTGCCTCGCGGCACTGCATGGCTCGATACCGGAACATTCGACTCCCTACTCGCGGCCTCGGACTATGTGCGCACGATCGAGCATCGGCAGGGCCTGAAGATCGGGGCACCCGAGGAGGTGGCCTGGCGACGCGGGTTCCTCACCGACGATGAGTTGCGCCAGCGAGCTGAACCACTGCGTAAGTCGACCTACGGCGATTATCTTCTCGCTTTGCTCGACTAGGTTCTAGTGATCGCGAGCGCTTCAGTGACCCGCTGCTTTCATTGGTCATAGGATCTCCCGCGGACGACACCCTGGGCCTGAGTTCGTCCGTCCGGCTTCTGAGCGAGACGGGTCACGGAATACCCATCCGGTCCAGCGCACGCCGGAGGATCGTTACTCGAGGTGCTACCCGAGAGCCGTCCACTACTTCGAAGCGTTCGCTTTGGTTCAGCGTGTGAATTCGACGGCCTTGCCAGCCCGCGCCGGGCACAATGTTCGCTAGGGGTCGCTGGGTGAACCCGTACTCGTCCAGCCGGGTCACCTCCATGATGTTCAGCGCTGCCCCGTATCCGCCCCTGCCGTCCTGCGTAGGCCGTAGCAGCCGCCCGTCATGATGGATGAACCGCCCGGCAGGACGGGCCGAAGCGATGTCTATCAGGACGGGATTCGCCGGATGCGGGAGCCACGGGCCTAGTAGTTCCGGGGCGGACCACAAATGCAGATGATCCGAGTAGGATCCCCCGGTCCAGACGGTTGCAAACATCCACCAGCGGCCGTCATGGTGAAGCAGTGTTGCGTCACTAGCGGTGACGTCATTAACCAACACCGCCTCGTGTTCCCATCGATCGGGGAAACGGACGGCTCGGAATATCTCGATGCGATTCGCCCCGGAGGTCTCCGGAATCATCCAGATATGGCCGCGGTCTTCCAGCACGAACGGGTAGGACAGGTGCACGTCGCGGGTCAGGACGGCGGATGGGGTACCGCGCGGCCCGTCGTCACCCATCTCCACCACCGAGATATGTGCACGGCCAACGCGGTGGTCGAAATCCTCCACGAATAGATACGCGCGCCCTTGGTGTTCCAAGATGAACGGGTCGGCGTAGAAGTGGTAGCCGTCGTCCGGCAGGCTCGCCCATTGCAGTGGGAGGTGCCCGGTAAGGCTGGTGGACTCGTCAGCATCCTGCAATGGTCGCCAACCCACCCGCCAGTGGGGAGATCGCGTCAACATCCGATAGCCCGCGTGGAGGGTCTTGTGCGCCACCTTCTCGATGGCCAACCGGCCCACGTGCTTCGGACGGGCACGCTCGGGTTCCCCCGCCTCCGGCGTCGGCGGACAGACCGCGCGTCCGGCCAACGCGGCGGCGAGCAGACTTCCGGTCCCCGTCAAGACGTCGCTCAGCGCGGTCGAAAGGAGGCCGGGGTGCTCCGTTCCGGGGCGCCCCTCAGCGCGCACCGAACCAGCCGGATCAACGACGGTCACTACGGGCAGTCTGCCCCGCGCGATCGCCTGTGCCGCCACGGTATGCCCAGGGCGTCCGTCGAAGAGCACCCGCCACATCTGGCGCGGCGGTTCGGGATCGGCTGAGAGGTCGACCACCAGGTCGTCGTTGCGTGGGCCCGGCGGGTCCATCGGCGTCGGAGCCAGGTATCGCTGGTCGGCGCGCTCGAGCAACCGTTCCAGCGCGAGCACCCTACCGACATAGGTTCGCATTGGTGCCTGCGCGGTGGGTCCGACGTCCAAGCAGGTCGTGACTCCCAGATCACCTGCGAGCGCGGCAGCAAGGTCGGTGTGCCAACGGCGGGGTGGCCAACCTTCAACCCGTAGTCGAATAGGCTCGGGCATCGATTCCTCCTGCACTCCCGCGTTGTGCCAGCAGAGTCTGTGAACTTCACTTCGAGAATCCCACACCTTGGGCTCAACCGAGCCGAATCCGTATCCTCAACAAAGGATCGGGGAGATGTGCGATGCTTCCTAAGCCAGGGAACTCGGCACAATGACGTCTCCCGGCGTCCCCGCATGGAACAGGTGGCCATGAACAACATCGAGCCCAACACCATTCGCGCGAACTTCTCGCGTTTGACCGCGGCCCAGAAACCGTCTCGTGGGGCCCCGCTCTATTCACTCATGGTCAATCGTCCGCTCGGAAGAGTATTTGCGGCGACGGCACATCGTCTCGGCCTGGCACCGAACCACGTGACAGTCATTTCAGCGATCTTCACCTTCACAGGTCTGGTCATGATCGCCACGATCGCCCCAGGGTGGTTGGCCGCCGTACTCATTACCGCCACACTGGTGATCGGATACGCACTTGACGCTGCCGACGGGCAGTTGGCGCGTCTTCGCGGAGGCGGAACCCTGACCGGCGAATGGCTCGACCACGTCATCGACGCGCTGAAGACGGCCACCCTGCACCTAGCGGTGCTCGCGATGTTCTTCCGGCTCGAACTGCCCGAATTCTGGCTAATCGTGGCCTTGGTTTTCGCCGCCACTGACGTCGTTCATTTCGCAGGCATGTTGCTTACTGACCTTCTCACCCGTAACGCTCAGGCCCGTCTCGGGGCCCCTGGAGCCGCGCCCCAGAATGGGAGCACGCTCATGTCTGTGCTGAAACTTCCCACCGACTATGGCGTGATGAGTTTCTCCTTCCTCTTGCTGGCTGTGCCGGTGGTCTTTCAGTGGTTCTATCTGGCATTGGCGCTCGCGAACTTCGTGTACCTGCTGTTGGTGCTTCGTGTCTGGTACCGGCGGCTTGGCGTGCTCGACCATGCGTTGGCAGGGCGGCTCCCGCACTAGCAAGGCCCAGGTTTCCGCCCGCAACGTTTGCCGGCACAACGCCAGCGCGTTACTTCGCGGCACAACCGCTAACACAGTTGCATCGCAGTTAACAGGTTTCGGCTGTAGTTCTCCCTGGAGAAATGCTGCCCGAGGCGCCGGCTGTCCTCCTTCGCGTGCTTTCGGAAATAGTGCCACCGGTCGATGATCTCCAGTACCGCGCAAGCAAGTGCGTGAGCGTCTCCGCCAGCTGTCTCAAGGCACGCCTTCGCCATTGCGGTAGCCTCCCGCAATCCGGCGGCATCGCTGATAATCACCGGGCGCGCTGCCAAGAGCGCTTCTACCGACGTGTTGCCGAATGATTCGTCGCCGGTGGACGGGACCACCATGATGTCGCACTCAGCGATGTGAGACCACACCCTCGACTGGAAGCCGAGCCAAGTAACGTGGTCCTCCAAACCCCACTGTCGAACCAGACGTTGCAGTTCCTCTTCGTACGCCTCGTTGCCCGGGAACACCGCGCCGATCAGCGTCAAATGAACCCACCGACCATGCTCCAGAAGGAGTCTGGTCGCCTCGATCGCCACATGCGGCCCCTTACGCCGCGACAGACGACCCACGTACAGCACCCGAACGGGGCCGGTGAGATCCACTCGCGCCGGCACCATGACGTCCGGTCCGGCGACGGCATTGTGCACGATATGGGCACGTCGTCCGAGCCTGGGGGCCACCTCCTTGACCACGTCAAGGCTCGTCGCACTGTTGACGACGATGCTGTGGCAGAGGGTCAAAGGGAGATAGATAAGCCGACGAATGCCGGGGGGAATACTGCGCTCGGCCTCATGCACATGGCAGACCACGCGACGGCCGGCCAGCCGCCCGAGCAGAAGCCACAGGGGCTCGGTAATCGTGTTCACCAGCACCGTTGCGGGGTCGACCTGGCGGATAAGGCGCCACGCCGACCCCCAACTCGAGAATGCTCCAACCCCGAGCCGCACTAGACCGGCGATCGACATCGCACTCTTTCGAAGGATCGGAGTGGGTTGAGTCAGCGCAACAGCACCGGCGTCACGGACGAGCTCCACCAGCGGACCCCGTTCCGGAACCGTCACGTACACCCGGTGCCCGGCTCGGACCAGCGCCCTGACGCTCTCCAGAAGCATTCGATCCGAGCCGTACAAATCTGCCCCGGGATTCGCCAGGAGCACGGTCCGGGGAACAGCCATCAGTCGCTGATCCAATATTTGTCGACCAACTCCCGGGTGTGGCGGATATTCCGCCGCGAGGAGGCTCCGAACACGATGGCCTCGATACCTGGCTGCTCGCATACCCATTGGACGGCCTCATCTGCCGGTATCGCCCCGGAGGCGAACACCGACATCGCGACGGCGCGGAAGTCATGGGATTGCAGGGCCTCACGGTACGCTGCTATCCCGCCGGACATGCGGAAGCCGATCTTGTTGATGTTCGCGCAGATCAGCGGTGAAGGGATCCCTTGCTTCTCCAGGCGCTGGGCCAGCAGCGGAAGGTTCATCGTGATGAAGCCCGGTTCGGCTCCGTACTTTTCCCGGACGTGATCGGCGAAGATGGTGAACGCTTCATCGAAGCCCAGTCCGAGCAGGAGGTCGGTCACGACGTTCTGCAGCCAGATAACAGGGGTGGGTAACCCGGCGAACATCTTCATCTCGGCGTCGATCAGCAGGGTCACCACGCCCTCGATGTCTTTGCCCACAAACGAAGAGGTCCCACGCATCGCAGCATCTAATAAACCCGTGTCCGGGAGGAACTGCCTCAACGCCCCGATCGTTCCGTACGTGGTGACCGCATTAGCGTATTTGTGCGCGTAAGGCATGCCGGGAAAGAACGTCATGTCAGGAAACTCGTCCCGTCGCTCAATGAACTGCGCCGCGACCTCACCGATGCGCTCATGCGTGGTGCACATCAGTGTCCGCACGCCCTCGGCATATGCGTCGATGAGCACGTCAACGACGGCGTCGGTTCTTTGGAACCGCATCTGCTGTTGGCGCGCCTTCTCCTCCGACATGTGGTTGACGCCGAAGAATTGATTGTCGCCGAAGAGCAGCCTGTCCATGATTCAGTCCCTCATCTCTTCCCGGTAAGCAATGAACGCATCCGGCTGCGTCCCCTACCGGGTGCAGGTGGCTGCGCAGCGCCTGCGTCTCTCATCAGGACTGTCGGTCCGGACTTGCTGTCGGCGACCATGCGCTCGATCAGCCGGTCCGTCTGTACCGCAGTAGCGAAAGTATTCACGCCCTCGGTTCGACCGGTGCGCACGCGGTCCACGAAGTGTTGGAGTTGAGCCGTGTACTCCTCGCCGCGTAGGTAGAAACCCACCGGTTCGGTCATCTCGGTGGTGTAGCGGACATTCCAGCCTGCGGTGTAGCCATCCGGGATCCGCGCATTCTCTCGCAAGAACACCTGGATCTCCTGCCGGTCGGCATAGATTCGCCCCGTGGTGCCCCATAATGTGATCCGGGTGGTCATCTTGCGGACGGACTCATCCGACCAGTTCACCGAGACCGAAATGGTGCATCCATCGGGGTAGTAGAGCGTCGATGCGACCTCGTCATCGATCTCAGCGGAGAAGACGCTATTGAGAACGGTTCCGCCGACGCCGACAGGTTCACCGAGATACCAGTTGATCAGGTTGAGCGGATGGGCGGCGTAATCGTACAGAGCGCCGCCACCCTCCGCGCTCTTGCTACGCCAGGTGCTGCCTTGTTCCTTCAGAACCACCGGGCCATAGGCTTCTGCGAGGCCGTGGGTCACGGAGCCGATCGCATCGACGTCAAGGAGCCGCTTCACTTGCGCGAACGCTCCCACGAACCGGTTGTGGTAGCCCACCTGCGTAACCAGGCCGCGATGCTGCGCCATCTCGGCCAGTTCCTCGCCCTCGCCCGCGCTGAGGCAGAAAGGCTTCTCGCAAAAGACCGCAACATCGGCTTCCAGCAATCGTCGCACCATGGGCGCGTGGAGTCGGGAGGGCGTGGCCACGACTACTGCGTCCGGAGTGACCGCGGCAAGCATCTTGTCGAGGGTGGAGTAGGTCGGTACCGCAGCGTACTTCTTCAGGACACCGAGCAAGTACCCGGACGCGTCGACCGCGCCCACCACCTCCACACCGTTTAAAGCACGCACGACGGCCAGATGTGACAGCCCCATTTTTCCTAGTCCGACAACGCCGACTTTCAGCACATCAGGCCCCTTCCCGGTGGATCTTGGTTCGTGAGGCGACGTACTGGTCGAGTAGGTCGCGATACTGCTCCCCTACCGCGTGCCAGGTGAACTCGCTGCGATATCGGGCTCTGCTTGCCTGGCTCATCGCATGGAGTACATCCGGGGAGTCGAGCAGGCGGTCCAGAACACGAGCGACGTCCGCGGCCGTGGAGAAGTACGCTTGCCGGTCGCCAGTCACCCACCGGTTGTACTTGTTGTCCTGGGCGAGCACGGGGTTTCCTGCGCCCATGGCTTCGACCAGCGAAGGGTTTGTGCCCCCCACGGTGTGGCCGTGCAGGTACATCGCACTGTGAAATCGGAGCGGCTGCACGATCGCGGGATCGAATATCGAGCCGGCGAAGACCACATCTTGCGATGCTGCTTCAAGAACTGCCGCATGGTAAGGATCTTTTTCCGGCTCATAGGCGCCGAGGATCAGCAACTTGTGGTCACGTGGTTGGGTGGAAAATCCCTGGACGAGTTGCAGGATCGAATTCTCCGGGATAGGGCGGCAGATCAGGCTCAGATAGCGGTTGGGCTCGAGCCCTAGATCCCGGACCGGACGGTCGTCGGCATCGACTACCTCGTCGGCGCCGTAGGCGATCATCCGCACCTTCCGCTTCGGCGCCCGGGTCCAGAGGTACTTCTCGATCTCGGGGTGGTCCGCGATCAGGTGGTGACCCGCGGCGGCCGAGAACCTTTCATTGATGTACAAGATCGTCTGGCGAATGAGGCCCCACCGGGAGCGGGACCATTCGATTCCATCCATGTTGATGACCAGCGGGATGCCTCGGAGCCGGTGCCATACGTTGAAAATGCCGGTGTTGTAGCCGAATACCAGGCACAGGTCGGAATATGCGCTGGAGTGTCGGACGCTGATCAGATCGAAGAGCGACGTTCCCCGCCAGCCCGGCAGGTCGACCGGGATATTGACCCGTTCGAGGCCTCTCCATTCGTCGTACGTGATTCCTCCTCGGCCCTCTACCTGGCAGTAGACGATCACGCGCCATCCTTGTTCGGCGAGGTGTAGACCGACTTTCTCCGCAGCGGTTTCGAAACCTCCGTAACTCGCAGGCACGCCATGTGTGCCGAGGATCCGTACGGTGGGAGCGTCTCCGACGGCACCGTCAACGCTGTGTGTCTGCTCTTTCGCCAAGGCTTGAACTCCTTCGTTCCCCGTCGCCGGGTCAGGCCGGAGGTCGTACCAGCGGTTCTCATCCATGAGTTCCGCTGCACGTTCGCCGAGATCCGCCCCATCGGCGTCCGAGCCGTTCCTTGAGTTCATATTAGACCGTTGCTTCGCGCTATTACTAGGAACGGTCGGCGACTTCTTGGACGTAAGAACGAAAGTCGGTCGACTACTGTCATTCCTATTCCACCTCGGGGAACCCGCTGCTAATGTCGGTTCGAAAAGGGGCCGCACACGTGGACGTCTGTTGCCCCGTCGGCCGCTGCGCGGCAGTGGCGAGTGCACCGAAGGGCCGAATCACGATGAGCACTATGGGGTCGGAAACAGGCCGCCGGACGAGACTGCGCAGGAACTCTGCACGCAAGCAAAGATCGCGAGGACGAACCCCGCCGACCACCGGGCCCGCTTCGCGTTACCGCGTGCAGCGGGAGGATGCCCTGGATTTTCTTGCGCCGGAATACACGGACCTGTTCGACCACTCCGAGGCCACCGCCTTTCAGCACGGCGCGTGGCTACACCGCCTCTACTCCTCGCTCGCACCCCGACGCGGAAGTCTGCCATGTGTCGTCACCGTCCGCGACACCGTCGGGGACCGGTTGATTGCCGTGTTACCGCTGATCCGACGGCGACTCGGGCCGTTGCGTCTGGTCGAGTACGCAGACCTCGGTGTCTGTGATTACGCGGCAGCGGTGGTCCGGACGGAGCACCAGGAGGGGGTACGTGCCGATGCCACACTGGCTCCTCGGATCCGAAGAGTCCTCCCCGCGTACGATCTTCTGCTCGTGCAGCGGGTTCCGGACAGCCCCGAGAATGTGACATCGCTGATCGCCGGGGGCAGGTCGAACCGGCATCCCTACGGAGCACACCTGATCGAGTTGGCCGGCACGGTGGATGGGTGGCGCATCGCGCTGGACCCCTCCTTCCGGCGGCATCTGGATCGCAAGTACAAACGCCTACGTCCGAAGGGAGGCAGCCGGCTACGCGTCGTGACGGATCCCACCGAAGTGCCTGCGGTGATGGCCGCACTCCGGGAGTTCCGCCGAGTGCGGTTCGCGGAGCGCGGTGGAACCGACCTCACCCAGGACCCGGGCTACTTTGATTTCTATCAGGACGTTGCACGGGACGGGGTGCTCGGCCGCGGGCCGGCCCGCCTTACCGTGCTGGACGTAGGTAATGAACCAGCAGCCGTCGCGCTGAACTTGGCCGAGCCACGCGGTGAGGTCTACGTGCTCGTGGGGTACGACCTACACAGGTTGCGCAACTACTCACTCGGCTTGCTCATCGTGGACCAACTTGCCCGAGCCGTGATCGAACGCGGCGAAGAGTATCTCGACCTGACTGTGGGCGATGAGCCGTACAAGTCGGACTTCGGGGCCAGGCGGCGGCAACTCTTCGAAGTATATGCCGCTCGGACTCCCGCAGGCCTGGCGCTATATTCGGGACGGTTGGCGTATCTGGCGTCTCGGCGCACAGCCAAACGGACCGTGGTGGCATGGAAGTCCAACTGGCCGAAAATTCGCGCCCGCTTCGCACCCGGAACAGTAGCTAAGAAGTGACGCCAAGACTTTTGCCCCGACACCAGGTGTAGGCGACACCAGGTGTAGGCACTGGCAGGAGGCCGAGCTCCTCAACCGCGGTCGCCCATCAGGGAGCAAGTCCTGGTGAAAGCCGCAATCTGCTCCGCGATGGCTCGGGCATCGCGTTGTGCCGCTCGCAAGCCGGCCAAGTGTTCTCGAGGACCCTTCAGGTGCACATCGGGTATGTCGAGCGGCTCCTCGCGCGGTCGCCATGGCCACCGGAATCGCGGCGATGCCGGGGAGGCAAGTCCTCGACGAGCATTGAGCAGCGCGGCATACCGACGTACCGGCCCGTCCGCAGGTTCCGGCTCGGGAAGCCACGACGGTTGCTCGTCCAGCCGGCCCAACACCACAGCCTCGCGGACCGTGAACGTCCGTGGTCGCAGCCCGGGGCCGATCTGAGCCAAGACCGCTCGTTCTCTGACAGTGGCGGTCAGAATGAGGTCGCAGGCTCTGAGGCTTGCCGCGTCGGCGGGCATCGCCACGTGCTCGGGATCGAGATGACCGAGCAGGGAAGCCGCCGTCTCGCACATTCCCGAGCCGCGCACCACCTGCGTACCCCGACTGCGCGCCTCGTAGGATGGAGCCAGCCACTGCGGCAGCGACCTTGCGAATGTCGCAGCGAGAAGCGGGGATCGGCAGATGTTCATCGCACAGACGAACATGACGCGGTTCGACACGCTTCACCTCCCGTGTCCCCCGTGTCGGCATTCTACGGTCGCGGTCCCTGACCCTGGTAGTCGCAGAAGGAGGATTTTCGGATGAATCTCACGCTTGCGTTCGTCGACCATCCTCCTTCGGCAATGCATATGTCACGGCGCCCGACTCCGCGCCGCTCAAGGCAATCTTGTTCAGGACGATCCCGAGCACCCTGGCATCAACGGTCTCCAGCATTTCCAGGGCCTGGGAGACATGCCCGCGCGGAGTGCCCTTGCGGCCGCTGTTGACGACAACGATCGTCCCCGCGGTTCTCTTCGACAGGACTGCGGCGTCGGTGACAGGTAGCAGAGGCGGTGTATCCACCACGACGACGTCGTAGTTGGACTCCAGCGTCTCCAGCAGGGACTCCATCTGTTCGCTGGCTGCAAGTTCAGCAGGATTCGGCGGGATGGTTCCGGCCAGGATGAGATCCAGTTGCTGGCGATATTCCAGTGTGACGTCCTGCCAGGTGAAGTTTCCGATGAGGATATCGGTCAGTCCGACTGCACCTTCCATTCCCAGATATGTGCCGATACTAGGCCGGCGCATATCTGCTTCAACGAGGCATACCTTCGCCCCGCCTTCAGCGATGATGGTGGCGAGGTGAATCGCGGTGAGGGTCTTCCCCTCGCCGGGGAGTGCTGAGGTCACCACGTATGAGCGGTGGGTGGGACCGATGTCGATGAACTGCAGGTTCGTCCGCAAGCGCCGCAACGCTTCAGCCCGGAGCGATGTCGGCACTAGCGCAACGCCCGATCGAGAAGGGTCGCGCCCTACGTCGTCGGGGATGGCACCGATCAATGGGGCAGAGGTGAGCAATTTAATGTCATCCTCGCCCTTCACCCGGCGATCCAGCGAGTCACGCACGATCGCTCCGGCGAAACCGATCGCCAAGCCGAGTAACAGCCCGAACGGAAGGTTCAGGTGAGGTTGCGGCACGATCGGTGTACTAGGTGGGCGCGCGGGGTCGATGACGGAAATGCGGGCGACGGCGGTCTCATCTGCTCCCGTAGGCTCCAAGACAAGTGCCTGGTTGATGAATTCCTCCGCGATCGCATTTGCGACTTCAGCCGCCTCTCCCGGATGTTGGTCTTGCACGGTGATCTGCACGACGACCGTCTCAGGAACGGCGGTCGCCTCGACGCGTTCCGATAATTCGCCGATGGTTTCCGGTAGACCTAGATCCTCGATCACCGGTCCCAGCACGACCGCCTTGTCGACTATCTCGACATAAGATTTCACCCGGTCCAGGAGGAAGTCGGAGCCCTCCACCAGTTCGGAACTGGAACCGCCCGCTTCTGGAGCAACGAAGAGTTCGACTCTGGCCTCATATCGGGGCGTGGTGAGGACGGTGATCGCTATTGCAGCCGAGAGCCCGAGTAGCGCGCATATTGCGACGACGCGCCAACGTTGGCGTACGACACGCCAGTAGTCTCTGAACTCCACACCGTCTCCTGACCACATTCGGGCTCCGCGGTGTGCGAACCCCCGGACTCGTCGTTCCTCCTGTCACGCCACTTTACCGCGAGGGCCCAATCCTTTCCGGGAGGATGCTTCCACGATCTACCCCTTTGGCCACTGCGGAAAGGCGGGATTACCGGCCCACGAAGAGCCAGCTTACCTCACGGCTCGGTACCGCCCCGGCCACGTCGACGCATCCTTTCCTTCGGTATGCCCGGCAGCGTTCGTATGCGATACCAACGCGATCAACATGAGCACCAAGAAGGACGGCGTGCTATCAAACAGACCACTTTCGAGCAAACTGCGAATCAGCAGGAACCCCAAAGCCGCCAGAAGGAACATGCGAATGGGCCTCGGTGTGCGTAGACACGCCGTCGTCACGGTGGCGAGAAGAACGAGCAGCACACCGATGCCCAGTAATCCGACCTGAACCAGCGCCGATACCCACGTGCTGTCCAAGAGTTGCACGTCCCACCATTGCGCGCGCACCGGTATCAATTTCTGCGCCAACCCAACACCGGTCCACCGTGCCCAGAAGGTATCGGGGAATGTCCAAGCCGCCGACCACGCGATCGTCCGGGATGAAAGCGTGGTCCATTGCTCTCCGCCTCCGCGTAGGAAGAACCCGTCCAGGACCTCACTGGCGAACAGGGAATAGTATCCGAGCGGGATCGACGCAACCACCGCCGTCGCCACCAGCCTGCTGGGCCGACGCGCGTGCATGATCATCAGGATGAGCGCGATCAATAGGGCAGCAAGGCTGGTTCGCGAGCCGGTGAGCCAGATCGCACCCACGGCGAAGAGGAACACCAGGCCGTGATGTCCCTTCACCCCGTCGTTCAGCGCAAGCCACGCAATGCCCATCGCTCCCATTGCAAAGAGCATCGCCAACTCATTGGCGTGCAGCGGCGGCACTCCCCCGAAGAGTCGGTCGGACAACCCATTCAGTGCCACGCCGGTGACCGCACTGATAGTCGCGACCAGGAGCATCGAACGGACCAAGTCCCGGAAGAGCACCTCGCCGGGGAACCTTCGAGCCAGGAGATACAACGTCAGTGCCACGATCAGGAGCCGTACCGCCAGCACGCCGGAAGCCAGAAGTTGGTCCGCGGCGTAAGCGCCCATGATCGAGACGGCCGCGTACGCCACGAGAAGCGCGACCGGTAGTCCTCGCACAGGGCGCAGGTCTTCACCGGTCTGGGTAGCGCGCCAGGCCAGGGTCAGGGCGATAAGGCTGACGACTGCTTTACCTGCTACTACCGGATCGATGCCGCCGTCATAGTAGATACCACGCCGCCAGCTGACAGTGGCCAGCAGCAATAGAAACAGCGTGAGGAAGGAGGTCTTGCGGTTCGGTACGCATGTGGGCGCCGGGGGCGCGCTCCGGACGGCGGGCTTCATGCGTCCGTGCTCCCTGCAAGTGCTGTGCCGCGCGCCAACTCCTCCTCACGCGTGCGACGAAGCGGCAGCACCCGAGCGCGGACCACCACGGCAGTCGCCGTCGACCCGCCGGCGAGGAGGAAGGGAACCCATAGAATCGACGCGCCCAGCGTTAGTAAGAGCGTGACCGCGACGAGCACGATGCAGAACTCTGTCAGCGTGATGAGCAGAGTGATCCGCTGCATCCCGCGCACAGCGGCCAGCGACATGTACGGCATCGCCCCGGCGAATGCGAGCGTTCGCAGGGACCACCCGACCAGCCCCAGAGTCGGGAGCGCGAACTCATCGGCGGTCAGGAGCGGACCGAGCCATGGCAGGGCGGCTGCGCAGGCGCCGCAGAGTAGCGCCGCACCGGCCCCGAGCAAGAGCGCGTGTCGATCTGCCACTTTGATCAGACCCGCCAACCGCTCCTGTTTCGCCGCGGCGTACTGCGCGAAGAGCACCGAGACCAGGCCGCCAATCACTATCAGCGTGGGGGCCATGTAAACGCGCGCAGCCTCCAGTTCACCCACGGCTGCCGCCGATACCAATGCCAGACCAAGCAAACGTGTCGCTGCTTGCAATCCCGGGCGAAGGGATAACTGTGCCGCGCGGTTCGCGCCATAATTCCCGACGAGTCTCAGATCCGCCGACCGCCACGGAGCCAGATGACGCTCGCTGCGGGGTAGCAACGCGATAGCGACCACTCCGGCTACGGCTTGCCCGAACGCGAGGGCGAGCAGGAGATCGACGACCCTGAAGGCGCCGCTGCTGGCGACGACGAAGATCGTGACGACCGCCGTGAACAACCCGGACAGGTCCACCAGCACGAGCGTCCAGAAGCGCAGGTTGGCCATGAGTAACCGTCGAAGTGCGTCCTCCAACAGGAAAAAGGTCGTCGCGGCGCCGAACACCACAGCGGTGGATCGATCGGTCAAGCCGGTGACCCACGCACCCACGGCCACGAGCAGACCCAGGCCGCTGGACAGTCCCAGCCACCACGATTGCAGACCCGCCCGGACCCTGGGTGCATACCGGTCCAGGACGGTCAACGAATCTCCGACGAAGCCGGTGGATACTCCAGTGACTACGATGATGATTCCGTAGAGGGCCGCGAAGACCCCCAGACCTTCCAAGCCCAATAATCGGACGGCGAGGATCTGCAGGAGGAAACTAGCGCCTGCCTGCGAGCACTGCGCCGCGACCCCGCCGAGGGCTTCCCACGTGCGGCCCATTCGGGCCTGCTTCAACCTCAGGCGTCGTGCGCCGTTCGTGACGGTCCCCGAGCGTGCCATCATTCCACGACGGTCGTCTTCCGGATATCTGCGAACGCCGCTTCCACCGGTGCGTTGTCCGCAGTTCCGCTCAGATAAGCGATCAGGCCAAGACCTCCGGGACGCTGCAGCCCGGGAGTTGAATCGGTTGCCGTGACCTGCCAGTCCTCTGGTTCCTCATCTGCTGAGCGCCACAGGTTGGCGCGGAGCGTGGTCTCCCCCTCGCCTGCGGTGTAGAACCGAATGCTGAAGACGTCACCGTCCTGGTACACGGTGTCAGGAAGGACGGTGTGGCTGAGTGTGGTCTCGGTGCCATCAACCGCTCGCGTCAACAGCACGATGGTCTGGTGCGGTTGGAACCGGATCTTCATCCGGTAGCCGTCATTGCCCACGCGTCGGGAATCGATCGAGATATACACGTCCCCGCCGGAGGGCGGCTTGCTCAACGAGAACTGCAGCGTGGTCTCGGAATCTGTCGCGCCGACGTCACCGAGAAGCGCTCTGGGACCGTGCCCCGCCGCCGCCATTCGGAGAATTCCCAGACCGTTCTCCACTCGATAATTGGCCGCTGAGCCGGTCAGACTCCAGGTTCCGCCGACATCCGCCTGCCCCCAGCCGCTCGTCGATGTCCGACCGAAGGTGTCTAAGGCGAGCACCTGCGGATCCCCTGGCTCGTCCTCCACGGCGACGTCTCGGGTCAGCGCATGGCTGGCGCCCTCATCATCGGTCACCGTCAGGGTGACCTCATAGGTACCGGCCGCCGCATAGGTGTGCTCCACCTCCACACCCTCATCACCACTGCCATCACCGAAATCCCACGAATAGGACT
>Ga0209487_1000210_pt1 | contig 53124 bp, 67 predicted proteins | sample Poulit2012_FD_187524 | JGI IMG/M metagenome (GOLD analysis project Ga0209487, IMG submission 187524) | Agricultural soil microbial communities from Georgia to study Nitrogen management - Poultry litter 2012 (SPAdes) (version 2) | ecosystem: Environmental > Terrestrial > Soil > Agricultural land... | reverse complement strand
GCAGCGTCAACCTGCCTCAGCGCCCGACCAGCCTGCCTCAGCGCCCGTAGGAAGCTGTCTTCCGCCCGTCTGTCCATGTAGACCCACTCCAGCCCGTCGCGGATTTCTATGAGCGCCTCCCTGAGCGCCTGCACTTCCGCGTCACGCGCCCGCCAAGCCTCCGGCCAAACCTTCTCCGCCACAGCTCGCGCCCCCGCGAAGTCCCGCAACAGGCGTTCAGCGGCCGGCGAACGAATCCAGATCGCGAAGCCTTCCTCGGCCGTCAATTTCCGGCGTTCCTTCCGCCGCTCACCAGGAGAAGGCGCCGAACCGGGGGCGGCCCCAGCAGGAAGGTCGAGTAAAATAGCCATCGTAGTCAGCCGCTCGCTTTCGCGTCCAAACAGCTCGTGCAGCTCATCCAAGGCAGCGTCGTATTCGGCCTCAGACAACTCCTCGGCGCTAAAATCCTCTTCAATCTCCTGCAGCCGCTTCCGGTACCACAACTCAAGCCGCCGGTGCAAAGTCGAGCCGTCGGGCGCGAGTTCGAAGGCGTCGCCGGGGCCGGTCAACGTCTTGCCTCAATTTCAGCGTCAAGGGCTTCGCGTTTTGCGGCCGCTTCAAGGTCGTCCATCAAGGCCTCCCGCAGCCTCCGGCGGAAAGTCGCGCGCCAGTCGGGTAAGCTCTCCTCGCCGTCAATCACAGGCTTCAGCACCCTCGCGGTGTCGCCACTCAGCGCCATCCTCGTACCGACCTGCGGCCCCCGGGGGCCGGCCAAGAGACGATCAAGCCGCGCGTGCATCTCCTCTGCCATGTCAGCCAGCAAGGCCCCCTCGGCAATCCGGGCAGCGGCCGAAGCCACAGCGTGCGGGTTCAAGTCGCCTTCGAAGTGGCGCAGCTGCTCGGGCAACCTCGCAATCCTCGCAAGAGCGTCTCGCAGTCGATCTTCTTTCATTTTAGCTCCTTCCTCTCTCTCTCTAAGACACCTAAGTATAACTACAAAAAGAAAAAGTCGCAAGGGCAGCGACGCCAGCGGGCGCTCCGGAACGGCCGGGCGAACAAGGAAAGGGCAGTCGGCGAGGGGGCGCAAGAAGGGGGGCGGGCTGCCGCGCTTTTCGCGCAAGAAAGGAGAGCCGAGGCACACAGGGGGCTCTAGAGTTACAACCTTAATTGGAAGAAAATTAAAAGGGCCTCGCACGCGCAGAGCCTCGATGACGCGTCAAAGCTACAAAATGCCCCGGCTGAGAAGTAGAATTGGCAAAAGTTCTTACTTGCATACTTACTTGTGCTTACTTGGATCTTACTTCGAAATTTACTTGGCGCTTCGATGACGCGTCAAAGAGCAGGTTTTCGCGCTACGGGGGCACTTCGGAGCGCCACGAGGACGCGTCAAAGCTACAAAATGTCCCGGATCATTTCAAGGCATTTAAGGTAGTTTTCGGGTTAAAATAAGAGCAAATTTCTTCCGCACCAGGGTGCAAAGGCGCGGAATGCGGCGCATAAAATGAGAAAATTCTCATGAGAAAACGCTCATAATCGCATCGATGACGCGTCAAACAGGAGCCAAAAGGAGGTGCCTAGGAACGCTTTTCGCGCAGAAAAGGGCAGGTTTTCGGGCTTCGATGACGCGTCAGAAAGGGATTATGAGAAAGCTCTCATCTCAAGAAGAGGGCGCCGCTCGATGCACTTTTCCTTCCGGGGGTAGCGTCAGATCGCGCCAGGAGACACGTCAGATCGCGCCAGGACCTAGGGCAGGGAGGGGTTCGTGTTAAGAAGGGGCAGGTAGGAAGTAAGTATGCAAGTAAAATACAAGTAAATTTGAAGTAAGATCTTTTTCGTCGATCTACTTCATCGTCAGTATCCGGAGTGACACGGTTTTATCGAGAATATAACGGTTTCTATAGTCAAAGTTAGAAGATCAGTAAGGGTGAAGTAAGAAGTAGAAAATAACATGCTATATCTTTTAATGTGAGGACCAATTAGGCTCATAATTCTAATGAGAAGATAATAAGAGAAAGATTAAGTAGGTCAAGAATGCAATGAGAGACCATGAAGAAATATGAGCTTAATTGGTCCTGCAGAATAAAAAAATAAAATCCAACAACCTTACTTTCTACTTCACCCTGTCATCGAACTAAAGACGTCTGTAGAGGCACAAGTGGGGCTAAGAAGTTCGATACCACCGTGTCAGGGAAGGAACCGGTCCCAAGTCAGGGAAGGAACCGGGACAACAGGGTACGCCGGACCTCGTCAGGGGGCGAAATAGGCCCGGTTAAGCCGCCCCGGCGACCCCGGGCGGGCGGGGGTAAAACTTCGCCGAAGAGGGCGGAAAGTGCTTCCTAGGAAGCCGCATTAAAACTGGAAACAATTCGCTGTGTACCTAGAGTAAGGTAAAGATTGTCCAAGCGCTTTTTGCTTGGTTCTACAGCGCGACAGAGCGTGTTGACTCGAGACAAAGGCTAGCGCTTCGCGCGCGGCTCGTATGTCTGCTTGCTGCCGCTAAAAGCGGTAGAAGTGGCAATATAATTAACAATATATTTACACCGCGATAAAGCATTAAAAAAGGTGAGGTAACTCGATCGCTACCTCACCTTAACTTGTAACTTAGGAGCGGGTGTGTTCGTACATCTTCGCTACCGCTCCGTCGAGCGCCTTGAGCGCTTCCGCCTTCGTGATCCGGGTGAACTCGGTAGCTTCGATCGCGCGGTAGCAACCCTTGATTGCGTCGCCTGCGTTCTCGAGGTAGCGGCGAAACGGAAGCTCCGGGTTGGCGTTGTAAACCTCGCGGTAGATCCGGTTGAGGAATTCGTTCTCGAGCTCTTCTGCGGTGGTGTGGTTGTAGATCATCTTCTCCTCCTTCTTTCTTATTATTAGTATACCGCAGAATCAAAACGATTGCACCCGTTACGCGCCGATCGTATTTACGAGCGCGTAGAATCGCGTATAACGCGCAGCAGATCGCTCTGCACCGGATACTGCTGCGCCAAGCTTTGAAGCGCGTTAAAAGCGCGTAGAGCGCGCGTACGGTGGTAGCAAAGAGATCCGCTCTCGCAGATCTCCCCGCTTCGGTTTACGGCAGCAACAACCGCAATGCAACCGGTTACGCAATAAGAAAGGAGGAGATATCTTCTATCTCCTCCCCGTGATCTGGTTGCGTTCTGCTTACTCGAGATCTTCTCCCCCCTCATCCTCGAGCGCACGCTTGATTACGTTATGCACCATCTGGTAGCGAACTCCGAGCTGCTTGTGGATCTCGTTGATCGACATACCGTCGTCGAAGTGGAGGATCCGGATCGCCTCGCTCTTGCTGGCGAACTCCCGATTCTCGAAGCCGAGCGCATGTCCGCGGCGACCGACAGTTTCGGTAGCTTCGACGACTTCCTCGACGTTCTCGACGTTCTGCTCTGCTTCGAGCGCTTCGTTGACGAGCTTCTCGAGCTCAACCTTGCGGATGCGTGAGTAGTTCTTGATTCCAAGGCGTGATGCTTCGCGGCGCAGTTCTTCGGTCTTCATACTCTCTTCTCCTTCTACCGCAGGTATCCGTGCTTTCCCCGCTCGGATCTCCCCTGCTTGAAATAATTATACGACCGCCGCACAACGATTGCAACCCCGCGGAGCAACTATGCGATATCTCCTCCCAGATACGGTTACTATAACCCTCTCAGATACGGTTACTATAACACAGTGCGTTTGAGCTCGCCGCACGCCGCGGCGTATCGCTATCCTCCCCGCCGTCAATAGCTACCCCGGAATCCGATTTAGTCCGGGCTTACATCCCCGAACAACCCCATCCGCCTGCCTTAAAGTAAGTTGATCAGAAGGAGGCCGGCCCTGCAGGCCCGCTTGCCATTCCCGGCCGGCTCCGGACTCCGACCTTTGACCGAGGATCGAAGTGATCTGAGGATCTGCAGTGCGAGGAGGATCGTGCGCGGCAGGACGACGATCCTCCTGAGAGGGCCCCCCGCCCCCGGTGAAAATGAGGATTGCGTGCGCGCGTTGGCGCTATCCGGGGCTCCAAAACCCCTATGGTATTTTTCAAAATCTGACCCGGTGGCCCTCTTCCTGTTCCTGAAGTTAAAACTCGATGTCTTGGGAAAGTGCCGCGTCGAAGAAGTCCCTCTCGGCGAAGCCGAAGTCGTCCGGGTCGGGAAGTTTGCCTTCGTTGATGAAGTACTGGTGTATGAGCGTGTTGATGAGCCGTATGCCGAGCGTGTTCTGTTCGTAGATGTCGGCGAGGACCCCGAAGATCGCCTCGACTGCCGTCTCTCGCTCGATGCGCGTGTAGAGCTTGAGGTAGGTCGTGAGTAGGTCGCTCTCTTCGAGGATCTGTCGCATGGTCTCGAGCCGGAGCGGCGGGAGGGTGTAGACGAGCCCGACTCGACCGAGGAACTCCGTCTTGATCCCGAACTGTTTGAGCCGGCCGATCGACAGGGGTGCCTCGCCGTTGAACGCGCCTGCGAAGATGAAGAGGACGTCTGCGACCGGGACGTTGATATACTTGCCGTAGTCGCCGAAGACCGCGGCCGTCTTGGCCTCGAGAACCCGGAGGAACTCGTTCTGGACGCCGTTTGTCGTCTCGTGTGCGAGCTCTTCGTTCGTGTTGCCGCTGATGAAGAGTTTGTCAAATTCGTCTACGAAGACGACGGTCGGCCTGCGATCGCGATTGATGAGTACCGACAGGGCCTTGGTTAACGAATTACCGCTCGTGCCTTCCTTCGTGATCGCGGCGGCGTTGACTTCGTAGAACTGAAGCCCGCGCTCGGCGGCGAGGTACTGGATAGTGTGGCTCTTGCCGCTCCCCGACGGGCCGCCGAGGATGAAGTGTGGTCGGATGCGACCGCGTGACCTGGCGAAGATGCCGAGGACCTTCTCGAGCTGGGACACGACACGGCGCTGCTCCGGTACGTAGACGAACCCGGCACGTCGCGCGACCTTCTCGCCGGCGGCTGACTCCGCCCCCGCCCCCTGCTGTTCTGCTGTTGACAACGAATTAACCTCCTGCGCCGATGGCTAGGCGTACGTGAAAGATGAGGGCCGACACGGCACGCTCGAGTGGGTTGTTAGGCGGATCGTGGGCCGCCCCGTAGACGAGTTTGAGGGCGTCAACCCGCTTCTTCTTGACCGCGGGCCGATCCTCGAGGGCCTCGACGATTGCGTCGGCAAGGACGCCTGCTGTTTCTTCGGCCGTTGCCTTGGGCCACACGTTGAGGCCGACCTCTGAGGCTTCCCAGAAGCGAAGACCGTGATTGACGTCTTTGCGGAAGTGGCGCGAGTTGAGGACGAGGACAGGGCGCCCCGTCGCGGCGTACTCGTAGAGGGTTGAACTGGCGTCAGTACAGTAGAGCGACGCGGACTCGAGCACCTCGTCGAAAGTGTGTATGAAGGGGATCTCGTCGTACTCGCCCTCCGGGGCACCTGACTCGCGGCGAACCTTTGCGACTGCGCGTTCGAGCATTTCCCGGGTACGGCCGGCGATCCGAGGGTGAGCGTGCATAGCGACGCGCGCCACAGGCTTGTCTCGGCCGTCCGGCAGGCGCCTGCGGAGGAGTCGAGGCAGGTGGGGGATCGCGCCAATGTACTCCGGGAGGGCGGTCCCAGCTTCAGGTACGACGTGGGAGCCGTCCCAATGAAAGCTGAGTACGACCAGGGGAGGTTCGCCGATAACGGAATCGAAGAGTTCTCGATCGCCGATGAAGCCGCCTACTTCGAGTTCGCCTTGCCACTTGCGGCGAAGGTAAGGCTGTAACTTGGGAGCACCCACGACCTCGATTGTGGCGTCAGGGTACATCTTGCGCAGGATCGCGGCCGGCTTAGGCCCCGGCACGAGGAAGAGGCTTACGTTCTTCCGGGCCGTTGTCCCGACGTACGAGGAATTGTTCACGAACGGCGCGTTGTCGCCACCGGGCGCTTCGCGAAAGAACTGGCCGATGCCGTGATTGAGATACGCCATGCGGCGACCGAGCTTGAGACCGTGCGCGTGATCGGCACCCGAGGCGACAACGAGGAGCCGGCGACCGAGTACGGGATCCCCGTACGGAGCCGCTGCAGCGAGGGGTTGACCTTTGACATTGTACTTGTCGTGCAAGTACTGCAAGGCGCCGACAGCGATCCCGGATCCGCGCCTGGGTTCGCGGGCGCAGAAGAACGAGCCACGGTACTGCGCCGGCAGGGCGAGGAAGACAGGCGCCAGGTGATCGATAAAGTGTGGCATTGACGCCAGGAAGTCGATCTGGTACTCGGCGATTGCGAGCTTGTGGCCCGGCATCAGAGCTTAGGTACCTTGACGAGCCAGGAGCTGTCTTGAAAGACGCGCAGGGGTAGACCGAGTTCTTCGTCGACTGCCCGGATCACGCCCTTGAAGCGCCAACGGTAGTCGTGTCCGCCGATCCAACCGCCCGGTTTGACTTTAGGTAGCCAGGCTAAGATGTCGGCTTTGACTGCGCTGTAACGGTGATCTGCGTCAATGTAGACGAAGTCAACCGAGGCGTTGCTGAACTGACGACTCGCGGCGACACTGCGACCTTTGAGTTTCAAGATCTCGGGGTAAGGCTTAGTGCGCTTGTCGAATAAGGACTCGGCTTCGGTAGGCGTGCGCGACCACGGATCGACGCAGTAGATCTTGCGGAAACTGCCGCTTTTAGCGAAGATCTCCGCGGATTCGCCCGTGTAAGAGCCGACTTCGACCATTACCGCGCCTTCTAGCTTCAGCCGCCGTGTGAGCGCCTCGAGACCGGCTCTTTGGTGAGCAACCTCGCGGCGACCTGTGATCTTGGCGTACAGGCGCTTTTGTTTGTCCGGTAGTCTTCGTTTCACCGCTTCCTCTTCTTGTTCTTCCGGCCGCTCACGCGACCGCCGGAGCTTTTGACGGCGCTGTTCTTCGCCATCTGTTTGTATGCAGCCGTCATTGCGTCTTCGCGAGACTTGGAGCGCGCCCGGCGACTTGCTACCCGGAAGGCGAGCCACAACGCGAGGAGGGCGGCGAGCACGAGGAGCAGTTCTTCGTTAGCCATGTTTTCTCCTTGCTTCGATGAGTTCTTTGATGTTGTGCGCCGACAAACTGGCGATCGATGATGGTACAACCTCCAGATCTTCGTTGAGTGCGGCGCGGAGCCGCTCTAAGGATTCGTTGAAGTCGAACAGGTTTGCGCCTCCGACTAAAGCGTCAGTTGCCATTTCGTCGAGCGCGTCGGAAAGCGAACGCGCCAACTCCTTAACCTGCTCGTCTGAGTACTTATGGATCGGTTTCATAGCGGCTCCGTCAGGCGCGTCTTGATCGGATAGCGCGAGGGCGCGTTGACACGCCGGAGTACGTCGCCTGCGCCGTCAAACTGCGCGTAGTAGGAGCGTAGATGCTTGCGCACCACGTTCCTTACCCACTCGTTGTTCGGATTGCAGTCGAGCCAGCGCTGGTAGGCGGCTACGACACGCTGCTCGTCTGTGTTCACCTCTTCACTCCGACCGCGGCGAGGAGCGCCCCCAGGTTGACAGCGTCGCCTGATACGCGGATCGTGATCTCGACGGTGGCTTCAGAGCCGTTTTCGAGCTCGACAGAGCCGCGCAGTTTGTCGAGTGCGTCGTCGATCTGACGCTCTTCCTTCGGCTTTACCCGCACGCGCTTAACCTTTTCCTCGCCGCCCTCGTAGCGACGACCGCGGATCTTCGGAAAACCGTTCGGCTTGAACGCAAGCTTCTCGCCGGTGAGCTCCCGCTCTTCGCGCGCAACGAGCCTTGCAATCTGCTCGCTCGCCTTCTTCTCGACGTAGTAGCGCCGCGATCCGCTCGGGAGCCGCTGTACTTGCAACAGCTTCTTGTCGAGCAGCTCGTTGATCTCCTTCGAAGATCCGGTGTTGATATGCTTGACGAGGCGTGCGTACGCAGCCTTAGAGCGCTCTGAGCTGATGTCGAGGTGATGAAGCGACTTGTAGAGTGTGGTAAGGTTGTCTAGCATGTAGTTTCTCTCCTTCTGAGTTTATTATACGACGCGTAGCGGTTTGATCTCACTGGTAGTTTAGAAGATCCAGCCTGATGAGTTGTTGCGATTACCGTAGGTGATCATTTTTTCCTCCTTTCGAAAGTGTGCGGGAGCCGCCGTTTACCGCCCGCTTAGTCGTCGAAAATGTCGTCGCCGTAGTAATCGTCGCGGAAGCTACGGAGCTCTTGACCGAAGACGTTATACTTGCGACCGCACGCGCATTCGGTATCGCCGTTGAGGTAGATCCGCTCGCCGCATTCGCAGCTACCGCTCGCCGGAATACGATACGAGTTGCGGTAGATCTCGATTCCGTGATCGAGCATCTCGCCGTTCGCGACTGCGGCTTCGCACTTGGCGAAGTTTTCGCGGATCAGCGCTGTCGGCTTGAGGAGATCGCCGTTCGCGTCTACCTCGAAGCTGTAGCCGGCGTTCTCGTCGCTCGCGTAAACGAATACGCGGTGGCGGATCTCTTCGATTTCGGTGGTGGCGTTCTGGTAGTTGGTGATCATTTTTATCTCCTTCTCCTTCTTTCTTATTATTAGTATACGGCAGATCTGCTTTGATTGCAACCCGGTAGCGCGCGGATGCGCTTTACCAAGTTTCACCGCGGTGGTTGACGTTCTTGAACTCGAAACCGTTCTTGCGAAGACGCGCTGCATCGCCGTGGGAGACGATCCAGATCTTACCGTCGTCGCCGGTGATCAGGCGGTAATCGCTCGGCTTGTTGAAGTTGCTGCGGGCGCGCTCGGCGATCTCAACGTTGCTGTAGCGCGCGGGCGCTCCGATTCCAAGCTCTCTGTAGTGGTTGCGGTTGTTGTTCATCTGATCTCCTCCTTCTTTCTTATTATTAGTATACTGCAGATCAAATAATAATGCAACCGGTTATCGTAAGATCGCGTAGAATCGCGTATAACACGCGATAACTTTGTCTGCATAGTTATGTATGCAGATCGATCTACTGCGCGGTAAACGCGCGTATAAGCGCTTCTAGCGCGCGAAAAGGAGATCGCCTCGAGGCGATCTCCTCGTATGTTGTCGCTTCGCCGTTAACTGCTTGCGACGCCGAAGAAGAGCCATCCGCTGATCTCGTTCGGAGTTGTCGGATCGGCGATCGCGATCGCTCCGGCGGCTCCCCACTTATCGCTGACGCGCGGATCGTCGTTCCAGATGAGCTCCTTGGCGAGCTCTTCTGCGTCGCTTACGAGCATCGGCTTTGCGCTGATTACGACGTAGTCGTACTTCTCCGCGATCGTTCCGGTGTAGCCGCCGTTTCCGTATTCTAATTGCGCCGACCGCCGCGCCAGGCGAAATGCTGTTTCGATATCCTTGTGCTTGCTCTCGCTGTAGAAAATTTGTGCTCCCATTGATCTCTCCTCCTTCTTTCTTATTATTAGTATACTGCAGCTATGCTAACATTGCAACCCGGTAAGCATAAAGAAAGAGATCTTTCGATCTCTTTCGCGTGGTAGACGCGCTTTACGCGCTTGTGATGTCGACGTAAACGTCGTTGTGGTAGAGCACTTCTACGATGAATCCGGGTGAGCAACCGCAGTCGCAACCTGCGTTTTGGCGCCAGCGCGCTTTGGTGTTCGCCGGTATACCGAGCTTCTCGAAAACTTCGGGGAGAAGCTTGCGATATTCGTTGTACGGGCGGTTGCGACGATTTTCGAGATTCTCGATGAGCGTTTCGTCGACGAAGAAGTAGATGCGCGTATTGCGGTTGAGGTTATTCTTGCGGCGGGTGGTTATGTTTGAAATTTTCATTTGGTATCTCCTTCTCCTTCTTTCTTATTATTAGTATATCGCAGCTACGCTAACATTGCAACCGGTTATCGTAAGATCTCGTAGAATCGCGTATAACGCGCGATAGCTCTCGCTACACATATAACTATGCGTAAGCGCTTACAACGCGTTATACGCGATTCTACGCGCAGCTAGAGCGCAAAAAAGCGGAGGAGATCTTCCGATCTCCTCCTTCTGAGCTTGCTCTTACTTGAAGAGGTTGAGTGCGCGATTCAGCTGCGCGAGGGCGCGTTCGGCTTTCTTGCTCTGTGCGATCGCTTCGGGCGAGTGCTTGAAGTTCTTCTCTTCTTCGGTAGGCTCGCGCTCGTACATGAATTCGATCTTGAACTCGATCTTGCGCTCGGCTGCGGTGTTGTTTGCGGTTTTGTTCATTTGTTTTCCTCTCCTCCTTCTTTCTTATTGTTAGTATACAGCAGATCAAATAATAATGCACCCCCGGTAAATACATAAAGCGAGGAGATCTTGCGATCTCCTCGAGAAAGTGCGCCGTAGACGCGGTTTACGCGTTTGCTTCCAGGTGATCGAAGATCGCATTTACGCCGTCTTCGCTGATCCAAACGATTCCGCGGCTCTCCGGATCCGGCTCGGTGATGTAACCGCGCTTGATCAAGTTCGTCATGTGAGCGCCGATCTGATTGCGGTTGAGATCGGGGAGCGCCGCTTCGAACTCCTCGATACCGCCGTTTGAGAAGTTGTCGTCGAGCTGCGATTCGCGATCGTTGTAGTTGAGGCAGGTGCGGAGGATTGTTGCTTCGATCTCGGTAAGCTTGTTGTTCTTCATTTGTTTTCCTCTCTTTCTTCTTGCTTACATTAAGTATACGGCAGATCAAAACATAACGCAACCGGTTGCGCGCGAAGTTCTCCCGTTGCGATTATGCTTACGCTGTCGTATTATTATGTAGAGGAGGATGATCGTGAGCATGAGATTGAAACCGGGGCGCTACGGCGAGTCGATCGTGATCGGCAACGAGCGCTTCAAATCGAAGAGCGCCGCGATCCGGATCTTGAACGCGCGCGGTAAGCCGGAATCAATGATCTGTATGCTTGTCGGGGTTTCGCCGCGGTATGTGCGCAACGTACTAATCCGGGAGGCGCAAAGCCTCGCCGGTAAAAAGGGGAAGGCTACGCTATGACGAACGGTTTGAACTTTTTTGGACACAAAACGAAGTTTCCGGCGATTCGCTTGATGATGTTCGCAATGTGCGTGATCTGGGCTCTATTCTTCGAAGGTGGTCGCGTGGCGGCTGCACTGAGTACAATACCTTTCATACTCACTTTGATCGTACAGCGCGACTGATTAAGCGGGCTTTCTGAGCGCTCCCTCCTATATAATAAAGAGGGAGTGTCTCAGATGCCGCAGATTGACGACAGTGTAAGGCGTCTCACGTACGAAGACATCGACAAGCTCCGCGCGGAGTTGACCGATGAGCAGCGTACATTCATCGATGCTTACCTGGACAACGAGTTCGATATCCGAAGGGCGCGCCATGTCGCGGGGATCACGCATCAGACTGCGTTGAGGTACCTGCGCCAGGATGCCCGAAGTTCGGTCATTGTACGTTGGTACATGGACCGGCATGCCGTCACGAGCGAGGAAACCCTGGCCAGGCTTTCGGACATCGCTCGGGCCGACATCGGTGAGTTCTTGGACATCGAAGAGGACATCGAGACCGGGGAGGAGTTCACCCGGTTCAACCTCAAACGCGCCAAACTAGAAGGCCGTACGCACTTGATCCGCAAGCTGGAGCTGAAGTCAGATGGCTCGATCAGGGTCGAGCTCCATGACTCTTTGAAGGCTTTGGAGATGTTTGCAAGGACACACAAGCTGTTGGCAGACAATGTGTCCAATACGTATAATCAGCAGATCGACTGGAGCTCCCTGCCCGACGCCTACCTGGCGCGCCTGGCTGACGGGGAGAACGTGGCCCAGGTACTGAGGGACTATGCTCAAGAGCGGTCAAGCGCGGGCGCCCAGAGCTACTCCTGAGCAGATCCGGGCTCGCGCCGAGTATGAGCGCCGCCGGAGGTCTCGCCTTGAGGGTTTTGTCAACGCCTACTACAACGATCGGGTTGGCTTCCTGTACGATATCTTCGACTGGGACCACCCGAATCTGAACGGCGACCGACCCGCTCCGTACCAGGAGGAGATTGTCGCCGGGTTCGACAGACAGGATCGCTGGAGTGTTCGAGGGCCGCACGGCCTCGGCAAGACGGCAATGGTCTCCTGGCTGGTCTGGCATTGGGCCCTTACGCGCGAGGCGGCGCAGCAGGACTGGAAGTGCATCACGACTGCCTCGGTGTGGCGCCAGCTGTCTGTGTACCTGTGGCCGGAGATTCATAAGTGGGAACGCCTGATCCGGTGGGACCGAGTTCCGATTGACCGACCGATCTTAGGCAGGGAACTGCTGGACCGCAGCCTGAAGCTGACCTTCGGATCAGCAACCGCAGTGGCGTCAGACAACGCGACCGCGATTGAGGGCGCTCACGCCGACCAGCTGTTCTACATCTTTGACGAGTCGAAGGCGATCTCAGAAGCGACCTTCGATGCCGCAGAGGGTGCCTTCTCGAACGCCGGGACCGACACGACTAAGGTCGCCAAGGTCTTGGCCGTATCAACGCCGGGTGCGCCTCAGGGACGGTTCTACGACATTCAGAAGAAAAAGGCAGGCTTCGAAGACTGGCGCGTGCGGCACGTCACTCTTGGAGAATGCGTTCGCGCGGGCCGCATCTCGAAGGCGTGGGCTCAGGCTCGTGCCCGGCAGTGGGGCGTCGGCGATCCGAAGTACCTGAACCGCGTGCTCGGCGAGTTCTCAGAAACGACCGAGGACGGCGTTATTCCGCACAACTGGGTCGAGGCAGCCTTTCTGCGCTACGAGTCATACCAGTTCGAAGTCGAAGTGGGACTGCGCTCTGAAGGCACTCTGATCGCGATAGGGCAGGACGTGTCGGATAGCGGCCGGGACGACACGACGATGTGCGATCTGTACCTGACAGATGACAATATGCTGGTGGTCAAGAACATTCGCACTATCGCCAAGGACGCGGACGGTCAGAGCCTCATGAAGGCTTCAAGTGCATTGGTCCGGGCCGCCCGAGCTTACCCGCAGGATGTTGAACACAGCCTGAAGCTCGTGATTGACGGCCTGGGTAACGGTGCAGGTGTTGTGCAGCGCGTTCGCGAGGTCGTTGAGGATGAGGTCCTGAACGCCTCCGTGATGAGCTATAAGGCGAGTGTCAAGGCTAAGGACTCCCGGGACGAGTACATTCCCGACCGGACGGGCGAGTTGCACTTTCGCAACCTGCGCTCGCTGGGTTGGTGGACCTTGCGCGACATGTTGGATCCGTTTGGCAAGGTCGAGATCGCGATTGAACGCAACGAGAGGCTGCTGTCGGAGCTGATAGCCCCGACTTACCGAGAGATGTCAGACGGCATCGTCCAGATCGAGTCGAAGGAGAGCCTGCGCAAACGCCTGGGTTACTCTACCGACTTCGCTGACTGCGTTATCCACGCCCTGATGTACGACAGTGAAGCGTTGGAGCAGGAAGGCATCTGGGTGATAGGATGATGCGGGTTGAGGGAGGAGCTATGTCGTCGGCTTCGTATATACCTCAACCCCGTGGAGAGCTGGGAGTGTCGGCCTCCACACCCAGCTCCTCACAACTTTTGTGCCGCGGAAGGGGTGCACGATGACTACAGGCAGGCCCAACGCGCTACGGCGCCTCTTTCTGAGGATGGCCGGGGTACGCCCCTCTTCTTTGATTCTGGAGCCCACAGAGGAGGCCGGCCTGATCAAGTCGATCACGACCGGCCAGGCGCTGCCCCCATCGCTCCTCGGCCGCCCTGCGTGGACTAATTACAGCACGGAGCGCGCGCTGGCTCAGGGCTACAACTCTTCAGTATATGTCAACGCGCTGGTCTCGATCATCGCCGAGTCCGCTGCCTCGGTTCCTTGGAAAGTCAAGGTGCGCAGTTCGCGTACTGAGACCTGGGAAGAGGCACCGGATCACCCCCTGCAGGTTGCACTTGACGAGCCGAATCAGTTCATGACTCGCCGCATGCTCATGGAGCGCGCAGCAGGCCACCTGCTTCTGGCGGGTAACGCTATCTGGGCCAAGATCCGCGTCAATGGCCAGGTAGAGGAGCTCTGGCCACTTAACCCGGATCAGATCAAGGTTGTCCCAGATGCTCGCAACTATATTTCGCATTACGAGTACGGTCACGGCGCCAACAAGAAGATTATCAAGCCGGAAGACGTTCTGCACTTCATGCGGACGAACTACTCCACGACGTATTGGGGTCAGGGTCAGCTGGAAGTTGGTATGCGGCTTCTTGACCTGAGCAACAAGGCGCTTGACTGGGAGAACGTCGTATTGTCCCAGCAGGCAATCATACCCGGCATTGTCGGCGTCAAGTCGAAGATCTCTGACAAGCAGCGACAGAACCTCGAAGAGATGATGGCCAAGCGCCGACTCGGCGGAGCAGATGTTGGCAAGGACCTGATCATCGGTTCTGACTTGACGTACCAGCGCCTAGGCGCTAACCCGGCAGAGATGCAGTCGATTGAGTCGCGCAAGCTGAACCGGGAAGACCTCTGCGTCTTGTTCAGGGTTCCGCCGCCTATGATCGGCATCTACGAGGACGCGACGCTGTCGAACATCGAAGAAGCGCACAAGATCTTCTGGCGCACTCGAGTCATACCGTTCCTGGGCAGCCTCAAGGACGCGGTCAACCTGGGACTGACTCCGGAGTTCGGTGACCCCGAAACTCTGTACGTTGAACCTGACTTCACCGAAGTCGAGGCGCTGCAGGACAACTTTAAGGAGAAGGCTGATACGGCAGCAACCCTGGTACGGATCGGCTTCAAAGCGACTGCAGTCAACCGGCGCCTGAACATGGGCTTCAACGATGACGATATCGACGATGACCGGATTGCCGGCATGTCCGGTTTCGCCTCCGGGCCTGATGGCGGCATGAACAACCGGGAGCCCGCGATCGAGGCAGCAGCACGGCCGCAGCGACAGGTCAAAGCCGCTACGAAGATGTTTGAGGCGGAGTACGCCAAACTAGCTTACTGGAAGAACTTCGACGATCAGCGCCGCAACTTCGAGACGGAGATCGCAGACGAGGTTGCGAAGCAGTTCACGGAGGAGGCCGAGGCGGTCAGTCGATCGTTCCGGGCCGATGGTCTCGATGGCGCGCTGCGGGCGGTGACGATTCAGGAGCAGTACTGGCGCTCCCTGCTGAACGCGACTTACATCCAAAGCCTGCGTCACTTTGGTCAGTTCGAGTACGATCAGGTAGTGGGACAAGTCAGCAAGCAGGCGACCTACGCGTCACGCGCCAAGGAGTTCAACCCGCTGACTCCGGAGATGACTTCCTGGCTCACTTCGATCATCGGCCGCCACGTCACGTACATCACAGATACGACGAAGGCGCGGATCGCGACTCTGATCATGACCGGCTTCGCTGACGGCTTGACACTCGACGAGATCTCGGACGCTCTGACTAACCGGTACGTCGAGTGGGGTGACCTCGGCTTCGAGTTCTCTCGGGCTCTGATGATCGCGCGTACGGAGATAGGCACGGTCGCCAACTACGGCGCCTACGCTGGAGCGATACAGGCTCGAGACGACCTGCAGGTCAACATAATCGGCACCTGGATCTCGTCCCGGGACGGGCGGGTGCGGGATTCGCATTCTGAGATGGACGGGCAGTCGGTCCCAATAGGCGAAACGTTCAGCAACGGACTGCTTTATCCCAACGACCCGAACGGCTCGGCTGAGGAAGTCATCAATTGTCGCTGTGCCGTCGGTCACGAGGTGATCCTGTGAAGAGCTTCCTGGTAATACATCGGAAGGTTGCTCCTACCCTGAAGATTGCTATGGACTCGCCTGACGAGGGTGAGGATCGGCTTCAGGAGATCAAGCCCGGCGGTGACAAGACGCACCGTTTCATGGTATACCCGAACGACGACGAGATTCACTATGAGGTTGTCTGGGAAGGTGACGTGGTTGCCCTTACCCTTGAGGTTATGGTAGGAGATACTGGTGCGGCCGCTCGCACCGCGGTCGACGAGATGCCCGAGTCGATCCGAAGGCACATCGAAGGGCAATCGCGTTGAGGCGGCGGGACGTGCGTAGCCACCTGCCGTATAATAGGAGGTAGGAGGATTGTGCTCGTGAGAAAAGAACGGTCAAGGCAGCGCCCGAAGGGGGATCTCCTGTTCAAGGGCACGCCTCTCCAGCTGAAGGACCTCGACCGCAAGTCGGGTGTCGTCGTTGGATATTTTTCGACTAAACACGTCAAAGACTCCGTTGGGGACATCATCCTCGACGGCGCCTACAAACGTACCATCAACTCGTGGGGTCCTCGCGGCAAGAACCGAATCAAGGTTCTGCGCCAGCACAACCCCACGTTGCTTCTCGGCCGCCCTCTCGTCCTCGAAGAGGATGACATCGGGCTGTACCACGAGTCGAAGATCTCGAAGACGTCGCTCGGTCTTGACACACTTACTCTTCTCGAAGATGGGGTGATTACCGAGCAGTCGATCGGGTATGATATCGTTGACGGTGAGTTCGGAGACGAGCTCGACGAAGACGGTTGGCCCACGTTCTTCCTTCGGGAGATCCGACTGTGGGAAGGCTCGTTCGTCACCTGGGGCGCGAACGAGGTTACTCCGATTCTGGAGGTGCGTTCAAACGACGCCTACCAGCCCCGCGCAGAAGAACTACTCGAACAGTTCCAGCAGGTGCAGAAGTGCCTTCGGAACGGTGACTGGCAGACAGACGAAGTTCCGGAGATGCTGGAACTGACTCTGAAAGGCTGGGAGCCCCTTGTTCGCAAGCTGCAGCTTCAGAAAGAGGAAGAAGCTGCGAAATCATTGGGTACCACTGAAGACTCAGAGGAAGATCCCTCGGTAGAAGAACCTACCACGGAAGAAGCCTCTACTCTTTCCAGTGATACTGTTGAAGAAGAGCAGCCAGAAAACGACGACGACTCGGAGCGCGAGCTGCTCCACTCGTTGGAGAATCTCTGCTCAAAAGCTCTTTCGGACGTTTCCGAAGCTGCCAGGGCCCGATTCATCGAGCGCCGGGTTTCGCAGCGGCTGAAGAGCGTAAGTGATTCCCTGAGGAGTGTGTGAGATGGAACTGAAAGAGATGCTCGCAAAGTTTGAGGGCGCGCTGGAGAAGACCGGCGGCGAGCTCAAGCAGGCTCTGGATGCTCAGAATGCTGAGATGAAGGAGTTCGGCGAGACCACCAAGGAAACCGCCAGCAAGATCGCCCGGATCGAGCAGGATCTGGACGATCAGATGGAGAACATCAAGTCTCTGCGCGAACGCCTTGACGGCTTCGAGAAGCAGGACGCCCGCGGACGCTTCGGCGAAGGTGTCGAGGAGTTCAAGTCGGCCGGCGAAATTTTCGCCAACCACGAGACTGTCGCGGAGATGTACGCCAAGAACGGCCACTCGACCATCCCAGTCGCGGTCAAGAACCTGTTCGCTCGCCGCAAGGAGATCGGCTCCTTCGCGGTCGACGGAACGACCCGCCTGGTGGAGCCCCTCCGCTCCGGCGACATCGTCGCCCCGACCCGCAGGCTTCGCATCCGCGACCTACTCCGTGTGATCCCGACTGATCGCGATAGCGTCCAGTACATCGTTGAATCCGGCTTCTCGCCGGTCTTCGCGAAGCTGGCTTCTGCTGGCGAAGCCGCAGATACCACGATCACGGTCGACAACGCCCGCGGCTTCACGAAGGACCAGACGATTTCGATCGGCTCCGGCGCCAACGCGATCACCCGCAAGGTGACCTCGATCAACTACGGCACGAACGTGCTGACCCTGGATTCTGCTCTGGGAGATGCTTTCGCCGAAGGTCAGCCCGTCGGCGGGCAGTTCCTCGGCGCCACTCCGGATCGCATGCTCAAGCCGATGGCTGATCTCACGCTCGATTTGAAGACTGAAGCAGTCAAGACGATCGCCGCGTGGCTCCCGGCCCCGAAGCAGATCCTCGCGGACATGCCCCGCCTCCGCCGCTTCATCGACGACCGCCTGATGTACGCCCTGGCGATCTCGGAGGAGCAGCACCTGCTGTACGGCGACGGCTCCGACGCGATGCTCCAGGGCATCCTGACGCACGCTCTGCGTCAGACCTACGCCTGGTCGGAAGGCGCCGCTGACGACACCAAGGTTGACGCGATCCGTCGCGCGGCCACTCGTGTGTCGCTGGCCGACTACGACCCCGAAGCCGTGGTCATGCACCCGCTTGACTGGGAAGACATCGAGCTTCTCAAGGGCTCGGACAAGCACTACATCTGGGTCTCCGTCACTGACGGCGGCGTCGAGCGACTCTGGCGTATGCCGGTCGTCGTCACCCGCGCCATCAATCAGGGCCAGGCTCTGACGGGTGCGTTCAGCATGGCCTCGGTCCTCTACGACCGCGAGCAGGCCTTCGTCCAGGCTGCTGAGCAGCACGAGGACTTCTTCGTCCGCAACATGGTCGCGATCCTTGCAGAGCAGCGCCTGATGCACACCATCGAGCGCCCCGAAGCGTACGTCGACATCGAGTTCGACAACGCACCGACCGCAGGATCCTAAGCTAGGAAGGGGCCGAGCAATGAGCTCTAAGGACAAAGGAGGAGTCTTCATGCGAGCCACTCACGTATTCACAGGGCCCGAAGGGGTTGCTGACAGAATGGGTACGGGTCGAGTGAATCGCTACGAGACCTTCGAAACGACCGAAGAGCGCGCACGGTTTCTTGAGAAGGCCCGCAAGGCTGTTCGGGTAGGTTCGACTGAGGTTGAACCTACCCCGACGCCCCCACCGCCTTCCCAGGGTCCGGAGACCGACAAGGGTACCGGTCCGGCAACGGACAAGGATGCTGCAACACGCCGCGAGAAGCTCGCCGCCTGGCTTGCTGATCGCACTGTTGATCAGATCCTGGCCACCTCGGCAATTCGGGGTGACCCAGAAGTACTTGAAACCCTTCTCGAGCTTGAGAAGGCCGGGCAGAACCGCAGCACGCTGATCAAGGACCTGCAGCAGAGCCTTGACGAGATCCGCGCTGACGACCTCAGTACTGAGGATGACGACAGCGACATCGAAGATTCCGGGGAAGAGCCGCAGGAAGAAGAAAGTCTCGAGGAAGAAGAGTAAGCTGTGGGTGCCATAGTTGACCGTTTGACTGTATCGTTGGAGGACGCGCGGAACTTCTTGCGAGTTTCGCCGGACCTTCATTCCAACCTGACCGCAGACGCCTTGTCACTGGCTACGCAGATCACGGTTCGGGATCCGACGCTATTTTCGCCCGGCCAACTACTCACAGTTGTGCGGGAAACTCACCGCATCGCGGCGATTAACTATGTCTCGGGGGCCGTTACCCTTGAGTCGGGGTTGGTCAACAGCTATTCGGCAGAGGCTCCTGTACACGCTTTTACCGACGACGAGATAATCGCAGATCTTATCCAGGGCGCCAAAGAAGCCGCGGATGAGTATGTGAACAACCCGTTCGTCGACTCCCTCGGTCAGCCGCAGCCGATCCCCGCTGACATCCGAAACTGGGTGCTCCGTAAGGTTGGCCGCGATTACGAACGCCGTGTTACCGGCTTGCTCCAAGAGTCCGTCACAGGCTCCAGCGCCAAGTCGTACGCGGATAACTCCGATGACTCCGCCTTTCTAGACCTAGACCGGTGGAGATTGCACCCCCACTGAGATGGCGAACCCGGGTAAATATCGTCACCGCCTTCTTCTTCAGAAGGAAGTGGTTGTACGCGATTTCGAAGGGGACAAAGTCGAGTGGGTTGACCAAGAGTCCTTCTGGGGCGTAGTGGCGCGGGCTGACTCCGTGTCGTCAGACCGGTACCGCCAGCGCACGGATGTTGAGCTTGCTTACAGCATCCTGACCCCCCACCGAGTTCGTATCAACTACGGGCGCTTCAGGATCAAGTGGCGCGATCAGATCATGTATCCGGTCGGCGCTCCGAGCCTGGCAGACGTAGATCGCCGAGAGTACCAGATTCTGGTATACTTCGAGGATGACGAAGTGGAGGTGATTACTCATGGCAACAACCCGCCCCCGGGGCCATAGCGTATCCGTACAGTATACGTCCGAGATTCCGGAGTTCATCCAGAAGCTCGAATTTGACCGTCAGCGGAGGCTGTTTGCTGCGGGTAACATTGTACGCAATCATCTCCTGGAAGTCAAGCTCGTCGGTGAGCGCACCGGGCGCACCTACCGGATACCTAATACCGGCATTGTGTGGACAGCTTCTCGGCCGGGAGAACCCCCTGCTACGAGGCTAGGCGACCTGCGTAGATCCTACCAGGTTTACCCGCGCACACGCAACACGATCAAGGATCATGTCATGGTAGGCTCGCGGCTGGATTACGCATACGAGCTCGAAGTTGAAATGGACCGCCCTCACCTGATGCCTTCGTTTGTGGAGACACGCGACGAAGTATACCATGTCCTTACAGATCCGGAACCCCTGAAACGTGGCTAACCGTCGAGCCGTTGCCAGTTACCTGTATAACCGCATCTTGCAAGATGCCGGATTAAAGGGTATACTTGGTAATAATTTCCAGCTGTACATGCGTCTGCCGGAAATTAACCCGTCTTTCCCTTTCGTGGTTTACCGCGTAGTGGAAACCGGAAACGACGACGGAGTGCTTACGAACGCCTTGCTGTATATCAGCACGTACTCCCATGGACGCAGCGAAACCGTTGCGTCGCAGGCCGCGGAGAGGCTAAAGGTGATTCTGGATCGATTGGTCGATTCGACTAAGGAGGTGCCGAGCATCCAGGTGTATTCTAACGATGACGTCGACAGCATCGCAACGGACTCGGATCAGGTCCACCGGCTTGATCAATCGTTCCGAATCGTGTATGCGCGAGTTTCGATCCTCGAAGGCATCGCCTCGAGAGAATAAGGAGTCAGAGTATGACCGTTGCTCGTTCTGGATTCCGCGCGGATAGCTACAAGAAGATTGTAGTGGGTCCGGGGGCCGTTATGCTGAACTATGGCCTGCCCGGCGAACGCTTGCTGGGAGCCACTCGCGGTGGCAACACCTTCAACCCCGGAGTAACCTACCGTGACATCGAGGCCGACAAGGCTTATGGCATGGTCAAAGGCCTCCGCCTGATTGACGACATTCAGCCTCAGATCGTCTCGAACCTTCTGGAGCTGGGCGCCGACAACCTGAAGATCGCAATCCCGGGTCTTCGCACTTACGCGGGCTCTGGCACCGCTTCCGTCGTGGCGTTCTACGCCGGCTCCGGCGATGGAACGGAAGTCGAGTTTGGTCTGGGCCACCCCGATGTCGTTCCAACGACTGTCCGGGTATATGTCAATAGCGTTCTTGTTCCGGCCGGCGACTATGTCGTCCGCAACCCGGGAGACGTCGGCCACAGCGGCGGTGCGAACGCGGAGATCGAGTTCTCCACGGCGGTTCCGAACGGCGAGGCCGTGACGGCTTCGTACTCGTACTCCACGGGTTCGGCCGCGACCCACGAGATCCTTCGGATCAACTCCCTGAGCGACGAGGATTACATCGAGAACGTTGCAATTCTCGGCACCGCCCTGGGATACGACCAGCCGTTCATCGGCATCATTCGCAACGCCGTCGGCGAGGGCGGAATCGAGATCAACCTGCAGAACAAGGATGAGGGTGTCGTAGAAGTCACCTTCACCGGCATGTTCACGGGTCAGGGTCTTGAGGACCTCACGCTCGGCAACGCGGAGCTCGCAGATGTGGCTCCGTTCGAGATCCGCTGGCCTAACGAGGGCAGCTAGGGTATAATTAAGTGACAGAGGCTGGGGTGGGTACTCCTCCTGAGGCTCACCCCAATTCTCTGCCTGGAGGCGACAATGACAGAGAAACCATCCGAGGTAACGACCGGAGCCGCAGCGCTCTTTCCTACCCTACCTACAGTCGAGGTCAATGGCCAGACCCTGACGATGAAGCGACTCGGGCTGAGCGACGCTCTGCTTGGTCTGAAGATTTTCTCCAGCGCCTCGGCAGGCGTACTCCGGCACGCCCAGAGCGGCGACGGCAACCTGAATATCGGGCTTGCCCTTATTGCTGCTCTGCCGTATGCTGAGGAGCACGTACTGCAGCTGCTTGCCAACGTGCTTGGCACCACCCCGAAAGATCTTCGGAATCCTGATAAGTTCCCACTGCCTGTCTTCAACGATATCATTCTCGCTCTGGGTGAGCACCCGGATCTGTCCGCCTTCTTGGACAATGTGGGAAAGTTGAAAGAAAGCAAGGTGTTCGATCAGCTGAAACAGCGGATCGGGCTCGGCAACAAGAAGAACTAACTCCCGAGGAGAACTTCGAACGACAGATCGACGTTCTTCAGAAACGGTACGGCTGGATATCCGATGACGTTCTTCAAGATTCGCAGAGAATGCCGCTCGCCAGGTTCTACCAATTGGTGCGGGTGGCCGTCGACCGCGAAATTGAAGAAGCGGAGCGGAGCCAGCGCGAGCTTGCGTGGCTTTCCTGGCAGCTTGTTTCGGCAGGCACCTTCGGAGGCTACAAGGGCGACTTTGACAGCTGGCTCAAGGCACTTGGTGCTAACAGCCTCAGGCGATCCGGGACATCTCGAGGCCGAGAAGGGGATCAGCACGTTTCTGCCGAGGAGGCACTTGACATTGCACACCGCATAATGATCAGGGACAAGAAGCGCGCGCTTAACTGATTTCCATGAATGAGATCTTCCGGGTATTTGGGTACATCGGAATCGATAACAAGGAGGCCATTGAAGGCCTCCAAGGGGTCGAGAAACAGCTGAAGAAAACCGGCGAGGATTTCTCCTCAGCCGGCCGCACGCTAACAACCGGGATTACCGCACCTATTGTTGCTTTCGGTGGGGCCGCCCTTGCTAGCAGTATATCTTTTGAGAGTGCCTTCGCGGGTGTTCGCAAGACGGTAGACGCCACCGAGGAGGAGTTTGCCCAGTTCAATCGAGAGATCCGCGACCTATCTTTGACAGTACCGGCGAGCGCTGAGGCAATCGCCGCAGTCGCTGAGGCCGCCGGTCAGCTGGGCATCCAGAACGAGAACATAATGTCGTTCACCGAGATCATGCTCGGTCTCGGTGAAGCGACGAACATGTCTGCCGATCAGGCCGCCACGAGCTTGGCCCGATTTGCGAACATTGTGCAGATGCCCCAGGAGAGCTTCGACCGCCTGGGTAGCACCATTGTAGAGCTCGGTAACAACCTCGCCACGACTGAAGGCGAGATTGTTGAGATGGGCCTGCGCATTGCCGGCGCGGGTAACATTGTCGGCTTGACTGAGCCCCAGATCATGGGCTTTGCCGGTACGCTGTCGAGCCTTGGTATTGAGGCAGCTGCGGGTGGTACCGCGATAAGTCGCGTGATGCTGACCATGGCGTCAGACGTCATGAACGGGGGCGAAAGCCTCGACAGCTTCGCGCGGACAGCCCGCATGTCGGCTGACGAGTTTGCCACCGCCTTCCGGGAGCGGCCGACCGAAGCGATCATTGCCTTCGTTGACGGCTTGGCGGCGATTAACGAAGAGGGCGGCAACGTTATGGAGGCCCTGGACGAGGTCAGTCTAGGGGAGATCCGCGTTCGTGACGCCCTGCTTCGTATGGCGGGCTCCGGAGACGTTCTCCGCGACAGCCTGGCGCTGGCAACCGAAGCCTGGGATGAGAACATCGCCGTACAGGAAGAAGTAGAGCAGCGCTACAACACGACCGAGAGCCAGATGCTGATGCTCCGGAACGCCTTTATAGAGGTTGTCCGGACACTCGGCGACGCCCTCGTGCCGATGCTGCGCGACGCCATCGAAGCGGCGAAGCCCTTTATCGCAGTCCTGCAGAGCATGGCGGAGTGGTTTGCAGACCTCGATCCCGGCATTCAGCGAGTCATAACGACAATCGGCCTGCTCGTGGCCGCTATTGGCCCCCTGCTGTTCGTTATGGGCTCGTTCGCGGGCGCGGTCTCGAACCTGTTGCCCCTGTTTACGCGCATGGTGCCCCTGCTGTCAAACGGCGCGACGCTGCTCCGTGGCCTCGGGGCCGCCTTCCGGGTCTTGCTCGGGCCGGTCGGACTTGTCATCACCGCGATTGGCGCTCTCGTCTGGGCGTTCCAGAATGACTTCCTGGGGATTCGCACTGCGGTTATGGGTGCGCTGGATTACATCCGCGAGAACATAGGTTCTTGGTGGAACTGGGTTCAGACCACCTTCAATAATTTCCTGGAGATGATCCGTGGGGTCTTCACACGGTTCCGGCAGATCTTCGGCGACGGTATTCAGGCGGGCTTGGATTTTGGGCGCGGCATCATCGACGGCTTTGTCGGGTTCCTGCGGACGGTCTTTGTAGATATTCCGGGGCGGATGGGCGAGATCGGTCGGAACATTATCGACGGTCTGATCGGCGGCATCACCTCGATGTTTGCGAGCGCCCGGGATACGATCTCGAACTTCGCCGGCAATATCGGTGGCTGGTTCAAGAGCGTTCTCGGCATCTCGTCGCCGTCCACTTTGTTCGCCGAGTACGGTAGCAACATTGTCGACGGTCTGGTTAATGGCATCATCGAGAACGAGCGCCGAGCCACGGAAGCCTCAAGGCAGCTCGCGCAAGAAACCGCGGATATTTATAAAACGTATTTGGATACTATCCAGGCCGAGGCTCAACTCGGGGTGCGCTCGCTTGAATCTGTGCGTGACGAACTGACCCTCGTTCGAGATTCACTGAAGGAGCAGGCGCTAGCTTACTACGAAGCCGGCGAGTCCGGTTCGGCCGCCTTCGTACTGCTCGCCCAAGAGCTGCAGAGTGTAGAGAGCCGCCTCGAGGGCGTCAACCGTGAGATTGCGGAACTGACAAATAATACGGACGACTTCCTGCGGAAGTCTCTGATACAGGCCGAGTACGGTCTCCGGCCGATAATCGAGGTCCAGGAGGAACTCACGGCGATTGCCGCTAACCTCCGCGCTGAGATCGAGGGTATGGGGCCGATCCAGACCGCCGAAGACCTCGAGAAGCTGTTTGATCTCGAGGCCCGGTTAACCGCGGTTAACCGTACCTTGGAAAGTGTTGCCAACCTTACCGAGGAGGCCAGCGACGGCATTGAAGATCTCGGTGACGCGGCGGAAGAAACAGCAGCGAGCACTGGTGGCCTGGCAGAGGGCCTCGAAGGTTTTATCGGCGGGGTCGTAAACTTCGGGCAGCGCGCGGCCGAGGCAGTGACTACCTTTGTTGGTTCGGCCGTTGAGCGCGGCGGGGAGGCCTTCGAATTTCTGCGGGCAAACGCAGAAGGTCTAGTTGATGACGCCGATGATGCAACCGAATCCGTTGATCACCTAACAACTGCGTTTCAGCGCAACACGACGCAAGCCGATGTGCTAAGCGATCGTTACGGCGGTTCCAGCGGGGTTGCCTACACAGTCAACATGCTGACTCGCGGCACTACAGACCTGACTTCGGCCATGGATGCTCTTTGGAACTCCGGGGTTGTTGTCACGGAAGACATGCTCGTATACCTCGAGCAGAAGTACAAAGATACCGGAGACGCGGCCGAGGAAACGACTGAAGACGTAGAAGAGCTTACCGAGGCCATCGAGGAGCAGGGCGAGGAGGTTGAGAAGTCTACTTCGAAGCTCGGCAGCTTCGCCGGCCAGCTCGCCTCTATAGGCCAATCAGTTCCCGGCGTGGCCGGCCAAGTCTTTACTGCAGCGAGTAAGATCGTCGACGGCATCGACATGATCATCGAATCCGGCGGCACGGCCGAGGGGGTCGTAGCCGGGCTTACGATGGCGTTTGAGGGCATCAACTCCGTACTGCCCACATATTCCAGCGAGGCGAATCAGGCTGTTGAGACGACCTTTGGTCTTATCGGCGGTTTTGCTGAACTTATAACCGGTATCCCGGGTCTCGGTAAGGCCATGTCTGCCCTCGGCAGCCTGGTAAGCTCTGTCCTCGGAGATATGAGCAATGGCGCCAAGCAGGTGCGCGAAGAGATTACAAAACTGCAGCAGAGCTTCTCCTTGATTGACGTCAGCCAGATCGTTACCACAACGCGGGTTTCGCGGGGTGGTGTCCTCGGCTGGTTGGGCTTTACGAAGGAAGCAATCGACGAAGAAGCGACCGGTCTTGCACTTTCAATAGCTGAAAAGCTTGAGGGCGTCGGCCAGGGTCTGCAAAATGCTATGAAGCGTTTCCTGTCCGGAGCAATCGGACCGGACGGTGTGCTGACCGAGCTCAACTCGGCGGTGCGCGGGGCCATCGAAGATGCGATTATTCAGGCCACCCTACAAGGCGCCATCTTTAAGGGAGCCCTCGGGGGCCTGCTAACCGATCTTACAAACGCTATGGCAGCGGGTGATGACCCCTCTGCGATTCTTAATCAGATCAAGGAAGCCCTGCCCGGGGTTCGCGATCTTATCGTGGATACGCTTACGCCGGTTCGTGACATGCTGGATGAAACCTTCGGGCGTACCCCGGAAGCTCCTGAACCGACTGCGCCCGCGGCGGCACCGCCTCCTGCTGTAGGCTCCTCCGCACATGCGGGCGGCGCGACCCCGCCGTCCCCCGGGACCGCCCCCGACGCGGGTGGCAAGGAACATCTCATCGCAGACATCGAGGCGGCGACTGCCGGCCTCCGCGACGAGATGTTCCTTGCCGTCGAGGGGGTTGAGGCGGCGGGTGGCCATATTGAGCATCTCGATGGTACCCTGACCGGCTTGCGCGACACCCTTGATGCAGAAGGTGCTCTTTCTAAGCAGTGGGTTCTCAATTTCCCCGGAGACATTATTATCCGAGAAGAAGCCGATATTGATCGCATCGCCGGTGAGCTCGCCCAGCGGATGCACGACGCTGATCGAGGTATGTGAGCGTGCTATCAGTCCTCGCTACGGAGTATAATACTTTATAAATGGCTACCCAGTTCTTTCCTCTACTTTCGCAGCGTACCCCCTCGGCTACCTACTTTGCGGAGATATTCTTTGCGGCGGGGCCTGAGACGCTTGTCGGAGGAAGCGCCCAGTTGCCGACGATCCCCTGGCTCGTGTGCGTAGATGAGCAGTCGAGAATCGTGGAGTTACATCAGTGGCAGGAAGACAGCCAAGGTTGGCTACGAGTAGAGGACCCCGATCATCCCCTGATCGGCCGAGAATTTCCAGCTGCCGCCCGTCGACTCAGCTTGAGCTTTGATCAAACCGAGCACCCTATCGTAGCCTATGAACTCAACAATGAAATACGAGTTACGCGTTGGGATATTGACAGCAATTCATACGTGCAGAACGTGACATTTCCCGGGGTAGACCCGGTTGTTTTCTTCGATGCAGCAGTGGCAGAGGCTGGGGCTTACCGGCTGGAGTTGATTGTCGAGTGGCTACCCTCGGGCCAGTGGTTCACGCCGGATCAGGTGATTGCTGATTCGGACGTTCTGGTGTTCTACCTGAGCAGCGACCGACTGCGCCTGATGTGCCGGGTGCAACGGCAATTGTTCCAAACGCCGATAGAACTGTTCGAGTTCGACCAGCCGGTGATTCTCGACAGGGTCGTCGCAGCGGACGGGCGATATCAGGCCCTGATATCCGATGCGGCCGGCCGCGCCATGCCGGAAGCCCTGGTCAGCGCCCCGTACATCGGTGATAGGGCGCTGTTGGCGCGGCACGCTGATGATTTGGCTGCTGGTGTGACGCTCGAGCCTGTTCGGGTGCAGTCGAACACATACCTTGCCGGGCTGACCGAGGGCATTGCCGCTGGCGTCGAGCTTGAGGCAATTCGGATTGGTCAGAACACTTACATACACGCCACTTCTGAGCAGTTGACAGCGGGTGTTGGGCTTGAAGCGATTCGTGTCGGGAGTAGCGTTTACGTTCATCGTCCCGCTCCTGAACCGCTTGATGCGGCAGTTGAGCTTGAGGATATTGAAGTGCGCGTGAGTGTCATTCCGCACGCGGCGGAACCGGAGGGAATAAATGCAGGAGTCAGCCTTGAAGCAATCCGCGTCCAGAAAATCGCCTAACAAACTGGTGATGCACCCCGAGCACGGGCTGCTGATACCAGTCCATGCGCGAATCAAAGGTCGCACTGTGATGCGTGCTTACGACCGGGATATGCGGCCAGTTGTCATGCGCACGCCGTCCGGCAAACCAATCGGCCCAATTGAAGGAGTGCAGAACGACAACCTGATTACAGACTTGGGCATGGATGGAATTGGGCTTTACGACCCGTTTTCAACCAGCGTTACCTCCGCTGATTATCGGTCTTTTCTTGCGGTGGGCACCGGCACCGCCGAGCCAGATGTAGCGGATACGGCTCTTGCCAATGAGGCGCAGAGGGCCAGCAGTTCGGGTTCATTCAGCAGCCCTAACAACGTCGGTGAATTGGACACAGATAATGATGTGTGGCGTGCAACCAGCACGGTGGTGCGCGTTGTGCAGATGAACGAAGATAGGAACCTGACTGAGTTCGGCCTTGGCAGGGCGACGGGTAATTTGCTGCACATTCGCGAGTTGATTCGGGACGTGAACGGCGACCCCATCCCGGTGAGCCTACTCAATGAAATGTATTTCCGTTGCGACCATTCGCTCGTTATCGAAATTGATGCGCCTGAAAACGGGTACACAGAAACGCTGAACATCGAGGAATATGATGCGGGGAATCAATTGGAGAACACTATCCCCGTAGAGGTACAGTGGGGTTTGCGAGCCGGTACTAACGTTAACGTGGTGGACTCAGCCGCAGCAGAGGACACGACATCTGGCTTCCCGTCGTTCGTTATGGCGCGATGGGTACCCGCGGAGCGCAATGCGCTGCGGCGCGTGTCCGGCCCCGTTAATTATGAGCGCATTGCCAACCTAAGCGCTGACGTCACTAATAACCCATTTTCAGCTGCAAACGACATTTCCGTGCCATACATTCCAGGTAGTTACGAACGGATCAAGCGAGCGCAATTCTCAGCCGGGGAGGAAAATGGACTTTGGTACGGGTATACTCTGGGTCGTGTTTCTAATCGTACCCCAAGCGGTGCGAATGGCGCTTCACTGCATGTAAGATTCATAACTCCCGCCACGTACACCAAACTCAACACCACTACACTGCGCGTTGGCAGCATATCCACGTGGGGAAGGGCATAATCATGAGCGAAACCACAATGCACCAATTCCGAGTCATGCTGCACCGCAAGGGCAACCCTGAGCCTATCGACGGCGGGGAAGTCACATTCCACGGCGAGGATTACTTCACCTTCACTGAGGCCGAAGCGCTGCCACGCATCCTGCCGGGCGGCGACCACGCTGACACGCTGGATGTGAGCCTGCCCGGTTTTGTTCGCTGGCGCGGCATCCTAATGCCAGCAGCTGAGTTTGAGCGGCTGGAATTGCAACTGGTGGCAATGAGTAGGCCGGAGTAAGCTCATGGCGGTACCTCTACCCGTACAATCCCAACCCCTGGTAGATGTACCTACTTTACCTCTGTATGTCGAAGCCTTCTTTGAACCCCCTCCGACGTACATTAACTTCTACTTTTTTGGTACATCTCGGTTAACTTCCTACGGGGTTATTTACACTGACCTTCGCGACTTTGTTTGGTGGGGGCTAGTTACTCGTGCTTGCGTCGAGTCGATCGGCGCAGTCGTGATGGGACGAGACGGTTCTGTCGTCGATCGTGTTGTCCCGGGTAGCGGCACGGGCACAATCTTGCCGGGTACGGAGTGGACTCTTGAGAACAGCCCGGCGGACTTTATCGGCGGCTGCCTTACGGCCACCCTTGTGTCTTCCCGGCCGCTTAACGTCGCGCCCCGCGCCCTGATTGCCTTTGACCTTGTTGACACGGCGCAGGAGACGCAGCGAGTCTACTTGGGTCGGGCCGATAAGCCGCCGATGAATACTCAGGTGCGCGATCCGGATACCGGTGAGCTTGTTGACTCATTTTCCTACCACTTGATAGGACCCAAATCCTTCGCGGCCGATTTGTACCTCCTGGGCGTCGAGTACACTCAGATGGATATAGGCGCCATCATCCGCGACATCGTAGAGAATCATCTAGCCGCCAAGAGCCCGGTGCGCTATAACTCCACTAAAATCCCGGACACTGGCTATACGGTGAAGCATCAATCGTTCCAGAATGTCACGATCCTGAGCGCGCTGGATACCCTGACCCAGCTCGCCGGGGAATATACCTGGGGGGTTGACATTACCGGCGAGGCTTTCCTCGCGCCCCGCCAGACGGCGAGCGAACACCATTTCTGGCTTGATCGACATCGAGTCACCCTCAATAACCTCGTACGTAGCACGGACAATATCCGGAATGCTATCTACGTTGAAACCTCAACGGATAGCGGCGGCGCGCGGATTTATCACGCGGTTGAGGATGCCGATTCGATCGCAAGTTGGGGCCGCGTCGAGGAAGTCGTGCAGTTGCCGTCCTCGGTCGTTGACTTTGATGTCGCCACGATCACCTCGATTACGAGTAACGAGCTCATCACTGATGAGGAAAATATGCGTGACGGCAACGCAAGTACCTTTGGAACAGTTGAGATCGGTACCATACCCGATACGTACATTGATGTCAACTTACCGGCCACGGTACCTATCACGGGCATCGAATTTAGACAAGCCCGCCGTGACGGCACCGCCCGCGCGATCATCGTCGAAGACGCAGACGGCAACGAGCTCGTCTTCGCGCAGCAGCTCGGGGCCCGCTTTACGGTTTCCTTGCCGCTCACCTACGGCAACCGCCTCCGAATCCGCCCGGTAGAAATTGAGGATCCCGAGTGGGTTATTCACGAAATTATTGTCCGGGTCGGTGACCTCTCTGATCCGGAAAGATATGCGCTGTCCTTGCTCAGGCTGTGGAAGGAGCCTGTTTTACAGGGCGAACTCCTGATCGAAGACGGTTGCTTCATCACGCCGACCGGGATCCGCCTAACGGACGTGCGCGGCGGCAGCTACGAGTTCGAGGTTGCTCGAATGACCTATCGCCTCGAGCCGGGCGGACTACATATCCGGGCTTCGGTCGGCCGCGGTCATTTGAACCTCGAACGCGCCCTTAGCCTGACCTCAAAACGCGTTGACGCCGTCAGTGAGACCCAAAGAAATGAGCGGTCACAGGATTCCGTAATTGTTCAGCCGATCGTAAACCTCGATGAGTTCTTGCTCGGGGCCGCTAATCTCGGTCTCGGGGCCCAGGTGTTTTCGCACGAGGCGGAGCAGCAGCTTCATTTTAGGTCCCTGCAGAGCACGGATAACTCGATTCAGATCGACCAGCAAACGAACACGATTGACCTGCGGGTTGCCGAATCATCGCCAATTCCGGTCATCCTTGACGACTTGTCAGACGTCGACGTTGGCGGGGCAACGCACGGCCAGGCCCTGCTTTGGAATGACGCCGCGCAGATGTGGGAGGCCGATGACCTGCCTACCCCGCCGGCTCAGGTCATTCCGCAGGTCTTCTACGACGGCGAACTGCACGACTACCTCGAACTCGAAGCAGGCGAAGGAATCGTATTCACGCTGATCGGCAACCGCCTGATCATTAGCAAGGACGAAGGAGGCAGCTGATGCCCTATTTCCCGGTACTCGACAACGATGCAGTTGCCGTTCCTCTGACCCTCTTCACGATCGGCGATCTGTCAGACATCCGGTCGCTTACGCAGTTCCGGCCCGTCTACAGCCCGCGGTCCCGTATTAGGGGCGACGACCGGCCTGAACCGACTTCGATCGATTTCGAAGGCGTCATCTACGGAAAAGATCTTGAGGAGATGATGGCCAAGCGCGACACTATTCTCGCAGCCGCCTCGCGGGGCGAGCAATGGCTCAAATTCTATCGTCGCGGGGTGCCGTATGAGCGCGCCATTCGGATAGGCAGGGCCCTTCGCCGCACTAGCTCGTGGGTCGACCAGCGGGAAATGCGCGCGCTGCAGCTGCGCCTGTCAATGGAGATCATCGCCCCGTATTGGCAGTCTGTCGAAGAAGTCGTGCTGCTCGAGGATCTTGTCGCCGGGTCAAACTTTTATAACCTAGAAAACGTTGGAAGTCAACCGGCTTACCCTGTTTTGATGATAACCGGGCCGGAGATTGAGCAGGTCGCCGTCACGGTCGAAAATCGCGCCTTGACTTGGGTCGCCTCGGCTGGCAACCTCGGTGCCAGCATGCTCATCATCGACTGCCTCCGCGGGGAGGTCACGCAAAACGGCATTAACGTGCTCGCAGACGTCCAGGATAGTTCCCTGTTCCCCGAACTGGCCCCCGGGGACAATGACGTGCTGATACAGTTAGTAGGGGGACCGGGACAAATGACACTTACCTATCGTCACGCCTGGGATCTGTAAACGAGTTGTGGTATAATTGTACTAAGGAGGCCGCATGTCGCAGTCTGGAGAAGCAACCCCGCCTGCTGTAATTTCGCGGATTACGCACCCGTCGAACTACGGCAACGGCGCCGGGGGAAGCGGCATCAATAAGGGGCGCCAGTTCATTGTGATGCACGGCACCGGCAAGCACCCAACGTCCTCGGCTGACGACGAGATCCGGTTCTTGAGCCGAGAGAACGCCCGAGTCTCGTACCACTACTATATCACCAAAGACGGTCGGATCTTCCAGCTTGTCCCAGACGAAGCGAGGGCCTGGCATGCTGGCTCGAGCCGCTTCCTGTTCGAAGGGGTGACCTATACCGACCTGAATGACTGGTCAATCGGGGTTGCCTTCGAGTCTTCGAATGGGGTGCATGAAGTCTACCCAGCCCCGCAGGTGCGTGCTGCGATGTGGCTTGTCGATCAGCTGCTGAAAAAGTACGACCTGTGCGCGGACAGTATTGTCACGCACCGCGAGATCAGCGATCCGCCCGGTCGTAAGATCGATCCGGTCAACTTCGATATTCACTCCTTTCGCTCGGCACTACACGGCCCGGCAGCCCGGAGGATCCCAGCGTATCATCCGGTTACAAACGAGTACCTCGGAGACATTACGATTATAGAGGATTCCAAGGGTTACCCGGGGTGGCTGAAGCCATAAGGAGGTTTGCATGAAGAAACTGAAGGTTCTAGTTACGGCGCTGCTGCTGTCCGTGGGGGTCGGGCCGCTCTTCGCCCTCGCCCAGGAAGCGGAGACGGCTCCAGAAGTGGTGGTGGTCCAAGAAGCTCCGACGTACACCTGGATCGACTTCCTTGAGAGTCTTCCGGGTGTCGAACTGATCGCCTGGGGAGCCAGCATCTGGGTATTCGGCATGGTCGTCATGACGATCGTCGAGTTCCTGAAAGTCCGGATCCGGGAGCGATGGCCGGGCACCCGAGATACGGTGTTCACCCTGCTGTCCTTCCTTGTCTCGGCCGTGCTCACGCTCCCAATTTACAGCAAAGGATACCTCACGGATCCTACGTTCGCCGGGTTCCCGCCTCCTCTCGACGCGATCGCGTTCTGGCTCCTGGCCGGTTCGATTGCCAGCGGGTGGTATGACCGGACGAAGGCCCTTGCTAAAGCTCGAGGAGGCACTGCCTGATGGACCTGCAGATGATTCTGAAACTGCTTCGCGCCCTCTTCCCGGAACTGTCCTTTGAGGACATTCTGCAGATGGCCGAAGAGCGCCTTCGCGGCAGACTGACCCAGGTTGAGATGTCTCAGTTTGTGGCTCTGCGTGCTGCCGCCCTGCGCGCCGACGAAGATGACGAGGAGGAAGAATGAAAAGCACCCGGATCCTTTGGAGCATACTCCTGCTGACCTTCCTGCTCGTGGGCTGCGTACTCCCGGCTAAGGACTTCCAGGAGGCGCGACCTTCCGAGGCTGTCCTCTTCGTCGACGAGATCGGCCCGGACACCTACGAGGTGGTCTTTGCAGTCGTAGACTCAGAGAATCCGGCTGTCTGTATTGACGGCGCGGACGGCAATCCGGTCTGCACTACGATCTCGGTCGTGGGCGAGGACATCGCGTCTGACGACCCGCAGTGTACTCTGTCTGAAGGCACAACTCTACTCTGTATCCTGCCCGGCTCTATCACTTCGTACCGCCTGAATGTTTCCTCGGCCGTTCGCCCCGTGGCGTCGATCGGATTTTACCTGGAGCGTGATCGCACGCAGCCCCTGTACCTCGACGCCCGGTAACTAGTTGTCTCGAGGATGCCGCTTCGCGAGGGGTGGCATCCTAATTTTAGGTCCCACTTATGGATACGCTGCCCCCACAGACTCCAGATTTACTCGAACTCCTATATATTTTCCTAGGGGGTGCCGGTCTTACCGCCGTCGTCGCTCTGATCAATCACTGGCTTACTCACAGGCGGCAGAAGCAAGAAACCGAAGACGCGCGCGTACTCAAGCTGATCGAGCTCGCGACCGACGCCGTCGTCAAGAACTACGAGAACCTGCTTGCCGCCTCCGATCAGCGCAACGAAAAGCTTGTGGCGGAGTTCAACAGGTACAGAACGCAGCTAGCGGAGGTAACCGACAAGTGGCGAGCGGCAGAAGCCGAGAAGTGGGAGCTCGAGTTTGCACTGAAACAAGCCGAGTGGGATGTCTCACAGCGCGAGTCTACGCTTGAGGAGCGCCACGGTATCATTAAGCAACTGCACCAGCAGATCGAAAGCTTACAGCGCCGTATCGCAGATCAAGATGCGTATATAGAAACACTCCGGGCGGAGATCGACTCTCTGATCCGCCCGGAGCTTGAACCTGCAGGAGACGACTAACTCTCTTCGTCTTGGATCTCGGTCGTGATTCGCACGAACTCGGCGAACTCCTCTTTCGGAATCTGCGCCGTTACCTGATCTTCGACTTTGATCATCCGATCGGTGTAAAACCGCTTCGCGTGGTGGCGCCGGAAGATGTCGATGGCTATCTGTGTTTCCTTTGAAAGCTGCATATCTTCTCCTTTGGAAAGGAGTAAGCGCTTTCGCGCTTACTCAGTTTCTTCCTCTGCCGTTACGTCGTCGCCGCGCAGACGGCTTACTATCGCGTCGAGTTCTTCCGCCGTTTCGTCGTCGCCGTTGATGCGATATGAGCGCGCCAGAGCGGCGAGAACAGCACGGTTATCTTCGGCGAGCTTGACGTTACCGGATTCGAGATCCTCCGCGAGCTTGTTCGGCATGAACGCCATACCTCCCCACTTTGATTCGTCGTGCATACTCCGCAGTTTGACGTACTCCTGGCGGATCTCGTCGACGACGCGCACGCGCCGCTTTATCTCGACGACCGTGTAGAGAATCGCACCTTCGCCGAACTTGAACTTCTCAGCGACCTCGTCGCCCGAAAGATTCGTCTTCGTGCGACCGCGCTTACGTGGTCCGCCGCCGCCGAGTGCTTCTTGTACCTCGTCGACGTTCACACCGCGCGAAGTGGATCCTTGCAGCTCGTAAGTTTCTACCCGCTGCTTGCGCACGAGCGCGTGTATCGCTTGTGGGCGAACGTCTAAGATCTTCGCGGCTTGCGATACTTTCATGATCTTCTCGTTTTCTACCATTTAGATAGCACCTCCTCTCTCTTCTTCTATCTTGATTATATAGCAGCTAAGATCAAGTTTCAACGCGCGCGTATGCGCGATATTTGCGCGCTTAAAGCTATGGAGAAATTAGCTAGCAATATCGTAGCTACGCTCAAAATAGCTACCGTTGCGTTAGCGCGCTCGCTGCTATATAATAAGATGTAGCTCGAAGAAATCGAGTTGCGCGTAGCTTGAAAAGGAGAAGAAGTATGAAGATTATCGTTGCGCTTAGCCATCCGGTAGCTCGCGAGAAGATCGATCTGCTCGAAGAGCAGATTAACGAGCAAGAGCTGCTCGTTAACGAAGATCTCGCAAACGGCGTTAAAAGCGGAGAAGCGATCTCCGTAGAAAACGTCGGAGATGATTTCGCAGCTGTGTTGAGCATCGAGCTCAACGCGATCGCTCTCAACAATCTGAGCGAGCTCAAGCGCGAAATTACCGCGTGGATAAATAGCTTCAACTCCGATATCGATTTCATCGATATCATCGTAGAAGCGCTCTAAAGCGCGTATAACGCGATGTAGAGCTCGTAATGAGCTCTACATCCGCTATCTTCAAATCTCTCCGAATCAAGCTGACAACTCAATTATAACGCTTCAACGAAGCTCCACACCTTCACGAAGATCTCCCCACGATTCGCCGCTCTTGAAATCAACTTTGAACGGTATATCCGTTTTGAGGTAGTGGCGCGGTATCTGCACCATTACTTTCTCAACGAGGGTTGCGATCTCCTTCAGCGCAGCGGCGTCGCGCGGAGCGTCGATCAAGATCGAGTCGTGTACCAGGTTAACTATGTACGCACCCCAGCGCGAAGTTAGCCGCGGCTGCAGGTAGATACCGGAAAGCAGCGTGAGGTCGCTCGCCGTCGCTTGAATCGGGTGATTTACCCCCTGATTCTGAAGTTCGTCGAGCATCCCCCGCGTAACGAGCCGGAAGCGCCGTCTGCGGCCGAAGGGCGAATAGATAGTGTTACCGTTAGCAACGTCCGCCCTGCGATTCTTGATGAAACGCTCTGCGTCCGGCATGCGATCGTACCACGCTCGAATCATAGCGTCGCCCTCGCCGCGTCGCATCTTGTACGTAGCCTCGAGCGAAGAGCCTTTCAGGCCGTACGCGATGCCGAAGTTGATCGCCTTCGCCTTGACGCGTTGCTCCTCCGTGTAATTCGGTCCGAACATCGCGAGCGACACCTCGTCGTGCAGATCTCGCCCCTCGACATATACGCGCTTCAGGAACTCGTCGCCGGACAATACGGCGAGAACCCTGAGCTCCGCCTGGGAGTAGTCAACCTCGATGAAGTACCTATCCCGCGGAACTTGGAAGAACCGCTTGATCGCGTTGCCGCGGGGTATGTTCTGCAGGTTCGGATCGCTTGACGACAGCCGCCCGGTCTCGGTTCCGTGGATGTTGTACGTAGACCGGATCCGATCGTCGTCGTCAAGGTGCTTCTCGAGCCCGTACACATAGGTCGACAGCAGCTTGGACACAGATCGGAGCTTCAGTAGGTGTTCTACGATTCCTGTCGGATCGTCGAGCTCCTGCAGAACTTCCTGCCGGGTAGACAGCTTGCCGCGGATCCTCGACTTGGGACGAAGCTTCATCCGATCATAAAGAAGCCAACGCAGCTGATTCGACGAGCCCGGATTGAATTGTTCGGGGGCCGTCTTCGCACCCGTGTCGGCGGCGTAGCGTCGAGGATCCCAGTAGGCAGCGGCCCGCGAGACAATGGCCTCTTCGAGCGCCGCTTTCTCGGCCTCGAGTTGCCTGCCGGCCTCGCCCGTGACTTCCCGGTTGACCCAGATACCCCGAGCTTCGACCTCGCCGAGGAAGCTTGCCGCCGGCTTCAGGATGGTATCGTAGAGCCAAGCCAGACCGCGATCGTTCTCGGACAGCGGCTCAACGGCGTCAAGCTGTTTCCGGAACAGGCGATACAACTGCCAGGTGTAGTCACAGTCCTTTGCCAGGTACTCGTTCAGGAGCTTCGGCGGCGCGTACCGGTAGCCCCACTCCTTGTCGAGGTGCTCCCGGATCTTATGCTCATACGGAGGTACGTTCAGGTAGCGCGCTGCCAACTGCTCCAGATCGTGTGTGCCCTTGGTCTCGTCGAGGGCGTAGTGCATCAGCATCGTATCTTCATCGACCCGAGCCTGTATCCCAAGATGCCTCAGGAACTTGACGTCGAACTTGCCATTGTGCCACACCCACGTGATCTCAGGATCTTCGAACAACGGCTTCAGGCGCGGGATCATGTCCGGCTTGAAGATCAGCGTTCGGTTCTGGCCGATCGCAATGCCGAGTACTAGGATTTTACGCGTACGCGGGTCGAAGCCTTCGGTCTCAATGTCGGCAGCGAGGTAAGGCTGCTTGCGCAGCACTTCGACGACATACTCAAACTCGGGCTCACGCACAATCGCATATCGAGACGTCCCCGCCACGTACTTCGTGAGTCCCAGGAGCTCTTCGCCGACAACGTCGAGTGCCGCTTGGAATGTCCCATAAGACTGAGGCGACCTCATTACCGCCGCGGGGTGCAGACAAGGGATGACCGTGCCGTAAGGCGTCTCAAACTTCTGGCCGGCGACCTTCGTGATCTTCAGGCTGTGATCACCGGTGATAGCGTGCAGCGCCGCGGTCCCAAGAGCAAGGATCAGCTTCGGAGCGGCCGCAGACACCTCATCCTGCAAGCTAGGGCGGCAGGCGGCAATGGCCTTCTTGTCCGTGTTCTTGCCGCGAGGAGTCAGGCAGCTGAGCGCGTGCGTCAGATGAATCGAATGACTCTTCGTCAGCCCCGCCCTTAGCAGCCCCTTACGAAGAAGTGTTCCTCCGGGGCCGCTAAAGGGTTTTTTCTCCACAAAGTCCGAGGTAATCGGGCTGTCACCGATGACGACTAAGTCGACAGGCTTAATAGGCGGGCGCCGATCCATTCTCCGGTTGCGGCTGAAGGGGCAGTCCGTGCAGCTATGACTCAAAAGTATACCCCCGCAGCTTACTTAGGATCGAGTACATGCGCCCCTCGCTGCTGTTCTTGTTATTGTACAGGTCTACTGCCATCTTGACCTCCGCTCGCATAAGGGCAACTGTGAACTTTTCGCGCTCAGACTCGGGCCTATCTACCTTCTTCAAGTAGCCGCGGCAGCGCCGGATCTCAACGCGAAGAGCCTGCCGGAGCTCTTTGCCCGTCACGGCGTTGACCGAGCAGCCGCTAGGATCGACAGAACATTGTGGTTGACGCTCTTGGTCTCGAAGTCGGAGGCGGCAAGACGAAAGTAGTTCTCCGGCCGCGAGATCGTCTTCTGAGACTCGATTTGATTCGAGGTCGGGTGGCCATTATGGGCGGCAGCGGCGAACGGTGCCGAGGTGTCGAGCGTGGTGATGAAGTCGGTGCCGGGTACGATCCGCAGGGCCCGGAGCTCTTCGAAGTTATGCAGTCCGAGGAAGTGATGCACCAGCGAGCGATCAAGGTGGTTCAGCAGCGAGATGCGGCCGAGCCCCTGGAACCTGAGCTCCTCGGAGGCAGTAACCTTCCGCGCGTCTGCGAGCCACTTCGGAACGCCGATCCGGAACTTGTTCTTCTTGTAACGGCTGACGAAATCCGGGTAGTGCTCAACCCAGGCTTCCCAGCTCTCCGCCTGGGGCACCAGCATGAACTGAAAAGGTGCTTTGGCGATTGAGCCGTACCGCTCCGTGACAAGCTCCAGAAACGCCTCCACCCGGGTGTAAGTCGCTTCGGTCTCGTACATGACGTCGGGGATGACTACCTCGTTGACCTTGAGCATCTCGGCAATGTCGAGGAGGTCCGCGTCCTCGATCGAATGCCCGAGCTCGAAGGCGCCGTTGTCAAGAGTAACGAAGTCGCCTAGGCGAGCCCGCTCCCGGTAGAAGCTCTGGTACAACTCGTTCTCGCGAACCCGGTGAGCAAGCACCAGGTGAAAATCTTGCAGCACTCCGAACCGTTTCAGAAGCGAATCAGGCGCGATCAATCCTATCTTCATTTCAGTTGTGAGACCTTTCCCGGCACAAGACGATCGGTGTCGTGCGCCGTGTCGAGAACTTGGGCGTAGTGCAGATGCAGGTGACGTTCCACTTCGATCTGAGTCTGCGCCGGAGGCTGATCCGTACTGACGATACAATGCGGCAGAGCGAAGTTAGCCGACAGGTTCCGATAGAGCTCGGCGATCTGCGGAATCATGTCTCCTCGGCCGATATGCCAGTGCGGATCAGAGGCGGCGTTGCGCTCTATCAGAACCGAGTCCGGGGCGTCAAGGAAGACGTAGAACACGCGCATCAAGTGGAGTAGCCTTTGGATCCCCGGTTCGTACTTCTCAAGGAAGTACGACGGCTTGCGTTCCAGAGCCCGGCGGTATATCAGATCGGTCGGATAGTAGAAACGGTCAAACAGGAAGTGCTTCTGCGTTGCGGCCATCCACACGAGCATGTTCCACGTGTTGATCTCGGCCGCCTCCGGACTTGACGGAGCATTGCCTTTCATAACGTAGTCGAAGCCGAACGTCCGCTGCAGGTTCGCGATCAGAGTCGACTTACCTACTCGGTTCGGGCCGTCGATCACTACGATCAACGGAGGTGTGAACGGTCGCAACGTAGCCATTTTACCTAGAATCCCCGCTTCCTTGAATCTTGCTTCGACTCATTCTATCACGAAGCTTGTCAATGTTCACCTGGAAGATCTGCCCAAAGTTTGTACCAAGGCGGCGAGCCATGTGGCTGAGGTACCAGGTAACATCGCCGAGCTCCTTGGCCGTCTCTTCGACCGGCATCTGACCTCCGGCGTCGCGGATTGCCTTCTTCATCTTCTCGGCAATCTCACCGGTCTCACCGACAAGTCCCAGCGTGTAGTAGGCGTTGATCAGAATCGTCCGAACCCGCTCGAGGCTTTCTGTTGCCTCCGGGCCGCCCTGAAGCTTTACAAGCTCAGTCAGGGGTTCGAGGATCTTGCGGATCTGATCCTCACTGATATTCGATTCCAGGGTTGCTTCCTGGTAAGTCTCTGCATCCATGCTTATCTCCCCACGACTGAGCACCCAATCCCCCGAGAACCTCGTTGGCAAACTTCACAGAGTAGTCAGCCATAGTAATACGGGAATCCGCGGCGATCAGGTGCTCGGTCGTCATATGCTTAGTCCTCTACGGCCGTTACGGCCATTTGCTGCTGACGTGCTGCACGGCGTTCGTCAGGCTTGAGAGTGCGGTTGATCAGAAGGCTCCAGAGGAACCCGCCGAAGAGTTTTGCGAACAGCTGCACACCCATAACGGCCGCGACCCCTGGTACGGTGCCGAAGGCGATAATGGGGAACAGGATACTGTCGCTGATGTTGCCGAAGATGTTCGAGCCGTTGCTGCGCACCAGGAAATGCCGCTTGTACAGCAGGCTATAGGCGAACCAGTCAATCGTCTCGCTTACCACAAACGCGACCGTACTGGCAAGCGCAATCCTGCCGGCGTCAGCGTGAATGACCAGTGACAGCAGACCAGCAGTGACAATCAAGAGCAGCATCTTGACCGCCCGCTCGAGCCGGCCGCCCCACATCTCGTGCAGGGCATCGCGGGCAACAAACGAGAAGCCGATCAGCAGGAAGGCGTTGATCGGAGTCGACCACATGCCAAAGTGCGCGACCGAGATGTTCGCGAGAGTGAGTGCCGCTATGTAAGCGGTGACGAGGATGATGACCCACTTGTTGGCTTTTTTCATAGGTGTTTCCCCTTGAGCCCCTGGCCGGCGCAATATGCCGCGTACTCATACGGGAACTGCTCGGCGAACTCCTGCCAGCCCTTTGCACGTAGTGCAGAAGCCGGATCGAAGTCCGCGTCGTCGAGCGGCCCCCAGCCCCACTCGTGGAGCATGTCTTCCTTGCCGTCGTAACCTGTGAGGGTATTCGAAACGATATCGGGCAACACGCCGAGATCGTATGCCAACTTGAAGGTTTCCGCCTTCGACTTCCACATCAGAGGAGTCTGAATTTCAAGCTCCGGGAAGTCAAGACCGAGTCGCAGAGTCGCTTGCAGTGCCTTCATCGTCTCGGACCTGCAATCAGGATAACCTGAAAAGTCCGCTTGACCGACGCCGAGCACTACGTGCTGCGCTCCGAGCTTCATCGCGTACGCTGCTGCCAAGGTCGTGAACACAAGGTTACGGCCCGGGACAAACGACGCGGGTAGATGGCGCAGTGTCGGGTGCGCCTTGTTTGTGTCGCCGCCGGAGGTGAGGGCTGACTGCCCTACTTGAGCCAGCGACGGTACTTGCACAACTGACATTGGGACGTTGTAGTGGTCTGCCCAAGCGCGGGCGTACACCGTCTCCTGTTTGTGCTTCTGGCCGTACTTGAAGTGGATCGCGCCAGCGACCTCGAACTGTGTTCGAGCCCAGACAAGTGCAGTACAACTGTCTTGTCCGCCGCTGAGTACTACTATTGCTCGTTCCACTTAGTTTGCCTCCTCCGGCTCTCGGTTCCAGTCGGGGTGATTCCCTTCGGCTTTGAACCGTCTGGCCTCTTGGAGGGGTACGGCATATACCCCTCCTTTTTTGAAGCCGAGAAGCTGACGCCGCTTGATAAGCTTGATCAGCGTTAGGTATGACACCCCGAGGAATTCAGCACATTCCTTCGCGCTAAGTTCCTCGGTCGTAGTCATATTACAGGAACCCGCCCGAGTCGGAGTCGCCGCCCCTTGAAGGGAGGACGTCCGTTACGTTGTTGCGCCGTTCGCCCTGCTGGGTCTGCACGCGCAGCTTCACGCGGCAAGAGCGGCCTACTGCATCAGCATCCTCCGCGTAGTCAGCGGGGCGGAAGCCGGACAGGCTGACCTCAGGGGTGATGCGGGTGACGTACTTCTTCATCTTCGCGAGACCGCGCTGATCGATCGTGTTGTCCTTCTTGCGGACCACGGCGAAGTCGTAGATCGTGCGACCCTTGTTCTCGCCCTCAGTGAGCTTGAACACGAAGGTCATCATGTCGTTACCGGCCTGAGACTGACCCCAACGGACGTCGTCAACGATCGCCTCGTAGGTACCCGGAGGCACCGGACGAAACTCCGCGTCGCGCTCATCGACTTCGTCGAGATCGAAGACCAGCGCGTCGCCGTCCCCGCTGCCGATTTCCCCGTCGTCGTCTTCGAGGAAGTTGTCGTCATCTACCTCGAAATCGTCTTCGTCGTCGAAATCGTCCTCCTGGGCCCTCTTACGGGCTGCTGCCTCTTTCGACTTGGCCATCCTGCGCTGTTGTTCCCTTGCCATTAGATCACTCCTTCTACGATATCCGCGATTGTCGGATTATCGAAGTGTGTTATGCCGTCGAGTGCTCGAATGCGGCATTTTGCATCGTACCTATCATCCGGCTGGATGTAGAGACGCCGAGTAAGTGCGCCCTGCCCGTCTGCTGCCTTGCCTGCGCGGAGGTACCCGACTACGTCGAGGAACCCCTGCACGTCCTTAGACAGCTGCCCGGGAAGAGCGGGTGAGAAGAACCGCCGCTTCTTCTCGTCTTCGTGGGTTCGCTCGGCCGCTACAAAGATGACGTGCATCGGCAGGTCACGCAGCGTGCGAACGAACAGGCGGATCATTTCCCCCGACTTGCCCCACTCAGCGAACTGAGGGTTGTCGGGTTCCATGTCGAGGTCAAAGGCACCGATCTCGATGCCAAGGAGTTGGTACATGCAGTACTTGTGCAACTCGGTCAGCGAGTCAACGATGACGGTGCGGTACTGCTTCAGGTTCTTGCGGGTCACCTTTTCGTCCGGCCGCAACTGCTGTTGCAGCTTAGCCAGGCTCTTCAGGTCACCCTTGTCGCGGAGCTGACAATGCCGGCGCAGGTATTCGTACACCTTCGACAGCTGCTTGTAGCTCGAGATCGGGATCACGTCGATGTCGTCACGGTCGGCGATCGACAGGTCACCACTCTCGGCGGAGATCACAAGCGTGTCTCGCATCTCGGGGACGTCTTGCGCCGTCGAAGAAAGCACGGTCTTACCGACACCGTACGGGCCGTAGACCATAGCCTTCAGGTAGCGCTGCCTGTGCTTCGCCGACGAGATCGTGAAAGGAGTCTTGGGAGCCGCCTTGGCTGCACCTGGCAGGTCGTCGAGGTCGTCTTCGTCCTCGCCGTCATCAAGGTCATCCGGCTCTACTGCTTCCTCCGCGTCATCTTCTTCAGGAAGATCATCCCGTGGCGGAAGAACGACATCTTCCTCTTCGAGGACATCTTCCTCGTCAAGATCTTCAAGTTCCATCGAGTCAAGGCGGGCTTTTTCAGCTTTGGCTTGCCTCCTGCGTCTCTGCTCAGTCACTTAGTTTCCTCCGGCCACTCAATATATTGCCTCCAATTGTCGTCGGCTTCAGATCGGGATACGAACAATTCGTTAAGGATATGCTGCCAGTCGTCACCTCTATCCATTGCCAAGCAGGCCTCTCGAAAAGAACAATCCCAGTTGCAGTCGCGCGTGGGGTTGGGGTATATCGGGAGTTTCGGGTTCAGCATGTCGCGACCCTCGAGCAAGATCTTCTTGTACTCACTGTCGCGCTGTGCCGGATTGATGCGCACTCGATCGAGTCGGAGGAAGCGATCCCCGTCCTCGTTTTCTTGCGCCATCAGGAACTCGAGGAAGTCGTCGTAGTCATGGGGCACCTCGTCACCGTAGTGATCACGCAGAGCCCGGCGATACGACAGGTACGAGACCGTCTGATTCTTCGCTTGGGAGAACATGCCATTTTTCAGGAGCCGCGGCGCACTCGGAACTGTCTTCAGAAACTGCAGGTAAGCCATACCCTCGACTTCGATGCCGAGCAGCTTGAAGAGCCCCCACGCGTAGGAAAGGATCTGTGGATCCATCTCGAGCTTCGACGCCGTCTGGAAGATCTTGTACGTCTTGTAATCCTGCATCCAAATGCGACCGTACCCGTCAGTGACGAGGCGGTCAATCGTCAGCGAGTAGTAGACTTCCTTGCCGAGACGGGGGAGTGGCACAAGCAAGTTCAGTTCGACCATCGGACGGCCGAGAACCCATAAGGTCTCGAACTCCCGGCGGTTCTCCTGCCAGTCGCCGTAGTGCCGGAACATCCCTTCCGCGAGCTCAAGCAGTTCGTCAAGGTCAGTCGGAACCGTCGAAGTCCCGCTCTTGCGGTCGGCCGTCTCTGACGCGGCTGCAAACGCTTGGAACGCCTTGAAAGGATCCCCGAAGCGGTTGTAACCGTGAAAGTCTTCGAGCGCGAAGTGAAAGCCGGTGCCGAACCAAAGAGGAGCGGGCGACTCCCCCGAGTAAGTAAGGTTGCCGCGCAGGTTGCTACTGAATGCCCACTTACGACGGCAACGTTTGAACTGAATCCTATCGGATGTTCGGATGATTCGGGGGGTGAGGTCTGTATCCATCGTTAAAGTAAGTATAACTTAGTGAATCGTTTTATGCCAGCGCATGCCCAAAAGAAAACACTCCCGAGCGGGGAGCCGGGAGTGCTTTCTAGAAGAAGAAGGAGGAGTGATTTTTCGTGCGCGGAACGATCCACTCCCATCTTTATTATACTCGATATCGCCACGGCTTCGCAAGGGCTCATTATTCGGCGGCCCCAGAACCCTCGTAGCTGTTCAAGATCCTTTCATAGATCCGGTTCAGCCAGCCGAGCTGCCTAGGAGTCAAGGTCCAGCCGCGCTGCGCCATACGGAACATGTCAGTCAGGAAGCTCGTCTCACGCTCGTTCAGGCGCTTGTAGCTGTATTCAGCAGCCTTCATAGCGATGACCATGCGGTTGATCTTCTCGATCCTCGCTATGATGTCGTCAGCTCGCTGCGAGTTCACCTGCTCGTCATCTGCAACCCAGTCTTCGGTATTCCTCCGACCGCGTCTCGTCGCCGCTTCGGCTTGGGCGGCAGCGACCCCTTGAACGTAACCGGCGTTGTAGCCTTCCGCGTAACCGGTATCCTTGCCTCGCTTGAAGCCGTTGAGAAAGTCTTGGCTGCCGGAGTTGAAGTCAACGAAGGAGGAGCCTCGCGCATTCTGTGTTCCGCCGCCGATGAGCTTATCCCAATCGAGCTTATGTTTACGCATCAACTCGGTTGCTTTCTTCGCCGCCGCCGCGCGCTCGCCCGAGCGGTTAGACTCGAGCAAGCGCAGCAGTTTCATGAGTTGTTCTTTGGCGCGGTTATCCACGGCTTACTTCTTTTTCTTCTTAACCGCGCCGTAAACGTTTTGATACGTCGTGTAGAAAACTCCGGAGCCGTTGATCAGATTCACGATATCCGCGATGTTGCGCATCCGAAGATCGAAGTAAAGGTGGCGGTAAAGATCACCCTTCGTGTTGAACTCCACTCCGCGGAAGTTGATCTTCTGGCGCGTCTGGCGCGTAGATGCGCTCTTAACGCTCTTCGCACCCTCGCGATAACCTTCATCGTAGCCGCGACGATATGCAGAGTTGATCTCGCTCTGAGCGCTTACAGCGCTGCTACCGCCACCGAACAAGATCGAGCGCACGTCGAGGTTAACGCTCTCGAGCTGGCGCGTAACGAGCTTTGCGCACGACGTCGCTTCGTGCGGCGAATCGGTAGCAAGCATGCGCGCGATCAGATCGCCGATCCGCTTCTGCTGCTTCACATCGAGTTTACTCATTATGTAGCTCCTCCTTCTATCTCTATTATACATCGATACGGAGTGATAGCACCCCGGTAAAAGCAGCTACGGAGCTACATAACGAAGATCTTGGGAGCGTAATATCAAACTGCTTACCCGGCGCTTGGTAGCTACAGCGCGCAACACCTTCGCGTCAACCGTTCCGGCGTGTTTCAGGTAATTAACCCGCAAAGAGCCGACGCGCGTGATCCGATCGCCACGATCCTCCGCCTGTGCGTTCTCGTTATACGACCACTCGTACCCGAGAAAGTATTCGGCGGCAACCGACGGAATCGAATACGCGAGCGCCGACTTGATCGTTCCAACCAGGAGCTTGGGACCTTTGTGCTCCTCGTAGCTACGCGCAACCCCCTGCGCCTCGCCTTCCTTCATCCCGCCGACGACCGTGAACACGGCCGTACCTTTCGGAACGCAGTGCTGTCGAACCAGGTCAACGGCCCCGCGGAAAGGCGTGAAGACAGCTACAGGGTTCCCGGCCGCCAGCTCGAGCTCCAGGAACTCAGCCAAGGCGGGCAAGGCCCCTCCGACATCGCTATCCCCGAGGAGTTGCGGCGAGACAAGAACCTGCCGTAACCTCAGTAACTTCGTGATCGCGTTCGGGGTGACGACCAGGTCCCCGTTGTCGAGTTCCGCGATCATCTCCTCCGTGATCTCTTGGTACAAAGCCCGCTGCCGCTCTGACATCTCCACTGACAACATGCCGCGCTGCTTCGCGGGCAGTTCGGGTGCCACCGCCTTCTTTGTACGCCTGACCATATACGGCCGAAGGAACCGTCGGAAGGCTCGGGGGTCGCGGGGCGTGCCCTCGATCTTCTTCCCAAAGAACTCCTCTTTGACAATGCAGTGCTCATACGCGTACTTCCAGAAGCTGCGGAACTTCTTCCGATCAATAAGATATAGTACCGGCCAGAGGTCTTGCGGCCCGGCCGACAAGGGTGTACCTGAAATAAAGAACAAGTAGGGTGCCTTGACATTGTAGCGCGCTGTCTCGAAGAACTTCGTGCCCTTGCCGGCCTGCGCCCGGTTCTTCGGATTAGTCAGACCGGTCAGGTGGTACTCGTCGAAGACCTGCGCGGCCCAGGCAAACTTGTGCGTTGCCGCCAACTTCGACATCTGCTCCAGGTGAGCAGCGTTCGTAATCAAGTACTTGGCATCGCTCTTGAGAAAGCGCTGTATGCTAGCAATACGCCTGGGCTTATTGCCTCCGTAAGCAGTAATAGCCTTGCTGTCAGTCCATTTGCCTATCTCGTCGCGCCAGACCTCGACGGCCGCCTTCAAGCCGCAGACAATTAGCACCCGGCCTTCGATATCCTCCAGGGCTTTAAGCGCGGTTGCAGTCTTACCCAATCCCATTGTATCCGCCAGGATCATTCGCTTGTTAGCAACTAACTTTTGAGCCCCCGCAAGCTGATAGTCGCGCAGCCGATCTGTCTTTGTGAAAGCCACCTAGGTTTCCTCCCCCGCTTTCATTTTCAACGGCCGAAGAACATCAAGTACCGGATCGCGTGGCGCATCGCGTCTGCCGAGTGTCGCAGCTTCCGACCTTCTGGGAACATGCCCCATGCCTTCAGCTTGTCGTCCGTCACGAAAGACTTTGCCTCGACCGCCATCTGCAAGTGTATCGGGATCTCGCGGCGAAAGCACTCTTGCTGAATCATGCCGATCAGTTTAGGGGTGAACAGGCTGTCGAAGGCATGATCCTTGACTTTCCAGGAGTAGATCCGGTAGTCTTCGCACACGACCTCAGTCGGCTTCTTGCTCTGCAGAATCTTGTAAGCAGCCTTCTCCGGGGCGTTCCGAGCCAGCACCTGCCCGCGATCGTAAAGCATGCCGTCCTTGAAGAGCGCCCACCCCATTGTCTCGCCGGGGTCAAGAGCGAGCAAACGTTCAGGCGGGGGTTCCCCGGCTCGCATCTCCTCGAGGAGCTTCTCGTAGGAGATCCGCTTACTTCGCCGCGTCTGACTCAAGTTTTCCTTCGTTCAGGTACCGGTATTGCGGCGAACGCAGATTCGCGAAGACGCGTCGAAGGTCGACGGAGAAAGCTTCGGCAACGCGCTCCTCCCGCTGACTGATCCCGAGCAGCTGCCGCAGCTCTTCGAACAGGCTTTCTGGTACCTCGTAAAACTGGAACGCGTCTCGCAGTTGCCCGCGTTGCGACATCGTCTCAAGGGTGAGCAACAGCGTACCGATCACTTGGTTTTCCTCGGCCGTGAGCCACCGGATCTCAAGGTTGCGGACTACGATAAGATAGAGCAGCGTGGAAAGCACGGTCATTGTGCTCCACTCCTGCAGCGTAGCGTTGCCGTCTGCTACGGTATCGAGTACAACTTGATCTGAATAAATATCTTCGTGCACGGGTGCCGTGTTGACACGCTTCTTGCTTGTGACAATGTCTCGGAGTAGCCGGTCAACTCCCCGCGACTGCTCTCGGAACGTTTCGTCGGTCATCTTCATGCGGTATCCCTCCGTCTTCTACTGAAAGGGAGTAGGTCTTGTTTCGACCTACTCCCCGCATTCTTGCCTTGACTCTCCGGCTTAACCGGGGAAGTCCTCGTCATCGTCGCCGTCGAGAAGATCGTCGAGGTCATCTCCGCCGTCGTCGTCGTCACCGAAGAGGTCGTCGTCGGACTCTTCGTCTGCTTCGTCAGCAGCTTCAGCGGCGTCGCCCTCCTTCGCAGCCTTCGCGGCAGCGCGGGCTTCCTTCTTCGCAGCCTTCGCAGCCTTCGCGGCAGCAACCTCAGGATCGACGAAACGCTCGACGTCCCTCGTCGCAGTGTAGATCATGCCGTAGGAGGTACCGAGCTCCGTGGCGATCTGCTTACGAGCAGTTCCGCGGGTGCCGAAGACCAGGCGTGCGTAGTCGCGAGTCGAGACCTGGAGTACCAGGTTGCCGTCCTCGTCGCTCTTGGCGCCGTCAGCCGCACTCTCAGGCAGAAGACCGAGCTCCTGCGCGCGGGCGTACTCGTCTTCGGTCAGCGTGAGGTCGCGCAGTGAGCCCCCGCCGGAGCGAAGTGCGCTTGCAGTCTGGCCGGGAGCGTGCACGGCGTTGTGCTGCCCCTTCGTCGCGCCGAAGACGATCTGATAAGGAACGTCAACGGCTTCCACGATCTTCGCGCGGTGCCAATCGTGGCGGAACAGGTACCGAATCAGCTCGATCCGCGGTACGTCGATAGTGTTGCCGTCGTGGGTGACGGTTACACCGACAGTGCGGCCGACCCGTTCGTCGCGAAGCTCAACCTCGAACGAACCGTGCTCCGGGGCGCCCCCACCGAAGAACTCGGTCAGGAGCTCACCGTAGTCGACGCTCTCGACTACATCCTGAACTTCTTCTTTTGCCATCTTAGCCTCTCTTTCTTGGTCGTCTTACTTCGATCGACACTTTAAGTATACTACAGACGATTGAACTTCGCACTGGTACCATCACACTTCTGATGCGTCATCGCCAGAAGATTCTGTCGCCGCCCTCAGGTCAATGATCCTATATCTTGTCTGATTGTTCGTGCGGCCGACAGCAGCAATTCCGGTATTCTGCTTGACGTCATAGGCGTGTGAGTTGATATAGCGCGTCAGTGAGTTCGACGTCCTGAACACGTTCACGTGCGTCCAGTCATCTGCTCCCAGGTCGAGAGCTCCCCCGGCAAGGTCTCCCTGGAAGAACGACAGCATGTCGCGGACAAAGAACGGCTCTGCTCCTCGGCCGACGCTGATCCAATACTGCGCGAACGCCCTAAGCCCTTCAAGCGGCGGGGAGCTGTCAAGGATCTGCCGGCGCTCGACGGTACCAAGGCTACGTACCAGCGCATCCATAACATACTTCGGGTAGCCGAGAGCCAGCCCCATCAAGTATATCGACTGCTCGAAGTGCGCCAGCCGGTTCTGCGCCTTGTAATTCGGGTTCCAGTGCTCCTTGACGACTCTGAAGAAGTCGCGTATAACCAGGAAGTACTCGGCAAGCCACTGCTCCCGGGAGAACTCTAGGAATTGGGACTCGAACCAGTTCGAATGCCGTTCGCCAAGTGGGATTGCCTCGAAGTTCAGCATGACCGATCTCTGCAGAATGTCTTCCTTCGTGAAAGGATTCGTGATCGCGGTCACGGCAAAGGTCGTATCGATCTTCAAGCGAAGATTCTCCGCGTTCGTGTACAACTGCCTCTGCTGAATCGTTGGATCGTCACTCGTGATCAGGCGGGCCAACTCCTCCGACATCGCGTTGCGGACATTCGGGTGCACGTAGCCGACGTTGTCGCCCACCCACATACCGTCAGAGTTTGCAATCGAGGCGTTCCAGTCGCGAATGTCTTGCGGCATGGCATCAAGTGAGGCATTACCCGACCACAGCGTCTTGCGCAAGTTGTAGAATTGCGTCTTACCAGACCCGGGCTCGGCAATAGCAAGTTCCAGGGGCAACATCATGCCGCGCCATCGCTTCAGCCACGGACTCAAGTACATCAGGCAGGAGTAAAAGACAAGGGACATCGCCTTCGAGCTACCCGGCAGCGGCAACAGGTTCGTCTGCGACAGCGCCTTCAGCCACGGGTTCAAGGGCATCCGATCAAGGAACTCAGTCATTACACTTTCGGCAGACCGCTCCGTGTCGTCCCAAAGTACCGAGCGCTCCCGAATATCCGCCATCCGACCTTCGTACAACTGCTTGTGCCTGGCATATACCGTACGGAACTCCTCCGCATCAACGGGGGTAACGTACCCCGGCAGGAAGAGTACGTTGTCGGTGCCGTTCGGCTTGATCTGCATCCCCTTGTACGTGATCCGTGCCATCTGCGTATCGTTCAGGGCATAATAAAACCCGTCGAGGTCGAACATGACATCCGGCGGGTACAGGTGGTACTTCCCGTAATCTCGCGCGCCGACGGCCAGAGCCACTTTCCGGGGCGAGGCGAGGGTTACGCCTGCGTACTCCTGAAACTCGACCGACAAGGCGTGTATGACCTGGGCATCAGAAACCTTCAGGTGAAACTCCCGGGCTAGGTATTTCCCGAAGGGGGTCTCGAGGGCGTCACGCACCTCATTCGAACGCCAGCGGAAAGCGTACAGCGTCTGTGACTCGTTCTCAAAGTAATACTTGCCGCCCTCCTCGTCGATGAAGCGCCTGCCTCTTCGATCCAATGCGGCTATAATAGTTCGTACCACGCGGTTCACTCCTTTGCGCTTAGCCTCGCGAGGATTGTTCAGTTGCCGGGTCACCCAGATCGACACGTTCGCCGGAACCGGGTAGTAGCCCTGCGGCACGAGCCCCTCCTTGAAAGGCGTGTGGCCGAACTCAAGGAAAGGTGAGTCAGTCGGATCACGATCGTACTCGTGGGACACGTCCTTCGCCGAAGGATCGGCGGGCTGCCACAGAAGGTCGAATAAAGCCTCTGGCCCCTTCTCTTTGACAAAATCGTCCAGACCGACCTTACTTACGCCTTCGCCGTAAATTGCCGGGATCTCGACTTGCCGTACGCGTTGTATCCCGTTTGAGAACAGCCAGTCAGCAAAGTCGTGGGCGGCCCGGCGAACCTGGGGCTTGACGCCGCTTTTCGGGGCTACCCCGCGAACGCCCACCGGCACGATCACGTCGCAGTCGTAGATCAGGAACACGATCTTCGAAGCCAACTCATCGCGGAGTTCGATCAGCTCGGGCACGACACCCTCAAGCTGCGCCACGATCCTCTCAATGTCTCTCGGCCCGAGTTCGTACACGGCTACGTCAGCCGCTTCTTTCCCGGGCCGCTCTGCCGACGCCGGCGCCTCCTCTGTCTCCTCGGCCGGTTGCGCCAAGACCCGGTAAGCCTCGGGGATCTCAAACCGACCCGTGCGCCAGGAGTCAACCCCGCCTAGCCCGAGTACCGGGATCCCCCACTGCGCCAAAGCCGCAGCCTTCTTCTCGCCCTCCGTGATCACAACGTACGAGGAGTGCCTCAGCTCTGAAGCCCAGTTCGGCGGTATATACAGGTGAGTCGCCCGGTAAGGCGGCTGCGTGTACTTCGGCGGCATCTTCTTCTTGCCCGCCCTGTGCGCAGCAGTCGGCTCCCGGAATAACTTCATACGGCGATAGCCGTTCAGCACGGTACCAGACGTCGTAAAGTAGGGTATTACGTAATCGTCGGGGTGCTTAGGATTGTTCGCCATGTGTATCTTCATCAAATACGCATAGCCGGGGTCGATCCCGCTGTCTAGCAAGTCTTTTTGCACCCGGGGCGACAGCCCCTGCCAGAACTTAACTATCCGCGGGTCAGAGTTCTTATCAAAAAGCTTGTCATCCATTCGTCAGTTCCGAGAGGCGACGTTCGTTGTCCGGGTCGTACATATCCAGGTCTTCGGCGTGTTCTTGGAACTTCTCTAGGAAAAGACGGAGGGCGATCTCGACAATCTGCGGCATGGTCCAACCCAACGAACGGCCGAGAACCTTAGCGCGGCTCCAAAGGAGGGCGTCGGTTCGCACACTCTGCCCGCGTATCTGCTTTCTCACTGACACCTTGGCCTCTTTCTTGACACTACATAAGTATAAAATGAAACAGAGGCGCTTTCAAGCCATCTGCCCATTTCAGACCCCGCCGGCTAAGTACTCAGCGAAGCGCCAAAGGACAGCCAAGGCTCCGACAAGGAAGTAGCCAACGGCCCCCACGAAAAAGATCCACACGAAGCCGAACAGGATCCGCTCCCAGAACGGGGCTTCCGGGCCGCTCACTACGTATCCGACAGTCCAGATCAGCAGCGGAGCGGCCACGAGAATAGCCAGGAAGATCAGCAGGGTCACTTGTCGTAGTGCGGGCTCACGCGGCGGTCTGCGATCAGACCTTCCTGCGAAGCCAGGAACTCGGCCAAGTCCTCGACGTACTTCAGCATCCGCAGCAGGGACAAGACCTCAGCGTTCTCGAGGACAGCCGGTCCCTCCGAACCCCGCAGCTTCAGCTTCTCAGACAGCATCTCAAGCCGCCGCCGGTCCTCCAAGTACAAGCGAGTCACCGCCGCCTCAACCCTCCTTGTACTTATCGAAAGGCGAGCCGTCGATCGGGGCGCGTTCACCGTACAAAGCGGCCCTGGCAATCTCCCAAGCCTTCCGCGCCTCGGGGTGCGCACCCGCTCCGACTGAAGTTCCGCGAGTACTTCGTCCACCGACACGGGCTTTCGCTCCTCGTTCATTCCGTTTCGCCTGTCTCGCCACCAGCAAGAGCAGCGTCAACCTGCCTCAGCGCCCGACCAGCCTGCCTCAGCGCCCGTAGGAAGCTGTCTTCCGCCCGTCTGTCCATGTAGACCCACTCCAGCCCGTCGCGGATTTCTATGAGCGCCTCCCTGAGCG
>Ga0209487_1000209_pt1 | contig 53174 bp, 47 predicted proteins | sample Poulit2012_FD_187524 | JGI IMG/M metagenome (GOLD analysis project Ga0209487, IMG submission 187524) | Agricultural soil microbial communities from Georgia to study Nitrogen management - Poultry litter 2012 (SPAdes) (version 2) | ecosystem: Environmental > Terrestrial > Soil > Agricultural land... | reverse complement strand
GTTACCACAATTAATTGACCTGTGTAACCAATTCCAAAACGATTTATATATTTCGAATTATCATACTGAAACTCAGCAACGTTATTGTACCAATAATGAAGATCCCACTGCCATATTGTTTTTTATACTTACTTCGGAAGTCTTTTACAAACTTCCAGTTATTATCTTCTTTAACAAAATCATCAATATAAAAATAACAAGAAGAGCATTCACCAAAGAATTCATATATTTTATTGACAATTATTCATATTACGTGTAAGGTATTTATTAAATTAAAAAATGTTTGATAATTTTTATTCATACAAATGAAAAAGAATCTAAATGATTATTGATAAAACATTCTTATCCAGAGAGGTGGAGGGGCTGGCCCTATGATACCTCGGCAACGGGCAATTGTACCGTGCCAATTCCTGCAAGCATGTGCTTGGAAGATAAGAAGAGCTCTTTTACAAGTCAAAGTGCTATATCCTTGTAAAATCCTTCTTCTCTATGAAGAAGGATTTTTTTATTCTTTTTAAAGTTTGTATTCGATAAAGAAATGAGGAGGCGTTATTTAATGATTCATTTTCAAAACGTGGGCAAAGTGTTTACGAATGGTAATGAACAAATCAAAGCATTAAACGATATCGATTTAAAGGTTAACAAGGGTGAAATATATGGTGTAATTGGGTTTAGTGGAGCAGGTAAAAGTACGCTTATTCGCTGTGTTAATCATTTGGAGCGTCCGACTGCCGGTAAAATGATTGTAGATGGTCATGATTTATCAACTTTAACAGTTAAAGAAATACGCGAAGTGAAAAAGAATATCGGAATGATTTTTCAACATTTTAATCTATTAAATTCAAAAACAGTGTACGCCAATGTTGCTATGCCACTAATTCTTAATAAAATGCCAAAGGATGAAATAAAACAACGGGTTTATGAGTTACTAGAGTTTGTTGGTTTATCAGATAAAGCAAACGTTCATCCTGAACAGCTTTCTGGTGGTCAAAAGCAACGTGTCGGTATTGCAAGAGCACTGGCAACAAAACCATCCATTTTACTTTGTGATGAAGCGACGTCTGCCCTTGATCCGCAAACGACAAGTTCGATTTTGGAGCTATTAAGAAAAATTAATAAAGAATATAATATTACGATTTTAATGATTACCCATGAAATGTCAGTAATCCGTGAAATATGTGACCGGGTTGCCGTCATGGAAGCTGGAGAAATTATTGAAGAAGGAACTGTTTTTGATGTTTTTTCCAGGCCAAAATCCCAGACAGCCCGAAACTTCGTCAATACCGTTATGCATGATCAAATACCTGAATCTATTATTAAAATGATTGAAAGTAATAACGGGTCACAAAATGTATTTCGGATTAATTTTATTGGTCAATCAGCTGGTCAGCCACTCTTGTCACAGCTTGCAAAAAAATTCGCTATCGATGTGAATGTGCTATTTGGGAATATTACAGAACTCCAAGGGATTCCATTTGGAAATTTAATTGTCGAATTACAAGGGTCCGAAGCTGAAGTGAACCGTGCTTTGGAGTACCTAGAAACGAAAGAAATAGATTTCAATGAGGTGATTCCACATGCTAGTTAATTCCGATCAAATTGTTCAAGCTCTGATAGAAACGCTTCAAATGGTCAGCATATCGTTTATATGTTCAATTCTATTAGGTTTACCATTAGGGATTGCATTATTAGTAACACGGCAAGGACAAATACTTGAGAATAAATCTGTTTTCACGGTATTAAACTTTATTATCAATATTTTTCGTTCTATTCCCTTTATTATTCTATTAGTGGCCATCATTCCGCTTACTCGTTTGATAGTTGGTACGTCTATTGGTACTTCAGCGGCTATCGTACCAATGGTTTTTTATGCGGGTCCTTATATAGCTAGATTAGTGGAAAGTTCACTTTTAGAAATTGATGAAGGTGTGTTTGAAGCAGCAAACGCTATGGGAGCAACACCGACTCAAACTATCTTTAGGTTTCTGTTACCAGAAGCTCTTAGTTCCTTAGTTGTTAATTTCACGATTGCAACGATTGGTCTAATTGGGGCTTCGGCAATGGCTGGAACCGTTGGTGGTGGGGGTATTGGAGATCTTGCCATTACATATGGATATCAACGTTTTGATACAGTCACGATGATGATTACGGTCGTTATGTTAATAATTATGGTTCAAGGATTACAATCAATTGGTAACTTTTTATCTAAAAAAATACGCAGAAAATAATTTAGGAGGAAAATCATGAAGAGAAAATTCTTATTTTTTATTCAACTTATTACATTCGTTTTAATTTTAGCAGCTTGTTCAAGTGATACTGGGGAAGAAAAGGTAAAACTCGGAATTAGCGGAACCGATACAAGTACATGGGATTTTGTATCAGAAAAGGCAGCGAAGGAAGGTATAGATATCGAGATTATTTCTTTTAACGACTATGTACAGCCAAATACGGCTTTGGGTGATGGTGAATTGGATGTCAACTCCTTTCAAACGGTTGCTTATTTTGATGAATTTATAGAAGAACATGATTTAGACCTTGTTCCTATTGCGACAACCTATTTGGCACCAATGGCGATTTATTCAGATGACTTTACAGATATAAATGATCTCCCAGATGAGGCCGCTATTGCTATACCTAATGATGCATCCAATCAAGGTCGAGCATTACTTTTACTGCAGGAGGCCGGGCTTCTTGAGCTCGTTGACGACTATGATGGCCTTGGTTCTATTTCAGAAGCGGTCATAAATAATCCAAAAAACATCGACCTTGTGGAAATGGCTCCGGCTCAAACTCCACGAGCAATGGAAGATGTTGATGCAAGTATTATTAATAATGGCTTTGCTAGAGATGCTGGTTTAAATCCACTGGATGATTCTATTTTTCATGAAGACGAAACAGCCTATGACTACTTAAACATTATTGCAGTAAGAGAAGAAGACAAAGACAATGAAACTCTATTAAAATTAGCGGAACTTTTCCAGGAAGAGGATACGGCAGAGTTTATTAATGATGAATATGGCGGGACCTTAATCCCTACTTTTGTACCTTTGGAGGAAATTGGCTGGTAAAAAATATATTTGGGAGGTTTAAAAATGACAACTATACAAACAAATATTAAAGAGAAAATTATCAACGATATTGAGGAAAATACAGATCGTTATATTGAGACAAGTCATGATATTCATGGTAAACCGGAGATTGGAAACGAGGAATTTTATGCATCAGGATTATTAATAAATCTTCTTGAAGACGAAGGGTTTATTGTTGAAAAAGAAGTTGCTGGCCATAAAACAGCTTTTGTTGCTAGAAAAAAATCGGTAAAATCAGGTCAGACGATTGCATTTTTAGCAGAGTATGATGCCTTGCCGGAACTTGGTCATGCTTGTGGACACAATATAATCGGGACTATGAGTGTTGCTGCAGCCATTGCATTTAGTAAGGTAATTGATGAAACTGGTGGAGAAGTGGTTGTCTTTGGAACTCCTGCTGAAGAAGGAGGACCAAACGGGAGTGCAAAGGGGAGTTTTGTTAAGTACGGCTTAACAGACGGCATTGATGCGGCGATGATGATACACCCGAATGGTCAAACAAGTTTAACAAAACCTTCTTTGGCTGTCGATCCGCTCGATTTTGAATTCACCGGCAAATCTTCACATGCCGCCGCTGCGCCAGAGCAGGGAATCAATGCTTTAGATGCGGTTATTCAACTTTTTAATGGAATCAATGCATTAAGACAACACGTTTCTGATGATGTTCGGATTCATGGAATTATTACACATGGTGGAGATGCGCCCAATATTGTTCCAGATTATGCTAAAGCGAGATTTTACATTCGGGCAGCAACTAGACCACGGTTAAATGATGTAACAAAACGAGTAAAAGCCATTGCTGAAGGGGCTGCATTGGCTACAGGCGCAACATTAAATGTGTATGCTATCCAAAATGAGGTCGACAATTTGTTATTAAATGATTCCTATAATCAAGTATTTAAAGACGTTATTGAAGAATTAGGAGAAACCGTTACTGAAGGTGCTGGAATGGGATCAACAGATGCCGGAAATATTAGCCAAGTGGTTCCAACGATTCACCCTTACCTTAAGATTGGAGCTGATGACCTCACTCCTCATACCATTCCATTTAGAGAAGCGGCTATATCCAAAAAAGGCGATGAAGCCCTAATTACTGGAGCAAAGGCACTCGGTTTAACAGCATTACGGTTAGTAACTGAGCCAGAGACATTGGCAACAATTAAAGAAGAATTTAAACAAAGAAAAGAAGCGGAAGCACAAAATAAATAAAGTCCATTGGGAACAAGGGTCAGATAAATAAAATATCTAACGGTTGGAGTCAGACCGGTCTGACTAGTCTGACCCGTTTTTCAAAATGTGGATAAGGACGGTTCTCCCCCGACAGTTAAGTTTTATTCTAACTTTCGCAGATGTTTTATATCCTACCTGGAAAGTGACCTGAGTATAATTCATGGGAGGCTACGCTCAATAGCCTACCTAGAAATTAGATTGTACATTAATCCAGAGGGGCTAAATTCGTAATCCTACCTGGAAAGTGTACTAAATATGATTTCAGAGAGGGTGCGCTGCTATCCTTCCTGGAAGACAGCTGAGTTGAAAAAAATCACAAAAATAATACCATATGCTCTTCAACATAAAACATAATATGTATTGTTGTATTTCAATGCCCTTTTCTCTAAACCGTTCTAGTATTCATTTAGATGAATCAACAAAAGAGTTTTATATCACTTCCAATCAAAATGATTTAGGAAAATCCGTGCACATCATGCTACAGACAATACTTTCTATTAGTAATGTTGAAATTCAATACGAGTGCCGTTAGGAATATTTTCCGAGAAGAGGTTTCAGCTTACTTTGATAAAAACGAAGATATTTATGATCCCTTTTCAGATTTTGAAATCCAAGGCAGATCAAAATTAACACATCACTTTGATTATTTAATGACCCTACAGAATAAAGAGAAAAAACTGGTAAGATTAATAAATAATTTCAATCAGACACAAGTAGAAAGAACATTAATTAGTTGGCAAGACACTCACGAACAAAGAAAGAATAAATACAATGAAAATTTAAAAATGGTCGCCCTTATTAATGATAATGAAAAAAAGTTGTCTGAGGAATATACTGAAGCTTTACTTGAATATGGTATCGAACCAATCAGATTCTCAGACAAACAGCATGTAAAAAAGTCACTTTCGCTAATAGAGTAAGTGTAAAATGCGCTCATCCCACAAGGAGAGCTGCATTTTTATTTAATCATCACTCGCAAACAAATGATTCATGATATCTTTTCGTGAGACAATCCCTAGAAGTTTTCCATCTTCGTCGACGACCGGGAGTCTTTTTATTTTTTTACCTGCGATTAATTTTGCTGTCGCTTCTATTTCCTGATCGGGACTAACTGAGATGACATCTTGTGTCATAACGGTGCCCACAAAGTGTCCCATTGATTTCCTTACATTTTCAAAGTACTTGTTGGGATCATCAAGATAAATGATGCCTCCAAGGATTTCTAAGAACGCTGGAACTTCTACTTTCGTATTATGCTTGATGAGATCTCCTTCCGTGATAATTCCTTTCACATAATTATCACCGTCTACAACAGGTAGGCCACTTAAGTCATTTCTGTTAAGTAAGTTTGCGCATTTTTCGACCGTATCATTTTCTGTTACTGTAATAACATCTTTTGTCATAATTTCTTTTACACGCATTAGAAAATCTCCTATCTTTAAAGATTGTATTCTATGGCAATAGTAACATATAGATCAGCATAAAAGCTGTTAAATGATATGATATGTCGGAATTGCTGGATGTGCCTATCATGCAAGGGGATGGCGACCTTGCGCGAGTGGGAGCACATACCGCGCGACCGAGACAGGAACCTGCGCGTGTGAGAGCACTTACCGCGCGATCGAGACCGAAACCTGCGCGAGTGGGAGCACATACCGCGCGACCGTGAGCGGAACCTGCGCGAGTGGAAACACACCCCGCGCGACCGAGACCGGAACCTGCGCGAGTGGAAGCACACCTCGCGCGACCGTGAGCGGAACCTGCGCGAGTGGGAGAACTTACCGCGCGACCGAGAACGGAACCTGCGCGAGTGAGGTCTCCCCACTATTTGTTTATACTTTTTACAAATGGGAAAAATGTATACGAAGTTGCTAAATAAATCTTAAAAATTTTAATATAATAGGAAGGTGTAAATGATGGGATTAATTTGGAGTTTAATTATCGGAGGTATCATCGGTTGGCTTGCGAGTTTAATCGTTGGTCGAGATGTACCCGGAGGCATTATTGGAAATATTATTGCAGGGATTATCGGTAGTGCAATCGGTTCGAGGTTGCTCGGCAGCTGGGGACCCGAAGTGGCTGATTTTTACATCCTCCCTGCTTTAATTGGAGCGGTTATTTTGATCGCTATTGTTAGCCTTGTTTTAAATTTAATTAGGGGTTAAAAAGTAATACTATTAAAAAAGCCAAGTCCTATTTTAGTTACGGACTGGCTTTTTTCTTAATACCAAATAATCTCAAGTCATAGTTTAAATTTCATAAAAGAAATACGCTACGCCCTATTCCCCCAAGCATGCGCTGTCACAGGTTTATAAACCCGTGCAATCGTACCTGAAATTGCAATTACTATCAACGCTGGTAACAACCAGCCAAGTCCTTCGTTATACAACGGCAAAGCGGAGTCATAAAATGCAAGAATGGGTTTCAACCAACCAAAATAGTCTATCTCTAACGTTTGGCTTAACGTTTTAAATCCATCAACGATACTAATCATAAATGTGACAATCGTTGTCGAAATATAAACGGATCGTGCATGGTGAAAGAGTGGTGATAAAAACGTTAGCAACATAAGCACAATCGCCAATGGATACAGGAACATTAATACTGGTTCTGCATACTTAATAATGTTTGTTAAACCGAAGTTGGCAATAACAAATGTAAGTGTTGCAAAAAACACGACAAACTTTTCATAACTGACTTTCGGTAGTAACGTTTGGAAATATTCTGCACATCCAGTGACAAGACCGATTGCCGTTGTTAGGCAAGCGAGTGTAATGACAATCGCGAGTAGCACTGTTCCAAATGCCCCGAAATAATAGGAAGAAGCACTGCTCAGCACGGGACCTCCATTTTCAAAAATACCAAACACTTGCGTACTTGTCGCTCCTAAATAAGCAATTCCTACATAGATGACTGAAAGTAATATAACGGCGACCGTTCCCGATTTCGCTGTTGAGCGTAATATTTCTTGTTTGGACGTTACCCCCATGGAGCGAATGGCTTGAATCACAATCATCGCAAATACGAGAGAGGCAAGGGCATCCATCGTGTTATATCCTTCAAGGAAACCTGTTACAAACGAACCGCTCGCATATGCTTCAAGTGGTGCTTCAATAGATCCCATTGGCTTAACTACCACCATCGCGAGCAAAATAACGAGCAAAATTACAATCCCCGGCGCTAATATTTTCCCTACATTATCAACGAGTTTTGCAGGTTTTAGGGAAATTAAAAGCGTAATAGCAAAAAAGATTAAACTAAAAATGAACAACCCAATTTGTTGGTTCCCTTCCCCAATAAAAGACTGAAATCCTACTTCGTATGCGACGGTTGCTGTTCTTGGTGCTGCAAAGAACGGCCCAATTGTTAAATATAGTAATGATGTAAAAAATATTGCATAAACAGGATTGACTCGACTGGCAAGATCTTGCAAATTTTCACTACCTGAATAAGCAATGGCCAGCACTCCGAGCAGCGGTAAACCAGTTCCTGTAATTAAAAAGCCAATAATCGCTGGTAGAAGATTTGTACCAGACTCTTGTCCTAATTCTGCCGGAAAAATAAGGTTCCCGGCCCCAAAAAACAGTGCAAACAACATGACTCCTATGGCAACATGAGATGAAAATGATAGTTTTGTTTTCAATGTCATCAACCTTTCTGTTATTGTTACAAAATTCTGTCAAATTTGTGCAATATTTGTCGAGTTTTGTAATACGAAGAATCATATCAAATTTTAACGTAATATGCAATATGTTCGAACAATTTGGTTAATTTTTTTCTTTCAATAATGAAATTAATCATGTTAAAAACAGCGTTGCTTGTCTTCATAAATTTTTCTGTGTTTGCTACAATAGCAATAATCGTAACTTTTCAAATCTTTCTAAACATATTGTAAGGAGTGAACATTATGGCTAATGCAGTCAATGAAATTACGCAAAAACTATTAAAATCTCACGATACAAAGCAACCTATTGAATTTATTCGTCACACTCATACTTTAAGTGAAGAGACGGCCTATTCCATACAAGAGGAATTCATTAAGCGAAAATGTAAACTAGAAAATGATAAAGTGGCCGGGTATAAAATCAGCATGACAAGTGCTGAAACCCAAGCTATTGCATCAACTCATGAACCAGCTTATGGAACGTTACTAGCCTCACACGTCATAAATAGCGGGGATTCCATTCCACTAGAATCTTTATTTTCTCCCATGATTGAACCTGAAATTATGTTTATTTTGACCGAAAACCTGACACCAGAGGCTGACGAAGAGGAAATTTTAAACAAAAGTAAAATAGCACCCGGGATTGAAGTACCAGATGCGCGCTACATTGATTGGTTTCCCAACTTCTCCTTAGCTGATTTACTTTCTGACAATACGGCAACAGGATTAGTCGTTGTAGCTGATGAAATAGATCCATTGTCTTTTGAAAAAATGGCAAATATAAACATGGAACTTGCTCATAATGGAGAAAAAATTAGCGAGGGTTTGTCTTCTGCTGTTTTAGAAAATCCCGTTTCATCCGTAGCATGGTTAGCAAAGAAACTCGCCAAGAAAGGGAAAACTCTCGAAAAAGATATGGTCATCTCCTCAGGTACATTTATACCACCACTTCCTGTGGAAAAAGGGACATATACTGTCAAATACTCTAGATTAGGACAAGCTGAAATTACTTTTGTGTGAGGTGAAAACTGAAGAAGTGAGAGATGTTGTTGATAGAATATTTAACATTACACAGCATAAAAGCCACTTTTTTTACGTCTAGATCATAAGTGGCTTTTTGTTACATGAGATTAATAAAAAGAATAAACATAAAACTAGTATAACGAGATTACCAAACTAGCCAGCTTTATTTATTGAAATACCTAACAATTACAGGTATGACACCATCCCATTGACCTGGAGTTCCTAAGAGCATTTTAAAACTAACACAAAGAGCATATCCCAATCAACATGAGGCTAAACAAAAAACCTCAATTCGTTTACTACTGAAGTTTTTTTGATCAGTTGCTGCACCGATAATCGATTCATCTGGCTCAACTTTAGCTTTTTCTAATAGCAATTCTTTCCAAAACAAGTCCTCTTACTTAAAAGTAAAATACTTTTATTAGTTATACAGAATCTCTCTCAATAATAAAATAAGGTACTTTTACTTTTTCTTGAGATCTATTTAAAATAAGCTTAAAGGCTTCCTCGCCAACTTTTGTTAGTTGGTGGTCAACGGTAGTTATTCCCAAAACACTACCAGACGGTTGGTTTTCTTGACCAATGACAGCTAAATCATTCGGAATATTAAATTGTTGAGACTTTGCATATAAGTAAATTCCACCAGCTACTTCATCTCCATTTGCATAGATAGCAGTTGGTCTTTTTGGTAACCGCAAGAGTTTTTTCGCCGCTTCACTTCCGTCATTTAAACATCGACAATCAGAAATATGATAATCAGATGGAGGCTCACCAAAAACTTCATTATAAGCTTCAATCGTTTGTTTTGTACTTTTACTTTCCAATCTGGCAGTTGTAAAAGCAACCGCACAATGTCCACGTTTTTTTAATAATTGAAAGGTATCTAGGTAAGAAGAATACCTATCACTATAAGAACAACCAATTTCGTTATTATACGTGTATTCACAAGATACAATTGATCCATAATTACTATAAGGAATGATAGTCTCCCAATCATTTGCTCTTGAGGCTAAAATGATACCATCAAATAATTTGCTTTTTAACCTTTGCAAATAATTTAACTCTTTTTCTTTACTATACTTTGAAGGGAGTACAGTTACAGAATAATCATTCTCTGAAGCCATATTAAGTATACCATTTAACATTTGATCGAATGCTGGATTATTATTATATGGGAGTATGACCCCTACTGTTTTTGTTTCTCCTCTAATTAAATCAATTGCATTCTTGTTCGGTGTATAATTCACTTCTTCTATTACTTTTAAAACAGACTCTCTTTTTTCGTCAGAAACATATTTATAATTGTTGAGTACTCTAGAAACAGTCGAAACTGAAACTCCAGCCAATTTAGCAATATCATTAATATTTGTCATACAAGTGCTCCTATCTCTTGAAATCGGGGGTAATCACACATTTAAATGTCGATAAGCATTAATGAAATTTACAAGATTCGCACTGGATTCCCACTTTATTCTAATGTAATGTTCACCGACAATTAATGTAGATTGTATAATATTCCTTTCCTCTCCATCAAACCACAAAGACTCTTCAATATTTATTGGTTTTTTGCCAACTAAATATAATCTTTTATTTGTTAATAACAAATCACCAAAGTATACATTATGCATTCCGTTGAAGCTTTCCATTAATCCTGTAATAGAGGAAATTATATTTTCGTCATGTTGGATGGAAGTATTTATCTTCATAAGTTTTTGCCTCCTTGAGTTGAAATTAAGTTCTTTATTTTACTCTAATTTATGAAATGCATTTCAAGTCAAGGTATTTTTTAAAAGAATATTCTACTTAGAGTCATATTTATTAAACACAGATTTACACATACTAGTACTAAAAATCATTGCACAAAACATTTATAATTAATATTTTATGAATGAGTTGGGATCAGACTCTCCACCTCTAATAAAGACGGGGAAAACTTTCGGGGGAATAGGTGCTAAAATAAAAACATAAATATTTAGTTTTTCTGTAGTTAATGCGTATAATAAAAGAGACTGACTTATCGAATCGGGGCCTATTTATTTTTACAACTAGGAGGGATTCACCTCATGACAAAACAACAAAGACGTTCGGTACCTGCAGCATCAGCTGAATCCTTCAACCTATTTTCCGTTATTAAACAAGCGTTTATTATTAAGAAAAATCCATTTCCATGGTGGAAGGCTATTCAAGCTGGTATTTGCATGGCTACACCACCATTCATCGGACTACTGGTTGGTCACCTGCAAGAAGGGTTATTAATGGGAATTGGTGCGTTTACGTTTCTTTATATGTTTAATGAGCCGTACGCACAACGTGCAAAAAAACTCTTTTTTATCATGATTGGGATTGCTTTATCGGTTGGGTTGGGTACATTACTTACACCACACCCATACGGAATAGCATTGATGCTTGGTTTAATTGGCGCGATAGTAACATTTATTTTCGGGGCTTTGAAAATCCCTGGTCCGGCAGCAGTATTTTTCGTGCTTACCTTTTCAATGACAACCGCCATGCCGGTGGATCCATCGCTTGCACCCATTCGTGCTGGTTTAGTATTGGTTGGTGGAGCCTTGTCATGGCTTGTGGCTATGGCAGGAAGCCTTGTTAACTTTCATGGACCGGAAATAACGGCCATGAAACAAGTTTATCGTCAGTTAGCCACGCTATTAGATACAGTCGGTACTTCAAATTTTGCTTCCTCCAGACAGCAAACATTACTAACCATCCGAAATGCGGAAGATACGCTATTGGCAGGGTATATCCCGAGACAAAAATCTGCTGTCTACAAACAACTCTATTTGTTATATGAACGAGCGAATATTATTTTCTCTGAGGTACTGGAATTTTATACAGATGCAGATAAGAAGCTCCCTGCAGAATTAGGTGACTCATTAAGAAAAATCACAGAATCAATTGGGGACAACGATTTATTAACTCTACAGGAAATTGATCCAACCGATGAATTAATGGGACGTTTAGTGACAAATATACGGAAAGCAGAAGCTGTTGTTAACAAATCTCCCTCCATGATGGATAGGGACATTGCAGTTAAAAAGCGTCCTTTGAAGGATGTTTTAAGTGACTGTTTACATAGGAATTCCATTGTGTTTATTTATGCGCTTCGCTACGGATTCATTCTGATGATTGCTGCGTTAATTGCCTTTAGCTTTAACTTTGATCGATCGTATTGGATCCCCTTATCCTGTGCGGCAGTCATGTTGGGAACGACGATTATGACGACCTTTCATCGTGCGATTCAGCGGACATTTGGTACCATTATTGGGGTTCTTATTGCTAGCGCCTTGCTATCAACGCATCCGGATGGAATTTTTATTGTGTTGATTATCTTAACATTAACTTTTTTAACTGAGGCATTTATTGTTCGAAATTATGCGTTAGCTGTTTTCTTTATCACGCCGAATGCTATTTTTATGGCGGAAAATACAACACAAATTCACAACGTCAGTTACTTTGCTATAGCTAGGATAACCGACATTTTTATTGGTTGCGCAATCGGGTTAATCGGGGTACTCCTTACTAGCAGGCGATCAGCCTCTAGCCGCCTTCCCCATTTGATTGCCAAAACCATTCGTACAGAAATTCAATTCCTTGTGCTGTTATTCTCTGAGGAAACCGCTGAACAAGATTTTGAGGGTAGCAAGGAAATGCGTAAAATGCACTCCAATTTATCAAATCTCCGAGTTGTTTATACGACAGCTCTAGGTGAAATTCCAAAAGACAAAAAGGCATTGGAATTTATCTGGCCGGTCATTTTTTCGATTGAACAACTTGGCTATTTATTGGAATCTTCCTCAAGACGTAAACAACGCCCTGTTCTTAAAGATGAAGACCTTGCACAATTGCTTTTAGTTTTTGAAATCATGGCTAAGGCAAGTGAACAAAGACATGCACCAAATACAAGGTATATTCCTGAAATAACTGGATATACACAAATACGAAAAGAAATTGCCGATTTGCAACAGGCATTGCAAAGTAGTGCCCGGGCACCGATTATGTAAGATAAGATGATTCTCTAATTAAAGGAGAATTTTTAAAAATACAAGCACACTGATCCTACTTACTCACAAGGAATCAGTGTGCAATTTATTGTGGATTAATTTGCAATTATGTAAGGCTGTAAAAACACGATAAGTCTAACTATAAGGACCATTATTTAGCGTTTAATTTTGTTCTAGCTCATGAATCTACTTTTCCATATTGATTAACTCATTCATGCAAAATACTGCTTTCGCAACATATTAAGATATATTAATTTTCACATCATAACGATTTAATAAATCATCATCGACAGATATTTCAATCGAAAATTCCAAACTGTCTCCTAACTCCTGCAAATCCTCATCATATTTATCTTCATGATTTAATATAAGCATTTGTGTATGACGGGAATCTCCGCTATCAATCATATTTCTAAAATAACCTCTGTCATCAATAGAATCACCATCAAAATAATAATCTTTTCCATTAATATTTACTTTTTCATCCAATTTATTTATAATATCAAAATCTAGTTTATATTCCTCTGAATCAGGATCATATTTTATTTCATTTAACGTAAGGGAAACATCGTCATCATCAATAATTTCTTCTTCCACATAAACATGATCTCTGTCTTCATTTGCACTAGCGTCAATCTCTATAATATCACCCGGACTTACAGTATCATCATTATCACTCTCAACACTGTCATCACTTACATTTTTTTCATTATTTCCACCACATGCTGCTAAAAACAAAAGAAAAACAGCAACCAAAACTAATAAACGTTTCATGTTTTCATAACCCCTTTCAAATAAAATTTGTAACATTCGTTTATAAGGTCTATGACACATATCGTATTATTAAACATAACAATAAAATCTAACTTTCGCAAAATCAATCAAGAATAAATCTATCTTGGAGTAAATAAATTTTAATAGTTTTTAAAATGGATTTCACATCCTTTTATTTATCAAAAACATGGACGTTAATTTAGAGGACTGTTTTATATAATTCATTGGTTTTTTTATTTATTTTGTAAATTTACATTATTTAACCTGTAATTAACATCTATTTAAACTTTCGCTGATACGATAAAGATAGTTCAAAAATAAGAGGAGGGAATTTTGTGCCAGAGAGTTTGATGAATAAAACAGCATATACACAATCGCAAAAAATGATGGTTTTTATTTTAGCCATGTCACTTAATGGTCTTGCAAATTTATTTACAGAACTGTTACCTGAGTTCGAAATAGGACCGGTAGATTTATCTATTTCTTACATGGCTTTTGTTCCAGTCATTCTCGTTATTTTATTCCACCCTTTATATGCAGCCTTAGGAGCATCGATTGGGGCAATTATTTTTGGAGATTTATTACTAGGAGATTTTAGTGGATTAGGTGAAGTAGAGGGATTTTTGCAAATTACGTTAGCAATGTACATTGCTGGATTACTTGTACGAGATCCAACAAATAAAAAGCAAATTACCATTGCAGCTCTTGTAGGTGTGGCAATTGATCAACTACTCGGTGCCATTGTCGACATTGGGAAAGTTTGGTACGGAGTAGAGGAATTAGAAGCAGTGCCAGGGTTGCCTGAAAGTATAGTCGTCATGGAAGCCTTTGACTTCGTTAATAACATGATCATTTCCGGTGTGCTTTTTGGATTAATCCCTACACTTTACTTAATTCCGAGATTATATGGTAAGATTGAGCCTTTAATGGGAATGAATCCACGTGACAAAAAAGAAACTGGTTCAATCATAGAATTCATCTCCGTTCGTTTAATAGTTATCACTATCTTTCTTAGTTTTGTTGGACTAGTAGCTGAGTTTATAGCTGAAATGGACATCAATTTCGCAGTTTGGGAGCCAGGGTTCATGGATCAATTTGGAGATAGCTTTATCTGGTTACCAATATCTGTTGCATTAATTATTGTTGTAACAATCATAATAATCGCAGTAAAGTTAACAAATAAAACAAAAAAAGCCAAAAAGGATGATGAAAAATGCTCTGCTTAAAGCAACCCATTGTACAAATCAGTGATGTTCACTATCAATACCCAGGTGCTAAGAAACCAGTATTAAATGGAACAAATTTAACAATTCATCGGGGTGATTTTCTGGCCATTATTGGTGGTAATGGTAGTGGTAAATCAACTATTTGCAAAACAATCAACGGTTTAATTCCACATTATTTTTCAGGATATTATAAGGGAGAGGTAGTTGTTGAAGGAGAGTCCGTTAAAAATCAGGCTGTTGCTACATTAAGTCACCATGTCGGTTATGTTTATCAGGATTTTCAAAATCAATTAATGAAATTAACCGTTCTTGAAGATGTATCCTTTGCCCCACTTAACTTTGGATATAAAGATTACAAAGTAAAAGCGAAACAAGCTTTAGAGCTACTTGGAATCACTCATTTACAAGATAAAACCATTTGGGAGCTAAGTGGTGGAGAAAAGCATTTAACAGCACTTGCTGGCGCATTAGCCCTTAATCCAGAAATCTTAATTGTTGACGAACCGGTCGCACAGCTTGATCCACAACATGCGACTGAAATATACGATAAATTAAAGTATTTGAATGAGGAATTAGGTAAAACAATCATTACAATCGAACATCATACCGAATTTATAGCGAATTATTGTAATCAAGTTGCTCTTATTGAAAATGGAAAAGTTAAATGGCATGAAAATGTAAAAAAGGGATTACTCAATATTACAGAGCTTCAAGATGCATATATTTATCCACCACAAGTGACACAAGCAGCAATACAATTAGATGATTTTGCGCCTAGTAATGACCTTCCCATTACAGTGAAAGAAGCTATTACCTATTTCAATGATTGTTACTTCCTTCCAGACCCAAATCGATATAAACCACATTTACAGACAATGCAGTCAGCAATTTTATCAGTAAATAATCTTCAACATGAAGTGAAATTATTGAATAAAGAAAGACGAACTGTTTTAGATATTGATAATATAACAATTTATGAAGGCGATCAAATTGCTATCGTTGGTAATAATGGTGCTGGTAAAACGACATTAATGAAAAGTCTTGCCGGTATTATCAGACCAAAACAAGGGACCATTACGATGGATAACATTGATATTTTAAAAATGCCGGTTGAAAAGCTCTCTAGCCATATTTCCTATATTTATCAAAATCCTGAGGAAATGTTCATTCAAGATACAATTAAAAATGATGTCACCTATTTCGGAGATGTACGGAATATCAAGCAGGATAACCTATACGAATATATAGCAGAATCGCTAGACATGAAAGATTTACTTCCGCTTGATGGTAGATTGTTGAGTGGTGGTCAGCAAAGAAGATCCTCTGTTGCTATTGGTCTTGGCATGTTGCCGACAGTGATGATGCTAGATGAACCGACAGCTAGTCTTGATATAGGGAATAGAAAACAATTGGTTAATATTTTACATTCCATTCGTGACAAGGTAAAAACAGTCCTCATCGCAACACATGATATGCAGCTTGTTGCTGAATGGGCAACACGGGTGATTGTTATGGAGCACGGGAAAATAATTTTTGATGGCACACCTAGGGTTTTATTTGACCGCGTAGATATTTGGAAACAAGCCGGACTCAAACTACCACAAATTGCAGAACTAAGTCTTGCATTAAATATTCAGCCAGCTTTGTCTGTAAATGAATTTGTTAAGAGAGTAAAGGAGGCTCATGCTAATGGATCTCACTGCTAAAATAAAAGATGTTATAAATGTAGAAACAATTAAACTTGAATTAATAAAAACGTCTTATGGCAAACCAGATGTATATTTTTCTAAAATCGACGCCAGATTATTAATCTTTTGGTATTTAATCGTCAGTCTTTTACCATGGTTCACTTTTAATAATACAATTTTAATCTCTATTATCATCTATACAGCTTTTCTTGCAGTAATTTCACGAGTGAGCCCATTAATTCTTACATTGCTTTTAATCGGCATCATCACAGAGTTATTTACGATATTTGTCGTTACGGCATTTTTTGCTGGAGGTAGCTTAGAAGCAATTATGCCACTTCTCACTTTGTCGATGAAGATATTTATCATGTCCATTGCTAGCGTTTCTGTTTTTGCTAGTATGAGTCCAGAGAAGTTGAGTGATGGTTTATTAAGTCTAGGACTACCAGCACAATTTAGTTTTGCGGTATCTTATGCATTCCGCATGCTACCTATTTTATTAGATGAGTATCATCAGATATTCCAATCTTATAGGTTACGGGGGAAGACACCTGAAAAACAAGGTATTCTAAAATGGCGAATTATTTATTATTACATCAAAATCATTGTTCAGTCGTTTTATCCGCTAATGCTTAACGTAGCGAAGAGGACACGACTCACAGTAGAAGCGTTGGAAGTGCGGGGGTTCTCGTACTCACTTCATAGTCCCAAGGCAAAAGAACAAAAGTTAGCTTATTTAAAATTTAGGAAGCAGGACTATCAATTCATTATTTTGCAAACAATTACGATACTATTCATTCTATGGTTTGGAACAACATTTCCATCTTAAAAAAATAACTTAATTAAAAAGGAGAATACATATGAACATTGATTTTCACACACATGCTAATTTATCAAAAAAAATAAACATTTCGATTGAAGATTTAGAAGGGAAAATGCAGGAAGCCAAAGCAAGTGGACTTACCGCATTAGCAATAACGGAGCATTTTAATGCGACAAATATTATCGAGCTATACAAAGCTCTTCGAGAAAAATATACTTATGAAAAAGATTATTATAAGATTGGAGAAATGAAAGTGTTTTGTGGATTAGAAGTTGACGTAAAGGAAAATGGACATTTTCTTGTCATCGGTTCTCGGGACGACATTTTGGCTATAGCATATCTTCTCCTCCCTTATCACAACGAAAAAGAGTTCATTCCAGTAAAGCACTTGATTAGATTACTTGCAGAATTTAATGTTTTAAAAATTGGTGCCCATCCTTTACGTAAATCAACACATTGGCATCATCATGAACCATCTATTTTAAAGCAATTTGATGCATATGATTTAAATGGAAAAGATCTTTTTACAGATGGACTAGATATGGAAAAAAGAGTTCGTACATTTGCTGATGAATATAATATTCCAGTTGTCGGTGGCAGTGATACGCATCAGCAACTACAATACGGTTCAATCATCAATGTATTCCCTGAATGTGATACCATCGATGAACTTAGAGCAGCCATTCACCAAGATGATTATGAAACAAAAATATCACAATGCTTAGACGTGAGGGTCAAAGCAGCAAATCAAGTGAAAAAAGTAACCAAAAAAATGAGAAATTATCGATGAAGTGCTTTTATTCGTTGATTGATTGTTTATTTAATAATTTGAACCTTACTGATTGTCCTTCCTTCAATCTCTAAAACTTTGAAAGTTAAATTATCTTTTTCAATCACATCGTTTACGGCAGGAAACTGTTTAAATTCTTTTAATAAATACCCGGCAAGAACATCCTCTTCTTCGGGTATTTTTGTATTAAAAATTGAATTTAAATAGTGTAAAGTAATTTTTCCATCACATATAATTTCTGTCTCGGTCATTTTTTCGATGACTGAGTCGTTCTCTGAATCTAATTCATCTTCTATTTCTAATCCAATCATTGTTTCAATGATATCTTCATGCGTAATAATACCTTCTGTCCCACCATATTCATCAAGCACAATCGCCATGTGTTTTTTCTCTTTTGTCATACGACGAAAAACCCTTTCAATTGAATGAAACTCGTAGACAATTAACGGTTCTGTATCACTTAAAGACTGAAGTGTTTGCTTCGGTTCTATAGACCACTGGATTAAATATTTTGAGTGAAAAATCCCTACTATATTATCAATATTTTCATCATAAACGGGATACCTTGTGAAATTATTTTCAAGTACAGTATCTCTAACTTTCTCATAAGTTGCTGTATTCGATAGAGAAAGGATATCAATACGGGGTGTTTTTAGTACATCTTTGACATTTAAATTTCGAAAGTCAAGAGCACCTTTGATTCGAAATGATTCATCCTTTTCAAGCATTCCTTCCGATCCTGCAATATCGACAATCGCACGAAGTTCATCTTTTGATACTGAAACATTTTCAACCTCACCTTTTGATAAAGACCTTGTGATGTAGCCAGTTAACTTATTTAATAAAAATGTAATGGGTTTAAAGAGGATAACAAAAAATCTAATCACAGGATAAACAATGAAAGCAATCCGTTCAGAAAAAGATGCAGCGACAGATTTTGGTATGACTTCAGAGAAAACAATAATTGTCACTGTTAATATAGCTGAAGCAACACCAATATTAACCCCATAATCAATAGCTAATGCCGTAACAAGCGTCGGTAACAAGATATTTGCTACATTATTTCCGATGAGTATCGTTGTGATAAACTCACTTGGCTTGGAGACTAAATTTAATAGTCTTTCTGACTTCTTGTCTCCATTACGCGCCTTCGTTTGTAATTTCATTTTATTTGTCGCGGTTAAAGCCGTTTCACTTCCTGAAAAGAAAAATGAAACAAATAATAAAAATATGATCGCAATGATCACACTCTTTTCCCCCTCGTATGAGAATAAAATAGTTAGATTTATTATACCACTAGCGCTAAATTATTTAAAACTAAAATACGTCAATTGATGCTTAAAAGCAAGTTTTACCTTTAAGTTAGTATATAACTGTTACATTCATTACAAAACAAATGTATGAATATCCTCAGAAAAAGTTTCATAACAATATATAATATCTATGTTTTCCATACAAAGAGGTAAACATATTGAGGTGAAAAAATACTATTCAACCAAAATCTCAGAATTTTTTTATCATGACACAAATTCTAAGCTTCAGGTAAAACTTTAGCTATATTTATAATGCACTTCACTGTTTTATTATTAATTTAAATGATGTATTGTTGGGAGGTGAGGCGAAAAATGAGGAAGATGGTTTTAGTACTCTTTGCTGCAGTTTTCATATTAGGTGCTTGCAGCGGCGAAAAACCTGTAGCTGCAAGTCATGATAAGATGAGATATGATTATAGTGAACCAGATGTGCTGGATGATAATAAATTAATCACTCCCCATACAACTGTCATCGTTAAAGGAGAAGTAATGAATATCAGTGAAGCAGTTTCTAACATGTTTGCTTCAAGAATATCCAGTAGGGAAGATCAGGAATATGAATCCGTTACTTTTAAGGAAACTAATGTGTTTGGGATAGAATCTGAGGATGGTGAAGATTATCTCGTACTCACCGACGACATAGGTGCGTGGGTTGAAGGTGACTTAATTACTGTTACAGGAACCTTTGAAGGTATAAATGACAGGACATTCCTTCCTTTAATCAAAGCGGATAGTATGGAGGAATTTACAAGTAAGTAATTAAATATACTAAGCAAACAAGGGAAAACCGCAGAAATTACATAGTTATCTAAGGACGGGTATGTAATTCCGCGGTTTTATTTTTAAAAAGAAGAAGCTCTTACTACGTTTTTTTCCTTTAAATCAGTACATCTATACACCAATTCAAGTAAAAGATGCTCTTTTCCCCATCCTGGAAAATGGGCTAAGCACCATTCCGGAAAGGATGAGTTGGGATCCTCAGAATTTTTGGATGGGTCATCCGCATTCTTTTTTATTAATCTTTAAATAACAACGCTTTACTATTTGGGTAAGTCGGGAATTGATCCATGGGTATCGTCCAATCTTGCTCTGGTACAGTAAATTCATATTTATTAACCAAGTGATCAGAAAAAACACGCATGCTATGGAGCGTAATCCATTCTCCGGCACAGCGGTGCATTTCCCTGAATTTCCCGCCTCCTTGCGCAATCATTTCGTATTCTTCTTCATATGATATGTCTTTTGCTTTACCGATATATCGCTCGATATCAAATTGCTTTGGGGAAGCAATGGTACGCTCGTCGTGATTTGTACCATATAAATCTAATACCACCCAACTATCTTTTGGAATCTGATATCCGTTAATTTCTACATCCCTGACGGCAATGGCTGGCAGCATTGGGAAAAACGGATAGTAACGACGCATTTCTTGAATGAAGGGATCTTGCAAGTTATCAAAATCAGCTTTTAACTTATCATAAACATCCTGTTTAGCAAAAAGCGCGTGGCCCATCAAAGCCATCCAAACCGTTAAAGCAACAGTTGGTCGAATGATGTTTAACAACTCAACGGCCGCTACGTCGATTGGCAACAATTCTCCATCAAGACCTGTCGCATTGGCGAAAGTATATAAAGCACGATTTTCTTCCTCAGCTACTGGATGTTCACGTGCTTCTTTAATGAGATCTTGAGCCCACTTTTCCGAATTATTTCGATCAGTTATCCCTTTTATGTGATCTGTTGGAGAAGTCACCGCACCACTAATCATGGAGATTTGGTTATGGGCAAGTTTGTCCAGTGTTTTCAAGTCGTATTTGTCTACATTAATTCCAGACCATTCACAGATAGAGTTAAATAGAACTCTATTTGCTAGATCAAATAACTCAAATTCACCATGTTGCTTATCTAATTCTGTCGTTAGATTTCTGTCCAATATTTTACGATAATCTTCCATCCTGTCTGGGGTCATTAAATCCATGAAATAGTTCTTCCGATGATGGTGTTCCTTACCATCTAAGGTTTGAACTCCATCTTCGCCGAATAAAGTTTTTAAGACTGGCTTTGGCATGGCTCCTTCACGTGTAAAGTTTTCCGGTTTGTAAAATTTACGGGCTGCCTCTTCTCCATAGATAGCAGTAATATCTTCGGTTAAAAATTCAGCTTTTACTACGGGAGCATCAACATCCTCGCGAAGTTGTCTTAAAAGATTATACCCTTGATGGATTAATTCCTTTGTCTCTGTTAGTTTTATTTTAGTTTTTGGTACTTGTTTCACTGCTTATCCTCCTGCTTCTTATGATTTCTACAATATCAAATTACTTTTGGTATATGAATCATTTTTTTCTTAGTCAAACTCTTCATATTCATTCGGATGTTGTCCTTCGACCCTTCCAGGTTCCCCTTTATCCAAACTATCGATTTGCTTCATATCTTCATTGTTTAGTTCAAAATCGAACAAATTTAAGTTTTCTTTTTGGTGTTGGGGAGAGGATGCCTTCACAACAAGTAATACATCATTTTGCATATTCCAACGCCCAATAATTTGTGCTGGCTTTTTATTATATTTCTTTGCAAGTGCCATAATCGTATCATTTTCAAGCACATCGTTTAATTCACGGCCTAAAGGACTCCATGCTTCGGTTACAATGCCTCGTTTCTTATTCTCTTCTACGAGTTTTTTATTATTAAAATAGGGATGACGTTCGATTTGATTAGTAGCAGGGGTGACACCTGTTTTTTCAATGATTCGGTCAAGATGTTCTGGTAAAAAGTTAGATACACCGATTGTTTTGATCAAACCAAACTTCTGTGCATCCACTAAAGCTTGCCACGCCTCTTCGTATTTGTCTTGTTTAGGCAGCGGCCAATGAATCAGATATTTATCAAAATAGTCAATACCTATCCGATACAATGACTCCTGAATCATTTGAATCGCGTCATCATAGGAGTGAGCAGCACCCGGTAGTTTAGAGCTAATCATTAATTTTTCCCGAGGGACTGAGGTTCGTCTCAGCGCTTCTCCAACCATTCCTTCATTATTATAGTTCGTTGATGTATCAATCAATCGATATCCCGATTCAATGGCGTTTAATACATCATAAAGGCCAGGAGCCCCTTTAACATTTACTGTTCCAAAAGCAATTGCCGGCAAACTACTTCCGTCATTCAATAACATGGATTTTATGTTAGTCATTTTATTTATGCTCCTTGTTCAATTTTCACTTCTTTTTTATATTCATTTTTTAATGACCTTTCAATTAATTATTTCCCTGATGTGAAGACTTATTAAACATTTTTACTTTTAATGCCTATGACAGTGTGGGATAAACCTTTTCTTAATGTTAGCTCACTTGGAAGATAGCACGGCGAGGTGTTAAATTTTTTAAGAGTTAGCATTTACATCAAAAAACGAGGTCTACTCATCAGCAAACCCCGTCATATCAATCATTATTTACTTAGGTTTACATCATCCCCAGCGTGTTGTGATAGCATTGTTTTGTTTATTCATGATACTTTTTTGTTACTTTTTTATGAGCTATTCAAAACAACAGGCTACGATTGATAAGTCATTTAAGAATTCCGTAGTCGTTTGTCAGTTTACGTAGGGGAGCCTTACAATAAGTCCTCTTCCTCAATTTTCATGTCCTTATAGTAATGCGTCATGTCATGGTCGTTGATTTCTCTCATGACTCTGCAAGGGTTGCCAACAGCGACAACATTGGCGGGCATATCTTTGGTAACAACACTTCCAGCTCCAATGACAGTATTTTTCCCAACACGCACACCAGGTAAAATAACGGCACCAGCACCGACCCAGACATTATCCTCAATGATGACTGGTAGATTGAATTGGGCAACTTTTCTGCGCAATTCCGGATGGATCGGATGTGTACCAGTAGCAATCGTCACGTTCGGACCTATCATAACGTTATCGCCGATTTGAATATCAGTGTCATCGACTAATGTTAAATTAAAATTGGCGTAAACACTATTTCCCATATGTGTATTTCGTCCCCAGTTGGCATGAAGAGGCGGTTCGATATAAACATTCGTACCAACTTTGGCAAACAGTTTATGTAAAATAGCCTGTCTCTTTTCTAATTCTGAGGGTCTTGTATTGTTAAAATCATATAATATGTCTAAACATTGCATCTGCTCTTTCATAACATTTTCGTCCGTGCAGAAATATAATTTTCCACTTTTCATTTTCTCCCATATTGACATATATCATCATTCTCCTTTTTAATGATTGATTCAATTCAGCGCAATGAATTCAAATAAACTATATTTGAAACAACGAAAAAACAACTCCGCGCAAGTCAAAACAACTCTCCAAAATAATACTCATGATTTTTCTTGAAAATATTACAAAACGCCAATTTTATCAATTAGAAGGTTACGAATTGTACTTTTGCCGTTTCGGTTATTTCAAGCAAACACATTGGTTAGTGCTTATGCATCACGATTATCCTCAGGCCATATAAGTTCTTTTTCAATAAGATTGACGTCATTTATAAAAATTTTCCTGTTACGAATATTCAATGATAATTTTTTAATTAATAAAATAGATAATTCACTACCTTATAAAGGTATAAAGAATGGCTGTATTATAGTAATCATATTAGTCCTTCATGATTTCTTTCATTTCATCTTGGCTCGCTGCTGCATGATCTTCGCTAATCCTAGTTAGAGAATTCCGCTCCTATTCTTCAAAACCGATATTACCTGTTCAAACAATTAATACTATCGCCGCAACAATAGGAACAGTGATCAACGCTGTTTTCAAAATCATCGGATGCAAACGTGCTGTGAATTTAGCACCTATATAGGAACCAATGATCATTCCAGCTGCCACCTCTGTAAATAGCAGAATATCCCAGTTCCCTGCCGTGTAATATCCAATCCCTCCAACAAAGGCTACTGGCAATATAACGAGCATGGTAGTACCTGCCGCCTGTTGCACAGATAAACCAAAAAAGACCAATAAACCAATTTGAATAAAAGGTGAAGCGCCAATACCTAACAAACCGGATAATCCGCCAGTCACAAATCCCACACCACATGCGGCAATCCAAAAACGAATACCAGATTGTATCCCTTTACCACCGAGATTTGCCCAAACCTTTCCAAAACCCGTGAATAATCGAAACCATAATAATACAGCAGAGAAAAACATCATTCCTGCTGTTAACCATTTTAATATATCTCCAGGAATCAGATCGGCAATCAATGAGCCAACGAAAGCACCAATAGCGCCAAATAATCCTGTGGTGAGACCAACTCGTAAAACGAGATTATTTTCTCTAAAATGACTATATGCCCCCGATATGGAGGTAAAAACCATAGCCGAAAGCGATGTTCCAAACGCTGTATGAACTGGAACACCGAAAACGGTAGTTAAAATAGCAATAACAAAACCAGCGCCTCCTGCACCAATAAAACCAACCAAAAGACCTAATATAATCATAGTTATAAAAATAAGCATTAAATAAAAATCCCTTCTAAAAATAACCAGAACTGTTCAACAATTCAACAATATGGTCCGATTGGTGAACAAAATTTAGTTTTTAGTCCACTACATCAATAAAAAGCGCTGCTAGAGAACTCATATTATTTAAGTCCATTTCACAGCATAGCTCGGAGTATAACGATCCATTTTTTCTAATAATTCTTTGGGATCTGAGGATACAATTATCATTTCTCGATAACTTTTATTCATAAAGCCTTGTTCAATTGTATGATCTAACATATTGATTAACGGATCAAAAAAATTATTAACGTTTAACAATCCGCAGGGTTTTGCATGATAACCAAGTTGTGACCAAGTAAATACTTCAAACCATTCCTCAAGCGTCCCTGAACCTCCAGGCAAAGCAACAAATCCATCCGCTAATTCTGACATTTTTGATTTACGCTCATGCATTGTATTAACTACATGCAAATCCGTTAATTGGTCATGAGCAATTTCTACAGCTTTTAGTTTTTGGGGAATTACCCCTATGACACTACCTCCACTGTGTAGAGAAGCGTCAGCTAATGCCCCCATACATCCGACTTGTGCACCACCATAAATTAAAGTCTTATTGTTATTGGCTAACTCTTTGCCGAACTTTTCTGCATGCTCTATATAAACGCTGTTTATTCCCGTATTTGACCCACAAAATACAGCAAGATTGTTAATTTCCATTTCAGTCACACCTTTGTTCTTTTTTTATCAATCTAAAGATATCTGTTTGACAGTTTACGTTTATGTTCTAGGAAGATTTCTTCCAGATTGATATCGTATTTATTCGCAATGACAACTACATTACCTAAGACATCTCCTAGTTCCTCTGTTAAATTACTCTTATTTTCAGTGAATGAACCGGCTTGTTCATCTTGACGATCTCGTCCTATTTCAAGTGCTCTAATTGCTCTAGCGACTTCTCCTGTCTCTTCTGACAGGAAGCCAATACGTACAAAAATATCTAAATCAGCCCAACCTCTTGATTTATAATAGTCGGCAATCCACTTTTGAAATTCTTTCGCTTCCATTTGATATTCCTCCCAACTCATACAAAATAAAACACAAATCATTATTAAAGGCACCTTCAACTAGAGAGCCCGATTGTAGAACAGTAGCATATAATTTGTGTATATCTTATACTCAAACTTTAACATTTCTTGACCCCTATTGACATCAATTATTTTTGTTGCTGCAACTTGAAATTGATTTTTCATTTTATGTTTTTCCGTATCATTCAAATAATCTTACTCCACATAGTTTTAGACATACACACATTAGTATGATGACAGAATCAGGAGCAGAATTACCAACATTATGGAAAGTGTCGGTCACATAGATCAAACACAACATTAAAAGTTTATACTCGCGTCACGAATAATATGAAAGTAAAATCAATCAACAGCGTATCTCAGCTTCATAGCGACATTCTAGAAAAAGTAACAAGCTAAAACAATTTAAAGAGGAAATGTTAGGTTTTAATTAAAAAAACAAGGATTGCATGGTACAACCCCTGTTAATTCAAGCTTTAATAATATATTTCACATCATGCCCGGCGTGTTGTGAGCCGTTTTTTTGTGCTATGCTTAATTGTGAATTGGCTTTAAATCAATGGTTTTGAACGTTCTCTGATAAAGATAATTGCGTGTGATTTTATATTATTGTTTATTCCTGTTACTTTTTTCGAATAGATTCTTTATACCTTTTGGCCCTTTTATTCCCCTTTAACCACCTCTAATAAACCATTAAAATGGTTAATCAGAAATAAGTTTTGATTAACCTCATAATACAAATAGCCTGATTCAAAGACAATCCTTATTCTAGAATTTACTTATGAAACAATCGCACCCGAATTATAGCATATAAACCTATTTCCGAATTTATAAGTGATTCGATTTTACTGATGCAATTTTCTTGACGTTGTAAACCCACATTTTCTTGAAGCAACACCTAAATGGAAGGTGTCATAAATCCTTATAAAAAAAGGATACACTTGATTGATTACCTTTTTATTCCAATAGCTCTTTGTGCTTAAAGATATTTATGGATGAGATGAGAACGACAATAATAATAGCAATAGTTGTAATAAAAGCTAGCAAGAAACTAACATCTAGTTCTCCTGACAACAAGACCTGTCCTGCGTGCTCAGTCATCGTAGCCGGACTCCATTCCATATACTTTCCTAGAATGGATGTAACCGTCGAAATAGCAAAGACCACAAAAATTGTAACAAAAGCGACACTGCTATTTCCTTTCATTATCGTACTAAAAAAAAGCGTCAATGTAACAACAAAAACTAACCATATGCTGTAGATCACTACACTTTGAAAAATGCGCTCAAAAGCGACTGTTTCAATGAGTAAACTTGTATAATACCAAGAAGCTACATACCCGATAAACAACGAGATGAGTGTAATTGTAACTAACCCAGCCCATTTCGATATTATATACGAAGAATAAGGAACTGGTTTCATCATGACCATACCTGCTACGCCACTCTGTCTTTCTGCGGAAACGACACCCATTGCACCCAAAACAAGAATAAGTACACCAAGCATCCCATAATTAGATAGAACTTTCATTAATACTTCTGTCCCAGTTGGAGTAGGCATTTCCAGGATAGTGCCTTCAGGAAGACCGCCAAGTGTGTCCAGTATTTCCGGCATATAATAGGCACTGACCGGCTCCATGACGCCCAGCAAAACAAAGACGATTGGAATCCATAGCACTTTATAATTCCGTATCATTTCCAACATTTCTTTTCGATAAAGAACAGTCCATTGTGTCATGCCTTCACCACCTTCATAAATAAATCTTCTAATGTTGTTTGAGAAATCTCGAACTTACGAACCGGAAGTTTTTTATCCACGATATCTTTTAATAATGTCTGCTTTCCATTTACCATATCTGTTAATACGATACTGGCTTTATTACCTTGGGTGTTTACTTCAGATATAAAGCTATAACTTGCTATGCTCTTTAGCCAATCGGCAGCCTGTGATTCGAATTCAATTTGTAAAATAGGTTGCCGATACTTTTCCATTACATTTCCTAGGCTACCTGATATCACAATTTCCCCGTTATGCATGATAAGAATGTCGTCACTGATTTCTTCTGCATCGTGAAGGACATGGGTTGAAAAGAGAATTGTTGTTTCTTCTTTAATCTCTCTCATCATGTCCAACACTTCCCGTCTCCCAAGTGGATCGAGTGCTGAAACAGGCTCATCTAAAATAAGTAATTTCGGACGATGAATTAGTGCCTGTGCCAATCCGAGGCGCTGCTTCATTCCACCAGAATACCCCCCTATTTTTCTTTTCTTCGCATTCGTTAGGCCCACTCGTTCAAGTAATTCTTCACTTCTTTTTTCTGCTTCTTTACGATTCAGTTTTGCTAATTGTCCTGCGAAAACAAGAAACTCCTTTCCGCTCATCCAATTATAGAAAGCAGGATATTGAGGTAAATACCCAATAAACGGCCTTAAATCCCTTGCTTTTTCCCCTTTAAAATCAATACTACCTGAAGTCGGTGCAAGCAGTCCGGATAGCATTTTTAATGTTGTTGTTTTACCTGCTCCATTTGGTCCAAGTAATGAAACACATCTGCCTTCTTCAATATAAAAATTGATTCTATTAACAGCATTCGTATTTCCGAATCTTTTTACTAAATCGCTTGCCTTTAATAACTCCATTAATTATTTCTCCTTCCAAAAACGAAATAAAGTACTGGTCCTATTAAGCCGATAAAGAGAATAAAAAGGATCCACAACCATTTTGGTCCGTTCATTTTTTCTTCTCTAATACAAGAAACTAATGCAGTAATCATAAGAATTAATTGTAAGACAGCAATTGGCGCAATCGCTCCCCAAGGAATTTCATTTAACGGTACATTCATTTTTTTCTCCTCCAAATTGTTTATTCACCCTTAATACGATTACGTTCGCCTAATCGTTCACCCGCAAAAAAATAAAAGGTCTCAGGAATTTGATCCTGAAACCTTTCTTTTAAATATTTTCCTTACAAAAATGAGGTAGATTATAAGATATATCGGAAATTGGATAAGCCCCAATAAGCCCCATAGCCAAGCATTGTATCCTCTCTTGCGCGCATCCCAAAACATCCACGAACCTTGGCAAATCAGAATAAATGCAATTACGACGTATAGCCAAATCGGCATGCTGCTTAGTTCATTTGAATTCATTCATTACTGACCTTCTTTCTCGTTCTGTTAAGTACAAAGGGCAGCAAGATAATCCCCGCTAGCTGAAAGTATAGAAAGAGAATTGGCTGATGATAAACAACAGCAATCACCACCGAAAGCACCAATACTGCAACAAAGATAAACGAGAAGAGAGCTTTCCATTGCATTTTTCGAATTCTTTTTTTCTCTGACGCCACCTGCTGTTGAAACCACTGCAAGTTCGGAGTAGTGACTGGATGCCATTCATCCAGTTTTTCCAAACCATCTCTGAGTTCCTTCACCGCCCATTCACTTTCTTCATTCAACATAGAATGGTTATTTTCAAACTCACGATTCTTCATGCTTCTCCAACTCCTTTCGTATCCTTTTTAAACCATTTGAAACTCGGGATTTTACTGTTCCTTCAGCAACTCCCATCATTTTTCCAATTTCCTCATAGGTGTACCCATAATAATGTTTCAACACAATCGACATACGTATTTCTTCATTCATTCGGGCAAGTACATCAAGTACATCTGTCCATTCTTCGTTCATATTGGCTGCATTCCATTTCATTTTTCTGAGTGCTTGTTCTTGCTCTAGCCAGCTTTTTTCCCGCTTCTTTCTACGCTGTTGATCGATGAATAGGTTCGTTGCAATTGTGATGAGCCAAGAGGAAAACTTGGATTTACCATTATACAGCTGGATTTTTTCAATACTCTTCATCATCGTCTCTTGTGTTAAATCTTCCGCGATTTGTGGATGAAGTGTAACTTTCATTAAATACTTTAAGAGGAAAGAATAATTTTGTTGTAGCAGTTCAGAAAGAGCTAATGTATCTCCTTTTTTCGCCTTTTGAATTAAATCCTTATCATCCATGAAATCTACTCCAAATAATAATGACCTATATATAATACGACTAGCTGGAATAATCGTTCACTTAAAATAAAAAATTACAAAAGACGTTTATTACTTTACTCTACTTTTATCTGGCCCATCATACCGTTGTCCTCATGTTCTAAAATATGACAATGATACATATACGTGCCTTTTTCTTTAAACTTTACTGCAATTTTGGCCTTATCCCCGGGGTCTAGAGAAAGAGTATCCTTATACCCTTGTAAATTCTTTGGTGGTTTTTCTCCGTTAATAGAGATAACTTTAAATTGTGTCCCGTGAATATGGAATGGATGAATCATACCGCCCATCATGTCAGGCTCGTTATAAACTTCCCATACTTCTGTTTCACCTTGTTTTTGCGTTAAATCGATGCGATCCTTATCAAACTTCTTACCATTAATTGTGACGTGACGTCCCATACCTTTTAATGTGATTTCCTTGCTTACTTGTTTATTCATTACTTGATCATTTATCGTTACAGGATTTTCTCGAGGCTCCATTTTATTATCACCATTATTATCTTTTTCATTGATTTGAAATGGCAATAATACCGTTTCATCATTCCCATCATCCATTACCAATTCTACATCGTTTTCTTCCGTTTCAAATTTAGAAAAGTCAACGACAATTTCCGCCCTTTCTGATGGCGTCAATTGTATTTCTTTTAATTCCACTGATTCGTTTAATAATCCGCCATCTGATGCAATCTGTTTAAAAGATTGGTTGTTGCTTAACTTAATTGTATAATTTCTCATATTTGACCCATTTAATAATCTTAAACGTACTTTTTCCTTATCAACGGTTAAGCGAGGATTTAAAGTACCATTTATAAGTAATGTTTCTCCCATAGTACCGTCAGGATCTTTAACGGCTTCATAATCCAGTTGTTTTTGGTCATTGAAGGTCCGATCTTGTATAATTATAGGAAAATCATTTTCTCCATATTCATAAGTATCTTTTAAACCATCTTCAATGTACAACAAACCAGCAAGCCCGCCAAAAACTTGTTTTGCAGTCTTTCCCTCCGGGTGAGGATGAAACCATAGTGTTGCCCTATCCTGTTGTACGTTAAACGTAATTTCTTTTTCCTCTCCTGGTTCAATGACGGTATGCGGTCCACCGTCTGCTTCTCCATCAATAATAAGTCCATGCCAGTGAAAAGTCGTTTCCTCTTCTAAGCTGTTTTTTAACTTTATATGTGCCGTTTGATCTTTTTTAAGTTTGACAACTGGGCCTAAAAAAGATGAATTATAACCTAAAGTTTTTGTTTGAATTCCATCAAATATTTCTGTTTGTCCTTGCTGTGCGTCAATGGTATAGTACACTTCATCTTCAGTTTCTTTATCACTTTCTAACATTGGTGGAATGTTCAGTTCATTCTCCCCTGTAGATGACTGCAATGGCATATCATGGTCATGACCCGTCATTCCCATACCATGGCCGGAAAAATCATTATCTTCTTCTGATGGATCCATATGATCACTTGGGATTTGCCCATCATTATCAAATGGGCTCATATTGCCACATGCACTTGTAAATAACAAAACAATTAACCCTGTCATGATCAAAACCACTCTTTTCATTAACAACACCCTCTATTCATATAGATATTTCCTAGTGTTTACATTAAAGTAAAGGTGTGCAGAAAATATGAAGGACAAGTTACAAAATAGATAACATTCTTACCCAGCTATCCACTTGTATCCTACCCCCCATACTGTTTGAAGGTAATCATCAATTGGGAATCCTGCATTACGAATTTTATCGCGCATATTTCGGATGTGAGAATCAACCGTTCTGCCTTCTGTTTCTGAATCAAAATCCCAAAGTAATTCAATTAATTGCTCTCTTGCAAACACTTGATTTGGATTTTGAATAAAATGCCCAAGCATCAAAAATTCTTTTGGTGTTAAAGGGATAGGTTTATTTTTAAATGTTAAATTGAATTGATTTTTATCCCAAATCAGATCATTTATTTCCAAGTAGGCTTTTGGTGCCTGCCTCCGTAAGATAGCCTCAATTCTTGCAAGCAGTTCATCTTCATCAAATGGTTTTGTAAGATAGTCATCCGCACCGATTTTCAGACCCTTTACAATATCCTCCTGCTGATCGCGTGCCGTAATCATAATTATTGGAATGTCCGAAAATCGCCTGATTTTTTCACATAATTCCCATCCGCTTATTTCAGGCATCATAATATCAAGTAAAATAATGTCGAATACTACATTTTCTATATAATCCAATGCTTCTTTGGCATTAAATACTTTTTCGCATGTATAATCATGCGGACGTAAATATAATGCAATTAAATCAGCCATCCGCTTTTCGTCCTCAACAATCAGCACCTTTTTCATCGGTATGTTCACCTCTTAAAAACTTAATTATGACATTCGTCCCTTTGTTCCGTTGACTATCAATTTCAATACTGCCACTATGTGCCTCTACAATCTCTTTTGTTATCGATAAACCCAATCCAGCACCTCCACTTTGTCTTGATCGAGATTTTTCCACCCGATACAATCGATCAAATATATATGGTAGGTCCTTTTCGGGGATACCCTCTCCTTGATCGACTATATTAATAACAGTGTGTTCATCCGTTTTGGAAACCAGCACATTAACTGTCGATCCTTCATCTGAATACTTCTGTGCATTATCAAATATATTCATAAATACTTGTTGAAATCTTTCCGGATCAATATAGACCATCAAACTTTTTGGACAACTAATATGAATCGTTACTTTTTTATCCGCTAAAACAGGTTGTATTCGTTCTATTATATTATGGAGAAAATCACATAAATTCAGCCATTTAGGATGTATCAAAAAACTATGTTCGTCCATCTTTGCTAGCTCAAATAAATGTTTGATTAACATCGTTAGTTCCTCAGTTTCTTCCCGGATAATTGCGATGTATTCTTCTTTTTCTTCTTTCGTCGTATCATTTCGATTGATAATATCGGCATAACCTTTTATATAAGTTAATGGGGTACGCAATTCATGAGCGATACTTGCTAAAAACTCATTTCTTTCTGTTTTTGATGTTTTTAAATCTTCCGCAAGCTTTGTAATTGAATTCGCCAATTCTCCCAACTCATCTTTTCGTGTGGTATGTAGTGCCACATGATGTTTACCTTTGCTTAATTGTTCCGTTGCTTTCTTCATTTTTATTAATGGATGAGCAATAAATCGAGATAATACAAATATAGTTATAATTGTTAAAACAACAGTTATCAAGCCTGTAATCCAAAACTGATTGTTTAGCTGATTGACTGTTTGTTTCACATAGTCTGTATCGGCAAACATGAATACGTGCCCTTGATGCTTATTATTCACTGTAATTGGACTGTCGGTTGCAATATACTGTTTTTCATTCCAACGGTCTTCAACTACTTTTCCTTCTATAGGTACGTCCGTTTTCTCGTCGGAATGGTTCACAACATCCATCATAGATTTTTCTGTAGGATCGGACGAAACAACAATCTTTCCGTTTTCATCTGTAATAACAACAGAAAACTCTGACTCAGATTCCATGATCACTACATGTTCAAGTGTCGATTGATCAAAGTGATCTTCTAGTACATCACGGTGTGTGTTACCACGCGCAAGCAAGCTATCCATTACCTCGTCAATCCGATTATTTGCCAAATTAATATATAAAATAAAAAATAAAAAGGATTCAATTATTAATATAAATACAAAAAATAATAAACCTATTTTAAATGAAATTTTGTTAAACATTGTTTCTCCTTACATACGCCAGTATAAAGCGAACACCTATATCAATCGATATTTCTTTCCTAATACAATCAGCATTTATCACATAATAGAAATGATGAAAATGTGTTATCGCTTCCCCTTTAATAGCTCTCTTTCTACGTTCCTCATCACTTTTCACACTACATTTTCTCCCTTATGTTCAAGCATCACCAAAGTTGTTTCAACTTAGTCTTTATCCCGCTTAATAATCGATTTCAAATGTTCATATTCTTCCACATCAATTTCTCCTCTGGCCAATCGTTCTTGAAGTGTTTGTAAAGGGGTATTCTTCTTATTTTTGTTTACACTATTTTTATCTCCATTAATGAATCTCTTTACTAAATAAATACCAAATCCTATTAGAATAACCCAAAAAACAATCATCCAAATTGATCCATATCCATACATTCCATGCATTCCATGCATCATATTCAGCGCCTCCCAGTTTTTTAATACATTTACATTATACCCGTTATTTATCGAGAAAGTATGCATATTTAATTCATATAATGCTCTCTTGATTACTAAGCGCATTTAGAAATTTCATATTTTCAATTTCGTAGCTTTGTTATTAAAACCAACTTAATAATCACGTTATCATTAAATCTATTTCGTGTTATTGTGTCTCATTTCGTTATTCATGTTACTTTAACACAAAAAACGAGGTTTCCCCTTAGGAAAACCCCGTCATATCAAGCATTATTTACTTAGGCTTACATCATGCCCGGCGTGTTGTGAGCCGTTTTTTTGTGCTTTACTAAATTGTGAAACGCTGTTGAATCAATGGTTTTGAGTGTTCTTCATCAAAAGGAATTGCATGTGATTTTGTATTATTGTTTATTCCTGTTACTTTTTTGTTACTTTTTATGAATTTATTTAATGAAAAAATAAAATATCTAAAGTGCATACTCCATCAAATAGTGTAATCCAAAATATAAATGCAAAGAAATTTAGATAGATTTACTCGTATACTCTTTTAAAATATCACTATCTCTTTGAACTATAAAATCTTCTTTCAATTTTATCTTCGTCTCTTCCGTCAAATTATCGTAAGTATCCACATGCAATGCTACAGATAAAAAGGTAGTAGCGCGACTCATTGCAACAAAAACAACTCTCTTATTTATTTCATTATAATATACGGGGGGGTCCTGTAAATCCGTGTAGCTTTCTAAAAAACTGTATTCTTCTCGAGAATTTTTATGAAGATACACCATATTGGCTTTTAAAGTCTGTCCTTTAAGGTCATGTATAGTTTTCAATGAATATTCACGACATATTTTTGTCGAATTAATATATTCTACTTCTCTTAATTCTTCTAATTTCCTAAACAATCTATTGCTTTTATTTATTCTAGAATTTAATCCAAAGACTTTGAAAAATAAGTTGATTGAGTCTCTTATTAATCTGTAATCGGCAGCACCTCTATAATATTCGATTAGCGCCTTATTGATTTTCAAATTATTACTTGCATATTCTCTTTGCAACTCCCTTTTAATTGATTGTATATGAATTTTTGTTCTTTCAGCCAAGAAACGATAGATTTCATTTTTAGCCTTTTGAAAAGTCGAATTTAATTTCTGGTGATTAGTTTTATTAATCTTTCTACCCAATATTTGAGCATGGGATCGAGCTGCCACTAACATAGCCGTATGTTCATTAGCCATCAATATATCTTTTTGATTTACTATCGATTCAAAACAATTAGATAGTTTTTCAGGCTTCTTATACAAGAGTAGAATCGGCTGCAGTGATTTCCTAGGATCGGTTGGTTTTAAATTATTCTGAAACACTTTATTTAGTATAGAGGCAATATTATCACCAAAACGATTTGTTTGATTTAAGTAATATGTTTTAAACCCTTTGGTAGAAGCTTCCGGATTACTATAAGCAATATGTTGATTGCTATCACCTATCATTTGAAATATATTTTCATCTACTAAAAATATTTTTTTAAGCAATTGCAATGCTAGTGGAGATGCATCTTGATACTCGTCCATTAATAAATATTTAAAGCGCACTTGAAGTCTCCTTCTTACACTATCAAAATTGAAATAATTTTGTGATAAGCAAAACGTGTCATTGACATGAAATACACCATTTTCCCAACTTTCTTTTTTAGAAATTAAATAGTCATTCTTATACTTTTCAAACGCCCCACTTTGGTATGTTTCTGCATTTAATTCCCCATCCTCATCAAAGTATAAATGAGAATTTATTAATCTATTTAATAGATTATTCGAATTCCGAATAAAGCTTGATTCTTTTGACCTTAACCATTGATGATTTTTTGCAAGCTCATTCCTAAAGCGCTTTTTAAGAATTTTTTCCTCAGCAAAATGTATATCAACTAATTTTTTATTTGCTCCTTTTAAGAAAGGATACATGCCATACTTATTAAAAAATTCATGTATCGTTCCTATGAAATGAGGATGAGGAATGTCTTTATACCCCAACTTTTTTAGAACTTTAAGTATCTCATCTACTGCAGCATTGGTGTGGGTAATAACACAAACACCCGTTAAACTACCTTCTTCTTCGATTTTCTTCAGTAGTAGTGCTACTTTAGCGGCAAGGGCAGTAGTTTTTCCAGAGCCTGGCCCAGCTTCAATCACTGCGGACTCAGAATAGTGAATGAATTTCTTTTGTTCCTCATTAAATTTATAATTTCCCAGAACAATTTCCTCGACTTTTTTGTACCATTCATCTGAAAATGTATCGTATTCTACTTTAAGCGTCTGCAATCCATTCACCGCCAGTCACATGCTTAATTGCATCAATTATGTATTTTAATTCAGAATCATTTTCTAGCTTTTCTATTTCACCAACTGTGAAATTTAAAATCTTTTCGGAGAGTCGTTGAGCTATCACTGCTTTTGAAATTGAATTAGTTAACACAAATTGATATGTGTTGGTAGCGCGTTCATGAGTATTACTTATTCCCCTCCATGTTTCTAGCTTTTCACTTGAGGTCTTTTGTCTTTTATAATCTCTTAGATCTACTATAATTTGTTCGAATTTTTCTTTTAACATACTTTTAGCAATAGAATGTTCTAGAGTCCAAGGCTCTGCTAGAAATACTCTAATTTCTTCTTTAGCATCAAAGTAGTTTTCAGCTCTTTCTTTTTTCACATGACTACTAATCAATCCTATTTGTTCTGTAGTATATTCCCAAGTTTCAAAGTATTTTTTAACTTGTTCATTACTCCAATCATTGTCAATTATATTTTTTATTTCTTGAATTGTTTGTGGTTTGTTAATTTGTAAGTATTGTTCTTTTGATTCTTCTGACGTATGTGTATAATGGCTCTTTGGTGAAATATCCATATCTGTTATCACAGATACAGGGAAATTCATTGATTCTTTTTTTCTTAAAAAAATGGGAATATAACGATTAAACTGAGTTCCTTGTACATTCACTACAGATATTCCATATTGATGTAAAGGTCTTCCAATTGCTTCTGCTATAGCTGGCACTAAAATGTTCTCAGCAAACCCTTCCACTAGAATTACCCCTTTTGCGAAAAAAAGATTTGCTTTTGTTACGTCTAAAAAACGATCTAAGAATTCATAATCATCACTTTCAAGTTTAGTATATTCTTCACTCATAGGGAAAGCATTGTCGTTAAATATTAAAATTAAATTCTCCAACTTTACAGATGCCGCTAAAGTTGGGCTATGTGTCGTTAAAATATATTGAGCATTCAAAGAAGGATGATCGTCTAAATATTTTTCAAAAGATTTAATTACACGTAATTGAGCCTGTGGGTGTAAATGAGCTTCAATTTCCTCAATTAATGTCAATTGTGCACCAATTTCTTGCTCCCTTAATGCAATTAATTCTAATGCCATAAATAATATGTTTGTACTTCCTAAACCACTCTTAATATCATTAAAATTAAGTTCTAAACGCCGTAATACTTCTTGAAAAGTAAGAGATTTATTTTGAATTTGTGCCTCTCTGGAGTCCGTCTTAGATAAAAATCTTTTTAAATGTTCATCCACCTTCTCTAAAACAGGTTCATTTAATTTATGTTCTAAACCACTAAATGCATTTTCAAAGTCTTCTATCACTTCATTTTTCTTACCTTCACTACGAAAAGCTTCTAGTCCTTCAATTACTCTGGCTACACGCGATCTATATCCGGGTTTCAATTCACTTTCGGCATCGCGTAGTGGCTTCAAATATGTCACACGCAAATATTCTTGAGCAATAGAATGCATCCCCTGCTCATGGTTTATAGGTCCAGCTACAATATCCTTATTAATTTTTTCAATTTGATTGACATCTATATATTTATTAGCTCTAAAGACAACTCGTAAATAAGTGGTATCAAGTTGTTTTCCCTCAGTAGTTAACCATTCAAGGAAATAGGCTTCCTCTTTATCAGATAAGTCACTAAATATGCATTCTATCTCTATATTATCTGTTCCTTCAGAAAAATCCTCATCTGTAACCCAATCTGACATTCTGCTATTTGTTCCTAAGACCATACGAATTGCGTCAATGATTGCAGTCTTACCAGAATCATTTTCACCAATTAATATATTTAATCCTTTCTTAAAGCGAAGAGCAAGACCTGGGCTTCCATCTTCAGCCCCTTTAAATTTCCTCCAATTATTTAACTTTACTTCTTTAAGAAACAATAAACTTCCCCCTTCAAGTAAAAAAATTAGCATTGAGTATTTATCAACTATTCATTGTATCTTTAAATCTGTCTCATCTAGCTAATATTTATCCTCAGTCTTAATCACTATTTTTCAATTATTTTGACAGGTAATCTACTAATTTATAAAGGTATAAAGAAAATGAATAAACCACCCTACCTCAACTCATCATCCAATGGCACAACCACTTCATCCAATACTTTCCTCCACTGACGTTTCATTTCCGGCCCGTATTTGAATGGTTTGGCATCAGGATTTACTGCTTTAAACTTATCAAAATCCCTGCTGTCAATAATTTCACCGATGTTTGGAATAGGATCCATTCCAATCATATATTGAACCTGAGATAAATGAAGTTCATCTTTGTCTACGAACCATGTATTTGCAAAATCTTCTATTGCTTTATTTTTTTGTTTCGTAAAGAATGTTCTTTTAACAATGAAAATATCTTCATCTTTATCAACTTCTTCATTATCAATCGCATTTAAAATGGCCCGATACACATTTTTAACGATTTCTGCTTTTTCTAGTTTTTGGAGTGCATTTTCAATATCATCACGGATATTCTTATTATTAGCTGAGTATGTTTCAAGTAGCTTGTCAATATAGGTTGCATCGATATCATAGATTTTAGCCGCATTTGCACCGTAGAATTCAATATCAGAGAAATCGACATCCGGTTCATCTCCAGAATCCTCGTCATCCATTAATGAACCTTTAACTGTGTTATATACGCCAACAGATTCTTCAATCGTCATGACTTGATCTTTGAGTGTGCTTGAATATTCTATATCATCGTTGTATTCGTTATAGGTTACGAGCGCTTCGTAAGCATTATTTAATTCTTGAAACGCCTTTACAAATTCAACCCGAGTTTCAATTGGGGTATGCTCATCTACATTCTCAATTTGAGGAGCAATTGCCTCCAATTCTTTGTGCGCCTTTTTGAAACGTTTCTTTGAATCATCATACGTTGGATAAATTAAGGTGGACTCTACCCTATCATCGGAGTATAGCTTTGTTGCTTCCTGCACATTATATTCCATTGTGTAAGGCTTCCTGAAGGTCACAATTAATCCCTTTGTCTTTTCCGGATATGTCCGATTTGTTCGCGAAAAGGCCTGAATCAAATTGGCATAACTTAAATTCCGATCAACAAAAAGAGTTTGAACAGTAGGTGCATCAAATCCTGTTAATAAGCGTTCGACAACAATGACAAGGTCAATTTGTTTTCCAAACTCTTTAAATTCCGCCTTCTTGCGGGCTAACCGGTTATTAATATCGCCATTATAACGATCAACACTTTCTAGCGACCAAGCTGTATTATAGTAATCATTATAATCTTTCATAATTGCTTTCATTTCATCTTGGCTTTCTGCTGCATGTCCCTCATTTTCTTCTAAAGAATACGTAATCGCAATCCGCGGAAAGTCTGGATCTTCCATCGTACGTCCTTTTCTTATAGGATGATTGGGAAATTCATTCGTCAGCCAATCTGGATCTTTTGTCATTTCTTTAATAGCATGATAATAACGTTTTGCCATGTCAATGGAACTGGTTGTTAAAATGGCAGATTTCTGGGGGCGACCATTTTCAAAGTCAAATTTCATATAAGCATTATCTGGACGGAAAATCTTGTGAATCACCTTTTGAATATGCTCATCTTTTTCAAAAATAGATGGCTCAATATACTTTTCCTTCTCGATTCCATCCATTTGATCAATCACATCATTTATTTTAATATCCGTGGCGTCAACATACTTTCCACTCCGTTTGAGTTGATCATAAATATGATTATTTAAAGATGTGCGTTCAATGGTGTCTACATGTTCTACTTGAAACCCTAATACAGATTCATCTTCTAAGGCATTTTTAATCGTGTAGGTATGCAAAACATCTCCATACTGATCACGTGTCGTCCTTGCTAATTGTCCTTTTGCCTGTTTTTTATTAACATTAAAAATTGGGGTTCCTGTAAAACCAAACCATGTAGAATTTGGAAAGAAAGCTTTCATTTTTTCCATACCTTCTGCACTTAATGCACGGTGACATTCATCCACGATAAACACGATATGTTGGCCTAATAGCTTTCTAAATCGTTGTGTACCTTTATTCTCTTCTACCTTCTCGGCATAACGCAAGGCAGACTCTAGCTTTTGGCGCGTAGTGATGATGACTGTATTTGTATTGGCATCGGAGAGTAACGTATGACTTAACTCTCTTGCACTGCCTGTACCAACTATTAAACTATTAGACCTAGCGTTACCAGAGGAAATACCAGTGTTATATTCTGAAGCAAACTTTGTGAACTCTGAAGTCGTTTGATTATCTAAGTCTTTGCGATCGATCAACATAATCGTCCGATCGATACCTGGTTTTTGTGCTAATAATTTGGTGGATACAAAACTTGTTAATGTTTTCCCAGAGCCGGTTGCATGCCAAACAAACCCGGACTGATGCTGCATAGCAGATTTGTATAACGCTTGGATGGCATGTATTTGATACGGTTGTAAAACCATTAATGTCTTATTGTCCTGGTCTTCACTCACAATCGTATAATCAGCAATTAATCGGTGAGCATCTGGGATATTTAAAACTTGTTTCACAAACTCATAAAGATTTTCTACTTTTTGATTATCCGTTGTCCGCCAACTAAATAGAAATTTTCGATGCATATCTTTTGGCATCGCATTCGCAAAATAGCGTGTCGTTTGCTCATTAGATACAACAAATAATTGCAATGTAGAAAAGATATTCCCCCGGTACATTCCTTCTTCAGCATATTTCTTAATTTGGTTAAACGCTTGAAACACACCATCTTTTGCACTCGCTTGTTTTAATTCAATTTGAACGATCGGCAAACCATTAATTAAAAGCGTGACATCAAAACGACGATCACGGTCATCTGCATGCATTTTTTGCTTGGAAATTTGGTGAACGACCTCATATGTAGAAATGCCACCACCGATATCATGATTGGAATACAACACCAATGACATTGGCCCTAACGCTGTATTTTCCCTTTCAATCGTAATACGGGCAATGCCATTCTCCCCTTTGAGCCATTTCGCAGCATCAAAGGGGGTTTTTGTCTTTAATAGTAATTCAGTTTTTATCGTGTCAAACTCTTTATCTGTAATAGGATGTTCGCCAATTTCAGATAAATTGTTTTGTGTTATTTTTTCACGCAAGTTGTTCCAGAGATCATTTTCGGATTTTAAATCAGGGCGGAAATTCCATTGATTATACCCTTCTCCCAGCACCTCAATGAGCCGACGCTCAACTTCAGCTTCGTTGTTAGGTGATAGCTTTGTCATGATTCCTCCTCCTCTCTGTTACTTAGATAAACATTTTTTGTAGGAAAGCCCTTTTGGTTTGTTTTAGGGTTTCTAGTTCTTGTTCGTGTAGGGCGATTGTATAGTCTAATTGTTTAAAAAAGTTGCCGATTTTTTGTTGTTCTTCTAGTGTTGGAATCAACATGGGCATTTTAACCATTTGTTTCCCAGAAACCTCCACAAATGTTGAACCCGCACCATGTGTTTCTCCGTAACGTTTTAATTCATTAGTCTTGGAATAGATAAAATAAGAGTTTAATTCTTCTTTATGGGGCACAATTGATTGGAACCCTTGATTTGTTGCACCTTCATTAGCAAGAATAGCGGTTTTTCCAATACCCGCACGAGATGTAAATAAAACGGTTCCTACTGGTAGAATCTTAGCAGAACTTTTTTGTAAACCAAGTTCTGTGATTTTCCTTTGACTATTTTCAACATAGGTTTGGTCTCCAATTTCGACTGGTGAATACCAATCAATATCTCCATTCCAGTATTCCTTGTTGCTGGTGCTTGGGGTTCCCCCACCAATAATATCTGCAACATCTCCTAGCTTACGCTGTTCCCAATCTTCATTAAACCCTGGAAACCGAATTTCAGGCACGGACTCCCCTTTTTTGGGAAACATTTTTTGTAAGAATCCCTGTTTTGTTTGTTTGAGATTTTCTAATTCTTGCTTATTAATAGTGATTATGTCCTCTAATTCCTCAAAAAGGTTTCCAATCTCTATTTGCTCATTCTTAGAATTCGGCAATACAACATTTAAAGATAAAAGATTTTCCGGTTTAACGGATTGGCGCTTTGTAACTGTTCCTTCTTCATATCGTAGGGCTCGCTGTTTAAATGCGTTACTTTTAACAATTAATTCAATAAATGATGGTATTTCATTTGTTTCAAATGTAACGTAAATTGGTGATATTACACCATAACCATGCTTGTTTCTATCAATTGCTCCATACTTTAAGTTTGAGGGGTTATAAACGATATCATTTAATTTAGTTATTAAATATGATTTTTCAGTAGAATCATTTGTTAAGAAATCTCTATTATTAGTTTTTCTCTCACTACGATCTATAACCCCTTGACCAGCTGCGAATGCTAAAAGTGGTGCTTCTTCTGATATTTTTTGTTTTACTTTTCTTTCTTTTAAAACATCACTTAATTTAATTTCTTCCCAATCCCCACTGAACTCTGAAAACCGAATTTCCGGTATACTCTTATTTTCCACGGTTAAACACCTCTAATGCGCCTTTAATCCATTCTTCATTTTCTTTATCAAACTGTAATGAAGAAATAGTTTCATACAAGCTCAATTCTAATTCCGCTTTTTCTTTCCGTACATCTTTAATTGTGGCGCCTAGTGCAGCCATATCCACTGGTTCTTCTTCTTCAAATGTATCAACATAGCGTGGGATATTTAAATTAAAATCATTTTCCTTAATTTCTTCAAAAGAAGCTAAGTGAGCATATTTCTCCACATCTTTTCTTTTTCTGTATGTTTCTACAATCTTATCGATATTTTCTTTGGTAAGTTTGTTTTGGTTTCTACCTTTTTCAAATTCTTTACTTGCATCAATAAAGAACACATCACGGTTGTTACGGTTTTTCTTTAAAATAATGACGGTTGTTGGAATCGATGTTCCGAAGAAAAGGTTTGCCGGCATTCCAATCACCGCATCAATACTGCCATCTTCCAGTAGTTTTTTACGAATCGCAGCTTCTGCAGCTCCTCGGAATAATACACCATGTGGCAAAACAATTGCCATTGTTCCTGAATCTTTTAAATGATAATAACCATGTAATAGAAAGGAAAAGTCTGCTTTTGATTTTGGTGCTAACCTTCCGTAACGATTGAAACGAGAATCATCTAAAAATGTTTTATCTGATGACCATTTTGCGGAATAAGGTGGATTCATCAATACAGAGTCAAACGTATATGGCTCGTCTGTTGGCCAATCTTTGTTCAATGTATCCCCATTACGTAAGCGCATATCTTCTTTTCTTACACCATGCAAGATTAAGTTCATTTTCGCTAGATTAAACGTTGTTGTATTCAGTTCTTGTCCGTGATATTTTACACTTTCTGGATGATTAATATAGTTCCGCACATTCAGCATTAAAGAACCAGAACCCATCGTAGGGTCATAGACACTAAATAACTTTCTATCCTCTTGACCAATCGCAACAATTTGCGCCATCATGTCTGATACTTTACTCGGCGTGTAGAATTCACCGGCTTTCTTTCCAGCCTCTGAAGCAAATTCCCCTATTAAGTACTCATAAGCATCGCCGATAACATCACCGTCATGCCCCATTACATCAATCTCACTTAATTTCTTCAGGACATCGGAAATGGTAACGTTTCTTTGTTGGTCGTCTGCCCCCAGTTTTTTGGAAGTTAAATCGACATCATCAAATAAGCCGCTAAATTGTTCGTAGCCTGTAGATAAATCAATAAAGGCTTTATTTAAGTCATTCAGTTGAAACGTATTTTGTTTTGCTTGATCGGCCAATACATTAAATAAGTAATCTGGTTCCATATGGTGGCCTAATGTATCGACTAATGTTTCAATCAAATCATCTTTCACATCATCATCTGCTAATAAATCACGATATAATTGGGTTTGTTTTTCTTGCGTATCGTATTCTTCTATTGATTCATCTGCTAGTTCCACAACTTTCACTAATAACTTATCCGATAAGTACTTATAGAAAATTAATCCTAGTAAATAATCTTTGTACTCAGATGCATCCATTTTACTGCGTAAGCTATCTGCAGCACTAAATAATTTTGAATTTAATTCTGACATCATCTATTCCCCGCTTCTCTATGATTGATCTATTTGTTTTAATATTTCTAAGTAAAGCATCTCTTCTAATTCCGCTTGCTTTCTTGCTAGAGCTTGTCGTTTTTTCAATTTCAGATATGCTTTCCCTATTCTTTCTTGTTTTTCTAGGCTTGGTAGTTTCATAGTCAATGACTTAAGGATGGCTGGCGTTAACTTCCGCACTGTACTACCTTGCATTGAAATCGCCATTTGTTTTTTCATCGCATGTGATTCGTTCAACACATAACAAAGATAACTATGATCAAGTTGTTTATGTTCAATGATAAGTCTAGCAAAGTTTTGATTAATAATCTTTCCTTTGTTTCTATCACTCACTATGGCAGCTTTGGAACTAACAAAGCTGAAAACAACTTCTCCCGATTTACTCAAATGATTGTCTTGTTCACTGGAGTCGATACTGTCATTACTGGTTTTCATAGTAAGAGACAAGCCATCTAAATCATCAATCAGATTTTCATATGTATAAGTTTCTAAAACAACCCCTTGTTCCTCATTTACTCTAGAAATATTTTTTCCTACTTTAACAGCAACAATATCCTCAAGCTTCATTTACCACCCTCTCCTTCAAGTAATTCCACTAAATTACTAAGTATAGTTGAATCATATCACTCAAAAGATAGCTCGTCAATATTTTATCAGTAATTTTAAAGAATTACATAGGTTATTAGCTTCCATTGTTTTAAGATACATTAAATACACCAATCCATTCACTTTTGCAATTGTTAAATGTATTCACTATGTTTATTTTTAATGGAAAATGGGGTATACTATATATAGAATTTCATACAATAATAAAAGACCGCCCATGCTATTACATGGAACGGTCTAGTGTGTAAAAGCCCTTCAAGGGGGCAGCTTCACATGTTTGAATTGGAAAAGTAACCAACCCAAATGCTTGCTAGGCGTTCATTGAGTGGTTACTTTTTTTGTTCTGACAGTATAGCTACAATTAATGTCGCAAACGAAACCATTAAAATTAATGCTTCAAATACTGTCATAGTATCACCCCCTTTCAAAAAAGGGGTGAGCCACCACCCATGAAAGCCCTATTACACTAATGCAATTATAGCAAATGTATGTTCTTTTTACATCATTTCCATGTCCACTTTTTGAAAGGTTCTCTTTTTATTATTTCTTTGAATACGTACTCGACTATTAATTAGAACCTTGATTTTGTTCAAATTCTAGGAATCTTTATCACTTAAAGATTTTGTGCTTGAAAGAGTATCAATTTTGTTATTATATTCCTTTATTCCCTCCAACTGATAATGAAAAAAAGTATATATAGCATTTAGCTGTTTTTGTATTTCGCCATGCTCTAAATAAATTGCTGATATTTTAGGATATCGCTCACAGTCTTGTATCTAGTGATCAAAACAACGTCATTTGTCCATCGATATTTTCAAGATTTGCCGCAATACCACCTGTTTCATCATTTATTTTCATTAGATTTTTTTCCATTAGTATACCCTCCAACTTAACTAACTCCAAAGCAATACTTTTGTCTTAAGCATTATTATTAAACCTATAATAAGTTTTATTCTTATTATCCCAAAATACGCTATTTACTTTGTTTTATATACCTTATTATCCCATTTTCGGCGTATTTGGGGAGATTTATCTCGAAAAGTTTTCACTTTTCACTGCTAGGAATACTCAAATAAATTAATAAAGTAGAGTCGGCGGAAGCACGAGAACCATCCGTTGCCAGTGAAAAGATCAATTTCAATTTAAAATGAAGTTTTTATAAAACTTCATCCCAAAATTATGCCAAATAACATGTAAAGTGGTGAAGACGGAACTATTTAGTTCTTATTTTAACTTGAATGTAGGGGGTGTATTTTATAGAAGGGAACTCACTAAAATTTTTTTGGACTTTTTCACTAGCCCCGAACCGTCCCCTATGCTTCCTCTTATTTATTTCCTAATAAAGAAAGAAAAATGAACCATATCACCTGGAATAATGGTATTTTTTATAAAATGGATCTTTTCTTTCTAATATTCTCAAAACAAAAACGAACAAAACAAGATAAAAGTACTAGAAAACTTTCAACTACCCCATACCTAATCTCCAAAATAAATGTCGATTTTTTATCGAAAGTGTTTACAATTATTTTACAATTATGAATACTGTTATATAGTAATGATTAATAGAGGGATGTGCCCGAAAATTATGGAGGTGGTAAAAAGATAATTAAATAGGATAAAGAAAGGGGGTAATGGAATCTTATTGAGTCTGTAATGGTGATACAAAATAGCATTTACAAGTGCTTTATAGGAAAATAATCTTTTACCAAGGAGGGTATCTAAAAAATGTTAAAAAAACTGAATATACTTTTTGTTATCCTATTAACTACCACACTATTTTCAGTCACAAATGTCTCCGCGGAAAGTAATGCTAATGTCATAGCAGAAGAGGATCTACCGACGACAGGATTTGAAGATCGTGATGGTGAGAGTTGGACAACCCTTGAAGAAGAAGCAGAACTCTTTGAACAGCTTGAACAAATGTCTGATAGAATTCGTGTTACTGAGCATGGTGAATCTGTCTTAGGTGAACCAATTTGGTTGGTACGTGTTACAAACGGGGAACACCGTACAGATGAGGAAATTGCTAACGGAAGAAAAATTTTTGTGATGGGTACGCCACATGGGAACGAACCAGCTGGTCGGGATGCTTCCCTTTCCTTTATTCGTGACTTAGCATTTACAGATGACCCTGAAATGCTAGATTTGTTAGATGAAGCAACTATTTTATTTACACCGACATCTAACCCGGATGGTCGTGCAGCAAATACACGTGGAAATGCTACAGGACTGGACAATAACCGAGATAATCTCAACCTAACTAGCCCAGAAGGACAAACTCTTGCAAAAACCCTTAACTACTTTAAGCCAGAAATAACGCTAGATTTACATGAACGTAGTGCCGAGGGTGCACAAGTCCAAATTTTATGGCCGCGAAATCTAAATTTGGATAATACGTTGCATGACTTTAATCAGTCGATGATTGAAGATTATGTAATGCCTTATCTTGAGGAGGCCGGTTGGACATCAGAATTATATGGTACACCGGGTGGTGCCGGAGGAGAAGACGAGCGAATTTTACGTAATACGGGTGGTTTACGTCACGGATTGAGTATTCTGGTGGAATCATATTCTAGAGGTGAAATGACGGAACGTGTCCAAGTACAAAGAGATACCACTGAAGCTGTCATCAGATTTTGGAAAGAAAAATTTGATGAGATCCCAGGCATTATGGAAGGTTCAAGAGTAAACCGTGCTGCTGATGGAATCGATCCCACTGTTCCATTCTATCTAGATGGTGCAGATAATTGGCCACCAACAATGGTGTTAGAGAAGAAACCAATGGGATATTTATTGACAGATGAGCAGGCTAACGACGTTACTAGACATCTTGAATTGTTCTCGATTCAAAATGAAGAAGTAAACAATGGTGTTTTCGTATCAATGAATCAGCCAATGATGACTGTCGTTCCATTACTATTTGACGAGCGTGCAAAATACAATGAAATTTCTGCATTACCACTATACAGCCTTCCTAATCCAGGAACCGCTAGTAACATGAAAAACCAGGTGAATCATTTTATAAATGAAAGCGCATTCTCTAGTGACGCTGACTCTCGTAAACTGACCATGCATTTAACGGCAGTAGCTATATATGAAGAGAAAGGTCAAGCGAATAAAGTTATTAAGCATATGGAAACCTTTGATCTAATGCTTGATCATATGAAAGATAATGAAGGGATTACAGATGAGGCATTTAATAACTTAAAAACTTATTCTGAATTCTTAATTACAAAATGGCAATAACTTTACTAGTTTAGGAGATTTCCCTGTGACAGACTAAATGTAATTGTCTGTCACAGGGTTTAAAAACTATTAATTTATTTATCGCAAGTGAATTCTATTAAAGAAATGATTACATAATGAGAAGATACAAATCATATTGATAACCTGCTTTTAAACTCTTTTTCACTTTTATATTATCTTTTACAACATCTGAGTAACCTCTTGACTAGCGAAATAAGAAGTAAATTCATCAAAATCTTCATAAGAACTCACTTCATCCCTATCATAATACATGCTCTCCTAATCGTTTTCCGCCACATTATTCATCGAGATATAATTTTCTATTGGATCAGCAATAGATTCTTTATTCGATGCAATGGTTTTATCCATCTGATTAAAATGAAATCCATCATAACCCCGATATCAAATGTTTTAAAGTAATTCTTTATTTCCATATCAATATCCCTGCCATTATTTGATAAATAAAACACAGAAACACTACCAGCATTCAAACATTCTCTTAATGGATGCATTATTCATATTAAACCGGTTTACATGTAAAGGCTCATTTTTAGTTGAACAAAAACAGAAACAATCTCGTCCTTTTCTGGAATTTTGATTATTTTATTATCAATGTAAAATACGTTAATAGCGATAAATCATATATCTAAAGCTTCTTCCACATAATACATAAATAGTGCAGGATGTGGAGTCACAAGTCAGACCACGTTCGGTGGTAACGTGATTGTCTTATAATTGGATTAGAAAAAGAAAATGGATGAAAAATTTACGATTTAATGAGAACTTATTTACAAAAAATATCAAGCGACACTCAAGTTTAACTCTTGATATTTTTTACTAACTCTATCATAATTAAGCCTATACATAATTAGGAGGGTGGTAGTGTGGGTGTGGGAAAGTATTTTTTTGTTATTTTTAGTTCGATACTAATCTTGTCCGCTTGCGGAACTTCAAATGTGACTTCAGAGGAGGAAGAGGCAAATATAAATGAAGCGGTAGAAAATGAGGATAATAACGAGGAAAGTGAGCGTTCCGAAGATATTGATCAGGACGAAGTGAGTAATGGGGTCATGAAACTAGGTGATACAGGTTTCGTAGACGATGGAATCAGTCAGTATGAAATTACGCCGATGAGCTTTGAAATATTTAAGGAAAGAAACGGAACTTCGGTTAATAATGATGATGAGGTATTTGTATTAATTGACTATACAGTCAAAAATATAAGTGAAGAAGGATTTGAGGAAGAAGATATATTAACAGGTGCTGGTTTATCATTAAAAAACTCGCAGGGAAATATAGCTACAGAAATCACCTATTATGATTATGATTTTGTTGATAAAATAACAGAAACGATTGAACCTGAAAAGTCATACGATAGCCAATTGTTGTTTGAAGTTCCAGTGTCGGAGTCATCTGAATATACATTACACTATGAATCTTATCCAGCAGATGTTGAAGATGCAGAATGGTTTTTTACAGAAGATGAAGCAAAATAGGCATTAAGATATAATTACAGATTATTTAATAACAGCACTCTTTCAAAAACATGAAAAAACTGATAGAATAAAACATTCTTAGGCAGTATTCAAATGGAATTTATACAAAAGTTCATTTTATAGTGTTTAATTAAAAAGAATGATAATTCAAATGCAGATTTAATGTTAGATAAAAACCACGTAATAATTACGTTAAAGCTATTTTTATGCTCGCACATATCAGTGCATTAAGCAAAAGCAGACGACAAAGACAGATTTTACGGTCCCAAACCATAAAATCTGTCTTTGTAGGACAGGGCTTGTCCTACCCTTCCCCCCCATTTCTAACAGGGGGTAGAAAACAATAAACAACTGTTACAAAAGCCTTAAATAGCTGTTGCATCAGGGATTCAGGGCATATTACGAAGATGTCAGTTTTCAACCTTTAGTTGACATCTTTTTTCTGTTGTGAGAAATGCACATGAATCACATTAGTATAAAAATTCTCCCTTCGCTTAATTATATCATTTACATGCGTTCTAAATTATTTCTTACGTAGACTTCTTTACTAATACATTCAAGTGAATGTTACTTTTCTTTTACTTTAGCAATGACAAAACCGTCAATACCCGGAAAGAATGCTGATTCTAAGCGACTATCAGAGGAAACCATTTGGTTAAAAGTCCCAATTGCCTCTGTATTTTCAGATTTATCGTTATAGTCAATCACTTTTTCACGATTCAAAGTATTGTCAGCCGCAATAATTGTACCTGGTTTTGATAAAGCTAGTGATTTTTCTAAAAATGCTGGATAGTTACTTTTATTTGCATCAATAAAAGTTAAATCAAACTGCTGCTTTTGCTCTTGTAAAACACTCATCGTAGATAAAGCATCTCCAACAATTACCTCAATTTTCTCTCCAAAATTACAACTCCGCTTCCCATATATTCTGTTGCTTTATAGTTCGAATCTAATACGATATTTTTAGGTAGATATTCTTTTACGCCTCCATGAATTTAACGTGTAACGCCTCAAAGGTGGTAAACGAGACAACTTATAAATTCAGATAGAATAAGTATATGGTATTTTTCATAAAAATGAGGCTCCAATCAATCGTTTCATACGCCCATCTTATATCTTTTGACAATACATAAGAATAAATGAAAATTCGAGTTGTTCTACGATTTCCTTCGAAAGAGATATAAAATATTAAGCTCTCATTTAAAATAAGCTAAACGTTCGGCTGCCTTTTCTATAAAGTTCCAAACAGGTTCAGATTATAATTCTCCAAATAAGTCAACTGCAATATTGTACCTGACAAAAAACGTGTACCTGCTTTTGCTTACTGAACATCTCGAAACTGACCTGCAAAAGAGTAAACATCTTGAAATAAATAATAATGCAAGTCTTTAAATCCCTTTAATGTAAATAAAATCGGTAAATGCTCATGCTCTAATTCCGCTGAGCGAAGTGAAAAAGCTAACGTTTCAGCCTTTTCCAATTCTTCTATTGAATTGATACCTAACAAATTTGTTTTCAAAAAACATTTATCATTATCTGTTTCATTATATTTTCTCATGCTGCAAAATTTTCTTTAGTAAGATGGGAGTAGCTGTAACGTTTAAATTCACAATATTCAGTACCTACTTTTGCATATCATCAGAGTGACTTAGATTTTCCAAATGAAGATTGTATAAAATTCGCTAAAATTCTTTAGATTGCATTTTTTAATTCCTCCAAATAAATTACCTCATCCCTTAATTTTCTTTACTTCTGTTATACAGTTTTTACAGTTAAATACTATAGAAGGGAGGTATAAATACTTCCCACCTTCGTAAACTGTTAAATCAATATTAATTTTGAAATAATAAAACTTGAATTTCCTTCATAATCGCCCATTATTGTTCCTTCTATTTACCATATTTGATAATATATGTGATTTGACCAGAATGCATTCCCGCGTGATTCATAAGCCGACCAACAGCTTCTAATGGTGTTGAATCGCCAAAAGCAGATTGTTGGATTTGATTCCATTTTTCTTCAGGTAATTCTTTCATGGCTTGCGTAAAATGTTCATTTGATTGTTGTAATAATTGAATATATCCGTTTTTATCTTTCGGTTTAATAATTTCTTTTTTGTTTGGACTTTCAAAAAACCATTCCGAAAACATATATTCTACTTCAGCAGTGTGATAAAGTAAGTCACCTACGGTCGTTTCATCCAGTTGTAGCTGAAATTGTTCCTCAGAAACGGCTTTTAGTTTGTCTTGAAAACGATCACGAAGAGCTTTCCAAATTGGTAATACAACATCATAGCTCATACATCTATCTCTCCTTATTTATTTTCTTTATTGCCTTTATCAACAACGACGTGTTCAAATGTATTTCCTTCGATATCAACGTTGAAGGCTAATCCAAAGCCAATTACATAACGTCCTTGTTGTGGACTTAATTCAAAGAGTGAAAAATCAAGTCCTTGGAGCATTTCAACCATTGCTTTACCATGACTTTTATAAAACAGTTCAAAAATATCTTCATGGCCGTCATTTCCAATGTTTTTAGGGGTACAGTTCCAACGTGCACGTTCGGTAGCAAAAGCATTTTTTGTATCTCCTTCATCTGCAATGAGTAGCGCATCAATTTTCTTACTTTTTTCAAGGAAATAAAAGTGCTCTGCTACTTCACTAATGTATATATATAACTTTCCATCTTTTTTCACAAAAGGTGCACAACTATTAAATGGGTTTCCATCATCGTCTAACATACTTAATACGATTGTATGTTTACTTTCAACGAACTGGAGGTACTTTTCTTTATTTTTTTCTACATCTACTGTCTTTTTCATAACACTTTCGCCTCCGGTAAAATTATTGTACATTCATTTGTTCCTGAATGGATTGTTTTAAACAGTTCCATTTTGCTTTTTAGCTGTACATATTAAATGGACACGGGGTGAGTCTTCTGCTGGTGCATATTCTACCTCCGCATTCATGTGATACACGTCGCGAATCATACTTGTCGTCATGACACAAGAGGGAG
>Ga0209487_1000208_pt1 | contig 53629 bp, 51 predicted proteins | sample Poulit2012_FD_187524 | JGI IMG/M metagenome (GOLD analysis project Ga0209487, IMG submission 187524) | Agricultural soil microbial communities from Georgia to study Nitrogen management - Poultry litter 2012 (SPAdes) (version 2) | ecosystem: Environmental > Terrestrial > Soil > Agricultural land... | reverse complement strand
AACCGGACAAGACAGCGGAGAGGTGGCAGAGCGGTTGAATGCACCGGTCTTGAAAACCGGCAAGGGCTCACGCCCTTCGAGGGTTCGAATCCCTCCCTCTCCGCCACTCATTCCCCGCCCCCCTTCCGGAGCGATTCAGACCGCCATTCCCGGCGCTTTACCATCCGCCGCCTTCAGCTCCCGACCACCGCCCGAAAAGCATCCGGCTCTCCAAGGGGATCGGCAATTTTCCCGGCTCAAACAATTGCCAAACAATTGCCAAACGATTGCCAGACGATTGCCAGACAACCGCAAGCAACTGGCGCAAGCCTCTTCGTCGGGATCAGGCAGCCAGCCAGATATGGATGACTAGACGGGCCGAGCACGCAACCAGCAGCGACCAGGCCAGATTGGTCAGCGTGCCAATGATGATGTAAACATCTGACGGCCCCCGCTCGCGCCGGATCAGGCTTTTGGCACCCACAATGATGGCCAGCGCTGCATAGGCCTCTACAATGACAAAAGTGACGATAAGAATATTTTCCAGCTTGCCGATAATGCGGCCGATCTGCCTGTCGTCAGCGCTGACGCCGACCAATCGGTTGTTGCTGTCACCAGTTGCTCGACGGACCCGCTTGCCCGCCAGCCGCAAAACAGCCATAACCACCCAGCCGCTGCCGCCCAGGGCCAGCGCATAGGCAACCAGCCATACAGCGGCCTGCCTCAGCAGTGGGTCAGCCATCATTCCAGCCTCCCGCAGCTGGAGCTTCTTCACGGGCACCCGCGCCAATCCAGCGCTGCAGAATGTCGCGAAAATGTCGCGCCTGCATGCGCGACAGCGCCGCACCCACGGTGGCCTGTTGCACCCCCAGACGCTCGGCCACCTCAGCCTGCGTTCGGCCGGGATGATAAAGCCGGTAATACTCCATTTGGCGCGGTGTCCAGGTATGCATCAATTGATACAGCAAATGCCCCATGTCACCGTCCCGGCGATCAATGCTTCTGTCATGCCGGGGCTGTATCTGCAAAAAACCACCCTCACGATGGGCATCAATCAACCGACTGCTGGCCGCATGAACGGCTGCCCCGTGCGCATCACGCAAATCACGGACACTGCCCATGTCAGCCACTGGGCCGTACACCGCCGCTGTTCGAAAGACAACAGGATGCAGCACCATCCACAGGTTGGCCAGCATGGCACGCCAGGCATCGTTTCGAGCTACACAGCCAAACTCATCCACCCCCTTGATGGCCATCCACGGAAACAGCAGCGTATCAGCGTGCCGCTCGTTCAGCTCGTCAAAAAGCGCCTTCTGGCGCGCGTGCAGCCGCTCTCGGCCTTTCAATTGCTTGGACGCTCTCACATCACACAAAACAACCCAGCCGTCAGTCATACCACCCACGTAATATAGCTTTTAAAGGCTATAATACACAAAATAGCTCTTTATGGCTATTTCAGACACGCTCATGCTTCAGCAGTTATCCACGAAGCCGTTTGTCCCGTAATGTGGCCCGACCTGCCTCACACCCCTCGCTCTGCTGCCGGCGGCAAAAAAGAAGGGACCATACAGGTTTGATCGCCGAACCAACGCTAAACTGGTGCTCCGTGCTTCGATAGCAAGATGTTTACGTCCTGTGGCGTTTCAGGGGAGCTGTGGGCATGCCAGGCTCCGCAAAGCGACACCGGATCACAGTGAACAACCATAGCTGTGCAAGACCAGCCGAGCACGCGCATGGCATATGCGTTCAGAAGCTGGCGTGATTTCAGGGCTCCTTTACCGTTAAAGCAGACAACCGTCCATGTTCTGAAACATTATGAACGCAAGGCTAAGTGCGAAGCCTGATAAAGGCTCTTGCAGCCCTCATAAAAAAACGCCGCGTCCCGTGATCGGGCGCGGCGTTTTGGCTGCTGGCGGAGAGGGAGGGATTCGAACCCTCGGTACGGGGGTTACCGTACACTCGCTTTCCAGGCGAGCCCGTTCAACCACTCTGGCACCTCTCCATGAATCGGGTGCAGCGGGGCATTGTAGCGAAACCGGGCGCGGATAACCACAGTTTTTGCCGTTCCGGCCGCCTGATCCTTAAAAAAACCCGATCGCCCCGGTCTGAGCGTGTCCGAAACTGGCATCATCTCTTGCAAGACAAGCGCTTATAACGCAGAATGAGGTGATGGCAAAAGGGGCTAATGACGGTCTTGACGAGCAGGCAGATGCTGCAGGCAATTGATCATACCGACCAACAGCGACGCGTTTTGTTCGTCGATGATTCACGTCTCATGCGCTATGCGGGCAGCAAGTTTCTGGAGCGCCACTGCCAGGTTGTGCTGGCGGAAAATGGCCGGGAAGCCTGGAGCAGGCTCAAGCAGGACGACCAGATTGATCTGGTGTTTACCGATCTGATGATGCCGGTAATGGACGGCCACGAGCTCATCAAGAGAATTCGCCGCTCGACCAACAGCCGTATTCGCCAGCTGCCCATTCTGGTGGTGACCGGCGACGACGAGGCCAGCGCCTGCAAACGCGCTCTGGGCGCGGGGGCCAGTGACTTCATCACCAAACCATTCAGCCCCCAGGACCTGGAGCATGCCCTGAATGCTGATGCGCGATTGCCTGTGCGCATCAGCGACGAGTCCGGAAATCTGCCCGAGCGCCTGACCGATAATCTGGTTGCCCACCCCTTGCAGCAGCCGGGAGAGCCGGCCACCTATTGTCTGCGCCTGCGGCAAACGCTCAGCTTCCACAACCGCCAGGGGCTGGAGCTGGCGCTGCTGCACGTCAGGTTTCAGGGGTACAGCAGCACCACCGAGCGCTTTGGCCGCCACTGGGCCGAAGCAGTCATGCGCAACCTTCAGCGCACCCTGCTGGCCGAACTGCGCCAGGAAGACAGCATACACCGCACCGGGGACAGCCTTTTCAGCGTGATTCTGATGGCCACCTGCAGAGACAGCGCCAGATGCCTGCTGACCCGGCTCAGGCAGAAGCTGATTGGAAAGAGCATACGCTTCTCTAGCATGCAGCTGCCGGTCAGCGTGCGTTTTGCCGTTCAGTTTCCCAACCCCAAGCACGATGATGACCCCGAGGAGCTGCTGGAAGAGGCTCGCCAGATGGTGCGCTGGAGCGCTGTCCTGTAGCCGAAGGAGCTCAGTGCAGCTGTTTCAGCGGCCCTGCTCCTGCCCGATCGTTGCTTGCCCGGCCGACATGTCCGGCCCTGTACCAATCCACGGCCTGTATGGCCAGTCATCGTTTTTCCGCATGGCTTCAAGGGCCTGCAGCTCGCGACCGCAGATCACGCCCAGAAAGTCCTCGGCCTCGCCCAGATTTGCAAAGGCATCCAGCCCGCGCTCAAGAAAATCCTGCAGCAGCCCAACGCCCCCCAGGCGGGCCGGGCGACGCATGACGCGCACCAGCCTGTGCAGGCCGGGCTTGCTGACGATGTCGTCCAGCTGCTCGCCCAGGCTGCGCACCAGGCTGATCTGTTCCTTTCGGTCTTTCCAGCGCGCCTGTTTGCGGTAGGCTGCTGCATAGGCCGGCTGGTCCATGGTGCCGGTATCAATCAGAATGCGCGCCATGTCCAGGTCAAGCTCGAGGCTCATGACCTGCAAACGCATGGCCTCACCCAGGGCATACAACAACGATTTTGACAATATCCTGCGCATGAGGGGTAAAACGCGCGCCAGCTGCTTGTCGCGGGCCTGCCAATCGCCACCACCATACAACTCGCCCAAAAAAAATCTGCAGGCCTTGGTGAAACGCTGTTGAGAGGCAAGGTCCGAGTACGTGGCATCCAGTCGCGCCTGCTGCCAGCTCTGCAGCCTGTCAAACGACGAACGCAACCTGCCCTGCGCTGGAATTTCAGCCGCAATGTCAAGGTTGCGTCCTATCCAGGTTTCCAGATGCCGGTAGCTGGCGTTTTTGCTCATTGGAAGGGGTTTCCGGTGGGTATGAAGTGGCTGCAGAGAACTTGGGCGCCGGGCAACGCAACGGCCGGCAGCAGATTTTTTCTGCCGCCTCAAACTTCATTATAATGCCGGCATGCTTTCATTGACTCCAGCTTCAGCACCGCGCAGCATCAGCGGCCGACGACCGGTCATCGGTCTGGCCATCGCCGGCGGCGGCCCGCTGGGCGCAATCTACGAACTGGCCGTCCTCAAGGCGCTTGACGAAGCCCTGGACGGCGTTCGCATGCACGACCTGGATGTCTATGTTGGCGTCAGCTCGGGGGCAATTCTTGCGTCCAGCCTTGCCAACCGCATGTCCGCCACTCGCATGGCGCGCATTTTCATGGGCACGGCCAATGCTGAATTTTCCTTCAGACCGGAACAGTTTTTGCGCCCCGCGCTGCGTGAATACACAAATCGGGCGGTGCGCATTCCGGCCACGGTGCTGAAAATGGCCGGCCGATTCATTCGTGATCCGCGCCGCATGACGGGTCTGGAGGGCCTGGACGGCTTGAGCCGGCTGCTGCCCACCGGGATTTTTGACAATCACGGCATTGAGCGCTTTTTGAAATCCGTATTTGAAAAGCCGGGCCGCAGTAACGATTTCAACCGTCTTGAAGCCACTCTGAGAATCATTGCTGTTGAGCTTGAAACCGGGCGCGCCGTGCGCTTTGGCGAGCCGGGTTTTGACCATGTCCCGGTCTCACGTGCCGTGCAGGCTTCGGCGGCCCTGCCGGGTCTGTACCCACCCGTCGAGATCGACGGACGCCTGTATGTTGACGGCGCCCTGCGGCGCACACTCAACGCTTCGGCCGCGCTGGATGAGGGCACCGACCTGCTGATTGCCATCAATCCTCTCGTTCCGCACACGGCAGCGGCTGATGACCACCCTGGCAACGCCGGACATGCACGGCGCATGATCAGCGGCGGACTGCCGGTGGTGCTTTCACAGACATTTCGCTCGCTGATCCAGTCGCGCATGCAAATCGGCATGCGCAAATACGAACACAGCTACCCGCACGCGGGAATCATGCTGGTGGAACCGGACCGCAGCGATGAAAAAATGTTTTACACCAACGTGTTCAGCTACGCTTCACGCAACGAACTGATTGAACACGCGTATCGTCAAACGCGGGCGGAACTTCTTTCCCACGCCGATCAACTGGAGATGTTTCTGGCCCCTTTCGGGCTGGGCGTCAACCGCGGGCAGCTCCGGTCCCGGCACAGCTTTGCCGACAGCCTGAAGCATGAAGTGTCCGGCCTGACGCCTGTCAGCCAATCGCTCAGCCGCGCGCTCGATCGCCTGGAGCGGCTGCTTTAGACAGCAGCCGCATCCTGGGCAGACACCACATCATCAGACCGGCGGGTAGACATAGCTGGTGCCCGGTCCGAGGGGAATGCCGAGCATCCAGTACGCCACCAGAAACAGCGACCATGTCAGCAGAAACACGATTGAGTACGGCAACATCAGCGAAACCAGCGTGCCAATGCCCGTGCCCTTTACGTAGCGCTGGGCATACACCACCACCAGTGGAAAATACGGCAGCAGCGGCGTAATGATATTGGTCGAGGAGTCACCCACGCGGTAGGCAGCCTGGGTCAGCTCGGGTGAAATGCCCACCTGCATCAGCATGGGCACAAAAATCGGCGCCAGCAGCCCCCATTTGGCCGAGGCCGAGCCGACAAACATGTTGATGAACGCCACCAGAATGATGATTCCGAACAGCGTCATGCCGCCGGGCAGCGCCAGCTCCTGCAAAAAATTGCCGCCCTTGACGGCCAGCAGCTCGGCCAGCCCCGAACGTCCGAACTCGGCCACAAACAGCGCGCAGAAGAAGGCCATGACAATGTAATAGGCCATGGCGCCCATGGATTCGGACATGGCATCAACCACGTCCTTGCTCTTTTTAAACGTACCGGTCATGTAGCCGTAAATAATGCCGGGCAGTATGAAGAAAACGAAAATCAGCGGCACGATGGACTGCATGATGGGCGCGGCGGCATCAGCAATCTTGCCATTCTGGGGGTCGCGCAGGGGCGAGCTTTCCGGCATCAGCACGGCGATGAGTGCCGCAAACGCCAAAGTCATGGCAAGGGTTGCCACCCACATGGCACGGCTTTCCCTGTCCTCCATCGGCGGCATTTGAGGCATGTCATCCTTGTCGCCGTCCAGCTCGGTTGTGCTCAGCCGCGGCTCGATAATTTTGTCGGTAATCCACCAGCCAACCGCAACAATAAGCAGGCAGGATGCCGCCGTGAAATACAGATTGATGAGCGGATGCAGCATCAGATCGCTGTCAAGCACCCGGACCCCTTCCTCGGTAAAGCCCATCAGCAGCGGGTCGAGCGAGGACGGGATGAAATTGGCGGAAAAACCGCCCGACACCCCGGCAAATGCCGCGGCTATGCCCACCAGCGGATGGCGCCCGGCCGCATAAAAAATGATTCCGCCCAGCGGAATGACCACCACATAACCAACATCAGCCGCCGTGTGGCTGATGATGGCGATCAGAATCAGCATGGGGGTCAGCAGCTTTTTCGGAGTAAAGCTGAGCAGCTTTCTGAGCAGAGCGCTGATATAGCCGCTTTGCTCGGCCACACCCACCCCGAGCATGGCCACCAGCACCACGCCCAGCGGCGCGAAGCCGGTAAAGGTTTCCACCATGGTGGTCAAAAAGCTGGTCAGGTTCTGACCGGTGAGCAGGTTGGCCACGCCGATGGGCTCTCCGCTTTGCGGATTGATTGCCTCGAACTGCACGCCCGACAGCAGCCATGAAAATATCCAGACCACGATCATCAAAAGCAGGAACAGCATGGCCGGATCCGGCAGCTTGTTGCCTATGACTTCGATGGAATTGAGAGCGCGAGTAATCCAGCTGCGCTGGGGAGCGGCGCTGTTGGCCGTCTGATTGGTGTCCATTGTTTTGGCAAATCTCCCTGAAAGCCAGCCTGCTGGCTGGAAATACCGGTCAATTAAAGCTTGCAATCATGCGGTCGCCCGGCCGGGCGACTCGGGCTCAGAACCCTAGCACATCCAGAATGTTTCGGCTACTTGACGGCCTTCAGCTCTTGCGGCGCGGCCCGTCCAGCGGCAGAGGCGTCACCTTTTCGCCGCTCTTGCGGTCGCGAATCACGGCCTTTCCACGCTTTTTCACCTGTTCAATCCGCACGATGGAGTGCAGGGGCAAATGCAGCACTTCCACATCCTCAAATTCCGTGCGCAAACGCTCTTCCGACGGATCAATGACAACGCTGTGATCGTTTTCAAACACCAGTTCCGACACCTCGACAAAACCATAGGCCAGGTCACTGCCAACAACGCTGCGGCTGTAGAGCTCATAAATCTGCCCCTGGTTGATAAAGGCTATCTTGAACAGTTTTTTCATTCAGTTGTCCTGAAGGTTCAAATGGGTTTCAAAGGAAAAAAGACGCAGGCACAGCGCCAGCAGCACACCCGCCATAAAGCCGGCGACATGGCCCCACCAGCCCACTGTTCCGCTGTCGGGCCCGAACACCGAGTAAATCAGCTGCAGCGTAAACCATGAGCCGATGACCAGCACCGCAGGCACGCGGGCAAACTGAAAATACAGCCCCAGCGGCAGCCAAAGCCCCATGCGGCTGACAGGAAAAAGCCCCAGATAAATGCCAATAAGGACTGAAACCCCGCTGCTGGCACCAATGACCGGGATGTGAACATCCTGCAAGCTCCAGGCCAGAAACAGGTTGGCGCCTGCACCCAGCAGCAGAAAGCTCAGCGCCATGCCCCAGTGGCCTATGGCGCGCTCAACCGTAATTCCAAATGCCCACAGGTAAGCCAGATTGCCCACCAGATGCAGCCAGTCGGCGTGGACGAACAGCGCGCTGACCAGGCCCGTCAGGCTGCTGTCGTGCCAGCTGGCCGGCAACCTGGCCAGGGCGCCAAGGGTTTCGGCCGGCACAAAACCGTAGTGGTGGGTAAAGTACTCAAGCGGGCGATCTGACAGCCAGCGCAAATAAACATGCGCCGCCACCATGGCGATGCTGAATGCTGTCAGCACCCAGGGCCATTTAAGGTGGCGCCGTGAATTTCTTCGCGGCTGAATGATCAAGGTTCAAGCAAGAACCGATGCGACTGAAAGTCCATCACGGCGCCCTCCGGCCGTATGGCCACAATTTGAGCGCCGTCAACGCTGTCGCCAACGCCGTAGCGGGTGCCGTTGATCAGCACGAAGCGCCGCTCCTCTTCTGGCGCATAAACATGAATGTTCAGCTTGAGCTCCGGAATGCTGCGCCTGACCGACAGCGGCAGCTCCCACGCATGAACATATTCCGCCACGCCGCCGGGTGAAGCCGGCTCGGTCTGCGGCGCGCGGCGGCGAACTGACCGGGATCCAGGCTCGTTTGATGACGCTGCGGCTGACTGTTCAGATGATTGATCGGATGGTCGATTGGACGGCCGATCGGATGGCCGGTCGGATGACTGACCGTTTTCGGCCTGTTCAGACTCCGATTCCGGCTGTCGCGACAAGCGCCCGGTCGGGTCCGAAGCTGATTCCTGTTCCACGCGCCGTCTCAGCTCATCCATGGCCTCTTCGGCAGGAACGGGCGCGGACTCACGCTCCTGCTCCTGCGCCTGCCCTGGCCGGCGCCTGTCATCACTTGATGCGTCGCGGCTTGATACATTGCGGTGACGCGGTGAACGCCGATCACGCTCAGGCGTCTCTCCGCTGCCCGCCTGCTCGACGGCCGCGGTCGGCTGCTTGTCCGGCAGAGGTGCATCAGTCAGACTCTGTTCGAGCTCATCAGCATCCGGACTCGTCAAATTGTCTGCAACGCGCTCATCGGGTTTTTCGAACGGTGTCGACGAGGTGCCGGTAGCGTTCTGTTCAGCCTGCTCGCTGGCGGTGGAGGCGTTGCGCCAGCCTGAAAGGTAGTATGCGGCGCCCGCGGCAGCAGCAAGCAGCAGGATCAAAATAATCCAGCGCGCGGTGCCGCCACGCCTGCGCGGCGGCTCCGGTGTCGGAGTGTGCAGGCCAGGCGCCGACTCGCGGCGCCGCCGGGCATCCGATTTTTTCAGTGCATCCAGGATAAAAGACAACTTCAGACTCCGTCACTGTCACTTAGCAAAACCGGCGAAAACTCATGCGGATAGCGCAAGAACAGACGGGTTTCAGGACCAATGACCCCGTCCTCCTCCAGCCCGTTGCGGCGCTGAAACCGGATAACCCAGCGCCGAAAGGTTTTGTCGTACACATCGCCGGCCGGCCCCGTCCACGGATCGTTGTCCAACTGGGCCGCCAGCTGCCTGGCATGTTCAACCGCCGGGCCGGAGTCATCAAGTTTAAGCGCATTGCCCGGGTCTGGCCAGACAATCAGCACATCACCATGCCAGCGCCGTTCGAGCTCACGCTGCGGCACTCGCCAGTCCTGGCCCTGATGGCGCAGCACAGCGCTGCCCGGCTCAAGCGTCACCAGAAGCACACGTGCATCAAAGGGTTCAACCAGCCGCAGCACAAGCGGCAAGTCAACTCTTTCAAGATATGACCAGCTGCCACGGCGGTGCAGGCACACCAGGCCTTCAACCGGTTCACCGCTGCAGGCTTCCTCAACATCAAATGCGCTGAATTGCGGCCACAAAGCGGCCATTTCCACCCAGGCGCCGGCAGGAGACACGTCATCGAACGCAGCCTGCCAGGCCGCCCGCCCGGCAGAGGCATCGGGGGTTTCAGGCGCGGCGCGCAGCATGAGCCACGACAACCCGCCACCGGCCGACAGCACAAGGGCCAGCGCTGCTGCCGCAACCACTCCGCGCACAGCGCTGCGTCCGACCAGGGATGAATCGCCGCCCACCTCGGCTGCTGCAGCGCGCACCAGCCGCGCGCCGATGTGCTCGGTGTCGCGGGCATAGCCGGCCATCAGGGCGCGGTCGGCAATGATGTTGATCAGCCTTGGAACACCGCCCGAAGCGGCATGCAGGGCGCGCAGCCCCCCGGGCGTAAAGGGACAGCGTTCGGCGCCGGCCACTTCCAGCCGGTGGCGCACATAGGCTTCGGTTTCGCCGGCGTTGAGCGCCTCGAGGTGAAACCGGGCGGTAATTCTTTGCGCCAGCTGCCGCAGCTCCTGGCGCGCGAGCACCTCCCGCAGTTCGGGCTGGCCGATAAGAATGATTTGCAGAAGCTTGTCGGTGGCCGTTTCCAGGTTGGTCAGCAGGCGAATCTGCTCCAGCCCCTCGCGGCTCATGTTCTGCGCTTCATCCACGACAAGAACAACCCGGTCGCCTTGCGCATGCCGCTCAAGGAGATAGGCGTTGAGTTTTTTCTGAAGGCTTTGAAGGCTGGCGTACTCGTCCTCGACGGCAATGCCCAGCTCATGACAGATGGCCTGCAAAAGCTCTGCCGGCGACAGCATGGGGTTGAGCAGCAGCGCAATATGGGTGTTTTCGGGCGCCTGTTCCAGCGCCACCCGGCACAGCGTGGTCTTGCCGGTGCCCACCTCGCCGGTCAGCTGAACAAACCCGCCGCTGCCGCCCTGCCCCACACCATAAAGCAAATGCGCCAGGGCATCGCGGTGGCGCGGGCTCAAATACACAAACCGGGGGTTGGGCGTGATGGTAAACGGCCGTTCGGCCAATCCGTAATACTGCTGGTACATCAGGCAGCGCCACCCGTGCGCGGCAAAATGGCACCGCCTTGCGCCCCAGGCATGGACTGAACCGCCCGGTCGGGGCGGTTCAGTCCGGATTTGTTCACTGGCTGCGCCGTCATTGCGTGCGTGTCCGTACTGTTTGATACCTGCTATTCAGACAGCGACATCAGCGTGGTGTTGCCACCAATGGCCGCCGTGTTGTTGGTCAGGGTTCGCTCGGTCACAAAGCGGTACAGATAGTGCGGACCGCCGGCCTTGGGGCCGGTGCCGGACAGGCCTTCACCGCCAAACGGCTGCACCCCGACCACCGCGCCGGTCATGTTGCGATTGATGTAGGCGTTGCCGACACATACCTGATGTGCCACGTAGCGGAACGTCTGGTCAATGCGACTGTGAACACCCAGAGTCAGACCATAGCCGGTCTTGTTGATATTGTCGATCAGCTCGTCAAGCCGGCTGGACTTGTAGCGAATGACGTGCAGAATGGGGCCAAAAATTTCCCGCTCCAGCTGATCAATGCGCTCAATCTCATAGGCTCTTGGGGCAAACCAGTGACCGGGCGGCAGATTGTCCGGCAAGGGCGCTTTTGCAATCAGCCGCGCTTCCCTGTCCATGCGCCTGGCGTGTTCTTCGAGCATGGCCAGCTGACCGGCATCAATGATCGGCCCCACGTCGGTCGACAGCAGGCCAGGATCGCCCACGGATATTTCCTGCATGGCGCCGGCCAGCATTTCCAGCATGCGGTCGGCCACATCGTCCTGCAGGCACAGGATGCGCAGCGCCGAGCAGCGCTGGCCGGCGCTGAAAAACGCCGAGTTGATGACGTCCTGGGTGACCTGTTCGGGCAGCGCCGACGAATCGACCACCATGGCATTTTGTCCGCCGGTCTCGGCGATCAGCGTGGCGATGGGCCCGTCACGCTCGGCCAGGGTGCGGTTGATGATGCGCGCCGTTTCCGTGGAGCCTGTAAAAGCCACGCCGGCAATTTTTGGATGAGCCGTCAGGGCCGCTCCCACCTTGCCGTCGCCGGGCAGGCATTGAATAACGTTTTCGGGCACGCCGGCCGCATGCATCAGTTCAACAGCGCGCGCGGCGATCAGCGGGGTTTGCTCGGCCGGCTTGGCCAGCACGGCGTTGCCGGTAACCAGCGCGGCAACAATCTGGCCGGTAAAAATTGCCAGCGGAAAGTTCCACGGGCTGATGCAGACAAAGACGCCCTTGCCGTGCATGCGCAGGGTATTGGACTCCCCCGTCGGGCCGGGCAAGACCATGGGCTCGGCCATTTCACTGCGGGCCTGCATGGCGTAATAACGGCAAAAATCCACCGCTTCTCGCACTTCGGCAATCCCGTCAAGCAGGTTCTTGCCGCCCTCGCGCGCCAAAATGGCCATAAATTCGGCCTCGTTTTCCTCGTACAGGTCGCCGATACGATCCAGAATATCCGCGCGCTTCGCAGCGCCCAGGGAATCCCATCCAGGCTGGGCCTCAACGGCCGCATTTACGGCTGCACCAACAGAATCAACCGCCGTCGGCGATGCCCGGCCGGCAACATTGCCCAGATCGGCCGGCGACAGGATATCGAAGGCTTCTCCGGCCTGTGCCGAAGTGCCGCTGGGGGCCGCTGTCCAATAGTCCTCGGCCGCTTTTTCCATGCCTTGTTTAAGGGCGTCCAGCTCCGAGCGGCGCGTCAGGTTGATGCCGGGGCTGTTGCGCCGCTCGGGGCCGTACAGGTCGGCCGGCAGCGGAATGGCGGGGTGCGTCAGACTCTCGAAAGTGCGTATTTCGGCAATGGGGTCGTCAACCACTTCTTCCACCGAAAGTTTTTCGTCAACAATGCGGTTGACAAACGATGTGTTGGCGCCGTTCTCAAGCAGGCGGCGAACCAGATACGGCAGCAGATCCTTGTGATTGCCCACCGGGGCATATACACGGCATTCGCTGCTGTAGTGATCATCATCGAGCACTTCTTCATACAGTTGCTGGCCCATGCCGTGCAGGCGCTGAAACTCGTACTCGGCCCCGTTTCTGCCGGCCATTTCGGCAATGGCGGCAATGGTGTGGGCGTTGTGAGTGGCAAACTGCGGATAGAAACATTCCGGCAATTCCAGCAGCCTGGCGGCACAGGCCAGGTAGGAAAGATCGGTATTGGCCTTGCGGGTAAACACCGGATAGCCTTTCAGGCCGTCAATCTGCGCCAGCTTGATTTCGGTGTCCCAGTAGGCCCCCTTGACGAGGCGCACGGGAATGCGATGTCCGGTTTTTCGCGCCTGCTCTGCCAGCCATTCAATGGCCACCCAGGCACGCTTTTGATACCCCTGCAGGGCAAGCCCCAGGCCATCCCAGCCGGCCATGTCCGCATGACCCAGAACGGCCGCAAACACCTGCAGCAGCGGCATCAGCCTGTCGGCTTCTTCCGCGTCAATGGTCAGCGCGATGCCGGCCTTGCGGGCCCGGTTCGCCAGGTCGAGAACGCGCGGCACCAGTTCGGCCATGACGCGCTCCTGCTGGGCAAACTCATAGCGCGGGTGCAGCGCGGAGAGCTTGACCGAAATACTGGGCAGCGCAAAAATATCGCCACCATCCGTGCTGGCGCCAATGGCTTCAATGGCGTCGGCATAGGCCTCGAAATAGCGCCTGGCGTCGGCCGCCGTCAGCGCAGCCTCGCCAAGCATGTCAAACGAATAGCGAAAGCGGCGGTTGCTCTTTTTATCGGCGCGCTTCATGGCCTCTTCAATGGTGCGGCCCATGACGTACTGGTGACCCATGATGCGCATGGCCTGGCGAATGGCGGTGCGAATGACCGGCTCGCCCGACCGGCCGGCCATGCGCGACAGCAGGCTGCCTATGCTGCGTTTTTCCGAGTCGCGCACGCCCACCAGGCGGCCGGTCAGCATCAGGCCCCAGGTACCGGCGTTGACCAGAACCGAAGAGCTCTTGCCCAGGTGAGCCTCCCAGTCGGCGTCAGACAGCTTGTCGGATATCAGCGCCTCGGCCGTGTGGTTGTCGGGAATGCGCAGCAGCGCTTCGGCCAGACACATGAGAATCACGCCTTCTTCCGATGAAAGATCATATTCGCGCATGAATGCTTCCATCACGCCCGCTTCGCGGCTGCGCGCGCGCACGCGGGCGACAAGATCCACCGCGCGGCTTTTGACGCTGCTGCGCTGCTGGTCATCAAGTGGAACCTGATCGAGCAAAAATCTTACGTGCTCGGCTTCATCTTTTTGCCATGCAGCGTCCAGTTCTTTTTCAAGCGCGCTCAGCGGTGCGTTCGCTGCAAAGACAAAAGGGAGTGACTCCTGACTCATTTCGGCCTCAAATTCCTGATCAGTGGACAATCCTGAAGTGTAACCGAACACCGGTCTTTTCTGTCTTTGTCGGGTGCCTTCAAGCGCGGTTTCAGGCAAAAATGCACCTGAAACACGCTTTGCCCCTGCCATCTGCGGACATCTTGGTCTAGAATGCTTGATCAAGGTCAATTTGGTTGAGGAGCCGGTTCTTGGTTGAATCTTGGTGCAGTCTGGGTTCGAAGCCAGTCCAGGTCATCGAGGCACGCTCCAATCTCTCCTTGACCCTGGACCAGCTTGCCGCCGTGTTTTTGGGCCTGAGCGCATTTGTGCTACTGGTCACTCTCAGGCCTGTCCTGCTGGGACTTTGGCCAATCATGGCGGCGGCGGTTTTGCATTTGCTGGTGGTTGGCTGGTGCATGCGGCTGGCCTGGCGCGGAAACTGGGCCCGCGAAAGATTCGAGATCAACGGCCGGACGCTTACCATCGAACACTACAATGTACGTGGCCAGGCCCGCTCCGAATGGCCAACAGCCTGGGTCAGGGTGCAGGTTCGCACACGTCCAATGAACGAGCGTGTCATTGCAGTGACCTGGCGCGGACAGCAGCAGGTAATTGGCAATTTTTTGCCCACTGACGATAAACTGTTGCTTGCCAATGTGCTGAAAGAGGGGCTGCGGCCTCAAACACACCGGGAAGGAAACTGGTAACTACAGGTGAACTGGGAATGAAAAGAACAAATGAACTGATCGTGGCCCTGGCAGTGATGGCTGTCGTCATTGTGGTTACCTGGGGCATTTTTGCGGTGGGCGACAACATGCCGCGCGGGGTCACCGACTACAGCGAAACCGTCTACAACCTGCACAATACGGTCATGGGCATCACGGTGGTCATCGGTGTGCTGGTTTACACGGCCATGTTCACCTCCATAGTCATCCACCGCAAATCCAAGGGCTACAAGCCGGCCAAATTCACGCATTCAACACCGGTTGAAATCGTCTGGACCGCCATCCCCTTCCTGATTCTGGTTCTGATGGCCATCCCGGCCACCAGGGTTCTTATCGACATGGAAAACACCGGCGATGCCGAAATGAACATCAAGGTCACCGGCTACCAGTGGCTTTGGCATTACGACTATCTGGACGATGACATCGAGTTCTATTCCATACTCGACCGGGAAAGCAACCGGGCGCGCCAGATCAACTCGGGCATCGACGTCCGCACGGTCGACAATTACCTGCTGTCGACAGACAATCACATGGTTGTTCCCACCAACACCAAGATCCGGCTGCTTTTGACGGCAGGCGACGTGATCCATTCATGGTGGGTGCCCGAGCTGGGCTGGAAACGCGACGCCATTCCCGGCATGGTCAACGAAGCGTGGACCGAGATCAATGAAGAAGGAATCTATCGCGGACAGTGTGCCGAACTGTGCGGCAAGGATCATGGCTTCATGCCCATAGTGGTCGAGGCTGTTTCACCCGAAGACTACCGCAAATGGGTTGAAGAACAGAAAGCTGAAAAAACAGCAAGTTCAGCCAACCCTGCCGCTGGCAACCAACAGACTGCTGCCGTCAGCAAACCCGCTGTTGCAGCTGACAACAGCTGAAGCACGAACAGACGCCGAGGAAATCCGACATGAACCAGGAAGCCATTCTCACCGCTGACGAACATCATGACCACCCGACCGGCCTGAAGCGCTGGCTGTTTACCACCAACCACAAAGAGATCGGCACGCTTTATCTGCTGTTTTCGCTCACCATGTTCCTGGTTGGCGGCTCATTCGCAATGATCATTCGCGCCGAGCTGTTCATGCCGGGGCTGCAGCTGGTCAATCCCGAGGTCTTCAACCAGCTGACCACCATGCACGGTCTGGTCATGATTTTCGGGGCCGTCATGCCCTCATTTGTCGGACTCGCCAACTGGATGATTCCGCTCATGATAGGCGCACCCGACATGGCGCTGCCGCGGCTCAACAACTTTTCATTCTGGATACTGCCGTTTGCTTTCCTGCTGCTGTTTTCAACGGCCTTCCTGCCCAGCGGCCTGCCCTCTTCCGGCTGGACCATGTATCCGCCCCTGTCCCTGCAAAACGGCACCAACGTGGCCTTTGCCATCTTTTCCGTTCATCTGATGGGGCTGTCGTCCATTATCGGCGCCATCAATATTCTGGCCACCATTCTCAACATGCGGGCACCCGGCATGTCGCTGTTGCGCATGCCCATGTTCGTGTGGGGCTGGCTTATCACCGGCTTTTTGCTCATTGGCGTGCTGCCGGTGCTGGCCGGTGCAGTCACCATGCTGCTCACCGACCGCTTTTTCGGCACCAGCTTTTTCAGCGCAACCGGCGGCGGTGACCCGGTGCTCTACCAGCATATTTTCTGGTTCTTCGGGCACCCGGAGGTCTACATCATGATCTTGCCCGCTTTCGGAATTGTCTCCGAGGTGGTGCCGACATTCTCGCGCAAGCCCCTGTTCGGCTATGTTTCCATGGTGTTGTCCATCGCCTCCATCGGCTTTCTGTCCTTCATCGTGTGGGCCCACCACATGTTCGCCGTGGGGCTGCCGCTGGGTGCGAGCCTGTTTTTCATGTATGCAACCATGGTCATTGCCGTACCCACCGGCATCAAGGTGTTCAACTGGATCACCACCATGTGGCGCGGCTCCATGACCTTTGAAACGCCCATGCTGTTTGCCCTGGCCTTTATCGTGCTGTTTACCATCGGCGGCTTTTCGGGCCTCATGCTGGGCATCGTTCCGGCCGACTTCCAGTACCACGACACCTACTTCGTGGTGGCCCACTTCCATTACGTGCTGGTCACCGGTTCCGTATTTGCGGTTTTTGCCGGCGCCTACTACTGGCTGCCCAAATGGACCGGCCACATGTACAACGAACGGCTTGGAAAAATCCACTTCTGGTGGTCAACCATTTCCGTCAACGTGCTGTTTTTCCCGCAGCACTACCTGGGCCTGGCGGGCATGCCGCGCCGCATTCCCGACTATGCCATCCAGTTTGCGGAATTCAACATGGTTTCATCCATTGGCGGATTTGCATTTGGCCTGGCCCAGCTGCTGTTTGCCTTTATTGTCTGGCAAACAATACGCGGCGGCCAAAAGGCCACCGGCCAGGTTTGGGAGGGCGCGCGCGGACTCGAGTGGATTGTGCCCTCACCGGCACCGTTCCATACATTTGAAACACCGCCGCCCATTGATGACAGCGTAACCGTGCACGCTGCCCGTGACAGTTGAGAGAAGGCCGCATAACATTGGCCGATCCTTCAAACGATAAAAGCAGGCGCGGTGCCGTGCGCACCGCGCTGATACTGGCAGCCGTTGCCTTCGTGGTTTATGTCGGCTTCATGGTTCTTACATTGATAGGCGCCAGCAACTGAAGCTTTGAGTTTGTATTGACTGCCCGCGCGGTCAACACGTATAAAAACAATCAGAACCGGCCTGGCCGGACTGACAGGAAAACAATCCGGGGAACCGAAAATGACGACTCAAGACCAGTATTACGTCCCAACCGTGGCCAGGTGGCCCATTGTCGGAGCAATCGGGCTTTTCCTGATGACTTCCGGCGCCGCCACCATGATGAACGAGATCCCGGCCGGGCTGTGGATTCTGCTGTTTGGCTGTGCAGTCATGATCGTCATGTTTTCGGGCTGGTTTGCCGAAGTCATCGCCGAATCGGAACGCGGCATATTCAAGCGCAGCGAAGACTATTCCTTCCGGCTGGGCATGATCTGGTTCATTCTTTCGGAGGTCATGTTTTTTGCCGCATTCTTCGGCGCCCTGTTCTATACCCGCATGTTTTCGGTGCCCTGGATAGGCGGCGAAGGCACCGGCGCCATGACCAACCAGCTGCTTTATCCGGGCTATGACGCCGCCTGGCCCACCGCCGGCCCCGGCCAGCTGGGCGGGGCATTTGAAATCATCCCCGCCTTCGGGTTGCCGCTGATCAACACGCTTTTGCTGCTGACCTCAGGGCTGACCATCACCCTGGCCCACTGGGCGCTCAAGAAATCAAAGCGCGGGCCCCTCATCGGCTGGATGATCGCAACCGTCCTGCTGGGCTCAACCTTCCTGTTCTTCCAGGTCACCGAATACATCCACGCCTACAAGGAGCTTGGGCTGACGCTAGGCTCGGGCATCTACGGATCAACATTTTTCATGCTGACCGGCTTTCATGGTGTCCACGTCACCTTCGGCACCATCATGCTGATTGTCATTACCCTGCGCTGCATATCCGGGCACTTTACCGCCGACAAGCACTTTGCCTTTGAAGGGGTTGCCTGGTACTGGCACTTTGTGGACGTGGTGTGGCTCGGGCTGTTCATATTCGTATACGTGCTCTGACCGGCACTTTTGACTGCCGGGCCCGAACCGGGGCCCGGCTATTCAGCCACGGCCCGCGACCCTGTCCCAGCTGGCCGACACCAGCATCCAGCGGCTGCCATCCAGGCGCCAGCCCGATTGAACCCGGTACCAACCCGCTGTCTCCGGCAACAGACCGGAACCACCGGTTGCAATGACATCAAATTCAGCCACTGCCCGGCCCGACCCTCTTTCCTCGACCGAGATATTCGTTACGCGCGCCTTGAGGCGCTTGTGGGCCATCATTTCGCGCTGGACAAGCAGATGCGCAGAGCGCCGGTCAAAGTGGCCGTCCGGGCCGCTAAAGTCATCGGCCACAGCCGCCATGAATATCCGCGCCTTGCCGTCGGACAGCGCCTTTTGCATCACGTTGATGCGCCCCCTGATCTGTTCTTCAACCGGTGCCGGCGAAGCGCAGGAAATCACCTGCATGGCCAACAGGAAGCAGGCGATCAGCCCCCCGATACTGTTTCGGCAGTGCCTTGACGGTGTGTCGCGGTTCAACTCGGCTTCTCGTCGCTCAGATAGGATTCCAGCAGGCGGCTTGAAACAACAATAAGGTCGTAGTCGGTCACCAGGCCAACCAGCTTGTCGCCATCCACCACCGGCAGGCAGCCCAGTCGCTTGTCGCGCATCAGGCGAATGGCTTCAACGGTGGTTGTATCTGCAGTGACGGTCACCAGCTCATCATGCATGATGTCGCGCACAGTCACTTCCTCATCGCGGCGGCGCCCGCGCGCGATCAGGCGCAAAAGCTGGCGGTGCGACACCAGCCCCAGCAGGCGGCCGGCATCATCCTCAACCGGAATATGCCGCACATAGCGCCACTCCATCAGGCTGGCTGCAAAATCCACGATGTCGTCCGGACGCACTGTAAAAACATCGGTGGCCATGAACTGCCCAACGGTCCGGTAGCTGTCGCGCCAGTCCTGGCTTTTGCTGAAGGTGGCCAGCTGCCAGCGTGAAACGGGCTCGCCCGATTCCGACTGTTCGATCATTGACGACACCAGCGCTCTGAGGCGTTCATTCTGGCTGCCTTCATCGCGCATGTTTTCCAGCGACTCAAGCTGCCAGCGCGCGCCGGTGCGCTGCTTCTCCACCCGTTCGCGTATCACGCCCAGATAGCGCTCAATATCGCGCTCGTCAATTCCCGTGATGGCCAGTCCGCGCCTGGCCTGTGGCAAAAGCTCATCCAGAATCAGCTGCTGGGCCGTCAGCTGGCGCTCGTCAAACCAGACCTGCTGGGCCCGCAGACCATCACGCGCCGCCGACAGAAAATTGCTCTTGACGTCGCTGAATTTCAGATAGGGGCGAATGTCGTCGTAGTTATGCGACAGGTACGACATCATGCCGAAAAAGAACGCGGCATTGGCCACCTCGTCAAGCACGGTGGGGCCAGATGGAATCACCCTGTTTTCAATGCGCAAATGCGGCTTGCCGTTGCCTGAAATTCCGTAACAGGCCCTGTTCCAGCGATACACCGTGCCGTTATGCAAACGCAGCGCGGCCAGGCCCGGCGTTTCGCCGCGCGCCACCATGCCTATAGGATCCTCTTCCACCTCGGTGGCCAGAATAACCCTGAAGCGCGCGATGTCTTCCTTGAAGATCTCGACAACCGAGCTTTCTATCCAGTGGTCGCCAAAATGGACTCTAGGCTTGTGGCCGCGCGCCGCATGCGCGCTGGAGCGGCCATCAACCGAATGCTCGAATACGGCAATACGCGTTTCATGCCACAACCTTTTGCCCAAAAGAATGGGCGAATTGACGCAGCTGGCCAGCAGCGGACCTGTTACGGCCTGGGCAATATTGTACAAATGGGCAAACTCTTCGGCCCCAACCTGGAAATGAACCTGAAAGCTGGTGTTGCAGGCTTCCAGCATCAGGTTGTCATGCGTCACGCTGAGCTGGTCTATGCCGTTGATTACAAAGCTGTAATCGCTGCCGCGCAGTTTCATCAGGGCTTCGTTGAGTGCGAAATAACGCGCCGTGGGCACCATGGCCTTCAGGGACAGATGCTCGCGGGCCAGCGTGGGCAAATTGCCCACCAGGGCAATGCGGCTGCCCACCTTGCCGGCCGCTTTTCGAGCTAGTTCAGTGACCTCAAGCGTTTCCCTTTCCAGTTCGCGCAAACAGCTTCCGCCCAGATCAAGCGGCGTCAGATTGGCTTCAAGGTTGAAAAGCCCCAGCTCGTGGGTAAAACGCGGATCATCCAGGTGTTCCAAAAGCTGCATGGCCGAAAGGCTTGGGCGTGATGAGCCGTCAACAAGAAACATTTCCTGTTCTGCGCCAATGCGCCTGATGCCGGACTCAATCATGCCGGTCGCCACCATTTCTTCAAGGGCCCGCACATCATCGAGCAGTGCCTTCATGAATGTGCGGCGCGTGCGCTCGTCGGCAGCCTGTTCTACATTGTGTTCCCCCATGGCGCTCATGCTCTTGGTGTGTCGGGTCTGACGCGATCATAAACGCGCCACTGTCCAAGCGCAAACGCACACCGGCTGCTGAAAAGCTGTTTGCAGTCCGTTTGGCCCATGGCGTCCACAGTCGCCCCATGTTTGCCTATACTCGGAAAGCCCGCAGCGCTTGTCACAAGCGGCTCGCTGTGCCAATCTTGCACGCTGCAACAGTCAAACAAGGAGACCAGTGCCGATGAGCGAAAAACCCTGGATAGCCCATTATCCCGACGGGGTTCCTGCGGAAATCGACGTCAACGAATTCCGTTCAGTGGTTGATGTCTTCGACAAAAGCTGCGACGAGTTCAGGCACAAGCCCGCCTACGTGAATTTTGGCACTACCCTTTCATTTGACCAGCTTGACCAGTACAGCGCCACCTTTGCGGCCGCGCTGAAAGACCTGGGGCTTGGCAAGGGCGACCGAATTGCAATCATGATGCCCAATGTCTTGCAGTATCCGATTGCCGTTTTCGGGGCTTTGCGGGCAGGGCTTGCGGTGGTCAACACCAATCCGCTGTATACCGCGCGCGAACTCAAGCATCAGCTGACTGATTCCGGCGCCAGGGCCATTGTCATCATGGACAACTTTGCCAGCGTGCTGGAGGCCATCGTCGATGACGTTGATACAGAGCACATTATTATCACCCGCATGGGCGATATGCTGGGGCCGGTCAAGGGCGCATTAATGAATTTTGTTCTGCGCCACATCAAAAAAATGGTGCCGCGCTACGATCTGCCCAATTCACTGTCTTTCAAAAGCATGCTGCGCGAAAACGCCGGCGCCGACCGCCAGCCGGTGGAGCTGAATCACGACGACATGGCCTTTCTGCAGTACACCGGGGGCACCACAGGAGTTTCCAAGGGCGCCATACTCACTCACGGCAACATGGTGGCCAACATGCAGCAGGCTTCGGCCTGGCTGGGTGGCCAAATGCGTCTGGGTGAGGAGGTCATCATTACCGCCCTGCCTCTCTACCACGTGTTTGCGCTGACCGCCAACTGCCTTGTATTCATCAAGATCGGCGGCAAGAACATTCTCATTACCAACCCGCGCGACATGCCCGGGTTCGTAAAAACCCTGTCCAAAATAAAGTTCACGGCCATTACCGGCGTCAACACACTTTTCAACGGCCTGCTGCATACACCCGGCTTCAAAAACCTCGATTTCTCGGAGTTGCGCATGTCGCTTGGCGGCGGCATGGCCGTGCAGCGCAGCGTGGCCGAGCACTGGAAGAAGGTTACCGGCGTGACGCTGGTTGAAGCCTACGGCCTGACTGAAACGGCACCGGCCGCCTGCATCAACCCCATGGATCTTGAAGACTACAACGGCTCCATTGGCCTGCCCATATCATCAACGGAGTGCCGGATTTGCGATGAGGACGGCAACACACTTGATGTTGATGAGGTCGGCGAACTGTGCATTCGCGGTCCACAGGTGATGAAAGGCTACTGGAACCGGCCCGAGGAGACCACCAAGGTTTTGTCCGACGACGGCTGGCTGCGCACAGGCGACATGGCCAGGATGGACGAGCGCGGCTATTTCTACATCGTCGACCGCAAGAAGGACATGATTCTTGTTTCCGGCTTCAACGTCTATCCAAACGAAATTGAGGATGTAGTGGCCACCCATCCCAAAGTGCTTGAAGTGGGCGCCATCGGAGTGCCCGATGACAAATCGGGCGAGGTGGTCAAGGTTGTGGTGGTGCGCAAGGACGACTCCCTGACGGTCAAGGAGCTGCGCGATTTTTGCCGCACGGAACTGACCGGCTACAAGGTTCCCAAATATGTGGAGTTTGTCGACGAGCTGAGCAAAACCAACGTTGGCAAAATTCTGCGGCGCGAGCTGCGCGAGCAATACGGCGAACCGGAAAGCTCCAGCGACTGAATACGGACAGCCCGGCCTCAGCTTTTTGAGGCCTGTGGTTCCGCTCCGGCGCCCGTGCTGCCTGCTGCAGCCAGGCTTGATACACCAGTACCAATAAGACGCACCGCAAACCCCTGGCGCCAGTCAACCCAGTCCTGCAGAAGCTGACAGGCAACCGCCGCTATCCTGTCCGCGCTTTGCGTATGTTCGCCAATCGAGCGGCTGCGGGTAATGGTCGAAAACCCGCTGGAACGCAGCTTGATGGTGATGGTGCGCGCACCGAGATTGCGTTCTGTCAGACGCCCGGCAATTTCGGCCGCCTGACTGTTGATAACCTCAAGCAGCATGTCAACACTGCGACAGTCAACGGAAAAGGTGGTTTCCTGGCTGATGGAGCGACGCACCCTGCGACCGGTAACCTCCCGGTCGTCAATCCCTGCAGCACGCTTCAGAAGGCTGTCGGCCTGGTTGCCAAACAGTCCCGCCAGAACATCCCGGCTCGTCTGACGCAGCTGGCCTACGGTAAACACGCCTATCTGGTGCAACCGGCTGGCCGTTCGGGGACCAATGCCCCACAGCTTCCTGATGGGCAAGGGATCAATAAAACGCTGCACCTCATTTGCCGGGATATGAACCAGACCGTCGGGCTTGTCGTAGTCGGAGGCAATCTTGGCCAACAGCTTGTTGTGGGACAGGCCCACGGATGCCGTCAGGCCGGTCTGCGCGGCGATCTTGCGCTTGAGCTGCAGCCCGGTCTCAAAAAACCGGACGGGATCGGCACCGGTCAGCCGGGTGACATCGATAAAAGCCTCATCCAGGCTCAATCCTTCAATGCGGTCGCTGATCTCGGAGAAAAGTGCGAATACCTGCTGCGACACCTCGCGGTAGCGCTCAAAGCGGGCCTTGACGAACACGCCCGAAGGGCACAGTCGGCGGGCCCGGGAAGACGGCATGGCCGAATGCACTCCATATTGCCGCGCTTCGTAGCTGGCGGCCGCCACAACGCCGCGCGCGCCAATACCGCCCACCATAACCGGTCGCCCGCGCAGGGCGGGATGATCGTGCTGTTCGACACTGGCATAAAAGGCATCCATGTCCACATGGATGATGGAACGCCGTATCACGGCATGCTCCGGAGCGTACTCCATGGCGCCGGCCCGCTCAGCCCGGGCATGGAGGCTGCTGTTCAGATTGTGTAGGTGGGCTTGTCGCTGTCAAGCATTCCGGCCAGATGGGACACGATAATGCCCTGTGCCTGGCGAGCTTCTCCGCTGTCGGAAAATTGCACTCCGACACCGCTGATTCCGGCACCGGGCGGTGCCACCCAGGCAACCTTGCCTGGAATGGCGATTCTGTCATCATCCATCAGGCCCAGCAGAATAAGCACTTCGTCACCAAGCTGAAACTGCTTGCGAGAGCTTGGCACAAACAACCCGCCGTTGGACAGAAACGGCATATATGAGTTGTAGAGCTCCTGCTTGTCCTTGATGTTGTAAGAAAGTATCCCTTTTTGAGCCATGTGATCAACTTCCCGCAGGTTGTGCCGATTGCCATTGCAATTGCCATTCTAACAGCCAGCGGCCAAAGAGAAGATCCTGGCGGACCACGCCGCGCTGTGACTCCCTATGGCCATGCAGTGCCAGTTCCCAAAGCTGCATCAGCTTGCGTTCGTCAAACCCTGTCGGCAAACGCACCGCAGCCGGTTTCCAGGCTGCTGAAGAACCGGTGTTTGTCATGATTACATGAAGCCAGCGGCAAATCCAGCGCCAGCTGACCATCGGGCTTTCGAGCCAGCGCTCAATAATTTCCGCATGCGGGCGCACCTCGACAAGGTCTTCAAGCACGGCCATGCCGGTGTCCAGATCACCCGATTCGAGCATGTCCCTGGCGGCCAGCGGGGCCAGCTCGCAAAACCTCAGCGCCGCCTCAAGCCTGTCGGCCGCAATATCGGGGCAGGCATTGGCCAGCCACGTCCTGGCCGCTTCATGTGTCGGCTGCCTGACGGCCACCGGCTGACAGCGTGAATAGATGGTTGCAGGCAAAATGGCCGGCTTGCTGGTGACCAGAATCAGCCACGTTCCCGCTGGCGGCTCTTCGAGCGTTTTAAGCAGGGCATTGGCGGCATTCACGTTCATGCTGTCGGCCCGTGGCAGCAGGCCCACGCGATTTCCATCACGGGTTGAAGTCAGGTGCAGGCCGTCAATCAGCTCACGCACCTGGTTGACGCCAACAACCTGGCGATCCTCTTCGGGCTCTATCACCAAAAAATCGGGATGGCTGCCGGACTGGACCAGCCGGCAATCATCGCAGCGACCACACGGCTGGCCGTCGTCAGGACCGGAACACAGCAGCAGCGCGGCCAGCCAGCGCCCCAAAAGCTGCTTCCCCACCCCTTCAGGGCCGTAAACAAGCGGCGCATGGCCAAGCCGCTGCTGACGGTAGCGCTGCCACAGGGCGTCGGCACTTTCATCCAGCCACGACGGCAATTTCACAGCAGCTTTTCCTCCAGTGTTCGTTCAACTGTTTTTATCACCTCGCCAAGCGGCCGGCTTGCGTCCAGCACCGATATTCTGTCGGGAGCGCGCGCTGCAAGCTCCAGATAGGCATCACGCACGCGCTGCAAAAACTCCGGGTGATTGCGCTCCATGCGGTCGGGCGATCCGCCGCGGCCATGCACCCGCGCCAGCCCGATATCAACGGGCACATCAAGCAGCAAGGTCAGATCAGGCTCAAGATCCGGGTGGACAACATCGACCAGGGCTTCCACAGGCCCCGGCCCAAGCTGTCGGCCGCCGCCCTGATAGGCCCGACTGGCGTCGGTAAAGCGATCGCAAATGACATCATGCCCGGCCTCAAGCGCCGGGCGTATAACGCTCGACAGGTTTTCCTGGCGGGCCGCAAACATCAGCAGCAGCTCGGTGAGCGGATCCAGCCTGCCGGTGCCGGGGTCAAGCAGCAGCGCCCGAATCTTTTCGGCAGCGTCCGTCCCGCCCGGCTCGCGAGTTACAACCACGCTTGAACCATGTCTTTCCAGCCATGCGCGTATGCTGTGCAAAACCGTTGTCTTGCCCGCGCCTTCCCCGCCTTCCAGGGTAATCAAACGACCGCGACTCATTGACTTTTTCTCCGTATATAGCGATCGACAGCCGCATTGTGCTCTTCCAGCGTAGCCGAAAAATGATGGCTGCCATCGCCGCGCGAAACGAAATAAAGATATGCGCCGTCGGCAGGATGCGCGGCCGCCTGCAGCGAGGATTTTCCGGGCAGGGCGATGGGCGTGGGCGGCAGTCCGTTGCGGGTATAGGTGTTCCAGGCGTGATCGGTGCGCAGGTTCTTGCGCGTCAGGCGGCCCGAAAAGTCATCTCCAAGCCCATAGATGACAGTCGGATCGGTCTGCAGGCGCATGCCCTGCGCCAGGCGGCGCACAAACACGCCGGCCACCAGCTTGCGTTCCGAATCCAGCCCGGTTTCCCGCTCGATCAGCGAGGCCAGCACAAGCAGCTGATAAGCTTCGTCAAGCGGCAGACCGGATGCGCGCTCTGCCCAGGTCTGCTCAAGCAATCCCTTCATGGCCCGGTGGGCGCGCTGAAGAAGGCTGAAGTCACTCGCCGGCCGGGTAAAGTGGTAGCTCTCTGGCAAAAACCAGCCTTCGGCCGGGCATTCTGCGCAACCCAGCTTTGTCATCAGCTGCTCCTCATCCAGCGCCCTTGTCTGCTGCTGCAGACGAAAATCAGCCGCCAAGGCTGCGCGCAGCTCGGCCACGCCCCAGCCTTCCACAATGGTGAACTGGTGGCGATGCACGCGGCCCGACTCCAGCAATGCGATCAGCTCATCAACGCTGGCCCCCTGACGAATCCGGTATTCGCCCGCCTTGAGTGCAGGCGCTTCCAGCCGGCCGAGCAGGCGCCAGCGCCAGTCCAGCCTGGTCAGCCCCAGGGTCTCAAGCTGACGAACCATACTGCGAAAGCTGGAGCCTTCCGCCAGCCACAGCTGCACAGGCCCATCGGGGTTGAGCGGCTGCCGGCGAAAACTCTTCCAGTCCTGCAACAGCATTCCTGCCGCGGCCGTGGCCAGAACAACAAAAAGGAGCAAAATGAAAATCAGCTTTCGCATTCAAACAACCCGTCCCAGAGCTGCTGCCAGTATCGGCAAGCGGCAGGAATATTCAACGTCCGGCCATCGAGAGAGCGGGCCGGACGAACTCCTGCAATTGAATTGATCACCACAAGTCCTTCCGCCGCAGCCACCGACTTGTTGTCCAGGCGGCGATACTCAATTTCTTTACCCAGCTCCTCGACCAGCCACGTCAGGCCCACGCCGACCACACCAGCATCATCAAGCACAGGGGTGAACGCCCGGCCATCAATGAAAAGCACCACGTTGCTGCTGATTGCCTCTGTCAGCCAGCCATTGGCGTCATAAAGCAGCGCGTCGTCAACGCCGGCCTGATCAGCTCTTTGGGCCGCCAGCACCTGCTCTAGCCGGCCGCCATGCTTGATGCCCGCCAGCGGTCCGCCGGCGGCAAGCCTGACGGAACTGGTATGAAAATCAAGGCCCGCTTCCCTGTCCTTTCCCAGGTCGGCAGGCCAGCTGCGGCGCTGGGCAATGCGCCGCAGATTGGGTGTTTGCAAAGGGCTGTAGGCCCGCCCTCCGCTGCCCCGCGTAACAACAATACGAACAACCGACCTGTCCTTGCCGTCAACAAGCTGCCGGCAGTCACCGGCCAGCAGCGCGGGATCGGGCGCCTCAAAGCCCAGCGCGGCCGCGCTGCGTGACAGCCGCGCCATGTGCAGATCCCACAAGGGCGCCCGGTCACCTGCAAAGGCGATGCTTTCAAACAGCCCATCGCCGTACAGAAGCCCCCGGTCATCCGCCGGCACACCAACCGCTGGCCTGCCGTTGACAAGCACATCATTCATGACCGATTGCCTCCAGCAACCCCCGAGCCTTGATTTCGGTTTCCGCAAGCTCCGCTGCCGCCTCGGAGCCCTGAACAATGCCGGCACCGGTTCTGAAATGAATCTCATGATCCCTGACCAGCAGGGTCCTGATCAAAATGCTCAGATCCAGATCGCCAGTATTGCTCAAATAGCCCAGCGCACCCGTGTAATGCCCTCGCCCGCCGGCTTCCAGAGCGGCGATGATCTCCATGCAGCGCCGCTTGGGGCAGCCGGTAATGGAGCCGCCCGGAAACATGGCACGCACAACATCAAACAGGGAGACGTCGTCGCGCAGGAAGCCGCGCAGGTTGGAAACCGCGTGGTGCAGGTGGGCATAGGATTCCATCACCATCAGCTCATCCACCTCGACGGTGCCGGGCCGACACACCCTGCTCATGTCACCGCGGGCCAGGTCAACCAGCATGGCGTGCTCGGACCGTTCCTTGACGCTGGACATCAGCTCTTCACGCAATGCCCGGTCACGCTGCGCATCGTCGCTGCGCGGACGCGTGCCGCCAATGGGCCGGGCTTCCAGCCAGCGCCCGTCAATTTTCATGAAGCGCTCCGGTGATGAAGACACAATCGTGCCGGCAGGGAGTCTTGCCAGCGCACCAAAAGGCGCCGGGCTTGAACGGATCAACCTGGCATACAGCGCGGCGGCATCGGGTGGCTGGTCCGCAGTCGCCCTCCAGCCGCGCGACAGATTGACCTGGGCGACCTCGCCCCGACGAATATGCTCGCGCACCCGCTCCACACCTTGCGCAAAACTTTTCTCGGGATCACGGCAAAGAGTGGAAAACGCAATGGGTGCTATCGGTACGTTCGGCTCAAGGAACTCCTGCAGATCCCGCCGGGCGTCTTTCAGTAACGGCCGGCTTTCGGCCACCAGCCAGCAGCGATTGTTCAGCCGGTCATGCAGCAGGGCCGAGCTGCATTTTTGCGCATACGCAAGCGGCAGCCCGTCGTCGGCCGGCGGCAGCTCCAGCCCGGGATGCAGGGCCGCCGCCAGTTCATAGCCCAGGTACAAAAACCAGCCACCATGAAAAGGCAGACCGGCGCATTCGGCTTCAGATCCGGGGTGACGGACGGGGGATTCAAGCGCCGTGAAGAACTGTCGGCAGTCTTCCCGCGATGAGGCCGCCGGCAAAATCAGCGGCTGGCGGTCATCAGTGCGCAGCAGCAGCGACCAGCGCGCATATGCCGGGCTGCCTGCCGAACTTTCAAGCAGAAATGGCCAGCGTTCGGGGTGATGTCGGTGAACTGAAAGCAGCGATACCGGAGTTTCCAGTTCTCGCGCGCTGAAGCTCATTCAAACCGTTTCAGCAGAATGGTTCCGTTGGTGCCGCCAAAACCAAAAGAGTTGCTGATGGCAACGTTGATGCGCTGCTCCCGGGCTTCGTTGGGCACCAGGTCGAGATCGCTGCAGGCCGGATCAACCTCGTCAAGATTGATGGTCGGCGGGACAACGCCCTGCTGCAGGGCAAGCGTGGTAAAAATGGCCTCTATGCCACCGGCTGCACCCAGCAAATGACCCGTCATGGACTTGGTCGAGCTCATCAGCAGCTTTCCGGCATGGTCACCAAAGGTTGTTCTGACCGCATCGGCCTCGGCCCGGTCGCCAAGCTGGGTCGAGGTGCCGTGTGCATTGATATAGTCAACTGCGGACGGATCCAGCCCGGCATCCTTGATGGCAGCGGCCATGCAGCGCGCTGCGCCTTCCCCACCCTCCGGTGGGGATGTGATGTGCCAGGCATCACCGCTCATGCCATAGCCTGCCAGCTCGGCATAAATTGTCGCGCCGCGACGTCGGGCCTGTTCCAATTCTTCAAGAACCAGAATGCCGGCTCCGTTGCTCAGCACAAATCCGTCACGGTCGACATCCCAGGGCCGGCTGGCCTTTTCCGGTTCATCATTGCGGGTAGACAGGGCCTTGGCGGAAATAAAGCCGCCATAGGCCGTGGGAGTGGTGCCGAATTCACTGCCGCCGGCAATCATGACATCGGCATCACCGTAGGCAATGATGCGGGCGGCGTCGCCGATGTTGTGAGTGGCCGTGGTGCAGGCCGTCACCATGGACAGGTTCGGGCCCTTGTAGCCGTATTTGATCGACAGATTGCCGGCAATCATGTTGATGATCACGCTGGGGACAAAAAACGGCGAGATTCGCCGCGGGCCCTTTTCAAGATATTCCTTGTGCGTTCTCTCAATGGAGGCAATGCCCCCGATACCGGCACCGACCGCCAGTCCAATGCGCTCGGGGTTGATTCCGCTGTCGTCAAGACCGGCGTCTTCAATGGCTTCAGCAGCGGCGGCGATACCGTAGTGGATAAAGGTATCGCTGCGCCGCGCCTCCCGTGGCGACATGTAGTCGCCAACATCGAAGTCCCTGATTTCTCCGGCTATTTTTGCGGTGAAATCCTCGGGGTCAAACGCCTGCAGGGGGCCAATTCCGCTGCGGCCATTGCAGACCGCATCCCAGGCGCTTTCTACGCTGTTTCCAACGGGCGAGATACAGCCCATGCCAGTAATCACAACGCGGCGATCACCTCGCATGTGCAACTCCTTTGTTTACTGTTGCCAGTGATGTGTTTTCAAAAAACCCCAACCGACCGTATTATTTGTCGGCGACCTGCTTGACGTAGTCGATGGTTTCCTGAACGCTGGTGATCTTCTCAGCGTCCTCATCTGGAATTTCGCACTCGAATTCCTCTTCCAGCGCCATGACCAGTTCAACGGTATCAAGCGAGTCGGCGCCCAGGTCATCCACAAACGATGCGCTCGGTGTCACTTCCTCTTCCTTGACGCCCAGCTGCTCCTGAACAATTTTTTTCACGCGATCTTCAATACTGCTCATTGGTATTTTCCTCAAGTTGTGCAAGGGTTGCCCAAACGGGCACATTGTAGTGAACAAACACTTTCACTGCCAGTGCCGGGACAGCCTTCACTGTCTTCCGGACTCGCCAAAAGTGGGCGCCAAACGATTTATATTCAACGTCTTGCGCCAAAGTGCTGACAAATCAGGTCATATACATTCCGCCGTTGACGTGCAGGGTCTGGCCGGTTACATAGCCTGCCGCACCGCTTGCAAGGTAACCAACGGCGGCGGCAATGTCTTCAACAGCGCCCAGCCGCCCCAGGGGGATCCCCGACGACATTTTCTCACGCTGGGCATCATCAAGGGCTGCGGTCATGTCGGTTTCCACAAAGCCCGGCGCCACAACATTGGCGGTAATGCCACGGCTGCCAAGCTCATGCGCCAGGGAGCGCGAGAAACCGGCCACGCCCGCCTTGGCGGCAGCATAGTTGGTTTGCCCCGGGTTGCCCATGTACCCCACCACCGACGATATGCCGATAATGCGCCCGAACCGGGCCCTGAGCATGCCGCGCAGGCAGGCACGGGTCATGCGCATGACGCCACGCAAATTGGCGTCAAAAACATCATCCCAGTCAGCGTCTTTCATGCGCATCAAAAGCTGATCGCGCGTGATGGCCGCGTTGTTGACCAGAATCGTGGCATCGCCGGCACGCGCCCTGATCTGTGAAACCGTATCGGCAATGGCATCGCCATCCGTTACATCAAGCACCAGACCACGACCGTCACCCAGATACTCCGAGATGCCTTGAGCGCCGGCTGTCGAGGTGGCAGTGCCAAAGACATCACCGCCCATGTTCCTGAGCCACTGGGCGGTTGCCCGGCCAATGCCCCGGCTGGCGCCAGTCACCAGCACGACCCGGTCATCAATGCGATAGGGTTGTTCTGTGCTCATGCAGATGCGTCCTCAAGCTTGGCAATAGTCTCGTCAAAAGAGTCCGGGTCGCTCAGGGCAACCCAGCTGGCCTGGCGCTCAATGCGCCTGCCCAGGCCGCACAGCACGCGCCCCGGCCCGCACTCGGCCAGCGTCATGATACCTTCACCGCAAATGGTGCGCACGGATTCACTCCAGCGCACCGGGCCGGTCAGCTGAGCGACCAGGGCGGCACGAATATCATCCGGCGCCTCGCGCGTTGCCATATCGACATTGTGCACCACCGGCACCGCCGGGGTCCGTATTTCAGTTGCGGCAAGAATTTTTTCCATGGCATCGGCGGCCGGCTGCATCAGCGGGCTGTGCGAGGGAACGCTGACCGGCAGGCGAACGGTGCGCCGGGCACCCGCCTCGCTGCACTTGTGCATGGCACGCTCAACGGCCGCCGCATGGCCGGCAATCACCACCTGGGCAGGCGAATTATAGTTGGCGGGCACCACCGTCTGGTCTTCCGCCGCCTCGCGGCAAATGGCTTCGACCACTTCATCATCCAGCCCGAGAATGGCTGCCATGGTTCCAACCCCCTCCGGCACGGCAGACTGCATCTGCCGACCGCGCTCGGCGACCAGCTCCACGGCATTCTCAAATTCCAGGGCACCGGCGGCCACCAGGGCTGAATACTCTCCCAGGCTGTGACCTGCCATGCGGGCCGGCTGAGGCCCACCCTTTTCATTCCAGATGCGCCACATGGCAATCGAGGCCGTCAGCAGCGCCGGCTGAGTAATTTCCGTGCGATTGAGCGCCTCCTCGGGACCGCTGCAAACCAGCGCCCATAAATCGAGGCCAAGCTGCCTGCCGGCCTGCTCAAACGTTTCCCTGACCAGATCATGCCGTTCAGCCAGACCGGCCAGCATGCCAACCGACTGCGAGCCCTGTCCGGGGAAAAGCAGCGCAAAATCCGTCATGTTTCCTCCCTGTAATAAAGACCAGTAACAGCCGTCTGCAACAATTGAGCGGCTGCCAATTCGGCTCAATACCTGATCAGCGCCGAGCCCCAGGTAAACCCGCCACCAAACGCTTCGAGCAAAAGGTTCTCTCCGCGCTTTACGTGCCCGCTTTTCAGGGCAACGTCCAGCGCCATGGGAACGGAAGCCGATGAGGTGTTGCCGTGCCTGTCAACTGTAACCACCACCTGATCCATGGACATCTTGAGCTTGCGCGCGGTTGCCTGAATGATGCGCAGGTTGGCCTGGTGGGGAATGAGCCAGTCCAGCTCCTCTCTCGACATGTTGTTGGCTTCCAGGGTCTCATCGACAATGCGTCCCAGGGTTCTTACGGCCACCTTGAAAACCTCGTTGCCGCGCATGGCCACCTTGACGCCGCCGCCCTCTTCGGCACGAAAGCCCCGCGACACGCCCACATCAACATTGAGCATGTCGCCGTAGCGACCGTCTGCATGGATATGCGTGGAAAGAATTCCGGGCTCTTCATCGGCCGCCAGAACGGCGGCACCGGCACCATCGCCAAACAGCACGCAGGTTGAACGGTCGGTCCAGTCGAGTATACGGGTCAGGGTTTCTGCGCCAACAACCAGCACGTTGCGGGCATTGCCGGCCCGGATGTACTGATCGGCCACCGAAAGCGCGTAGATAAAGCCCGAACAGGCGGCATTGATGTCAAAGGCGCCGCAGTCGGCCATGCCCAAACGATGCTGAAGCAGGCAGGCTGTTGATGGGAAAACAAGGTCGGGGGTGGTTGTTCCAACCAGAAGAAGATCGATATCGCCGGGCTTGAGGCCGGCGTCATCCATGGCTCGCCGCGCAGCCTTCTCGGCCAGGTCGCAGGTGGTTTCACCTTCTGCGGCAATGTGGCGCTGTCTGATTCCGGTGCGCTCCTGAATCCACTGGTCGCTGGTGTCAACCAGCTTTTCCAGGTCGGCGTTGGTCAAAATTCTTTCGGGCAGATAGTGGCCGGTTCCAATAATACGGGCATACATGGCTTGGATGTTCCTGAAATTCGTTAAAGGCTGACCCAGAGCGCTTCTTCAAGCTCCGGAATCAGATTGCGGCGTGCTTCCAGCGCAGCCAGTCGTATGGCGGACAAAAAACCCTGTCGGCAGGCGCCGCCATGGCTCTTGATGACGATGCCGCGCGCGCCCAGCAACGGTGCACCATTATGCCGGCATGGGTCGAGCTTGTCATGCAGCCGGTTTACAGAGCGTCTGATCAGGCTTGCATGCCAGCCTGAAGTTTCTTGACGGAACTGCTCCAGCATGAATCGCGCCATGCCTTCGGCGCACTTGAGCAACACGTTTCCGGCAAAACCGTCGCAGACCACAACATCAACCCGGCCATCGAAAACCTCGTCGGCCTCGATAAAGCCCTGATAATCCAGATTGCGGTTGCTTTTGATCAAGCGCGCAGCCTCGCGCACCACGTCCGGCCCCTTGCTCGCCTCGCGGCCAATGTTGAGCAGGCCCACCGCCGGCTGGCGGCCGTTGATGACGCCTGCGGCAGCGCCGCCCATGCAGGCAAACTCGTACAGCCGGCGCGCATCAACACTGATATTGGCCCCCAGGTCAAGCACCCATACCAGCGCATTGCGTGCCGGCAAGGCTGCCATCAGCGCCGGCCTTTCAATTCCGGGCAGCATGCCCAGAACATGCCTGGAAAGCACCATCAGCGCGCCCGTGCTGCCGCCGCTGACGGCGGCGGCACAGGTGCCTGAGCTGACGCGTTCGAGAGCGACTTGCATGCTGCTGTCCCTTCCGTAGCGCAAGGCACGGGCCGAGTCGGCATCCATGGGCAGAACATGTTCGCAACCGGCCAGCTCAATACGGCTGCTGTTCTGCAGCCGTGCACTGACCAGCGAATCCCGCAACACGGTCAGGTCACCGACCAGATCAACTTTCAGGCCCGCGTCCTCGTCCAGCGCCTGGCGCACGGCGTCCAGCGTTACACTCGCCCCTCCATCGCCGCTCATCACATCGACGGCTACGCGAACGCGTGGGTCAGCAGACATCTGCCCGAAGACCGCTCAAAAATCAGTCTTCAAGCTCTTCGTCATCAAACTCGGGGGCAACCTCCACCACCTGGCGGCCGCGATAAAAACCTTCGGCCGAAACGTGATGACGACGATGGATTTCGCCCGTGGTCTGCTCTTCGGACAGCGTTGGCCCGGTCAGGCGATCGTGTGAACGGCGCATACCGCGCCTTGAAGGTGACTTGCGACTTTTCTGAACAGCCATGCTAATTGCTCCTTGCAAATAATCCTGTAATTGCGCTAGTTCTGCCCGCCCTTGTCCTGCTTCTCAAGCCTTTCGGCCAAATCGGAAAACGGGCGATGGGTGTCGGCCTTTTTATCGGCCCCCGGCAGCCGTCTTGAGTCCGGATCAATCGGAACCAGCGGCAAGCCAAGCAAAACTTCCTCTCCAACAAGACGAACCAGCTCCACCCGTCCGTCCGTGCTCAAAAACGGCTCGTAGTCATCCGGAAGCGCTTCGGCTTCCCTGTCGCTGGCCACAATGCCAACCGTCGACCGACTGTCAACAGGCTGCTGATAGACCTTCAGGGTGCGCTGACATCTGAGCGGCACCTGGCCACTGACAGCAACTTCGGCCTTGATCTGGTGACGGTCGTCCCGGTCAAAACCAATTTCGAATTCAATCTCGGCGCTGCCCGGATCAGCTATCATGCCTTCCAGGCGCGACATCCTGGCCAGCGGCATGCTGCCGCTGAACTCGCGCCCGGCCGAGGCCGCCTTGTCCGGGTTCACCCAATCTGGAAAATCTCGCGACATAAGCCCTTCATTATACCATTTCGTGCTCGACAAGGCATATTTACTCTCATGCACAAACACCACCCTCCGCGTCATCTTGTTTTGGCTTCCGGCTCGGTCTATCGGGCCGCCCTGCTGCGCCGACTGGGCCTTGGGTTCGACATTATCACTGCGGACATCGACGAGCGCCCCAGGCACGGCGAAACCGGCCAGGCCCTTGCGCAGCGGCTGGCTGCGGCCAAGGCAATAGCCGTGGCTGACGGCCGGCCCGACGCCCTTGTCATCGGCTCGGACCAGGTCGCTGAATGCGAGGGTCGACTGCTGGGCAAGCCCGGCAGTCGGGAAAAGGCTGTTGACCAGCTGATGTTCACCAGCGGGAAAAAAATGGTTTTCCATACCGCCATGGCCCTGTGCCACGGCGACACCCTGCGCCATGCGCTGGTTCCAACCACGGTATCCATGCGCACGCTGGACAAGGCGCAAATCGAGCGCTACGTGGACGCCGACCGCCCCCTTGATTGTGCCGGCGCTTTCAAAAGTGAATCGCTCGGCATCAGCCTGACGGAAGGAATCACCAGCGATGACCCGACAGCGCTCATCGGTCTGCCGCTGATTCGCCTGGTCGCGCTGCTGAATGAATTCGGCTGGCCGCTGCCCTGAACGGACAACAAACGGCAAGCGCTGCCGGCATGATGATAAGCTTGAGGAATGCACCCCAAAGGAGGATTCCGGATGGCTTCATCCGCTGCACCTGCCACTGCCGGCAAACACTGGAAACTGAGTCTTGACCTCGATGGCATCGCCTGGCTTTTGCTTGATCGCCAGGATGAACGCGTCAACAGTCTCAGCACCGAAGTCCTCAACGAGCTGAATGCTGTCATCGACCAGCTGGAATCCGAATCACCCACCGGCCTGATCCTGATGTCGGGCAAACCGGGCTCCTTCATTGTCGGTGCCGATATTCGCGAGTTTGATGCCACCGATGACGCGGACGAGCTCAGATCAAGGCTGGTCGAAGTCCACAATCTTTTTGCACGCATAGAAAAACTGCCTTTCCCCACAGCTGTGGCATTCGAGGGCCACTGCCTCGGCGGCGGCCTGGAGCTGGCGCTGTGCTTTGACCACCGCATTGCCCGAAATACGGACAACACGCGCATCGGGTTTCCCGAAGTCAACCTGGGCATTTACCCGGGCTTTGGCGGTTCGGGCCGCAGCATTCGGGCCATGGGCGGGCTGCAGGCCATGCAGATCATGCTGACCGGCAAGCTGCTGCGCGCCGGGGCCGCAAAAAAACTGGGGCTGATCGATCAAACCGTTGGGCCTCACGGCTCACTGCGCTGGGCAGCGCGGCGCGCCGTCCTGAAAAAGCGCACACCATCCAGGCCCGGGCTGTTTGCCAGCGCCACCACCTGGACACCGGTGCGCAAGTTTCTGGCCGGCAAAATGCGCAAGATGACAGCCGCCAGAGCTCGCGCTGAACATTATCCCGCGCCTTACGCGCTGATCGATGCATTCGAACAGGCCGGCAACGCCTGGCAGGACATGCTGCGGCTTGAAATCGACAATGTTCCCAACCTGCTTGTCGGCGAGACCTCAACCAACCTGCGCCGAGTGTTCCGGCTGATGGAAGAGCTCAAGGGTCAAGGCAGGCACAGCGACTTCAGCGCGCGCAGGGTTCACGTCATTGGTGCCGGCGTCATGGGCGGCGACATTGCCGCCTGGTGCGCTGCCCGCGGTCTGGAAGTGACGCTTGAAGACCGTGACATCAAGTACATCAAGCCCGCCCTGAAGCGCGCCGAAAAACTGTTCAAGAGACGATTCCGGACGGCCACCACCCTGGCCGCCGCCAGAACCCGCCTGATTCCGGACGTTGACGGCAAAGGCATGGAGTCGGCTGATGTCATCATTGAAGCCATTTTTGAAAACCGCGAAGCCAAGCGCGAACTGTTTGAGCGAATCAACAAAAAAGCGCGCCGATCCGCCCTGCTGGCCACCAACACTTCGGCCATTCCACTGGCCGAGCTGGCCGACGTTCTCGATGATCCGGGCCGGCTTGTAGGACTGCACTTCTTCAATCCTGTGGCCAAAATGCCGCTGGTGGAGGTGGTCCATGACAATCAGCTGACAGGTCCGGAGTGGGTTTCCAAAGGCGCCAGCTTTGCCGCACAGATCGGCAAGTACGCCCTGCCCGTCACCTCCACACCCGGCTTTCTGGTCAATCGCGTTCTTGCACCCTACATGCGCAACGCCATGACCCTGCATCGCCAGGGCATTCCGCGCGAGGCGCTTGATCGCGCCGCCGAAGGGTTTGGCATGCCCATGGGGCCGGTGGAACTGGCCGATACCGTCGGTCTTGACATTGGCCTGGACGTCATCAGGACGCTTGACGCTGACGGCGGCGGCGAAGAACGGCAGCTTCTGGAAAAAATGGTTGAGTCGGGCCACCTGGGCAAAAAATCCGGCCAGGGGTTCTATCGCTGGAAGAACGGCAAGCCCGAACGTGACCCGGATGCCCATCGCGGCCACGACCTTGAACAGCTGGCCGAGCAGCTCATGCAGCCATTCTTTGACGAATGCCGGGCCTGCCTGCGCGACAAGGTTGTTGACAGTGCCGACCTGCTGGATGCAGGCATGATTTTCGGCACCGGATTTGCACCATTTCGCGGCGGGCCCATGCATTATCTGGAAAGCCGCAAAAACAACGGGGAGACTTCCTGATGGCCAACTCAAAGATTCGCAGGGTCGCCATCATTGGCGGCAGCCGCATTCCATTCTGTCGCGCCGGTACGCTGTATGCCGATCAAACCAACCTGGACATGCTGACAGCAACTTTTCAAGGCGTGGTTGATCGCTACCAGCTGCACGGAAAAAAACTGGATCAGGTTCTTGCCGGCGCGGTGACCACCCACTCCAAAGACTGGAACCTGGCGCGCGAGGCCGTGCTTTCAACCACCCTGTCACCGCTCACGCCTGCAGTTACCATGCAGCAGGCCTGCGGCACCAGCCTGCAGGCGGCGCTTCTGGCCGGCAGCCAGATTGCCGCCGGCGACATTGAATGCGCGCTGGTTGGCGGCACCGACACCACCTCCGATGTGCCCATCGTGTTCAAGCGCCGCTTTGCACAGCGACTTATGAAGCTGAACAAGGCGCGCTCGCTGGGCGGAAAACTCCGCGCCCTGAAAGGCTTTCGGCCCTCTGAGCTGGCACCACAGCCGCCGCGCAATTCGGAGCCGCGTACCGGGCTTTCAATGGGTGAACACTGCGAGCGCATGGCGCGCGAATGGGACATTGGCCGGCGCGATCAGGACGCGCTGGCCTATGAAAGCCACCAAAAGGCGGCCGCCGCCTGGGACAGCGATTTTTTCGATGAGCTGGTTCAGCCCTACAACGGCGTTACCCGCGACAACATCGTGCGCCCCGACACCACCCCCGAAAAGTTGGCGGCGCTCAAGCCGGTCTTTGACCGCTCACGCAACGGCACGCTGACGGCCGGCAACTCCACGGCGCTCAGCGATGGTGCAGCCGCTGTGCTTCTGGCATCGGAAGACTGGGCCAAAAAACATGACCTGCCCGTTCTTGCCTGGCTCACCCATTCACGCACTGCGGCAGTGGACTATGTCGATGGTGACGAGGGGCTGCTGATGGCACCCACCATCGCCGTGGCGGAAATGCTGCAGCGCGCCGGCCTTGGTCTGGACGACTTCGACTTTTACGAGATACACGAAGCTTTTGCGGCCCAGGTTTTGTGCACGCTCAAGGCCTGGGAAGACGATCGCTATTGCCGCGAGCGGCTTGGGCTTGACGGCCCGCTGGGCAGCATTGATCGCAGCCGCATGAACGTTCACGGCGGCTCCGTCGCCATCGGCCATCCTTTTGCCGCCACCGGTGCCCGCATTGTTGCCACGCTGGCCCATATTCTGGAAAAAGCCGGCTCGGGGCGCGGGCTGATTTCAATCTGCACGGCTGGCGGCATGGGCGTTGCCGCCATTATCGAGCGCAGCAGCGACAATGACGCAAGTCCCCGCACTGCCAAAAAGAAGGTCCGCAAAAAAGCAGCCAAAAAACCTTCCGTCTCAAAAGCGGCGAAAAAGAAAACCGGCAGCAAAAAGATCGCAAAAAAGGCCGCCAAGAAGAAGTCCGGAAAGAAAAAAGGCAAGAAAACATCCAAAAAGTCGCCCGTTAAAAAAACCGGGACACAAAGCGGGAGCAGCTCCGACGCGAGTGACTGATCATGACCCGGCCAGGCGACAGCGGGCGGCAGCGATCTATACTGCCTGCCGCCCTGCTTGCGCAAACGGCTGTTGTTGCGCTGGCCGTCCTGTTGGCATGGCTGGCCGGCCTGCAACCGTGGCGGCACAGCGATTACTCCCTTCGGGCCGTGAGCCTTGCAGTGGCCGCCACCGTTCCGCTGGCGGGCATTTTTCTGCTTGTTCCAGCTGACAAATACTGGCGCTGGGCACGTGAAATGCAAGCAGTGGCCACCCGCCTGGCCGCCCTGCTGTTTGCAGGTCGGGTACCCGGCGCCATCGTGGCGGTTTCAGTGCTGGCCGGCGTTGGCGAAGAGCTTCTTTTTCGGGGCGTCATCCAAACCTGGCTGGGCCAGCAAACCTCGCCGGCCATTGGGCTCATCGGTGCTTCCGTGCTGTTTGGGCTGGCACATGCGGTGTCGCGCAGCTATGCAGTGCTGACCGCAGTGGTCGGCGCCTACCTGGGGCTGCTCTATCACTGGAGCGGCAATCTGTTCATCCCCGTTGTGGTGCACGCCCTGTACGATTGGGTGGCTCTGCATTACTATCTGCGCCGGGCAGACAGACTGACCTGAGAGTGGTCAGGGTGCCAGCACCACCAAACCGGCCGCTTCAGCCGTATTCTGCATAAGCGTGGCCACCGTCATGGGCCCAACGCCACCGGGCACAGGTGTAATCCAGGCTGCCCGCTTGCGAGCGGTTTCAAAGTCCACATCGCCGCGCAGCTTGCCATCGTCACCCCGGTTGATGCCAATATCAATCACTATGGTGCCCGGTGAAATCCACTCGGACTGAATCAGGCCGGGCTTGCCAACCGCCACGCACAGCACCTCGGCACGGCTCACCAGATCGTCAAGGCTGCGGGTAAAACGATGGGCCACGGTAATTGTTGCCCCGGCAAGAAGCAGCTCCAGGGCCAGCGGCCGACCGACGATGTTGGAGGCGCCAACCATCAGGGCATTTTTCCCCTTGGTGTCGATATTGTAGGCATTCAGCAGACTCATGACCCCGCGCGGTGTGCAGGGCCGCAAGTCGGGATCGCGCGCGGCCAGGCGACCGAGATTGACGGGATGAAATCCGTCAACATCCTTCCCGGGCGAGATTCTGCGGGTCACCAGCCTCTCGTCAAGATGCGGCGGCAGCGGCAGCTGCACCAGAATGCCGTCAATGGCCTTGTCCCGATTGAGCTCGTCGATCAGTGCCAACAGCTCGCCCCGGCCGGTGCCGTGCGGCAGACGATGGTCAACCGATTCGATACCCGCCTGCTCACAGGCGCGCACCTTGTTGTTGACGTAAATTTCCGAGGCCGGATCGTCCCCCACAAGAATGACGGCCAGGGCCGGCTTTCTTCCGCCTTCGGCAAGATGCTGGTTGACGGCCGTGGCAACATTGGCAATCAGGCGGTCTGCAACGGCCCGGCCATCAAGAATCTGTGCTGTTTCAGTCATTGTTTCACCATTGTAGTTCGGGCCGCTGCCCATCAGCCGCCATGGCCGCCAATATTTTCGCGCCTGCAAGCCGCCTGCAGCATTCAGTGCTTTTTGCGGCTTGATGTCTGACGCGAGCGGCGGCGCTTGCGCTTTTGTTCTGGCAACGGCCTGCTGCGTCGCCCGGCATAGGGATTGTCGCCTTCACGGAACGCCAGCCGCACGGGGATGCCGGTCAATTCAAAATGCCTGCGGATGACGTTGACCAGATAGCGCTTGTACTGGTCGGCAATGCCGGCGGTGCGGCTGCCGTGAATGATGATGAGCGTTGGAAAGCGCCCGCCCATGTGGGCATACCTGAGCCGGGGCGTTCTGCGCTGCACCTGCGGTGGCGGATGCGCCTGAACGGCATCGCGCAGCACCCGCGTCAGGGCGCCGGTGGATATTTCACGCGTCGCCGCCTCAAAAACATGTTCCACCGCATCGGTCAGCTCTCCAAGCCCACTGCCGTGCAGGGCCGATATAACGGCCAGTGGCGCAAAACGGGCAAACTCAAGCCGCTCGGCGGCCTGGGCCAAAACGGCTTTTCTGCGCTCATCGTCAACGGCATCCCATTTGTTGACGGCAATCACCAGGCCCCGCCCTGCCTCAATGACGTGGCCGGCCAGCCGGGCATCCTGTTCGGTGATGCCTTCCAGCGCGTCGCACACCAGGCACACCACATGCGACTGTTCAATGGCCTGCAGCGCCTTGATGCTGCTCAGCCGCTCAATCCCCCTGTGGCTTCCAAGCCGGCGGCGAACCCCGGCCGTATCAACCAGTCGATAGCGGACATCGTCACGCTCAACGGAGGCCTCGACCGGATCGCGGGTTGTTCCGGCAACGGGAGTGGCCAACACGCGCTGCTCGCCCAAAAAGCGATTCATGAGCGTTGACTTGCCGGCGTTTGGACGTCCGATAAAAGTCAGGCGCAAATCATCATCGTCATCAGGATCTGCAGCCAGGTGTCCGGCCGGCAGGCGACTGATGATTTCCTTCTGCAGTGCCTGAATGCCCCGCCTGTGGCTGGCAGCCAGCGGCCAGATCTGGCCCAGACCCAGCTCTGAAGCCTCAGCCAGCGCCATGTCAACATCCAGTCCGTCGGTCTTGTTGACTGCGTGGATGACCGGCTTGCCAACCACTCGCAGCGATGCGGCAATGTCGTGTTCCGCCGGCAGGATTCCGGCCCGGGCATCCGTCAGCAGGATCACCAGATCGGCCTCCTCGATAGCCTGCCGGGTCTGATGACGGGCGGCGGCCATGACCTCATCATCGGCATCATCCAGTCCGCCGGTGTCCACCAGAATGAAATTGCGCGATTCGTCCTCGACACGGCCATAGATGCGGTCACGCGTGACGCCCGGCATATCAGCCACCAGGGCATTGCGGGTGCGGGTCAGCGCATTGAAAAGGGTTGATTTTCCGACGTTGGGACGTCCGACAATGACCACGACCGGAACGGTGGGCATAAGTCTGCCTCGGTCAGCGCCTGTCGCCAATCTGCCAGGCGCTCAGCCTGCCATCCTCGTCGAGCAGGTACAGGGAGTCGCCCACCACCAGCGGCGCGGCGGCCGGCGCCTTTTTGGAAGCACGCGTGCGCGCCACCGGTTCCCCGCTGCTGCTGTCAACAAAATGCAAATAGCCTTCAAAATCGGCCACGGCGATCAGGGCGCCCAAAAACACCGGTCGGGTCAGGTCACGATTGAGCAACTTTTCAGTGCTCCACTGCGTTGCTCCGTTGCGGCGATCGACAAGCCACAGCCTGTCCTCGCTGTCGGCCACGGCCAGACTGGTTCTTCTCAGCTCCACCCCGGTGGCCGATGACATGTCCTTGACCCACATGATGCGTCCCGACTCCAGCGCCAGGCCAGCCAGACGTCCCTGGTAGTTCACCGCGTAGAGTTCGCTGCCAACCACCTGCATGGGGCCATCGATATCCGCCAGGCGGTCGAGCTCGGTGCGGCCCTCGGGCGCGCTGATCCGCTGTGACCACAGCGTTGAGCCATCAGCCACATTCAGGGCGGTGACCTGCCCGTCATCGTAGCCAATGTAAACCCGCCCGGCACGGGCCAGCGGATTGCTGTTGCCGCGCAGGGTCAAAAGCGGCACGCTGCGGTCATGCACCCAAACGCGCTTGCCGTCGGCCATGTCAAGCCCGAAGACGCGCCCGTCAATACAGCGAACCACCACCATGCCGTCGTGCAAAACCGGTGATGACAAAACCTCGGACGACAGTGGAGTGCTCCATCTGACCTCGCCGGATTTCGCATCAAGGGCGACTGCATGACCATCAAATGTTCCAACCAGAATGTTATCGCCGGCAAGCGTCGGCCCGCCCGAAAGCGGCAAGCCGGTGCTAAAGCGCCGCTCGACCCGGCCGCTGGACGCATCCACTGCCGTGATCTGCCCCTTGTGGTCGGCCGTCCAGATCAGGCCTTCATGAGTCTGCAGATTGAAATGGGGACGGCTCGTGTCCGTTCCGGCGCCGGTGCTGACAGACCATTTTTTCTGTACCGGCAAGGGGTCCTGAATGTCGGGCAGCTCGGCAGGTTCAGAGCCATCCTTGTCGCGCACATCGCCCGAAGAGCGACATGCTGCCAGCGCAAAAAGCGCCACCATCAAAAGAATCAGCCGGGCGCCTTTGGTCACGAAGAACCCTTGCCGGAGGTTGCAGCGTCAAGCTTGATTTCAAGCAGGCCCACGTTTTGCCCGTCAGCATTGCGGCGCGTCAGTGCCTCTTCCCAGGCCACACGGGCATCGTCTGGCTGACCACGCTCAAAAAACACGTCACCGCGCGCTTCAAGCCAGGCCGCTTCGTAGCCGTTGGGCGCACCACCGTCAAGCAGCGCCAGGGCCTCGTCATATTCACCCTGGGCCTCCAAAACCCTGGCCAGGCGCAGGTTCACGACAGGCCACAGCTCTTTCAGCTTTCGGTTATCGAGAATATCCCTGTAAATGGTTTCAGCCTTGCCAAGGCGGCCGTCATCAACCCATGACGCGGCCACATGCAGTCCGGCCAGGCCGGTGTATGCAGAGCGCCCGACGGCGGCTGACATGGTTTCGTACTCCGCTGCCGCCGCTTCGGCGTCACCCTGCTCGGCCAGACCCTGAATGACCTGGTAATACTCGGAGCCCAGAGCCAGCTGTTCGGCGCGGTGATCCTGCCAGTAGCGAAAGCCGAAAATGCCGGCAAACGCCAAAATCAGCCCCATCGCGATGGTGGCGCTGTATTCCTTGATCCATTTGCGAACGCGTTCGCTCTGCTCGTGTTCGTCGTAAAGTTCTACGGCCATGTCAAATCAGTTCCTTGCTGGATTGTCCGTCTCAACAGGTTAACGGGCTATGATAAATCAGGTGTCGCTGTCGACACCAAACAACTCGCCAAGTTTTTGGCTCAATTTTGTCAACTCGACAGTTTCCTGTGCCGAGTCGCTGCGCAAATCCTTGATCGCCGCCTGGCTGCGGCTGAATTCCTCCTCGCCCAAAATGACGCACCAGCGCGCGCCGCTGCGATCGGCCCGCCTGAACTGGGAGCGCATGCTGCCGCCTGAAACAGCAGCAGCAATGGAGAGTCCGGGCAGCTCGTTGCGCAAGCCTTCGGCAACAGAGAGCATTTTCCCTGCATCCACCTGGCTGACAACAAAAACATCGGCTTTTTGCTCATGGCTGACGCCATCCGCTTCCAGCAGGGCCAAAAGCCGCTCGACGCCCAGTGCAAACCCGATGCCCGGCACATCGCTTCCGCCCAGCATTGCCACCAGGTCATTATAGCGACCGCCCGCACAAACCGTGCCCTGGGCACCCAGATCATCGGTGATCCACTCAAAAACCGTGCGGGAATAATAGTCCAGCCCGCGCACCAGGCCCGGGTTGACCCGGTATTCAATGCCCAGTTCATCAAGCAGGTCGCGCACCTGCTCGAAATGGGCGTGCGCTTCCGGCCCCACCTCGTCGATCAGTCGCGGCGCATCCGCCATGATTTCCCGGGTTTTCGGGCTCTTGCTGTCAAAGATACGCAGCGGATTACTCTCCAGCCGCCTCTGGCTGTCGGCATCCAGCTCGTTGCTGTGCGGCCGCAGAAAATCGACCAGCTTTTTCCGATAGGCACGCCGGTCGTCACGATCGCCCAGCGTGTTGATTTCCAGCCTGAAACGTCCATCCAGCCCCAGCTCGCGCCACAGCCTCTCACCCAGGGCAATCAGCTCGGCATCCGTGGCCGGGCTTTCGAGCCCAAACACCTCGGCACCAAACTGGTGAAACTGGCGCTGGCGGCCACGCTGCGGCCGCTCGTGGCGAAACATCGGCCCCTGGTACCACAGCTTGAGTCCCGGAGTTTGCAGCAGGCCGTGCTGAATGACGGAGCGCACCACGGCGGCCGTCCCTTCCGGACGCAGGCTGAGCAAATCACCGTTGCGGTCCTCAAAGGCATACATCTCCTTTTCGACCACATCGGTGGCCTGGCCAATCGCGCGCGTAAAAACCTCTGCCTTCTCAACAATGGGCAGGCGGATTTCATGAAAATCATAGGCCGCAAAAACCTGGGCCAGACGCTGCTCAAACCATCGCCACATGGGGGTTTGTGCCGGCAGAATGTCGTGCATGCCGCGGATTGACTGAACCTTGCTCATCAGATTTCACACCACTGAAGAAAAAAGACGAGGCCGGCGGCGCTCGTCACAACCCGGAATATACCAATGTTCTGCCGCTGCAACAAAAACCGTGCCTGATGCCCGATTACAAAACCTGACCGTCGGCAGAAACAACAATCTCGGCAACATCGCCCCGGCCGCCCTCAGGCCAGCTGACTGCATTGCCGTCGATCTTCAGACTGGCAGAGCTTGCCCGGCCCAGCAGAAGACTGAACGGTGGCTCACCCTCGTAGACACGTTCTGCCCCTGAGCGCAGCAAATCATACTCAAGCCGGTTGCCCTGAGCGTCACGAATTTCTATCCAGCTGTCCTCATCAAGCGTCAAAACAAGCCGGCTTGTGGTGCTGTCTGCACCCCCTTCGGCCTCATCATCCGCTTCGGGCGCTTCTTCAATGGCGCTGCCTCGAATGTCTTTCAGAAGCCGGTCCGACAGCGGCAGTGAAGATGCCGATATATGTGTTGAAACCGGTTTTTCCGGCAATTTCAGGGCTGGCGCTGAAGCAGAACCGGCCGGCTGCCCGCCAGGTGCATCCGCCAGGCGGGCCGTTTCAATCTGCTGGCCGGAGCTGCGGTCAAGCATGCGGGCTCCGCCAGCCACAAAAAAGTACACAAGCGGGGGGACAATGGCAATGGTGACAATAAGATATGTCGCCATTTTGAGATACCGCTCAAAGCTTAGCCTGCGACGCGTTACCGGCAGTATCCGGCCCAGTTCCGGCAGCTCTCCGGACTCAACCTGGCCCAGCAGCTCATCAGCATCAAGTTCCAGCAAGCGCGCGTAGTTGCGAATATAGCCGCGCAGATAAAGACTGGAAAGATGGTCCACACGACCGGTTTCCAGATCATTGATGATCATTCCAGGCAGGCGCAGGCTGCGGGCCACATCCGACTGTTTGAGCGAACGCTCAAGTCGCCGCCTGCGCAAGATTTCGCCAACCTCAAAGTAATTTTTTTGCCCGGCGGGCTGCTGCCCCTCCCCGATCGCGCCGGCAAGTTTTTGATCAGTCATAATTTTCCGATCGCTGTCGTGCCCTTTTGGCCTCCTCCGAATCGGGAAACTCCTTTTCGAGCAGGCTGAAATAATGGTCGGCCTGCTGCCGATTCCCGAGCTTTTGTTCTATTTGCATGCCCAGAAGCATGGCTGAAGGGTCGGCTTGTGCCACCGCTTCGTAGCGTTGCAGAAAAGCGCGCGCTCGAAAAGCTTCATCCTGCAGCAGATAAAGCCGCGTCATCTGATACAGCGCGGCCGGATATTCCGAATTGTAGTCCAGTGCTGCGCGCAAATAATCCTGGGCTTCCTCCCATCGTCCATCACGACGCGCGCACGAGCCCGCGTTGGTCAGCACCACTTCGCGGGTTTCGTAAAAAGGATCGCGAACCGCGCGGCGAAACAGCTCATCGGCTTCCCTGTATTCACCCTGTTGGCACAAAAATACAGCGTAGGTGTTCAGCGTGGCGCCATCGTCGGGCGCCAAATTGGCCGCTTTTCTGTAGTGCCTGCGAGCAACCGCATCACGGCCCAGCCGCTCCTGAACCAGCGCCAGGGTGATATAGGCCGGCACATGTGCCGGATCCAGGCTGATTGCACGCTCAAGTTTTTCGATGGCGATCTTCAGGTCACCCCTCTCAAAGTAACCCACACCAAGGCGTGTATTCAAGTCCGCGCTGCGTACCGGGCTGACCCTGTCCATTCCCAGTCGTCCATGTTCACCAGGATGTCCGCGGCCGCCGCCGGTTGAAACACAGCCTGCCACAAACAGGCAAACAGTCAGAATCGCCCCGGCGGCACGCAAAGTCTTGATCATGGCGGAGAGATCGCCTGTCTGGCCAGCTGCTGCTGCATGGTCAGCCGCCTTTGGCTTGGAGACAGCAGCTTGCCCACCAGCTGGCCGCATGCAGCATCAATGTCCTCGCCGCGTGTTTTGCGAACGGTGGTCACCAGGCCGGCCGCACGGGTAATTTCCCTGAAGCGGTCTATGGCCTCGTCGGATGAACATTTGAACGGCGTGCCCGGAAACGGATTGAACGGAATCAGATTGATCTTGCACGGCAGCACGCTTACCCGGCGCACAAGGGCGCGGGCGTGCTCGGGCTGGTCATTGACACCATCAATCATGGTGTACTCAAAAGTAATATTGCGCCTGTGGCCGGCATCCACAAAACGCCTGCAGGCCGCGATCAGCTCTTCAACCGGATATTTGCGGTTGAGGGGCACCAGGCGGCTGCGCACTTCATTTTCGGCGGCATGCAGAGACACCGCCAGCGCAAACTCGACGCCCTCGGCCAGGGCATCAATGCCGGGAATGACGCCTGCGGTTGACACAGTGACCCGGCGCGCCGCCAAGCCGTAGGCCAGGTCGTCACGAAGTAGAGACAAAGTAGGCCGAACAGCGTCAAGGTTCAGCATGGGTTCGCCCATGCCCATGAACACAATGTTGGTGACATGCTGGCGATCGCTGCCGTGAATTTCACGCAGGCGACCAACGGCCTGCCACACCTGGCCGACAATTTCAGTGGCCGACAGGTTGCGTTTGAAGCCCTGGGTGGCCGTCGAACAGAACGTGCAGTTGAGCATGCAGCCCACCTGCGACGAAATGCACAGCGTGCCGCGGCCGGCCTCGGGAATATATACGGTTTCAACCGCGCTGCCCCCGACAATGGGAATCAGCCACTTGATGGTGCCATCCTCGGAGCGTTGTTCGCGCACCACCTCGGGTGCAACAATTTTGGCAACGGAGGCCAGCCTGTCACGCAACTCCAGCGACAGATCCGTCATCTGGCTGAAATCGCTTATTCCCCGCTGGTGAATCCACTGCAAAAGCTGGCGTGCACGAAACGGTTTTTCGCCAAGTTCGACGAAAAACCGCTCAAGACCTGCCCGATCCAAACCAAGCAGGTTGGTTTTTTTATCAAGCCCTGCGGGCATTTGCCTGTACTATCTCGACGAATTCAACGCGAGTATATCGCATCAGGCTTGAAAAAGAAGTTAATTTCCTCGCGCGCGGTTTCCTCTGCATCCGAGCCGTGGACTGCGTTGGCATCGATGCCGGCCGCAAAATCGGCGCGAATTGTGCCCGGCGCCGCCTGGGCCGGATCGGTTGCCCCCATCAGCTCGCGATTTCGCGCAATGGCATTTTCGCCTTCCAGCACCTGAATCATCACCGGTCCCGAGGTCATGAACTCCACCAGGTCGGCAAAAAAGGGCCGCTCGCGGTGGACGGCATAAAAACCTTCCGCCTGCTCGCGGCTCAAATGTTCCATGCGCGCGGCCACAACCTTCAGGCCGGCCTTTTCAAAACGCGAATAGATTTCACCGATGACATTTTTGGCCACGGCATCGGGCTTGATAATGGACAGGGTGCGTTCCATGAAAACTCTCCAAATAAATAAAATCAGTTAAAACAAATTGTTAAAACCCAAACCTGAAGCAGACTATTAGCCACACTATTCGGCCGCCTGCCCGCCAAGCATCTCTTTGCAGCGCACACGAACAAACGGTACGACACAAGCCAGGCCGCGAATTGTAGCTCTGAACGCCTTCCGATACGAGCCTGCCCTGATCTGTAGCACAGTGCGCAGGCGAGCCCACCAGAACAGCAACTGTTTGTTGAACCTTTTGGAATTATGCTAGTCTTAAACGCTGTAACCCATGGGGGCGCTCTGGATTCGACGTGGATCGGACGTACCCTGGGGCATGCCGAGGTCTCGGCTAACCTCGTAAAACCAGCTGAAAACTTGTTAGTTGCCAACGACGACAACTACGCACTGGCTGCCTAAAAACCAGCCTGCTCTCCACCGGTTGAGCCTGCGCTTCCGACCGGAGATCATTTAGCAGGATCGCTTCATGCTGCGTCACGGGGCACCGAAGTTAAACCAAACCGTTGACTGGTCATGGCGTATGCCCTGCCCCTCGGGCGGCGACATGACGAGAAAAAATCGAGCGGGCTAAGCATGTAGAACCAGGATCAGATGGTTTGCGGACGCGGGTTCGACTCCCGCCGCCTCCACCAGATCCCCATGTAAAACAGCCGCCTGCACCAGCAGGCGGCTGTTTTCATTTCTGAAGCGCTTGATTTTCCAAGCGTGCGAAACCCAAGCAAGTTGAATATCATGCAATCCTCAGACTTGCATCCACTCAAAATTAATGAACAAAAAACTTCGCAGGCTCAAACCCTCCATCGCACTGATTGCGGCTGTCGGGTTTCTCCTGGCCTGGCAGGCGGGGTGGCTGCCGTCGGGGCTGACCGATGGTGTTCCGGGGCGGGTGCAGGTTTATTCGGATGAAGGCCTGCCGGATTTTCTGCCGCCGGAGGCCGGCCCCGTCATCGACAGGATTCAGGCGGACGGACCTTGGACGCATGCGCAGGATGGCAGCACGTTTTACAATCGCGAACGGCTTTTGCCCAGCAGGCCGCAGGGCTATTACCGGGAATTCACCGTGCCCACGCCCGGCGCCAGAACGCGCGGCGCACGCCGCATCGTTACCGGGGGCCACCCGCCCGAGGTGTATTACTACACCGCCGATCACTACAAGAGTTTCAAACGTTTTGAGGTTGCAGATGACTAATCTGCCCCTGATGCCGGACTTGAGCCGCGCCAGCCACAGCGGAGTTTATTCGGTTTCAGGCACCGAACTGTCTGCGCTGCTCAAAAGCGCTGAAAAACTCGGCATTTCACCTGTGAAAGTTGACCTGCGCGGCTGTTCGGACAAGCCGGGGCTGCTGGCCGGCATTGCCCGGGCGCTTGAATTTCCCGATTATTTTGGGCACAACTGGGATGCGTTGGGCGACTGCCTGACCGACTTGTCGTGGCTTGGGCGCCCTGCCCTGATGCTGATTTTTGACGGTCTGGATGATCTGGCAAGTCATGACCCCGACAGCCTGGCGACACTGCATGCCGTGCTGGTCGACAGCGCAAGCTTTGCCCGCAATCATCAGCGCCGCTGGTTCGCCTTTTTGGCCGATGGGAATCTCGGACCTGGGCGTTACGGGAAGAAAGGGCAATGACAAGAATTGCGGCGCTGGTTGCCCTGACCATTTGCGTGCTCACAAGCGTGCCTGTTCCGGCCGTACAAATCGCCGCGCGTGATGCGCTGACCGGAGCGCCGGTTCAGGTCATTCTGGAACTCGACCACGACACCGGCAGGATCGCAAGGATAGACGGCCGGCTTCAGGCAATTGAGCTTCCCGACCATGTGACCACGATAACGGCACAGGCTGCTGGCTACCGGCCCCTGGAGTTTCATGCCAAGGACAATGATCAGCCCATGACTCTGCTGCTTGATCCTTTGGAGCGGCCGGAAAGATTTGCGCACCTGGAGACACGAATTGCGGGTACTGAAGCCCGGGCATTGCAGGGCTATATTCGTCACGCTGATTCGGGGCGGGCTGTCGCCGGCGCCAGGGTCGAATTTGAGGGCGCAGACACGGTCAGCGATACCGAAGGTTATTTTCAGCTGTTTTTGAAGCCCTGCAACGCATCCGGCACGGAGCGCTCAACGCTCAGGGTGCAGGCCGGCGCGCAGGGTGAACTGACCATTGACAACATTCTGTGCTCGCCCGGGATCGAACGCCGCATTCTGGCCGTGGGCGAAAATATTACTGAGCGCACCAGCGATACAGTCGGCGCTGTCGATAATGGCAATAGTGGCAGTCATGTGCCGAACCTGCTTGCCCACTCTGCCCCACAGGTTGAACCGTTGATGAGTCCGCTTGGAGATGCTGACACGATACAGTTGGCAGCCGGCATTCAGCCGCCGGCCTCCATACGCGTTGGCTTTGCCGATGCCGCCTGCACCCAGGAATGCTGCACCGGCTCATGCAGTCACACCTGCATCAAGTCGCTGGAAACCTATGTTCGCAACGGGCTGCACAGGGAGTGGATTGCCTCCTGGGACCCGGGCAGCCTGCGTGCCGGCAGCGTGGCCTATCGCAGTTATGGCGCCTGGCATGTGGGCAATCCACGCAGCGCAAATTATGACATCTGCTCCAGCGCCTGCTGCCAGGTTAACGGCCACACCACCCACTCCAGCACCGACAGCGCCACGGCAAAAACAGCGGGCGTCATGCTCTCGCGCGATGGCACCACGTCTTTCCGGGCTGAATATTCGGCCGACAACAACAGCTGGGTGGACCCGGACTCCAACCTGTCATGCAGCAATAACGACCTGTCCTGCGGGGATGGCTTTGCGGGCTCGCCCGCAGCCGATTGGCCCTGCCTGAATGATCCGGTCAGCCTGGGACAAAGCTGTTTCGGGCACGGGCGCGGCATGTCGCAATGGGGCACCCAGCGCTGGGCAATGCAGCCCGATGCGCCGTTGTGGACGTGGATTGTCGATCACTACTACAACGACAATGGTAGCGGCAGCGGCTTGAGAGCCGCCACCATGACCTCGCCTGTGGAGCTGTCGGCAGGCGCTGCCACGCCATCCATCGCGCTGCCCGGCACAACGGTAGTACTCTCTGCCCAGGCCAAAAACATGAGCACAACCGAACACGCGCACCTGCTCATCGGCGCCAGCCTGTACCGCAGCGGCACCGGCTATATCGACGATTCCAGCAACGACAAGCCGCTTGCCCTGCCGTCGGGCACCCATTCTGTCGGCCGGCCGTTTGAGATCCCGGCCACGGCGCCACCGGGCAGCTACGATGTGCTGGTCTCGCTTTACCTGGACGTCGACGAAAACGACCAAATCACGGCCCATGATCTGCCGCTTGCCCTGTTGAACATCCCGCAGGCTGTACAAATCGTTGACGGCAATGGCGATGAAGACGGCGATATTTTTGAAGACCGCTTCGAACCGCAGACCATCACTCCCTGATTCTGAGCCATTCCCCGGGCTGAAGCCTGCCGAGACGATAGCCGGCCGCCGCAATGCGCACCAGCCGCAGCGTTGGCAGGCCCACTGCGGCGGTCATGCGCCGCACCTGGCGGTTGCGCCCTTCGCGCAGGGTCAGCTCCAGCCAGCTGTCGGGCACGGTTTTGCGGTAGCGAACCGGAGGGTCGCGCGGCCACAGCCAGTCGGGCTCGTCAACTGCCCGGGCCTGCGCCGGCCGGGTCTTTCCGTCGTTGAGCAGCAGCCCCTCTCGCAGCTGCTGCAGCGCGTTCTCGTCAACAACGCCTTCCACCTGGGCCAGATAGGTTTTGGGCTGGTTGTGGCGCGGGTGGGCAATGCGCCGGGCCAGGCGCCCCTCGTCAGTCAGCAGCAACAGCCCTTCGCTGTCCATATCGAGCCGGCCGGCGGGATAAACGCGCGGCGGCAGCCCGAAGCCGGCCAGTGTCGGGCGCGGGTTTTCGCTGCGATCGACAAACTGGCACAGCACGCCGTAGGGCTTGTTGAAAGCGATCAGCACCTGTTTAACCTCTGCCACAAGTTTCAATCATGAACCTGCGCTGATGATAACGACTGCCCGTCCTTCAGTTCGCGCCGGGCCGTCAACCTTAATTGGAAACTATAGTTGACATGCCGCCAAAAGACCCGCTAGGATTGCCCGCTTTCGCCCGTCAACCATCAATCGTTTTTTTGGTTTACAGGCAGGCCTTGATATTTGCTGAATTCTCGGGAGTCTTGAGCATGAAGAATAAAACGCTGCTGTTCGCTGCCCTGCTGGTATCGGCCAACGTCGGCGCTGAAAACGACCCGACGCCGGCACAGGCCCATCTTGATCCGCTGGTGGTCACGGCCAGCCCGGTCAGCGGCCGGCATTCCCGGGCCATGCGCTCCATGACGGTGCTGACCAGGGAAGACATTGAGAATGCGCCCGTTACCCACCTGGAGGATTTGCTGGCCCAGGTCAGCGGAGTGACCGTTCAGCGTCGCGGCGCACCGGGTGCCCAGGGTGACATCAGCATCAACGGCAGCAGCTTTGAGCAGGTTCTGCTGCTGGTCAACGGAGCCCCTGTCAGCAACCCGCAAAGCGGTCACCTGGACACCAGCCTGCCCGTTCCCCTGTCGGCCATTGAACGCATTGAGATTGTCAAGACTGCAGGTTCGGTTCAGCACGGCGGCAGCGGCACCGGCGGCGTCATCAACATCATTACCCGCACGGCCAACAGCACCGGGGCGGGAGCCAGCGCCGGGGTCGGCGCCAACAACATGCGCAGCGGGGAAGCCAGGGCCGGGTGGGCCGGCCACGGGGCATCGGCGCAGCTGACAGCCGGCAAATGGCGCTCGGATGCCGAGGATGAAAGCAGGCCCAATGACGCCGATATCGAAAAGATTTTGCTGGCCGGTGATGCCCGGCTCGGAGCGGTGGGCCTTGAATACGGCCTCGGTGCCGCGCGCGA